>PPYE01047709.1_pt1 | contig 13030 bp, 9 predicted proteins | sample 1559881 | NCBI WGS metagenome assembly PPYE01 (sample SAMN08240022, study PRJNA423297) | Human gut metagenome, whole genome shotgun sequencing project.
GTAATAAGCGAATCCGCTCTTCCATTTGATTTCGTTTACAGTACGGAAGAAAAAAAGATTGGGTTTCCGCGGCATCATCCCCCATTCCGATATTGATGATCTCTGCTGTATATCTCCCGGTCAGTCTTGCAAAAAATGTTTGCTTTAACTTCAGTGCGCTGATTTTCTCTGCCGGAATTGTGTAATTTACTTTTTTCAAAATCCCATAACGAATGTATAATTTATTTTCATTCCGATCGATTTTAAAATCATAATACTGAATAAATCCTTTTACAATATTCCATATGGCAGAACTGAATATGGCAATCAGCATAAGAACGCTTAACAGCATTTTTACAATACTTTCTCCCACACTGACAGAATGTATCACTTGCAGAACCATCCCTGCCGCTCCGACAACGCATCCAATTACTACCAATACGGAAAGCAGATTGACAGAAAACAGCCCATGTGTAAAAATATCCCCCATATTCGTTTGAATCGCCCAGTGATCTTTGTCTTCTTTCGAATATTTCTCCTCAAAGTCTCCTTCCTGTCCCTGCATTAACTTCATCACATATAATCGAAACTGCTCAGCCTCCGCCTTTTTCAATATGATCTTTACATCTGTTTTATCTGATGTAGACATACTGTTCGTATCCAGCTTCACTTTACATGTTCCAAGAAGCATTTCCAACAAATTCTGCTCTGTATTTACATTCGAAATATTTTTGAGACCAATTGTATTTTTCTTTTTATTCCATGTATTGCGCTCAATCACGATACTGTTGTCACAGATCGAAATGTAAGTCTTCGACCAGATGATCCACTGATATAAAAATATCAGCAGAAAAACTGCCAATATCACTCCGCCGCCAATATATACCGTGAGACTTAATTCTTCCGATGACCCCTTTTCAATATAATCAATTACATCGTCGATGTTCGTAAAAGACAACACAAAAAGAATTCCAAATGTTGCTCCCAACTGCTCCAGTATCACGGAAATGTGATTGCGAAATCTGATCTTATTCTCCATCTTCTTCCCTCTGTTCTTTCACAATCTCATTGATACGTTTCTGTAGATTTTCTGCAATTTTTTCCGCCTTTTCTTCCTCCAGAAAGCGAAGCGTTACATCTCCTCCTGCGGTAGTAACAGTCACTTTTGCCACATGAAAGATCTGATCAATCGGACCTTTTGATATCTCAAGCTTATGCAGACGTTCAATCGGCACAATATTTCTCTTCACAAAGAGATACCCTTCCCGTATATCAATACATTCCTCATTAATACTGTATCGATATCTGTTATAACGGAAATAAGGTTCTACCAGCATGGAGACTGCCGCATAAATCAGCAGAACAGCTGAAATCCATCTTCCAATTTCAATCTGTTTTGGAATCAGCCAGAAGATATTCACGATCCCGATTAAAACAATAAAGATCACATCGCCGATTATTTCCGCAGTATACATGCACCCCAATGCCCGTCTGGAAAGCTTTTCATATGCCATACATTTCTTCTCCCTTTTATTCCAATTCCTGTATCAATTCAGAAATCAACTTTTCGTCCTCTTCCAACTCTTCTGCAATTTCAGAAACCGACATTTTCTTTAGCAATTTCTTTTGAATCAGTTCCTTTAGAAGTTCCCGTCTGCCGGACAATTTTCCTCTCTCTTCTCCTTCCTTTATACCGGATAGTCTGCCTTCTTCCCATCCCTCTTCCCAGGATGCCTCCCGCTCCTGCCTCATATGCTTTTCTTCATCATATTCATAGATACTCACTTGCTTCGCCTCCGCTCGGTTTTGTGTCAAAAACTCTGCCAGAATATCTTCCTCAATACATTCGCGGATTGCCTGCTCCACAGCCTCACTGATGGGCATTGTACAGATCGAGCAATTCCTTCTTATCCTGATAGAGCATGGCAAAAATACGTGACTTGTACAGTCTGTTTGCCGGGAGTTCTGTGGTTTGCTTCATAAAGCTTCCTCCTTTAATTGAATTGTTACAGGAGGTTTTCAATCCGACATCTTTCTTCTAAAAACCTCTCTGCTGTTTTAAGTTGATATCAAAGCATAGAGATTTTCCGATATGACTTTAGAATAAAAGATGCGGAATGGTTCCGCTTAGAAAACCAGAAATAATGCTTTCCTGTATTGTAACACGATTGCACAGAAAGAGGAAGAAGAATTTTTTCTTTTTCAGTAAATATCCAATATATTCATCTGAAATGCTATCTAACCGTATAATTCATGTTTCCAAAAAACGACGCCGGACTTTCCCCGGCGCCGTTTCTTTCAAACCATTGATTCAATTTTACTTTTCAAAAGAATTAGTCTTCTTTTGCTGTACCGTCATAGAGATTTACCAATCCCTTCAGGTATTCGTATCTTTCCATAGCCTCAGCCTCATTCTGCGCGAAGAGTCTCTGTGCTTTTTCAGGATTTGCTCTCATCAGGGCATTGTAACGAACTTCTCCGTTCAGGAATTCCTGATAATCTCCCTTAGGCTCTTTGCTGTCCAGAGTAAATTTCTTCTCAGCTTCCGGATTGAATCTGAAGTTGTTCCAGTATCCGCATTCTACTGCAAGCTGTTCCTCTGTCTGCGCTTTGCTCATACCTTTCTTAATTCCATGGTTGATACATGGAGCGTAAGCGATGATCAGGGATGGTCCCGGATATGCCTCTGCCTCTGCGATTGCTTTCACTGTCTGGTTGAAATCTGCACCCATTGCGATCTGTGCAACATATACATAACCATAGCTCATAGCAATTCCTGCAAGGTCTTTCTTCTTCGTCTCTTTACCACCGGCCGCGAACTGTGCTGTCGCACCTGTCTTAGTAGCTTTTGAAGACTGTCCGCCTGTGTTGGAGTAAACTTCTGTATCAAATACCATGATGTTGATATCCTGACCGCTTGCCAGTACGTGGTCAACTCCACCGAATCCGATATCGTAAGCCCATCCGTCACCACCGAAGATCCACTGGGATTTCTTCGCAAGGAAGTCTTTATTTTTCAGCAGTTCTGCTCTCTCAGCACATCCGCAGTCACAGTCTTCCAGAGCTTTTACAAGCTTGTCTGTAGCTGTTCCGTTTGTTGCACCTACTGAGAATGTATCCAGATATTCCTGAGCTGCTGCTTTCACATCATCGTTTGCACCGTTCTCTGCAAGTTTTTCTACAGATGCTTTGAGTCTTTCACGGATCGTATTCTGTGCAAGAAGCATACCATATCCAAACTCTGCATTATCCTCAAACAGTGAGTTAGACCATGCCGGACCTCTTCCCTGTGGGTTTACTGTATAAGGTGTAGACGGTGAAGAGTTACCCCAGATAGAAGAACATCCTGTTGCATTTGCAATATACATTCTGTCACCGAATAACTGTGTGATCAGTTTTGCATAAGGTGTCTCACCACAACCTGCACAAGCTCCTGAGAACTCAAGCAATGGCTGTTTGAACTGACTTCCTTTTACCGTAGTCTCTTTGAATTTTGCAACAACTTCCGGTTTGATCGGAAGCTCTGTTCCATAATCAAAGAATGTCTGTCTTCCAGCATTTGCTTCCATGTTGCCCATAACAAGCGCTTTTTCACCCTTCTTACCAGGACATACATTTGCACAAGATCCACATCCTGTACAGTCATAAGCAGATACTGCGATCGAGAACTTCATGTTCGGCATACCCATCATGTCGATCATATCCATACCTTCCGGTGCGTTTGCTGCCTCTTCTTCTGTCAAAGCGATCGGACGGATAACTGCATGCGGACATACATATGCACAGCGGTTACACTGGATACAGTTGTCCGGCTGCCAGATCGGGATATCTACTGCGATTCCACGTTTCTCATATGCTGAAGAACCGGATGGTGTAGAACCATCTACATATTCATTAAATGCAGATACCGGAAGTGTATTTCCTTCCTGTGCATTTACTTTTGCCTGGATATTTTTTACAAAATCTACAACGTCTGCTCTTCCGCCTTCTCCAACGTGAGGAGTTGTAAGACCTTCATCTGCTGCATCTTTCCAGCTTTCCGGAACTGCGATTTCTACAACCTGTTTTGCACCTGCATCGATTGCATCGTAGTTCATCTGTACGATCTTGTCACCTTTTCTTCCGTAAGTAGCTTTTGCAGCTGCTTTCATCAGATCGATCGCTTCCTCTTCCGGAATGATCGCTGCAAGTTTGAAGAATGCTGACTGAAGAACTGTATTGATACGTCCGCCAAGTCCGATTTCTTTACCAATCTTGATACCGTCGATCGTGTAGAACTTGATATTGTGATTTGCAATGTAGCTCTTAACCTGTCCCGGAAGGTGCTCTTCCAGTCCTTCCATATCCCATGAACAGTTCAGAAGGAATGTACCTCCATCAACCAGTTCCTGAACCATGTTGTACTTGTCAACATAAGAAGGATTGTGACATGCTACAAAGTTTGCCTGACGGATTAAATATGTTGATTTGATCGGTGACTTACCGAAACGCAGGTGAGACATTGTAACACCACCGGATTTTTTGGAGTCATAGTCAAAATATGCCTGTGCATACATGTCTGTGTTATCTCCGATGATCTTGATGGAGTTTTTGTTCGCACCAACAGTACCGTCAGCTCCAAGTCCCCAGAATTTACAGTTGATCGTTCCTTCCGGTGTTGTTACCAGAGGTTCGTCAGCTTTCAGTGACAGGTGTGTCACATCATCTTCAATACCGATTGTAAATTTCTGTTTTTCATCGTTGTGATATACTGCAACGATCTGTGCAGGTGTTGTATCTTTAGAACCTAATCCATAGCGTCCTGTATAAATCGGAACTGCATCAAATTTTGTTCCCTTTAATGCTGCAACAACATCCAGATACAGTGGCTCGCCAAGTGCTCCCGGCTCTTTTGTTCTGTCAAGAACAGAAATCTTCTTCACAGAATCCGGAATTGCATTGATCAGTGCTTCCGCTGAGAATGGTCTGTAAAGGCGAACTTTTACAACACCGACTTTTTCTCCGGCTGCCATCAGATAATCGATTGTCTCTTCGATCGTATCACAGACAGAACCCATTGCAACGATCACGTGCTCTGCATCTTCTGCTCCATAGTAGTTGAACAGTTTATAGTCTGTTCCAATCTTCTCATTTACTTTATCCATATAATTCTGAACGATTGCAGGAAGTGCATCGTAATATGGATTACATGCTTCTCTTGCCTGGAAGAAAATATCAGGGTTCTGAGCAGAACCTCTCTGACATGGATGGTTTGGATTCAGTGCGTGTGCACGGAATTCGTCAATTGCATCTTTATTTACTAAATCTTCCAGATCTTCGTAATCCCATGTCTCAATCTTCTGAATCTCATGAGATGTTCTGAATCCGTCAAAGAAATTGATAAACGGAATCTTTCCTTCCAATGCTGCACAGTGTGCAACTGGTGTCAGGTCCATAACTTCCTGCACACTGGATTCACACAGCATCGCTGCACCTGTCTGACGACATGCATAAACGTCAGAGTGATCTCCAAAGATAGAAAGCGCATGGCTTGCAAGTGCACGTGCGGATACGTTGAATACACCCGGGAGCTGCTCTCCTGCCACTTTATATAAGTTAGGAATCATCAGCAGTAATCCCTGAGATGCTGTAAATGTTGTTGTCAACGCTCCTGCTGCAAGAGAACCGTGTACTGCTCCTGCCGCTCCTGCCTCAGACTGCATCTCTGTTACATGAACAGTTGTTCCGAAAATATTTTTTCTTCCTTCTGTTGCCCACTCATCAATATGCTCCGGCATAACGGATGACGGTGTAATCGGGTAGATAGCTGCAACTTCTGTGTATGCATAAGAGACATGAGCTGCTGCCTGGTTACCGTCCATGGTTTTCATTTTTCTTGCCATTTCTTGTTCCTCCTTCGAAATTACATTGTAAAACGAATTTTTTACATGTAATCTCATTATATCTCGATTAGTTGTAAAATTCCATACGAGCCGTCCCATTTCTTGTTTCTTTTTTGTGCAGTTGTCTGGTTTCTCTTTCTGATTTTCTTTTGGAAATTCTATTTCCATGCAGACCGGCTGCAGCTTTTCGTATAAAATAAAAAGCACCTCCCACGGAAGTGCCTGTCCCCTCTTGTATTCTCTTTTTCCATTTACCATGCATGCAGCCAGAATTTTCCTAAAAACCAGATAAGAAATGCAAAAATTGCCATCACTCCGATTGCAAGCGGAAGCAGAAGTTCACAGAATGCCAGAATAACTGCCAGTTTGTCTTTTCGGCTCATCTCGATCGGGTCCTGCTTTTTCTTTTCTTCACGCGCTTTCTTTTTGGCTTCTTTTCTGACTGTGCGAAGACCTTTTTCAAATTCGATTTTCTTCTTTTGTCCATCCGGCTGTGTGTCTGACTTTTTCGCTTTTTCTTCCTCTTCAAACAGCAGATCCGGCCTTGGTCCCTGTCCCAGTTTCAATAGATTTTTCATAATGCCCTCTTTGAAAAATGCCCCCGATGCGATTACCGGGGGCGAAATTTAAGTTTTCCTTACATTTTTTGTATTGTCAAAAGATTTTATACATAGTGACAAGCTACAAAGTGTTCATTTCCTACATCTCTGTACTCCGGTGCTTCCTGTGCACATTTCTCTGTCGCATATGGACAGCGTGTACGGAATTTACATCCGGACGGCGGATTCGACGGAGAAGGAAGATCTCCGCTCAAAATGATACGATCTCTCTTTCTTGTCGGATCCGGCACCGGAATCGCTGACATCAGCGCTTTTGTATATGGATGCAGCGGATTGTCGAAAATTTCATTTTTATCTGCCATCTCCACAATATTTCCAAGATACATAACTGCCACACGATTACTGATGTACTCTACAACTGACAAGTCATGCGAAATGAAAATGTAGGAGAAGTTGTTTCTCTCCTGAAGATCTCCGAGCAGGTTGATGATCTGTGACTGAATAGACACGTCCAGCGCCGATACCGGCTCATCACAGACGATCAGTTCCGGATTCAGAATCAGGCTTCGTGCAATTCCGATACGCTGTCTTTGTCCACCGGAAAACTCATGCGGGTAACGGTTGATATAATACGTAGGAAGTCCGCAGATTTCCATTGTCTCCAATACCTTTTCACGTGCTTCTGCCTTACTCATCAATTTGTGATCAAACAGAGCCTCCCCGATGATGTTTCCGACTGTCATACGCGGATTCAACGAAGCGTATGGATCCTGAAATACCATCTGCATCTGCAGACGTTTTGCACGCATTTCCTTTTTGGAACATTTTGCAAGGTCCTCTCCTTTGAAAATGACCTTTCCGTCTGTGATATCATGCAGTCTTAAGATCGTTCTTCCGGCTGTTGATTTTCCACATCCGGACTCACCTACGATTCCCAGTGTCTCACCACGTCTCAGTTTGAAAGAAATTCCATCTACAGCTTTGACATGTCCGACTGTTCTTGTGATCAGACCGCCACGGATCGGGAAATATTTTTTCAGATTCTGGACATCCAAAATGATTTCATTTTCTCTGTTCATTTATACTTCCTCCTTTTCCGGTGCGTTGACAAAGCATGCAACATAATGACCGTTTCCAACGTGTACCAGTTTTGGTTCTTTTTCTTTACAGCCTTCCTGACAGAACTCACATCTCTCATTGAAATGGCAGTTCTCCGGCATATTGATCGGGTTCGGAACCTGTCCCGGGATCGAATACAGACGCTCATTGTGATTGGTCTTACCGATGATCGGTTTTGATTTTAACAGCCCGATTGTATATGGATGCATCGGATTCTGGAAAATATCCAGTACTTTTCCTTTTTCCACAACATTTCCGGCATACATAACAACCACGTAATCTGCCATCTCTGCAACGACGCCCAGGTCATGCGTGATCAGCATGATGGACATATCCATTTCCTCTTTCAGCTTGCGCATCAGATCCAGAATCTGTGCCTGAATCGTTACATCCAGCGCAGTCGTCGGCTCATCTGCGATCAACAGCTTCGGATTACATACCAGAGCCATTGCAATCATGATACGCTGACGCATACCACCGGAAAGCTCGTGAGGATAGCATTCCATGATTTCTTCCGCTCTCGGAATACCAACCAGTTTTATCATTTCCAGAGCTTTTGCTCTTGCTTCTTCTTTTGTTGCATCTGTATGGAAAAGAATACTTTCCATGATCTGATGTCCGACTTTGAGTACCGGATTCAGAGAAGTCATCGGCTCCTGGAAGATCATTGCAACATCTTTTCCGTTGACATGCTCCATTTCGCTCTTGCTCAGCTTCAGTAAATCTCTTCCATCCATCAGGATCTCACCATCCACGATTTTTCCCGGAGGTGACTGAACCAGATGCATCAGAGAGAGTGAAGTAACACTCTTTCCACATCCGGATTCTCCTACTACACAGACTGTCTCTCCTTTGCGGATCTCAAAATCAACGCCGTTGACTGCCTTGACAATTCCAGCGTCTGTATAGAACCATGTATGCAGATTTTTAAATTCTATAAATGCCATAATTTTTCTCCTTGTCAAAACTTTCTTAGCGTTTCATTTTCGGGTCAAATGCATCTCTGAGACCATCACCTACAAGGTTTACCGCAAGTACAGTCAGCAGGATACAGAATCCGGCCGGCATCCACAGCCATGGACGCAGTTTGAATGTCATCAGGTTTGTTCCTGCAGATACCATCTGTCCCCAGCTGGACATCGGAGGAAGTACACCGACTCCCAGATAAGACATGGTGGATTCCATGATGATCGTATCACCGATTGCCAGTGTTGCTGTAACAATGATGATCGGGATAACATTCGGCATAATATGTTTGAAAATCTTATGCAGATCGCGGATACCAAGTGATTCCGCTGCTGACATATAATCCATCTCACGGATCGAAAGTACCTGACCTCGGATATACCGGCACGTACCGGCCCATCCGATCGCCGCAAGGATTACCATCAGATAATATACACGAACTCCGGTGTCCACTTTCCAGTCTGACATCATGGCACTGAGCATGATCAGAATCGGCATCGTCGGCAGAGACAGAATAACGTCTACTACACGCATGATGACAAAATCCACAACTCCACCATAGTATGCTGCGGTACAACCTAATAATGCACCGATAAAGATCTGAAGTGCTGTCGCCGCCAGACCGACTGTCATGGAAATACGACCTCCATAAAGAAGACGTGTAAAGACGTCTCGTCCATTTTCATCTGTTCCAAACCAGTGCTGTGCACTCGGCGGCTGTTTTGCATTTGCAATATCAGTTGCTGTAATATCTGAATACGGAGATACGATTGGTCCCACAATACAAAGAACGATCATGACTCCTAAAAAGATCAGTCCTGCTATTGCCAGTTTATTTCTGGACAATCGCTTCATTGCAAGTCTCCAGGGGGATTCCATGCTCTTGCTCGCTGCTGCCTGTTTTGCAATTCTTTTATTTGCATCTTCTGTTTTTTTCACGTGTCCTCCTCCTTTCTACTTCAAACGAATACGCGGATCAACCGCACCATATAATAAATCGGAAAGTAAATTTCCAAGCATTGTAAGTACTGCAAGGAACATTGTGAATCCCATCATAAACAGATAATCTCTCTTTCCAATCGAATCCAGGAATACTTTACCGATTCCAGGCCATGCAAAGACAGTCTCTGTGATCATCGCACCTGCGAAAAGTCCCGGGATTGCACCTCCGACATATGTTACGATCGGGATCATCGCATTCTTCAACGCATGTTTGTAAATTACCACTTTTTCCGGAAGTCCCTTTGCACGGGCAGTTCTGATGTAATCCTGATTGATTACCTCAAGCATGGATGTACGCACATAACGCATAGTACCACCCAACTGAATCACTGTCAGTGTCACAACCGGAAGAATCATGTGAAGCAATACATCCACAACATAAGCCCCCCCAGTGTTGTTTGCCCCAGCAGTTACCATACCGTCAAGAGGAAGGACTCCAAGCTTGACAGAAAAGATATGCCGCAGGATCATTGCCAGGAAAAAGGATGGCAGTGAAATACCGGCAAATGCCACTACCGAGAATGTATTGTCAAAAATCGAATATTGCTTGGTCGCCGAAATAACGCCGATTGGAATCGCGATCAATAGTTGCAGTATGAACGCTACAGCAGCTACTAAAAACGAGTTCCATACAAATTTACCGATGACTTCTGTTACCGGAATCTTGTAACTGATTGAGATACCAAAATCTCCTCTGATCGCATGACTTGCCCAGTTTACGTATCTTTCCGGTATCGGTTTGTCTAATCCTAAAAGTGCTTTGTTCTGCGCTATCTTCTCCGCTGTGATGTTTCCGCCTGCATGAGCATCAACGGCATCTCCCGGCAGACTTGCTACCAAAAGAAATACAACCATAGATACACCGATCAGAATAGGAATCATCGTGAGAACACGGCGAGTTGCATATTTCCACATTTGTTAAAAACCTCCAATCTTTATTTGACTCTGTTTTGCTCATGATCAAATAACTTAATTTTGCCCGCAGGAAATAGAACGAATCAAATTCGTATCCACCCCCTGCGGGCCGTTTGTTTGAAGGGAAACCTCGCTGGATCCCTATTTGAGCTTCAAGTCTTACGGCTTTGTTATTTTTTTAGAGTACTTTGATTACTCAACTTCAATATTGACGATCTTATCCTGCTGATACCATTTTACATAAGAGCTCTGCTCGATGTTCTGTACACGAGTGTTGTAGCAGATCAGGTCGCATCTCTCGTAGATCGGATATAATGGAAGTTCTTCATTGATAAGTTTGTAAATCTCTTTGTATTTTTCTTTCTGCTCGTCCTGTGAAGTAGAAGCCAGTGCCTCTGCAAGCATCTTATCCAGTTCCGGATTTGCATATCCTGTACGGTTCTGAGTTCCACCTGCTTCTGCACTTGCAAATGTACCTGTCAGGTCTGGATCAGCTGTCAGTCCCCATGCCATGAACAGCATATCAAATGTACCGTTCTGGGATTTAGACTGCAGTGTCGGCCAGTCTACATACTCTGCCTGGAAGTCGATACCAAGCTGTCCGTATGCGTCGATCATCAGAGGGATCATAGTATCTGTTACAACATTTCCGGACATTGCACTGAAGACGATCTTCATCTGTTTTCCGTCTTTCATCAGTTTGTCGCCGTCTTTTTCCCATCCAGCTTCTTTCAGAAGTTCTGCAGCTTTTTCAAGATCGTAATCGTATGTCTCCATACCTTCATCATCATACAACCATGAAACTGGTGCCTGTGGAATATTCAGTGTAATTGCATACTGTCCGTAAACAGCCTGATTCAGAGACTTACGGTCAATTGCGTGGAGCAGTGCCTGACGTACTTTTACATCCTGGAAGATTTCATTTTTCTGGTTTGTTGCAACATAACCATATCCAAGTGTTGGCTGAATCTTCAAGTTGATGAATCCAGCTGACATTGCCTCTTCGATGTGATCATCATCACATACAACCTGGTCGTGAATATCTACATCACCTGTTTCTACTGCCTGAAGTTCCGCATTTGTAGCAACTACTTTGAAGATCAGGTTCTTTGTCTTAGGCTCTCCCAGGTAGAAGTTCGGGTTTGCTTCCAGAGTCGCAGATGTTTTTTCTTTGTACTCTTTCAATACATATGCACCATTCGATACATAGTCAACCATATTCAATGATTTGAATTTAGAAAGGTCACCTTTCTTGATCAGATCTCCATATTTTGCTGTAGAGATCGGCACTGCTGAACCTAATACGTATGGTGCACTTGTGTTTGCTGATTCCAGAGTAATCTCAATTGTACTTTCATCTACCACTTTGATACCGGAAATTTCTGTAGCGCTTCCGTTTTTGTAGTCATCATATCCTACAACGTTTACTTTAGAAATATCCTGATATCCGTCATAACTTGGATCAGCTACTACTTTGTACCAATTTACATAGTCTTCTGCTTTTACATCAGATCCATCGTTGTATTTTTCTTTTGTCAGTTTATATGTGTAAACTTTGCCATCCTCAGAAACGGACATACTTGCTGTACCATCAACAATCTCACCTTTGTCATCATTGACACTCAGAGAAGCTGTTGTTGCTGTTACAACCTGGAAATCCTCATTTGCTTCCCAGTATACCGGGTTGAATACACCTGCAAAGTCTGCAACACCTGCGATCAGTGTGTCTTTTCTCTTTGCTGCTGTCTCAGGAAGTGCAGAAGGATCCTCTGCTTCAATCAACTGGTTTGTTGCTTCTAATGAAGTATTTGTGTCCTGTGATTCTGTTTTTTCACTTGTTTTCTTATTGTCTGACCCACTGCCGCAAGCCGCAAGTGAAAGTGCCATTACTGCCGCTAAAAGGCAGGCTAATGCTTTCTTTTTCATATTTTTTCCTCCTTGAAAAATATTTATGTTGATTCCTGCATCTTCCGATTTATTTACTCTGTTTTTTCATAGCCGTATTGCTCATGTATGCTGAAAATGCGGAAACGAACATTCGTCATTGCCAGAGCTTATTCCATCATTGCTCCCAGTTTTTCTGTCACTGTGCGCACACAGCCGTCTTCAAACGGAATCTGAAGACCTACTTCTTTTAACATCTCTGTATAGAAATCACTTGCAGACAGTCTGCACAGCTTCAGATAGCTCTGCCATGCTGCTTTGTAATCTTCATCCATCCAGATCTTGTACTGCATTGCACAGGTCTGTGCCAGTACATAATCTATATAATAAAACGGATAGTCATAAATGTGAAGCTGTTTCTGCCAGAAACCACCTTTTTCCATAAATGGATCTCCCTCGTAATCAAGGTGTGGTTTGTATTCTTCTTCCAGTTTTTTCCATGCCGCATGTCTCTCATCCGGCGTCAGATCCGGGTTACTGTAGACAATGTGTTGGAATTCGTCCACCATGCATCCGTACGGAATAAATGCGATCGCATCTTCCAGATGCATCTGTCTGTATGTGTCAGCTTCTTCTTTAAAAAACAAATTCATCCATGGTTCTGTAAAGAATTCCATAGACATAGAATGAATCTCTGCTGTCTCCATCGTGATATCCCAGTGC
>PPYE01721904.1_pt1 | contig 13025 bp, 6 predicted proteins | sample 1559881 | NCBI WGS metagenome assembly PPYE01 (sample SAMN08240022, study PRJNA423297) | Human gut metagenome, whole genome shotgun sequencing project.
ATAGTTATGTTTTTAATATTATTCAGTAAATCAACAGATGCAAAGTAAGGGAATTAATAGGAAAAGAAGTGGAAATAAAATCTATTATAATGCAAGAATCGTCTGATAGTCTTTGAAGTAAAGGGAAACAGATCGTTTATTGATTATCAACCATTTAAGTATTTACAATAGATAATTATCATACTAGTTTGGACTATATTTCTATCATGCATATTGTTCTGAATGCTAGAATAGGGAGATGAAGTTACTATCTTTTTTATGTTGACCGATTACTTTTTAAGAAACTTATATATCCTTAAATCCGCAACTAATCATTATTTCATAAATCCAACCCTTTTGGTGGCATATTCTATGTCATGAATGAGTTTTTTCCCGTTTTAAATATGTCTTCACTGGATTTGCCACGGCATCCCTATCAAGATTTATTACAACACTTGCCAAATGGGTGAAAACGGGAAGAACAAATAAGATTGTGTGTTACAATCTTATTTGTTATGAAGACTTTGCGCAGATCTAATTTAGTTACTGACTTTGATAAGAAGCAGTGGTTCAACAAGCATACATCTCCCGAAAAATAGTCTATTCCGATAACAGAATAGTACAAGGAGGCTTGGAGAACCTTGATTATTCGGTTAATTGGACAATTGTTTCATTGCATTGTAGTATTGAACTCCTCTCTTTTTCTTTTTTTCCGTTACTTTGCATTCAATCAAATAATATACTAATGATGAAAAACAGCTTCACTTTCCGCCTACTCTTGTTGACCTCGGCTATTCTTTTAGTCGGCACATTATCCATGAATGCCGGAAACGTATATACGTTGAACTCACCCAACGGAAAAATAAAAGTAGAGATCGGTACCGACAAACACTTATCCTATTTGATCATACACCAAGAAGACACACTTCTTGCAAAGTCAGAAATAGGATTGACTCTCCATTCCGGGTTCACACTGGGAGAAAATCCTGTGGTAGTAAAAAGCAAAAAGAAAACGATAACGGAAAACATCGTTGCCCCATTCTATCGCTTCAACCGCTTTACCGCTTCGTGCTATGAATTGGATTTAAAGCTGAAAGGAGGCTTCGGCATCCTTTTTCGTGTCTACAATGAAGGAGTTGCCTATCGTTTCTACACCACTCACGCTTCGGAAATGACCATCAAGAACGAACTGGCAGAATTCAATTTCAGCAAAGACCATGCCGTCTACCTTCCTTATAGTACCAACGACCAACAACCATTGGCTATGGCTTTCCAGAATATATACGATGCCACCACTTTATCTCAAGCCGCCTCCAAACTCGCATTTCTTCCTGTTACCATCGACTATGCCAACGGGATTAAACTAACGCTACTGGAAGCTGATCTGGAAAATTATCCCGGCATGTTTGTCGAGTCGCAAGGCAATGAACATCGCCTGCAAGGAAAATTCGCTCCTTATCCCGCTAAAACAGATTTCTATCCGTGGCGACAACAAGAATACGTGACTAAAGCGGAAGACTTCATCGCCCGCACCTCAGGCCCCCGTTCCTATCCCTGGCGCATACTCGCCATCACCGAAAAAGATACGGAAATGCCCGTCAACAATCTGGTATATGCTTTAGCATCCCCCAACCGCATCGGAGACTACTCATGGATCAAGACCGGCAAAGTAGCATGGGACTGGTGGAACGACTGGAATCTGAAAGGAGTACCTTTCAAAGCCGGCATCAACATGGATACCTACAAATACTACATTGATTTCGCCGCCCGCAACGACATTGAATATATCATTCTCGACGAAGGTTGGTATAATCCGAAAAGTGGAGATATGCTAACCGTCATTCCCGAACTGGATCTTACCGAACTCATCTCATATGGCAAAAATAAGGGAGTTGATATCGTGTTATGGACTGTTTTTAATGTGTTGGACAGCCAACTTGAAGCTGCCTGCGAGAAATATGCCCAAATGGGAATTAAAGGATTCAAAGTAGACTTCCTCGACCGTGACGACCAGAAAGCAGTAGAAATGGTATATCGTATTGCAGAAGCCACCGCCCGCCACCACTTGATTCTCGACCTGCACGGCATCTACAAACCTACTGGTTTAAACCGCACCTATCCTCACATCCTCAACTTTGAAAGCGTCTTTGGAATGGAAGAAGTAAAATGGACCGATATAAAGAATAACATGCCGCTTTACGATGTCACCTTTCCTTATATACGTATGATGGCAGGACCGGTGGACTACACGCCCGGTGCCATGAGAAACGGAACGAAAACTGACTGGAAAGCGATGTATCATACCCCCATGAGTATGGGCACCCGCTGCCACCAACTGGCAGCATACATTGTGCACGACTCACCCTTCACCATGCTTTGTGATGCTCCCAGCAACTACCAGAATGAGCAAGAATGCGTCGACTTCATCACTTCCCTTCCTGTTGAGACCGACTTTACAAAGATCTTATCCGGAGAAATGGGCAAATACATCGTGACAGCAAGACGTAAAGACATCAACTGGTATATCGGCGGAATGACCAACTGGGATCAGCGGGATATAGCACTCGATCTTCCTTTCTTAAAGGAGGGAGAACAATATACCGCCACTCTATTTACCGACGGAATCAATGCCAATAAAAATGCAGAAGATTATAAGAAAGAGACTTTCATGGTTACCTCAAATAGTCGGTTGAAAGTACATCTTGCCTCGGGAGGCGGCTTCGCACTGAAACTACAACTGATGCCGACTCCTGCGAAAAAAATAGCTATCCGTAATAATAAAGAATGGAAAATAGACGGACCCCCCATTGCCGTAAAGAACGAAATACCTTCCTTTTATCAGAAGTATCTTGATTCCGAAGGACTATACATCGTCTCTTCGGACAGAGTTTGCGACGAAGCATTGCTGCAAGCACATCAAATCGTTTCGCTGATGCTTGCCAAGCGCCCCGACGTAAAAGCAAAGATGGCAGAAAAAGGATGCCACGTCATGATACTGGGCGAACATGAAGAAGTATGCGACTTACCCGAATACGCTCATATATGCGACACTCCGGAGAATATCGTTTTTTGGAATAAACGCGCCAGAGGTTTCGGGGGTTCTCCCGAAGATGACTATTCCGCCAGTTGCGGAGAAGAAAATGTATTGGCATTGCCTAGCGACCGATATGCAGGAGAGAACATCTTAATTCATGAATTTGCTCATCTCATCCATACAGTAGGAATCGTAGGAGTAGACCCTCATTTCGACAAGCAACTGGAAGGACTTCTACAAAATGCCATCAAGCAGGGACTTTGGCAGAACACCTACGCCCTCTCTAACAAAGAAGAATATTTTGCAGAATGTGTTCAGTCTTTCTTCAATTGCAATCGCTACGCAGATCCGTCTGACGGGATTCATAATTCCATCAACCGCAGAAGCAAACTGAAAGTCTATGACCCTAAAATGTACGAATTACTCAAACAGTACTTCTATGAGATAGAAATACCGATCTGTAACACGATTCATAAATAAATCTATTAATAAACACAATAAATCATTTTCAATGAAAAATTACATCATCGCAACCGTATTGGCAGGCTCCCTGATAGGAGCACATGCACAAGTGAAGCAGACGCCATCGCACGGTTACCCCATCACTCCCGTTCCTTTCACTTCCGTAAAAGTAACTGATGACTTCTGGGGACAACGACTGAAAGCCAGTCGTGAAGTTACAATTCCTCTGGCATTCAGCAAATGTGAGGAGACCGGAAGATATGAAAACTTCGTGAAAGCTGCCCATCCGAGTGATACGTATAAAGTAGGCGGATTGGCTTTTGACGACACGGATGTCTATAAAACAATCGAAGGAGCCAGCTACCTACTGCAAACGTACCCCAACAAGACGCTGGAAAAGTACATCGACAGCGTATTGGTCATTGTTGCCGCCGCCCAAGAACCGGACGGCTATCTGTACACCAGCCGCACCATGAACCCCAAGCATCCTCACGAATGGGCCGGAAGCAAACGTTGGGAAAAAGTAGAAGAACTCAGCCATGAATTCTACAACCTGGGACACATGGTGGAAGGCGCTATTGCCCATTATCAAGCTACGGGAAAACGGAACTTTCTGGATATAGCCATCAAATACGCCGACTGTGTATGCCGCGAAATAGGAGACAAACCGGGACAAACTGTTGCCGTACCGGGACATCAGATTGCAGAAATGGCGTTGGCGAAACTTTACTTGGTCACTGGTGACGAGAAGTACATCGATCAGGCAAAGTTCTTCCTCGATAAGCGCGGGTACACCACTCGCAAAGACGAATACAGCCAAGCTCACCGACCCGTCACAGAACAAGATGAGGCGGTAGGGCATGCCGTTCGTGCAGCTTATATGTATTCAGGCATGGCGGATGTAGCCGCTCTCACGGGCGACAGTGCTTATATTCATGCCATCGATAAGATTTGGGAGAACATAGTCAGCAAGAAGTATTATATTACGGGAGGTATCGGCGCCACGAGTGCCGGTGAGGCTTTCGGCAAAAACTACGAATTGCCTAATATGTCAGCTTATTGTGAGACTTGTGCGGCTATCGGCAATGTGTACCTGAACTACCGTCTATTTCTGCTGCATGGAGAAGCAAAATATTATGATGTGCTGGAACGTACTTTGTATAACGGTCTCATTTCGGGTGTTTCTCTGGATGGTGGTGGATTCTTCTATCCCAATCCGTTGGAAAGCATTGGTCAACATCAACGTCAGCCTTGGTTTGGCTGCGCTTGCTGTCCATCCAACATCTGTCGTTTTATCCCATCGTTGCCGGGATATATTTATGCTGTAAAAGATAAAGAGGTGTTTGTCAATCTGTTCCTCTCCAATACTTCCGATCTGAAAGTAAATGGCAAAGCTGTGCAACTCGTTCAGGATACTCATTACCCCTGGGACGGTGATATCACAATAAGCATCAAGAAGAACAATGCCGGGAGTTTTCAACTGAAATTACGTATCCCGGGATGGGTAAAGAATCAGGTAGTGCCGAGCGACCTTTATGCCTACAGTGACGGAAAGCGACTCAGTTATTCGATTACTATCAACGGAGAAAAAGTAGAAAGTGATTTGAAGAACGGATACTTCTGCATCAACCGCAAATGGAAAAAGGGAGATCAAGTGAAAATACATTTTGATATGGAGCCGCGCACCGTGAAAGCCAACAATAAAGTAGAAGCCGATCGCGGACGTATTGCCGTAGAACGTGGTCCTATCGTATACTGTGCCGAATGGGTGGACAATGATTTCGATGTGCTTAGCCTGTTTATGAATCAGGCCCCAAAATTCGAGCTCGTAAAGAAACCGGATGTATTGCATGGCATCAATGAACTGAAAACAGATGCTCAGCTATTAAGTTATAATGATGAGGGACGCTTGACAACGAAGGATGTCAGAGTTACCTTAATACCTTATTATGCTTGGGCACATCGGGGAGCTGGGGCAATGGCTGTGTGGTTACCGCAGGAGTTGAGTGCTTCACGTCCCAGCATGCCGCCAACATTGGCATCCGAAAGTAAAGTAGATGCCTCGCATAAAGTGACAGCTATTTCAGCCATCAATGACCGATTGATTCCGAAAGATGAAAACGACCGGAGCATACCGTACTATCACTGGTGGCCCAAGCAGGGAACTATCGAGTGGATTTCTTACGAATTACCTCAGGAAACATTGGTGGCAAGTGCTACGGTTTATTGGTTTGACGATGCCCCGTGGGGTGGTTGCAGAGTGCCTAAAGCATGGAGGATTTATTATAAAGATACGGCAGGAGAATGGTGTCCTGTGCAAAATGCAGATTCGTATGGAGTAGTTAAAGGTGCGGCTAATACAGTGAACTTCGATCCGGTAAAAACGACAGCAGTGAAACTGGAAGTAATACAACCCGATCAATTTTCTACCGGGTTGTTTGAGTGGGAAGTAAAATAAATATTTGGCTCCTTTCTCGTGCGGCAATGATTCAAAGCCATGTAGAAAGGAGCTAATCATTCATTTCTTTTACTAAGACTTAATACTGTGTACGCAAAGAACTAGTGCTCGTTATACTTGAGCTTATTCGTCTAACAGCTGGTATTTCCTATTTTTCTTTCTTTGTAATTCTCTTACGACTCAAGAATGCCCAGACCATCACCCCGATCAGCAATAAAGCCAGGGACGCATAAGCTATGCTTTCCGTAACATGCAAGCTCTGCGGGTCAAACCACATCTCAATCGTATGCTGGCCTGCGGGAACATTCATCACACGCAAGATATAGTCAGCACGGGCAATGTCCACCGGCTGTCCGTCAATCTTGGCCTGCCAGCCCGGATAATAGATCTCAGAGAAAACAGCCACTCCATCTTTAGCAGAAGAAGTTTCATATACCAGGCGATTCGGTTCATAGCTGGTCAGACGAATGGTAGATAAGGAGTCTTTGTAACCTTTCGTCACACCCTTCAACTGATCTTTAAATCTCGCATCAACCACTGCTGTTTCCGTTGGAAAAATATCATTCAGCGCATCAATCTCTTCATTTGCATTATTGACATACTGCACCTTATCCACAAACCAAGCGTTACCATACGCATAAGGGTTTTCAACAGGAACCGTCTGTCCTTGCTGTCCGGCAGGGAAAATAAAGTACTTCGTATTCAGCATATTCAGCACACGGAATTTGGAAGCGTCCACACTATCCATCGCACCGCCTGCGCCGGCAACTTCCTGATAGGCATCCTTCATTTCCGGAGTTATATGATGATCGATCATTTCCTGATAACGACGCAACTTGGCCGCATGATAACCACCCACACTCTTATGCCAATATGAGGTATTATTTTCATTGAAAGTATTACCGGGAAATCCTACGAAATTCAACACCCTATAATTCAAAGCCGTATCCTGAAGAATTATCTCATCCGTCTGAGTTTTAACGAATGCTCCTGTCTGGTTTGACTTCGATACAAATTGTTCATCATTCAAATAGCGCTTATTGACAGTCCACATATCAATCAGACACAGAAGCACGATACCTGTCATAGTAAAAGAAGCCTTCAACTTTTTCTGCTGATAAAGGAATAATAAGAAGCATCCTACTACTATAATAAAGAAACTGCGCCATGCATCCGAAGTCAGCATTGCCTTGCGCATTTCGGCCAGATTCGTAATGATCGGAGATAAATACTCGGCAGGCAGTCCTTGCTGCAGAGCTGCCATCTCTTGTGCCGGAATATAACTAGAGAAGAAAACTCCCGGGGCAACAGCCAGAATCAGTGAAACACCGGCTGTTAATACCAAAGTGATAATTACTCCTGTCCGATTTTCTTTCAACTTTAATATTTCCGGTTTAGCCAGCACTTCTTTTAAGGCAAAGACCGCTAATAAAGGTATCGTAAATTCAGCTATAACTAGGATAGAAGATACGGCACGGAACTTGTTATACATCGGTACATAATCGATAAAAAAGTCCGTAAGTCCCATAAAATTCTTTCCCCACGAAAGTAGAATAGAGAAGATAGTAGCTCCCAGTAAAGCCCATTTCAGCGGTCCTTTAACAATAAAGCACCCCAATATAAACAGAAATAAAACAAAAGCTCCCACATAGACCGGTCCGGAAGTCATGGGCTGATCGCCAAAATACTGTGTCAGCTGCGAATAGATGTTACTATACATCGGATTCGCCTTTGCCATGGCAGTCTCATTCTTGGATAAAGGAACCGATGCCCCTCCCTTTACATTCGGAACCAGCAAAGTAAGCGTTTCACCAATTCCATAACTCCAGTTCGTTATATAGTTACGGTCCAGTCCGCTGCTGGTCTGATTGGCAGCAGGTCCTTCCTGTTTCAGTTCACTCTTTCCGCGCATAGTCTCCTTACTATACTCATAAGTATGGTATAGATTAGAGAGGTTCGCACACACTCCTATCGCCGCAGCCAATGCCAGAACGGCACTTGCCTTGAAAAAATGCGGCAACTCCTTCTTCTTATAAGCATCTTCAAAGTAAGCTCCTACAAAAAACAGGATGACAAACATGAAGTAGTAGCTCATCTGAATATGGTTCGACTGAATCTGAAGCGCGATAAACAAAGCAGTCACAATCCCTCCCAACAGATATTTCTTCCGATAAGCCAGTACAATACCGGCAATCGTAGGCGGAATATAAGCCAATGTGACAAATTTCCAGATATGCCCTGCCGATATCAAAATAAAGAAATAGGAGGAGAAAGCCCAGATAATCCCCCCTAAAGCAGATAACCAGACAGACAACCCGAATGCCCGCAAAAGGATATAAAACCCGAGCATCATGATGAAGGTCAGCACCACATAAGATGGAAGATACAAGTGATAGATGTTTTCTATCCACTTCAGCGGTTTGGTAGAATCATAACTCGGAGACATCTGATAGGTAGGCATGCCACCAAAAAGAGAGTTTGTCCAGCGGGTGCGTTCTCCTGTACGTTCAAGATATTCCTGAGCTTCTTGACCGGCTCCCACTCCAGCCACCGTATCGTGCTGAAACAGAATACGACCTTCGATATCAGCCGGAAAAAAATAAGCAAAAGAAAGGATGATAAAAGCTAAAATAGCAATTAAGTCGGGAAGGAACTTCTTCATAAAATTGACAATTGACAATTGACAATTGACAATTGAAGGTCAACAATAACAGCCCGGCAGATCACTCGTTCCATATAGCTGTTCATTGTCATTTGTCAACTGTCAATTGTCAATTAAATTAGTATCTATAATGTTCAGCCTTATAAGGTCCGTCTACCGATACACCGATATAAGCGGCCTGTTCAGGAGTAAGCTTCGTCAGTTTCACCCCGATCTTTTCAAGATGCAGACGAGCCACTTCTTCATCCAGGTGCTTCGGCAAGCGGTATACATTCACTTCATATTTCTTGTTGAACAACTCGATCTGGGCCAGCGTCTGATTGGTAAATGAGTTACTCATCACGAATGACGGATGGCCTGTCGCACATCCCAGATTCACCAGACGACCGTCAGCCAGCAAAAGAATGCTGTGACCATCCGGGAAATAATAGCGGTCTACCTGCGGCTTGATGTTTACACATTTGATGCCCGGATAATGTTTCAACGCATCCACCTGGATTTCATTATCAAAGTGACCGATGTTACATACGATCGCCTGATCTTTCATTTTCTCCATGTGGTCAATGCGAATGATATCGATATTCCCCGTAGTAGTCACGAAGATATTACCTTCGGTGCAGGCATCTTCCATCGTTACGACTTCGAAACCTTCCATAGCAGCCTGCAACGCACAAATCGGATCGACTTCCGTCACAAGCACACGCGCACCATAAGAGCGCATTGAATGCGAACATCCCTTGCCCACATCACCGTAACCACATACCACCACTACCTTACCGGCAATCATCACATCGGTCGCTCTCTTGATACCGTCAGCCAGTGACTCACGACATCCGTAGAGATTATCAAACTTAGACTTGGTAACCGAATCGTTCACATTAAATGCCGGGAACAGCAATTTGCCTTCTTCCTGCATCTGATACAAACGGTGTACACCGGTCGTTGTCTCTTCCGATACACCGCGCATTTCTTCAGCCACACGGTGCCAGCGGGTCTTATCTTCAGCCAATACTTTTTTCAGAATGGCATTCAGTTCGATTTCATCTTCCGCATGCACTTCCTTGTCCAATACGGCAGCATCATTCTCGGCATCATAACCGACATGAATCATCATGGTAGCGTCACCACCATCGTCTACAATCACATTCGGACCTTTTCCGCCGGGGAAGTTCAATGCCTGCAATGTGCACCACCAGTAGTCGGCAAGATTCTCGCCTTTCCATGCAAATACCGCAACACCGGAAGCAGCAATCGCAGCAGCAGCATGATCCTGCGTTGAATATATATTACAAGAGCACCAGCGGACTTCAGCTCCCAATGCAACCAGTGTTTCAATCAGTACGGCGGTCTGGATGGTCATATGTAATGATCCCATGATACGGGCACCTTTTAACGGTTTGGATTCTCCATACTTTTCGCGTAGAGCCATCAGGCCGGGCATTTCTTTTTCTGCCAAATCGATTTCCTTGCGTCCGAAATCAGCAAGTGTAATATCTGCCAGGGCATTTCTTTTTCTGCCAAATCGATTTCCTTGCGTCCGAAGTCAGCAAGCGTAATATCTGCCACTTTATAAGGCAGAGTAGAGAATAATTCTGTAGACATATTGTAAATCATTTAATATATTATTATTTCTTAGCAACCGGTGCACTCAGCATTTCCTTATATTTCACCGGATCATTCAATATCTTCACCGCTTCTTTCAAGCCGTCGTCGTCTTTCAGCTGCTGGATAATATTACCACGCTGATAGTAATAACGCTTAATAATTTCCGAAGCGATCATCTTCTTTATATCACCGGAAAAGTAATCCAAATCACGGTCAAGATCGTGATTCAACTTCTTCTCAAGCGCCTTGAACTCTTCCGAAGCATCCGCCATATATCCTTCAAACTCGGCTGCCTCTTTCAAGGTTTTCAGAATCTTTTCGCTTTGCTGGTCATACTTGAAATCAGCTTTCTTTACCAATGCCTTAAAGTCATTATAATCAGCGTCGGTTACTTCAAACTTCTCCGGAGCAACAATGGTAGGATGCTTTAAACAATATTGGGTAGCATAATCGAAAATTAAATTATCACGTACCAGATAGAATAAAATATTCGGCAACTTCTCTTGCTTGATAACAATATCCGGCATTACACCACCCCCGTCGCGGACCTCACGCCCTGCAGCGGTATGAAACACCTTAGTCAAACTATCCGGAATGGTTCCAACACTTCCATCTTCATTACGATGCTTGTAGTCAATAGCCTGCACACAACGTCCGCTTGGAATATAGTATTTGGAAGTGGTCACTTTCATTGTTCCCCCATAAGGCAAAGAACGCGGAACCTGAACCAATCCCTTTCCAAAAGTACGGTTACCGACAACAACCGCACGATCGAGGTCCTGTAAGGAACCCGATAAAATCTCAGAAGCAGAAGCAGTTCCGCTATTTACCAAAACCGCTACCGGAATATCCAAATCCAATGGTTCACGTAATGTTTTATAAGTATTGCTGGCTTGTTTGATTTTTCCCTTAGTCGTTACAATCACCTTTCCACGCGGCAAGAAATAATTTGCTATCTCTACAGCCTCGTCCAACAAGCCACCCCCATTCCCACGAAGATCGATAACCAACGAGGAAGCTCCTTGCTTCTTCAAATCCAAGAATGCTTTCTTGAACTCCTTCGAAGGATTGCCGGAAAAAGTACTCAGATTAATATATCCGATATGATTATCAAGCACTGCAGCGTATGGAATGGCCGGATTCTGAATAGATTCACGTACAATGGTGAACTCCATCGGTGTACGTCCCCCCTTTACATTCGGGCGTTCCACTTTCAGCTTAAAACTAGTTCCCGCCTGCCCACGTAACATCTGGCTGACTTCTGCATTGTTCTTGCCTGCAAGGTCTTTGCCATCAATTTCCATCAAAACATCTCCGGCTTTTAATCCAGCCTTAGCCGCCGGTGTGCCCTCGAAAGGTTCGGAAATCATAGAGCGTTTCAATTTCGTATTATAAGTAATGTAAGAACCGATACCACCGAAAGATCCTTTTATCATCTGCTCCAACTCACTCTGGTCTTCCTCCGGAAAATACTCCGTATAAGGGTCCAACGTGAAAAGCATATTATCGATCCCCTCTCTGATCGTCTTATTCGGATCAATCGTATCGACATAGAACATATCCAATTCTTTCACAATCGCATTAAATATATCCAGGTTCTTGGCGATCTGGAAATTGCGATCGTCACCACTCTTGAAACTAAAGAAAGCTACGATAGCCGTAACCGCTACCGCAACAACAGCTATCCGCCCATTCAGCAATTTTTTCATACCTCTTTTCATATAAATGAATCGTAAAAGTAACTCAATACTTGGTTATTCAGCCAGAATCCTGTTAATATTTAACTTAATTTCATCCCAGCGTTCTCCTGATATCGTCGTACCGATTGTCTGGATAACATTTCCCGATAGAATAGAACCTATTTTAGCACACTTCTCCAATGAATATCCACACGTCAGGCCATATAGAAAACCGGCAGCAAAATAATCACCGGCTCCGGTCGTATCCATCACTTTCTTTACCGGAATAGCAGAGACTTTAATTTCTTCTGTCCCTTTGCGAATATAAGAACCATTTGCTCCCACTTTTACGATAGCAATACTGCATTTCTTCGCAATGATTTCCAAAGCCTCCTCCGGTTCCTTACCCGTAAACGCTTTCGCCTCTTCCTCATTTGCAAAGACAATATCTACATACTTATTTATTAATAAGGAGAAAAAGTCCATATCACCGGCAACTATATTATAACTTGCCATATCAAGACAGATTTGCAAACCCGCCTCTTTCGCCAACTCAATAGCATGAAGAATCATTTCATGGTCCTGCACCAGGTATCCCTCTATAAACAAGTATGCATATCCTTTAAACATATCGAGAGATAACTCTTCAGCTTTCAAAGAAGCGGCAGCTCCCAAATAAGTCCCGAAGGTACGTTCTCCATCCGGTGAAATAAAAGTGGATGCAACACCGGAAGGCAACTGTTCAGACACCAATACTTTATCCTCAATATTGTTTTTCCGAAGATTTTCACGAAAAAAATCTCCATAATGATCATTTCCAACTTTTCCGATAAAACCAGTTCCAGCTCCCAGACAAGCCAGTCCAAGTATAGTATTTCCTGCCGATCCGCCTGTTGCCAGATGCGTTTTCATCTGCGAGAATTTTGCGTTAATCTGCTGTAGCTTAGCATCATCAATAAGTTGCATGCTTCCTTTGGGCAGCCCCATTTCATCCAAAAGCATATCATCCTTTAGGGTTGCAAGTACGTCGACTAGGGCGTTGCCCAATCCTATTATTTTATCCATTTCTAATATTTTTTTTGCAAAGATATTGCATATTTCAAAAAAACCTAGTACTTTTGCATCGCAATTGAGAAAAACATTCTT
>PPYE01512039.1_pt1 | contig 13024 bp, 10 predicted proteins | sample 1559881 | NCBI WGS metagenome assembly PPYE01 (sample SAMN08240022, study PRJNA423297) | Human gut metagenome, whole genome shotgun sequencing project.
GTTAAGTATAATACTGCATGGAAAATGTTAATGAAATCTCGACCGTACCCCATCCCGTATCCGGCAGATCCCGGTATAGACTCCGGCCCCGCAGTAGGGCATCAGCAACAGGCTGTAAGAGAAGATATACCGCGAATTGGCTTCCCAGAAGGTGTGGAACAGAAAACCTCCCAGTACGGCAATGAGGCCGACGTAGATGTAGAGTCGGTCCGCACCGAGCTGATCCGCGCCATGCCGGTCCGCGCCATGCCGATCCGTACCAAGCTGATCCGCATCAAGCTGATCCGCCATGTGGTCCGCAGTGCACCCTGCGGTATGCCCCGCCGTTTGGTCAGCCATGTGCCCGACAACTTTAGACTTCCGACGTTTCTTAAGACTGTCGATACAGAACACCAACACGCCCAGATACAGAACATTCTGCCATGCATTGCACCATTCGATATATCCCCCACTGAGAGAACCTTCATAGACTTCCTTAAAAAATGCACTCCGTCCTCCGTAGGTAGCCAGGGTAGCCTGTCTGCTGGCATAGGTGCCGTCTGCCCACTGGGATAAATGTTTGTGAAGATAGAAGGCCGCTGTGTAGCCGGGATGTTCCCGGAAATAGGTCAGGCGCTCGTCGATCGCCAGACGGCTGATCTCGTTGGCGATAGCAGTATCCATGCCGGCGGTATCGTAAGTATCGATATTGAAGCCGTTATACCAGCCGCAGCCGCGGGAAGCTTCCTGCATTCCCATGGCGAGATAGGACATGGCGGTGACTCCGGAGCTTAACGTGTTCCCCGCCTTTTTCTCATAACATTTCTGTACCAGCGGCAGAATCCCCACAGAAGTAACAGCAAGACATACCGCCATGATGAGCAGTCCCAGACGCATCTTACCGTTCCGCCCCGGACGCAATGCCTCGAACAACAGCACCAGCAACACTGCGATCACAGGGATCAGTGAATTCTTGCGCAGCATCACAGACAGTGTGAGGAACAGGATACTGCCGAAGCCTGTGAAAAGTATCTGACGGAGCATGCGGGGGACGTAATCGTAGGCGGTGACTGAGGGCGCATCATTTCGGGAGACGCTGCCCAGCAACCGCAACAGCAGATACCAGCCCACCGACAATGCAGCGAAGGAAGGAATCTCGCCGTAGACGAAGGAGCTGTACATGATCATGGGCAGGTTACAGCATACCAAGACGAGATAACAGCAGGAGATCTTCTTGTAATTCTCCGGCCACAGATATTGCAGCGACAGATATTGGAACCAGATCGCCCCACACAACAGACAGACATAGACCAGCTTGATAAAGTGCCAGGCCGGTACGGACAGGCCGGTGAGATTCCAGATCCGGAGCAACAGCTCCAAAAAAGCCATCAGCCCGATCTGCTGTGGATAATAAGACAGATAAGAGACGGTGGGGTGGATAATATCAGTATTTCCCAGGATCCACTCCGCAGCCGCATTATATACAGATAGAGCATCCGCTGCGGGAACCGTGCGTCCGAAGAGGATCAGCAGGATACCAAGCCCAAATACAAAGGTCAAAGTAAAAACGAGCAGTCCGCGACGGAATTTCTCTCCTATTTTTTCATACAGATACAGACATCCGCAAAACAGTAATCCGAAGCCTGCCAGCTCCAACAGATTCCACAGGGGATTGTCCGGACGCAGCAGAACCTGCTGGGTCTCCATATTGTCGGCATAGCAGGTCGTGAGAAAGCTGCCGGCGAACAGCAGCATGGAAAGCAACAGTGTCAGAAGCATGACAATGTTAAGCCCCAGGCGGTAAATGATATTGCAACAAGATCTGTTCTGAGATCCACTCATGGAAACAATTCCTCCGTAACCACAACAAATTTCAATTATGCAAGCATATTGGCTCACTTGCGCTCATTGCATTATAAGCTCACGAATTCGTGCTATCGCACTTTACATCCTGCTTCGCAGGATATTCGTTCGCTAATGAGCCCAGAAAAACAAATGTCTGCTTCGCAGCCACTTGTTCTTCCTTGAGGCTCATTATATCATAGCTTTTGCCCGCCCCCAAGAAAAATACGCGGGAAAAAGCAAAAATAGTGGCTGTAATGGAACAAGCGTGGTACAATAAACTTTGTATAAGCACTTTTAACACGCAGAGATAAGAGGAATGGAAAATGGATAAAATTGCAGTACTGATCCCTTGCTACAATGAAGAGAAGACGATCGCCAAGGTGGTATCCGATGTGAAAAAGTTCCTGCCGGAGGCGGTGACTTATGTATATGACAATAATTCCACCGACCGTACCGTGGAACTGGCAACGGAAGCGGGAGCGATCATACGTCATGAATATGCCCAGGGAAAGGGAAACGTGATCCGCAGAATGTTTCGTGAGATCGATGCGGAATGCTATCTTATGATCGACGGAGACGACACGTATCCTTTGGATTGTGCCCGGGAGATGGTGGCAAAGGTTTTGGAGCATCAGGCGGATATGGTGGTGGGAGACCGCCTGTCGTCTACTTATTTTACGGAAAATAAGCGGCCGTTTCATAATTTCGGCAACAGTCTGATGCGTGCGGGGATCAACGGCCTGTTTCATTCCGATATCAAGGACATCATGACCGGTTATCGCGCGTTCAGTTATGAATTCGTGAAGACATTCCCGGTATTCTCCAAAGGATTTGAGATCGAGACGGAGATGACGATCCATGCGGTGAACTATAACATGCAGGTAGAGAATGTGGTGGTGGAATATCGTGACCGTCCCCAGGGCAGCGAGTCCAAGCTGAATACTTACAGTGACGGTTTCCGCGTGATCCGCAAGATGCTGCAGCTGTATAAAAACTATAAACCCATGCATTTCTTCGGCATGCTGGCATTTTTGCTGGCAGTGGTGTCGGTGATATTGTTTGTTCCGGTATTTTTGGAGTATCTGAATACGGGACTGGTGCCGAGATTCCCGACGCTGATCGCCTGCGGATTCATTCTGCTGGCGGGGATCCAGTCGTTTTTCTCCGGTATGATGCTGGAAGTTATGGCGGCCAAGGACCGGAAGGATTTCGAGTATCGTCTGAACCGTGTGCATGGGGAACATCAGGAACGTAAAGGATTATAATATGCAGGAGAAGAGAATACTTCCCAGACGCAGAGGCGGTGTGCTGCTTTGCGTTCTGGGATGTCTGTTTGTATTTTTCGTAAAAACAGAAAAAGATCTGGCGGCTGCGGGCAATATCCTGTGGACGGCCGGATATGTGGGAAGCACTCTGCTGTGGACCGTGCTTTTGGGATGCCTACTGGGTGTGATCGGAACGTTTGTGGTCTATCGTGTGGCAGAGAGGCCGTCACCTGAGGGTGCCGGTAAAGACAATACCGGTAAAGACAATGCCGTGTTCTGCAGATCTGCCGCGTGGATACAGAACCGCTCCGGGGCACAGGTGTTTTTCGGAAGTCTGTTATTGTTATGCCTTGCATGGCTTCCGGTATATCTGGCATATTACCCGGGAATCTGTGCTTATGATGCACCGGTACAGACCGGACAGATCGTGGAGCATTATTATTTTGATCATCATCCGATCGTGCACACGTTGCTTTTACATGGGATGCTGTGGCTGGGAACGCAGCTGTTCGGGAGTATGAATGCCGGAATGGCACTGTACACTGCGCTGCAGATGCTGCTGCTGGCGGGCAGCATGTCCTACGGTGTGCTGGTATTGCACAGACGGCAGGTGGCGGCAGGCTGGCAGATCGTGATGCTGCTGCTTGGAATGTTTTTCCCGTTCCACTGGTATATGAGTGTCAGCATGACAAAAGATACGGTATTCAGTGCTTTTTTACTGCTGCAGCTGATCAGTCTGACGGATCTGTTGCTGGAGGACCGCAGGGAATGGCGTCCCGGAGTCCGGGATCTGCTGTTTTTTATCGGAACAGTGGGAATGATACTGTTTCGCAATAACGGAAAATATGCTATGATTGTACTATTAGCATTTCTTTTTCTGGCAGTATGCTTTGGAAAAAGAGCGAGGAAGCTCTGGGGGAGACTGTTTACGGTAAGTGTGGCAGCTTTCTGTATAGGGCTTTTTGTGCTGTCCGCAGTGTTCTCCGCAACGCACGCGGAACAGGGAGACAGGAGAGAGATGCTGAGTATGCCGATCCAGCAGATGGCCCGCTGCATGATCTACCACGGAGGAGTGGGAGTACTCCCTGAGGATGACGGTACCATGTCGGAGCAGGATCGGGCACTGGTGAATGATTTTATATTGGATGAGGCTTACAGGGATTATGATCCCGGCATCGCGGATCCGGTAAAGCGACATACCAACACGTATGTGGTGCGTTATCGCTCGGGAGATTTCCTGCGGACCTATTTTCATCTGCTGAAAGCTTATCCCGGAGATATGATCAATGCCGCACTGGCAGTGGATGCAGGATTTTTATCTCCCTTTGATGTCACCCATGCGGCGGTGAATGAAGTGCAGGGGAGAGAGGGCCTCGGATATATACAGACACGATGGGAAGAAGATACCCTGAACAACAGAGGGATCTACAAAGACAGCAAATGGCCGGGACTGTATGACCGCCTGGAGACATGGGCGGACGGGAACGGTTATCTGGAGCTTCCGGTACTGAAATATCTGTTCGTGCCAGGCAGTTATCTGTGGCTGTATCTGGCGCTGGCGGCGATACTTGTGATCGTGGACAGAAAGCGATACTGTCTGCCACTGGCGGTGATCGCCGGATATTATGGGACGATGCTGTTAGGCCCCACGGTGCAGATGCGATATGTCTATCCGGTGATGCTGGCACTGCCGTATCTGGTGGCGCTGATGTGCGGAACAGGCCGGAAGACGGAAAATGAGAAAACAGAGACAGAGATAAAACAGAGACAGAGATAAAACAGGGACAGAGATAGGATAGAGAAATGGACAAACTGATCATAGGAGCAGGGCTGTATGGATTGTATGCGGCGCTGTATTGTGCAAAAAGAGGGCAACAGGTAGAGGTGCTGGAGATGGAAGAGGCTCCTTTTACCAGAGCCACATATATCAATCAGGCCCGGGTACACATGGGATATCACTACCCGAGGTCTCTATCTACGGCCATGAAATCCGCCGGATATTTCAAGCGTTTTACAGAGGACTATTCCTTCTGTCTTCATACCGCGTTTCAACAGATTTATGCCACTTCCGCTCATTTTTCCTGGACGGATGCGGCGGAATTTTTGAAGTTCTGCCGGGATGGCGGGATTCCCTGTAAGGCGCTTCCTGTGGAAGAATATTTCCAGCCGGGGCTGTGCGACGGAGCTTTTCTCACCGAGGAGTATACCTACGATGCCCATATCCTGCGGGATCATCTGATGGAGGAGATCGCGAAATATCCGGGAGTGAAGCTGCACTTCGGGCGGCAGATCACAGAGATCGTAAAACAATCGGACTGCTATGAGATCACCGCATTGCATGAGGGCCATAGAGAGGTATACCGGGCACCGTTTGTGCTGAATGCCACTTACGCTTCCGTGAATCAGGTGCTGGAAAAGGTAAAGGGAGTCACGGCAGAACCCTTCGGACTGAAGTATGAATTATGTGAGATCATCCTGTGCAAAACAGGTGACAAGCTCAGGGACATCGGATTTACAGTAATGGATGGACCGTTTTTCTCCATTATGCCTTTCGGCAGGACGGGATATCATTCCCTGACTTCGGTGACTTTTACACCGCATAAGACAAGCTACGATGCTACACCGCAGTTCTCCTGCGTGGGGGCGGACGGCAATATCTGCAGAGGCGGCTGGCTGGGGAATTGCAACGACTGTCCCGGCAGACCGGAGAGTGCATGGGAGTATATGTCTACGCTGGCGAGAAAGTATCTGCGGGAAGAATATAGCTTCAGTTATGAGAAGTCACTGTTCTCCATGAAGCCGATCCTGAAGGCTTCGGAGATCGATGATTCGAGACCTACCGTGATCCGGGCATTATCCGAGAGCCCCACCTTCATCAGCGTCTTATCCGGCAAGATCAACACGGTATATGACCTGGATCCTTTTTTAGATTAGGATAACCATTCCGAGAGATTATAAATAATAGATATAGGGGAAACGTTATGGAGAGAACCGCAATCCTGAATAAAGAGAAAAATTTTGTATCCTGCGTGCTGTATCTGCACAACGATGGTGCGCACATCCGTGATTTCCTGAATACGGTCTGTGGCACCATGGAAGAACATTTCGAAAAATATGAGATCGTCTGTGTGAATGACTGCTGCATGGACAATACCATCGAGGAGATCCATCGATTTCTGGAAGAAAGCAGAGGAAATCATGTGGTGAGCATGATCAATTTAAGCTTTTATCAGGGAGTCGAGATGGCCATGAATGCCGGAAGAGACCTGGCAGTGGGAGATTTCCTGTTCGAATTCGACAGATGCCTGCCGGATTTTGAGCCGTCACTGATCATGGATGTTTATTACAGAGCGCTGGAAGGCTATGATGTGGTGGCAGCCGCTCCGGGGAGAGATGTGGCACTGACCTCGCGGCTGTTCTATGCAGTATATAATCTGGGAAGCCGTAATACCCATAAGCTGCGTCAGGAGAGATTCCGTATCATATCCCGCCGCGCAGTGAACCGTGTGAATCAGATGAATGCGTACATTCCTTACCGCAAGGCGATGTATATGAATTGCGGACTAAGGGCGGATACGCTGGTCTATGAGAATAAAAAGAAGGCAGGCAGTGCCAGGAACCGGGAGGAGCGCAGTACCCGCAGCAGTCTTGCACTGGATACGCTGATCATTTTCACCAATGTCCTGGAGAAGTTCTCTATGCTGGTGAGTGCGATCCTGTTCTCTGTGATGATGATCATGTTTGCCTGGATCGTGTATTCGATCTTCAGCACGGTACGTCCCGTGGAAGGCTGGATGAGTCTCATGACGCTGATATCGTTTGGATTTTTCATGATGTCCGTCATGCTGACGTTGATCTTCAAATATCTGTCCGTGATCTTGAATATGAGCTTTAAGAGACAGCACTACGTAATCGAAGGAGTGGAAAAACTGACAAAATGATGTTTACGATTATTTTTCCGGTACTAAATGAACGTCTGCGCTTAGAGAACGGTGTGACCCGCACGGTGGAATATCTGCAAAGCATTGCTTTTGAAGACTATGAGATCATTATCGTGGATAACGGTTCCGAGGATGAGACACCGCAGATCGCAGAAAAGCTGTGCAAAAAATATGATAAAGTAAGATATGAGAGGATCAATGTCCGCGGTGTGGGTGCGGCATTCCGCAGAGGTGTGGAAGTAAGCCACGGCGATGTGGTAGGCTATATGGACATCGACCTTTCCACCAATATCAGGCATCTGGGAGAGGCGATTCATCTCTTCGAGACGCAGCCCGAGATCCAGTATATCAACGGCAGCCGTTTTGCCAGAGAATCCGATACCAGGGGCAGAAAATGGTACCGCAGGATCACGTCGCAGGGACTGTTGATTCTGTTAAAGCTGTTCTTACGGATGAAATCCACGGATGCTATCTGCGGATTCACGTTTGTCCGCAGAGAGACGGCACTCTCACTGATCGAGGGCTGCAGCCGGGATAACGGATGGTTCTACATGATCGAATTCCTGCTCCGGGCGGAGAAAAGAGGCGTGACCATACTGGATTATCCGGTGGAGTGGCAGGAAGACTATAATACTACCGTTAAGGTATTCAAGACGATCTGTAATTATCTGGTACAGATCGCAAGGTTATTCAACGAGTTTTATATTAAGAAGCATATATAAGATGCCGGATAATCCCGGTGAAAGATTGAAAATAAGAGAAGAAATGTACATCGTGCGAGTTTAGAAACGATGTAAATGAAATGACAACAGGTAAGAGAGAAGGACAAAAAATGGCACATATTAAGAGAATCGATCTGACGAGGGATGTAAAAGCCCATGAAGATGCTTACAGAGAAGCTATCGAGAAGGTATGTCGTGAGACAGCTTTTTCCGGAGGCAAATATGCAGATGCATTTGACAAGGAATTTGCTGCTTACGTGGGCAGTAAATATGCCAGCGGTGTGAACAACGGTACTTCCGCATTGCATCTGGCGATGCTGGCGCTGGGCGTAGGCCCCGGAGATGAGGTCATTGTTCCTGCCAATACTTATATCGCGACAGCATGGGGCGTCAGCTATACGGGAGCCACGCCGGTGTTCGCAGATTGTACGCCGGATACCTGGGAGATTGATCCTTCCGTGCTGGAAGCGAAGATCACGGAGAGGACGAAGGGAATCATCGGTGTCCATCTCTATGGCCAGCCCTTTGATTATGCAGGCGTGCGCGAGATCGCAGACCGTCACGGACTGTTCGTGGTGGAAGATTGCGCACAGGCCCACGGGGCACAGTTTGAGGGGAAAAATGTGGGAACCCTGGGAGATCTGGCATGCTTCAGCTTCTATCCGGGCAAAAACCTCTATGCTTTCGGAGAAGGCGGAAGTGTCACCTGTGAGAAGGAAGAGTACTATAAGCATATCGACCGCCTGAAAAATCAGGGCTGCGATGTGCGTTATTATCATGATGAGATTGGATATAATTATCGACTGGAGGGACTGCAGGGTGCGGTATTGAGCGTCAGCCTGAAATATCTGCCGGAGTGGACGAAGAGACGTCAGGAGATCGGACACCGCTATATCCGGGAGATCACGAATCCTCTGATCACCATGCAGCATCATCCGGAGAACACCACACCGGTGTTCCATCTGTTCGTCATCACGGTACCGGATCACGATGATTTTGTGAAGTATATGGCAGACAATGATGTGGAATGCAACATGCACTATCCGGTGCCCTGCCATTTACAGAAGGCATATGCAAACCTTGGTTATAAGCCGGGAGACTGCCCGAATGCGGAATACCTGGCAGCACATTGTGTGACACTGCCGCTGTTCCCCGAGATGCGGGAGGATGAGATCCGGAGAGTCATCGAGCTGTGCAATGCTTACAGACAGTAAGGAGATCACAATGCAGACAGTAACAGCAGAAAATAAAACATCGGAAAATAAAACATCGAAAGCAATTTCTGAGAACTACCGGGATACGCAGGCCGGAATCTATCTGCGCCTCATGACCCATGAGGACACGGACCGGATCGTGGCATGGCGTAACAGCGATGCCGTGCGCAAAAATTTTATCTATCAGGAGCTTTTTACCAGACGGTCCCATGAGCACTGGATCCGGACCCATGTGGAGACCGGAGATGTGGTGCAGATGATCATCTGTGATCTGGAAGGAGATAAGCCGTTGGGATCTGTGTATATCCGGGATATTGACAGACATCACAATAAGGCGGAGTACGGAATCTTCATCGGAGAAGAGAGCGCCCGAGGCCGCGGGATCGGCACAGCGGCGGCGAAGCTGATGTTGCGGTACTGTTTTGAGCAGGAAAAGCTGCACAGAGTCTACCTGCGGGCATTGTCGGAGAACCTGCAGGCGATCCGAAGCTATGAAAAAGCAGGCTTCGTCAGAGAAGGACTGTTAAGAGACGATGTGTGTATTGACGGTGTGTACCGGGATATTGTCTGGATGGCAGCCGTGAATCCGGCAGATTAAGAAGGAGCAAGCAACAAAAAATGGACAGAATAAAAAAAGTAAGTTTTGTGATCCCCTGCTACCGTTCGGAGCATACGCTGCCCCATGTAGTTACGGAGATCCGCGAAAAAATGCAGGAACTGACACAGTATACGTATGATATTTTTCTGGTGAATGATGCATCACCGGACAATACCATGGAAACGATCCAGGATCTGTGTGAAAAATACGATAATATCAAGGGCATCGGCTTCGCCAGAAATTTCGGACAGCATGCGGCGCTGATGGCGGGACTTAGACATTCCGACGGAGATTATGTGGTGTGCCTGGATGATGACGGACAGACCCCCGCCGATGAAGTGGATAAGCTGCTAAATAAGCTGGAGGAAGGCTTTGATGCTGTCTATGCCAGTTATGAACACAAGCAGCACTCCGCATTCCGGAATCTGGGCAGCAAGGTCAATGAGCTGATGACGCGGATGATGTTAAACAAGCCCGCGAATCTGTATATTTCCAGCTATTTTGCGGTGAAGCGGTTCGTGGTGGAGGATATGATCCGCTATGAGAATTCGTATCCTTATGTCATCGGACTGGTGCTCCGTGCCACGAAAAACATTACCAACGTGCCGGTGTGTCACAGAGAGCGGGAAGAGGGCAATTCCGGTTATACGCTCAAGAAGCTGCTGGGATTATGGTTCAACGGATTTACGGCATTTTCCGTGAAACCGCTGCGGATCGCCACATCTCTCGGTGTGGGCTTCGCAGGGCTGGGTTTTCTCTATGGAATCTATACGATCATCAAGAGGCTGGTGAATCCCAATGTTCCCATGGGATTCAGCGCATTGATGGCGGCACTGGTATTTTTCGGCGGCATGATCATGATCATGCTGGGACTGATCGGAGAATATGTGGGACGTATCTACATCAGCATGAATAATTCTCCCCAGTATGTGATCCGTGAGCGAATCGGACTCGGAACAGATGAGGACCCGTGAGTCTGAATAGGTAAATATAAAGTGAAAAACGAAATAAAAGATTTTGAACAGAAGGGTAAGACAAGACCATATGAAAAATACACGTTTTGTAAATTGGTGGAAACAGGACAAACGTTATATTACCTTACTTAAGGCGGTACTTATGGCACTGCTTCCGCTGGTATGCTGTCTGATCCGGACGGCGGCAGAGGGGAGAAGCATCGGCCAGGTCTATTTGCCTTCTTCGGAATGGAATGATGAATTATTCTATTTTAAACAAGTGGAAGGCATTGTGAATTACGGATTTCCCATGGGGTATTTCGGATTTAACGAAAGTCATGCACTGCAGCTGTCTTTCGCAGCCTGGAGTCCCGTGCTGGTATTTCCCTGGATCCTGTGGGGACTGGTGTTCGGCTGGAATCTGCTGTCACCGGTGATCTGTAATATCGTACTGCTGACGATCACCATGTTCGTGTTCGTATGGCTGGTGAAACCCACCTGGAAACAGCTGGGCATCCTGACGGTACTTTTCAGCCTGTACACACTGTTCACCAGATACATGCTGTCCGGTATGCCGGAGGTCATCTGCTTTGGCATGCTGATCTTGTTTTACGGACTGGCTTTTTCCTATCTGAATAAGGAGACAAAGGGCAAGCTGATTGCCATGTTTATTGTCTCGGTATTGTTGACCCTGATGCGGCCGTACATGCTTTTGTTTTTGCTGCTGGCCTGCTTTTTTCGGATCCGCAGAAGCCGTAAGAGCGGATGGATCGTTTCCACTCTGGTGGTGGCTGTCACGGGAGTGGTGTATGTGCTGATCAAGCACTATCTGGGCGCGGAATATTTTACGCCGCTTTTCTATACAGACTGGATCACGACATTTTTCACCGACGGCATTGGTGCCGGCTTCCGGAATTTCTTCGGGACGCTGCACTGGAAGGGCCTGGAATTCTACAGGCATTGTGTGTCCGGTGCGAAGAGCGGTCTGGCTTCCGGAGCCTTTTTTGACGGTTATCTGTTGCTGCTTGCCATTTTGCTGGTGCAGAGTTTTCTGGATCTCAGAGCATACCGCAGGGAGAAACAGACCGGGCTGCGTAACCAGCTGATCATAGAAGTGCATTTCGCCTTCAGTCTGATCGCGATGCTGTTTGCCCATCTGCTGATGTATAAAATGGTGGAAGGAAGCAAACATTTCCTGACTTTTATTGCGGCGGGAATTTTCATCGTGAGTATGCTCCAGACCAGATACTATAAGAAAGCGGTGCTTTTGGGAGCAGCTTTCCTGTATCTGTACAGTTACAAGGCGGTGGAGCCTTATGATTATCAGGTACCGTATGTCACGGAGGACCGGGAAGCACAGGTGGAATACTGGAGACAGATCTTCGCAGAGAAGCTGGTCATGAATACCGATCAGGTACCGAATTACGATAATGTGGTGATCTGGACCTTCGGGGACGATACGCCGGAGGGCAACCGAAATCTGAAATGGCAGCTTCTCTATGGGGCACCGGAAGGATTTGGTATCAGCTGCTGTGAGAAAGAATATCTTCTGGAGCATCTGACGGAGCTTCAGAGCAGATATCTGGCTACGGTAAGCGGCGGAGAGATCGATGAGCAGTGCCGCGAACAAGGGTATGAAGAACTGGGAAGAGATGCGGATATGGTGCTGTATCGCAGGTATTAAAGTCAGAGAATATAAGAAGATAGGAAGCGGAAGGACAAAAGGTTCCATGGAGACATGCAGCAGGAAAACAGATAATTTTATATGGACAAAAGGATGGCTGCTGCTGTGGCATGCGCTTCCGGTGATCGCACTGCTCCTCTGGGGAGTTTTCAGCATCCGGAATAACCTCTGGTATGATGAAGCGTATTCAGCGTCGATGGTATCCCTGCCCTGGAAACGGCTGATCTATATTACGGCGACGGATGATCATTCGCCGTTCTATTATGTGATCCTGAAGCTGTTTTATCATCTGTGCGGCGGGGGGACACATTTCTGGTCACTGAAGCTTTTGTCTGTACTTTTTATGACCGGATATATGCTGCTGGGAAAATATTACGTGGCGAAGCTGTTTGATCGGAAAATTTCGGTATATTTTATGACATTTTCCCTGCTGATGCCTATTTTCAGTGTGCAGGCGGGAAATGTGCGGATGTATGCCATGGCATTGTTTTTCCTGACACTGGCGGGACTTGCGGCTTATGATATTTATCGGGAAGCGACCCGGAGAAAATGGATCGTGTTCTGTGTGGCAAGCATCTGTACGGTGTACTGTCATACGTTTGCATTGATACAGACTTTTTTATTTTATATGCTTTTCCTGGCGGCGATTGGGATCTGCCGCAGAAAGGATCTGGTAAAGGGATTTTTTATCTCCGGCTTCACAGTGGCGATCGTGTTTTCCCCCTGGCTGGCGGTGACCTGCAGACAGTTCATCCTGCGGATGCGCTATGATGACGGTTCTACCGCAGAACTGGCGACTCTGAATTCCGTGATGGATTATTTC
>PPYE01208535.1_pt1 | contig 13015 bp, 8 predicted proteins | sample 1559881 | NCBI WGS metagenome assembly PPYE01 (sample SAMN08240022, study PRJNA423297) | Human gut metagenome, whole genome shotgun sequencing project.
CTATTATAATATGCAGTAGGTTTCAATCCATCTCTAAGAAATTGAAGGATAATATTGAGAATACGGTTGGGGTTGTTCATGAGATTATATGTATTGATAACAGTAAAAGTCAATATGATATATTTAGTGCTTATAACGAAGGGGTCAAAAGGAGCCAATATCCACTTCTATGTTTTATGCATGAAGATATTTTACATTACACTAGTGATTGGGGAAAGCTTCTGATAAATCATTTCAGAGATTTGAAAGTAGGGCTTATTGGAATTTCTGGACCACGTTTTATTAGTCAAATACCGGGTATTTGGTGGGGACCTGGAAGTACAGATGCAGGAAAGGATGCAATTTGCCAGTATTCTATTGACACTAATAGAGCTGATCCAACCATTACTTATAATACTTGCTTTAAACCCATTGCAGATGCGAATGCCATAGAAGTGGTAGCAGTGGATGGATGTTTTTTTTGCATGAGGAAATCTGTTTTTGATAAAATAAGATTTGATGAAATAAATTACAAAGGATTTCATTTTTATGATCTTGATATCTCATTGCAGGTTTATATGCTGGGACTGAAATCATTATGTGTATATGATATTCTAATAGAGCACATTAGTAATTCAAAGCTAGATAATGAATGGCTGACTAATGCACGAATATTTTTCACAAAATGGAAAAACTGTCTGCCGATAGTAAGTTATCCAGTGTCAGCAAAAGAAAGAAGAGTTTTAGAGAAGAACAATCTTCAAACTATGAATTATATTATTAATGAGAATAATCGAAAGCCTAGTCATTATTATAAATTCTCAGAGAAGCTATATTTATTGCGATACTGCTGTGATAAAAAAATGCTTCAGTCACTAATCTATTAGGTAAAATGTGTCACTTTATGTTGAGTGGAGCACGGCTTTTCATTTAAGAAATATTGTTTATCGCTTGTTATTGTAATAAAAATCCTTATATTCGTGTGCAGCGATGCGGAAGCATCGCCTTAGGCATTTCTTCTTATCGTTCATTTTTAATTTCTTTCTACTTTGTGAGTTGTACGTCCGGTAACTACATCAGAGGTCTCTGATTTTACAATAGGTGGTTATACCTTTGAAGTAGGTGGGAAGAATAAATCGCAGAAGCAGGTGCATGATGTGGAGAATGCGTATATCGTGAAAGATGATATTGAGTACGGGATGCGGAATGTGATTCCTCTTTGGACATTTGGTTTTTTATATTGAGATAATATGTATATTTGTACGATGTGAACTTAAACAGATTGAAATATGGGTGGCAAGATTTACCCTATTGGTATACAGAATTTTGAGAAACTCCGTAGAGGTGGCTATTTTTATATTGATAAAACGGCATTGATTTATCAATTGGTGAAAACCGGGAGTTACTATATCTTAAGTCGGCCGCGCCGTTTTGGCAAAAGTCTGCTTATTTCTACGCTTGAAGCTTACTTTCAAGGAAAGCAGGAACTCTTTGAAGGGCTGGCTATGGAGAAGCTGGAAAAAGATTGGGTAAAATATCCTATATTACATCTTGATCTTAATACGGAAAAATACGATACTCCGGAAAGTTTGGAGAATAAACTGAATGGGGCGTTGGTGGAATGGGAGAAGATATATGGCGAAGAGCCCTCGGATAAATCTTTAGCGATGCGTTTTGAGGGGATTATTAGGCGTGCCTGTCAGCAAGAGGGGCAAAGTGTGGTGATCCTAGTGGATGAGTATGATAAGCCGATGTTACAGGCTATTGGTGATGATGTTTTGCAAAAGAGTTTCCGCAATACATTGAAAGCCTTCTACGGCGCATTGAAAAGTCAGGATGGGTGTATCAAGTTTGCTTTGTTGACGGGAGTTACCAAGTTCGGTAAAGTCAGTGTGTTCAGTGATTTGAATAACCTGAATGACATTTCAATGTGGAATAAGTATATAGATATTTGTGGTGTGAGCGAACAGGAGCTATACGATAATCTGGATGCCGAACTTCATGAATTTGCCAATGTGCAGGGAGTGACGTATGAAGAGATATGTGCCAGGTTGAAAGAAATGTATGATGGCTATCATTTCACGCACAATTCCAAAGGAATGTACAATCCTTTCAGTCTGCTTTTAGCTTTTGATAGGAATGAGTTTAAAAGCTACTGGTTTGAAACAGGTACTCCCACTTATTTGGTGGAATTGCTGAAGAAACACCATTACGACCTTCATCGGATGGCCAATAAAGTGGAATCTCCCTTTGAAATCCAAAAATTTGTTCGTGAGGTACGTGCTGGTGATTACGAATCTTTTTTCCGCCGTCTGCAAAGTTTCTTTTCGGATATTCCTTATGAACTAGCATGCGAATTGGAATTACATTATCAGAATGTACTATATATCGTGTGTAAACTGGTAGGCTTCTATGTAAAAGCGGAATATCATACGAGTGAGGGCCGTGTGGATATGGTATTGCAGACCGATAAATTTATCTACATCATGGAATTTAAATTGAATGGTACGGCGGAAGAAGCTTTGCGGCAGATAGAGGATAAACATTATGCTCGTCCGTTTGCAACGGATTCGCGGAAACTTTTCAAGATTGGCGTTAACTTTAGTGTTGAAACAAGAAATATAGAAAAGTGGTTGGTGGAGAATTGATGCGCCTCTGAAATGGATATAAAATATTCATTTCTCATGTTCTCATAAATATGACCTAAGTGTCAGATTGTTAATGGTGTAAGCTATGAGAAATGATTTTAAATTTAGTGTTTCTCATAGCTTTATTCACAAATAGACCTTAATTTGGCTTATTTCTCATACCCGTTGAAATCATTTCTCATAATGCCCCGGAGTTGGTACATAAATAGGCTGTGTGGGTTTGCCTATATTCTGTAAGTTTCCTTGTGCCTTTAGACGACGAATCTGTCTGCTGGCCATGCTTTGGGTAAAACAACAGAGTGACTGCATATTACTACGGGTCAATACAGGATGGGTTGCAAAATAGGCAGTGAGTTTCTTGTCGATCTCTTCTTCTGAAAGAGAAGCCGAATGTGGCTTGTATTTCGAACGTCGTAAGTGACTACTCATACACAAACTCTTTAAATTCCTGTCAGCCTGGAAGTTAATGGATTTTAGTTTCACTTTATCTGCACGGGTGGTAAGTGAGTGCACGGGTTCGGTCGCTTGCAATGTAATCTGGAAATAGCCGATCCCATCCAGATGTACTCGTTCTCCTTCGCATAGGTGGTTGCCCATGCATCTGCTCAATTCCATTAGCATGGCTTCTACTTCCGCTTTTCCGAAAGTGGTTGCCATGTGGATTTCTCTTGCCAATTTTTGAGTAGTCACATGTTGAAAGTTGACTACCCGTGGATGATAACTAGGTTCTTCTCCTTCTTTCTCCGGTTGGGGATTCTTATAAAACTCGAATTGTATTGCCATCTTTGTTCTAATTTAATGGTTGTTTATATATTATGTAATTGATGCGCTTAGTGTATCTTGCCTTTATTCTTTTATTATTTAACTACCAGCTAGTTCGTTCCACTAGAGTGAACGGTTCTTTTCACTCTAGTAGACAGATCTTTCTACTCTAGTGAACAGAACCGTTCACTGTAGTGAAACGATTGAGATCCTCTTTCAAAGATACGACATTATTAACTGAAAAACAAATAATTACACGGTTGTTTACATGTAAATAATAGATGAGGGCTGTGTAAAATAAGGTTGGCCAATGAGCGAAATGAATGGTTGGTATTTGACTATGAGAAATGATCCGGAATACTATGATAAATAGACAATTTTTGAGTAAAAATGAAAGACAAAGTATGAGAAATACCGGATTTAAAAACGTTTCTCATGGTGTACTATGCTGATTTTGTGTGTTTTATCTGAAACTTATGAGAATATGAGAATAAGAATTGCAAATCATTACTAGTGGACGTGCGTTTGGGAGGTGTCAAATTTGTTTATACGGGATATTAACCGTACATTTGTCTGTGGTAATAATCGCCCTACAAACACATGCAGGACAAATAAATTAATTAAGCAATGAGAATAACATTGGTAAGAGACGATGGCAAGGTGAACACTATGTGTACGTTAAGAATCGAACAGCTCGTAGAGCAAATGAAAGTGGAAACCAAAGCACAGTCTGTTTCAAAAATGAGAGAAGTCCTGCCTTTTATGCTTCCGGGTGATAAAAATGACTATGTGCAGAAAGTGCAGAAGGTGATACCTGCAGCGGCCTTTTTCCGCAAAGACGGAATAACGACCATGAGTGAATACAACGGAATTGTGATGATTCAGGTGAATAACTTATCCGGGAATATGGAAGCGGATGAAGTGAAAGAGCGGGTGAGGGAGCTGCCGCAAACTTATTTAGCTTTCACCGGTTCTTCCGGAAAGTCAGTGAAGATATGGGTCCGTTTTACTTATCCCAATGACCTTTTACCGGAAACCCGTGAACAGGCAGAGCTTTTTCATGCACACGCCTATCGGTTGGCTGTGAAATTCTATCAGCCCCAACTTCCTTTTGATATCGAACTGAAAGAACCTTCATTGGAACAATATTGTCGCTGGACTTTTGATCCGGATTTGTATTTTAATCCCGAAGCGATGCCTATTTATATGAAACAACCTGTGGCTATGCCGGGCGAAACCACTTATCGTGAACGGGTGCAAACGGAAACTTCACCATTGCAACGGCTTGCACCGGGGTATGAAAGATGTGATGCGCTTTCTGTTCTTTTTGAAGCAGCCTTCGCACGTGCACTGGATGAGGAGGATGGTTATCAACCGGAAGAAGGTGATAAACAGTCTTTGTTGATAAATCTGGCCGGGTATTGTTTTCGCGCCGGTATTCCTGAAGAAGATACGGTGCGATGGTGTCGGGCGCATTATCGTTTGCCAAAAGATGATACATTGGTTCGGGGGACTGTACGGAATGTATATCGGACTTCAGAGGGATTTGCGAGTAAGAGCAGCCTGTTGCCGGAACAATTATTTGTCATGCAGATGGATGAGTTTATGAAACGGCGTTATGATTTCCGTTTCAACCAACTAACGTCACAAGTGGAATGTCGCGAACGGAATAGCTTTAATTTTTATTTTCTTCCGGTGGATAAACGGTTGATGGCAAGCATTACAATGAATGCACAATATGAGGGGCTTAAACTTTGGGATAAAGATGTCGTGCGTTTCCTGAATTCGGATCATGTACCGGTTTATCAACCTATTGAAGAGTTTCTTTATGACCTTCCTCGTTGGAACGGTAAGGATTATATTGGCAATTTAGCCAAACGGGTTCCTTGTGACCATCCTTATTGGACTCAATTGTTTCGTCGTTGGTTTCTTAGTATGGTCGCACATTGGCGTGGGATGGGTAAGAATCATGCGAATAGCACTTCGCCTATATTGATAGGCCCGCAAGCTTATCGTAAGTCTACATTTTGCCGCTTGATCTTACCACCATGTTTACAGGCATATTATACGGACAGTATCGATTTCAGTCGGAAACGGGATGCTGAACTGTATTTGAATCGCTTTTTATTGATTAATATGGATGAGTTCGATCAGATTGGCATCAGTCAGCAGTCTTTTCTCAAGCATATTCTGCAAAAGCCTGTTGTCAATACGCGACGTCCGAATGCTTCGGCAGTGGAGGAACTCCGCCGGTACGCTTCTTTTATAGGCACAAGTAATCATAAGGATCTGTTGACGGATACTTCCGGCAGTCGCCGTTTTATCGGTGTCGAGGTGACGGGAGTGATAGATGTGGTCCGCCCTATTGATTATGAGCAGTTATATGCACAGGCAATGGCTGCATTGCGGAGTAATGAGCGCTATTGGTTTGATGAAAAAGAGGAGGCGATTATGACGGAGGCTAACCGGGAGTTTGAACAGTCGCCGGCGATTGAACAATTGTTTCAGGTATATTACCGGGCAGCGGAAGAGGAAGAAGAGGGAGAATGGTTGCTTGCTGCGGATATATTGCAGCGGATACAAAAGGCAAGTAAAATGAAATTCTCTGCCGGACAAGTTAATTATTTCGGACGTATATTGCAGAGGCTGAGAGTAAAGTCGTTTAGGAAAACACGTGGGGTTTATTATCATGTGATGCCTGTAGAGTAAGGATGATGATGAAATAATGTATAGTAGATGGCTTTTATTATTTTATAATAATTATCTTTGCGTAATAACGTGAGATGTATGAAGACTATGATAAGAAATCCTTTTATAACAAGCGGATATGTCTCTGCTGATTATTTTTGCGATCGCCGTTTTGAGAGCGAACAGTTGGTGCGCGAGGTGATGAATGGGAATAATTTGGCTCTTGTCTCTACCCGGCGAATGGGAAAAACAGGGCTGATCCGTCATTGCTTTCAGTTTCCTGAAATTAAACAGGGTTACTATACCTTTTTTATTGATATATATGATAGCCGTTCATTGCGTGATTTGGTCTTTGCACTTAGTAAGGAGATTTTGGAAGTACTGAAACCTATGGGGAAGAAAGCTTTGCATGGCTTTTGGGAATGTGTAAAATCTTTGCAGGCTAGTATCTCTTTTGATGTGAATGGTATGCCTTCTTTGAATCTGGGATTAGGAGATATACAAGCTCCGGCTACTACGCTTGATGAAATCTTCCGGTATTTAGAGCAAGCGGATAAGCCTTGTTTGATTGCTATTGATGAATTTCAGCAGATTACTGGATATGTGGAGAAAAATGTAGAGGCTACTCTCCGGACTTATGTGCAGCATTGTAATAATGCGCGTTTCATTTTTGCCGGGAGCCAGCGACATGTGATGGGGAATATGTTTTTGACGCCTTCCAGACCTTTTTATCAAAGTGTGTCAATGATGCATTTGGAAAGTATTCCTTTAGAAGAATATATTCGTTTTGCAAGTATGCATTTCAAACGTGCAGGCAAAGAAATAGAGGAAAGTGCTGTTACCACAGTTTATCAACAGTTTGAAGGAATCACATGGTATATACAAAAAGTATTGAATACACTTTATGATATGACCCCGGAGTACGGAGTTTGTAAAGTGGGAATGGTGTCAGGGGCTATTCGGCAGATTATTGATTCATTCAGATATACTTATTCGGAAATTCTTTTTCGTTTGCCGGAGAAACAAAAGGAACTGCTAATTGCTATCACTAAAGAAGGAAGGGCTAAAGCTCTCACTTCCGGCACTTTTATTAAAAAATACAAACTGGCTTCTGCTAGTTCAGTTCAGGCAGCACTAAAAGGGTTGCTGGAAAAGGATTTTGTGACTCAGGAAATGGGTATTTGTCAAATATATGATCGTTTCTTGGGTATTTGGCTGAAAGAGAATTATTAAGTCATATTTCATTTATTGAAGAGGGCTTTTCGATAAATCGCGTTAATAATTAATAGAAACTGCTGCCTGTTAATCTGTTTTATTGTATCTTTGCGGTCTTAACTTTTTTAATGGTAAATAATGAAGGAATTTCTACAACTAATGCGACGTTTTGTGTCGCCTTATAAGAAGTATATCGGCTGGGCTATTTTGCTGAATATTTTGTCTGCTGTATTCAATGTGTTCTCATTTACTTTTTTGATTCCTATCTTGAGTATTCTGTTTAAAACAGAAGGAGCAGATAAGGTGTACCATTTTATGGAATGGGGTAGTGGCGATTTAGCAGATGTTGCCAAGAATAACTTCTATTATTACATCTCTCAGATGATTGTGGATAATGGTCCCACTGTAGCTCTTATTTTCTTGGGACTATTCCTGATGGTGATGACATTGTTTAAAACCGGTTGTTACTTTGCTTCTTCAGCCGTGATGATTCCATTACGTACAGGAGTGGTACGTGATATTCGTATTATGGTGTATGCTAAGGTAATGCGTCTGCCGATGTCTTTCTTCTCGGAAGAAAGAAAGGGAGATATTATAGCTCGTATGAGTGGTGATGTGGGGGAAGTGGAAAATTCCATTACCAGTTCATTGGATATGTTGATGAAAAGCCCGATTCTGATTATTATATATTTTGTGACATTGGTTACGGTTAGTTGGCAGTTGACTCTTTTTACTATCATTGTATTACCGGGAATGGGTTGGTTGATGGGAGTCGTCGGAAGAAAACTGAAACGTCAATCACTGGAAGCACAGGCTAAGTGGAGTGATACGATGTCACAATTAGAAGAAACACTGGGAGGCTTGCGCATCATCAAGGCTTTTATTGCGGAAGATAAAATGATTAACCGCTTCACCAAATGTAGCAACGAGCTCCGGGATGCGACAAACAAGGTTGCTATACGTCAGGCTATGGCTCATCCGATGAGTGAGTTCTTAGGAACGATTCTGATTGTAGCTGTATTGTGGTTTGGAGGTACATTGATTTTAGGAAAGAATGCAACCATCGATGCTCCTACATTCATCTTCTATATGGTTATCTTATATAGTGTAATCAATCCATTGAAAGACTTTGCTAAAGCGGGATACAACATTCCGAAAGGGTTGGCTTCCATGGAACGTGTGGACAAAATCCTGAAGGCAGAGAATAAGATTAAGGAAATTCCGAATCCGAAACCGTTGAAAGGTTTGAATGATAGAATCGAATTTAAAGATATCTCTTTCAGCTATGATGGTAAAAGAGAGGTGTTGAAGCATGTAAACCTGACAGTTCCCAAAGGAAAAACAATCGCACTGGTTGGTCAATCGGGATCCGGTAAATCTACATTAGTCGATTTGTTGCCGCGTTACCACGATGTGCAGGAAGGTGATATTACCATTGACGGAACAAGTATTCGTGATGTACGTATTGCAGATTTGCGCAGTTTGATTGGTAATGTAAACCAGGAGGCTATTCTGTTTAATGATACATTCTTCAATAACATTGCTTTTGGTGTGGAGAATGCGACAATGGAACAAGTAGTAGAGGCGGCGAAGATTGCCAATGCGCATGATTTCATTATGGAGAAACCGGAAGGATATAATATGAATATCGGTGACCGTGGCGGAAAATTGTCCGGTGGTCAGCGTCAGCGTATCAGTATTGCGCGTGCTATTTTGAAGAATCCTCCGATTCTGATTCTTGATGAGGCTACTTCTGCTTTGGATACCGAATCAGAACGTCTTGTACAGGAAGCGTTGGAACGTTTGATGAAAACACGTACGACGATTGCTATTGCCCACCGTCTTTCTACGATTAAGAATGCAGATGAAATCTGTGTACTGTATGAGGGTGAGATTGTGGAACGTGGTAAGCATGAAGAACTCATTGAGTTAAACGGTTACTATAAACGTCTGCATGATATGCAGCAGTTGTAATTCTTGATATTGCAATGATATTATTAAGTTTTGATACAGAAGAATTTGATGTACCTCGCGAGCATGGTGTAGACTTTCCGCTGGATGAAGCAATGAAAGTGTCAGTCTATGGTACGAACAAGATACTGGACTGCCTGAAAAAAAACGGGGTGAAAGCTACTTTCTTTTGTACAAGCAATTTTGCAGAAAATGCGCCGGAAGTGATGTGGCGCATTATGGACGAAGGGCATGAAGTTGCTGCGCATGGATGTGACCATTGGCAGCCACAGGCTTCGGATGTCAGTCGTTCAAAAGAAATTCTGGAACGCCTTACCGGCAGGACGATACAAGGTTATCGCCAGCCGCGTATGTTCCCCGTATCAGATACGGAACTTGAACGGATGGGGTATGTATATAACTCCTCATTGAATCCCGCATTTATCCCCGGAAGATATATGCATTTGTCGGAGCCCCGTACCTGCTTTATGACGGGTAAGTTACTTCAAATCCCGGCTTCTGTAACTCCGTGGATTCGCTTCCCGCTATTCTGGTTGTCTTGTCATAATCTGCCGATGTGGCTGTATCAACTCCTGGTAAACCGGGTATTGAAGCATGACGGATATTTTGTGACTTATTTCCACCCGTGGGAATTCTACCCGTTGGGTGAACATCCTGAATTTAAGATGCCTTTTATTATCCGCAATCATTCCGGTAAAGGAATGGAAGAACGTTTGGATATGCTTATCCGCAAACTGAAAGAAAAAGGATATGCTTTTATGACTTACTCGGAATTTGCACAGATAAAACTGGCTGAACTAAATAAACCGGACGAAAAATGATAAAATTGGCTATTGTATCCCCCTGCTATAATGAGGAGGAAGTGTTGGAAGATTCGGCCGCCCGTTTGACAGCCTTGTTTGATGAGTTGGTGGCGAAAGAAAAGATCAGTGCCGACAGCTTTGTGCTCTTTGTGAATGATGGCAGCAAAGATCGTACATGGAGCATCATTAAGAAATTGCACGGGACGAATCCTTATATAAAAGGAATGAATCTGGCACGGAACGTGGGACATCAGTATGCGATCATGGCCGGTATGATGACCGCTAAAGACTGGAGTGATGCCGTTATTACCATTGATGCCGATTTGCAGGATGATCTGAATGCGATTGAGGAGATGATCGATGCTTATACGCAAGGATATGATGTTGTATATGGAGTGAAAGTATCTCGTCAGGCAGACCCCGTGTTGAAACGTCTTTCTGCAACAGCCTTTTATAAATTACAGCACCGGATGGGAGTGGAGACTATCTACAATCATGCGGATTTTCGTTTTCTAAGCCGGAGAGTGCTGGAACAGTTGTCTCATTATCAGGAACGCAATGTCTATCTGCGTGGTATTATCCCGTTGCTGGGTTTCCCTTCTACTACGGTAGATGATGTGATTCGGGAACGGACAGCCGGAACTTCCAAATATACAGTGAGAAAGATGTTCAGTCTGGCTTTGGACGGGATAACCTCTTTCTCGGTAAAGCCCATTTACGGAATTGTTTATCTGGGAGGTATCTTTGTTTTTATCAGTATTTTGATTGGAATCTATGTTCTTTACGCATTGATTTCGGGTACTGCGGAACATGGCTGGGCCTCTTTGATGTTGTCTATCTGGTTTGTTGGCGGGGTTGTTTTATTATCCATAGGAGCTGTCGGACTGTATATTGGCAAGATTTATAAAGAGGTAAAACGTCGTCCGCTCTATAATGTGGAAGAAGTGTTGTACGATGATCAGAATAAGTAAGGCTATACTTGAGAAGCACCCGGATTGGCGGGATAAGTTCTGGCAGTTTGTTCGTTTTGGAGTTGTCGGCACTATATCTTCAGCCATTCATTACGGCGTATATTGCCTGGTCTTGTTGGTTGCGAATGCCAATATCTCCTTTACGGCTGGTTATGCTGTAGGATTTGTCTGCAACTACTTCCTGACTACTTTCTTCACCTTTCGTTCCAGACCATCCTCGCATAATGCGATCGGCTTTGGTTTTAGTCATCTGATTAATTACCTGCTTGAGATCGGCTTACTGAATCTCTTCCTCTGGATAGGGGCGGGTGAACTGCTTGCACCGATACTGGTAATGATTATCGTGGTGCCTATCAATTTCCTGATTCTTCATTTCGTTTATATCTATAAAGGGAGGAAATAACACTATTCAATCCCTTTCATTTAATTCATAAAAAGAAAAGGCTATTATGAAACGTTTTCTAAATCTTGTTGTATATATTCTTACCATACATGTTTCGGCTTTACTGATCGCAGGACTGTTTCGCCTGGTACTTTTTATCTCATCTTATCATCAGTTGACCTCTGAAGCCTTGTCGGATAAGACACTTCCGATGCTTGCTTTTGTGCATGGTGTCTGGTTTGACAATGTGATAGGCTGTTACATACTTCTGTTGCCTCTGGTAGTTGCGGTGGTATGTGGAGTTTGCAACTATTATGGGAAAGCGTTGTTCCGTTTCTTTACGATCTTTTTCAGTGTCTTTTATGGATTGGTTTATTTAATCAGTGCGTCAGACATTCCTTATTTTGCCTATTTCTTTAAACATATCAACTCTTCCATATTCGAATGGTTCGGTTATGCGGGAACTACCGCCGGAATGATATTGGGGGAAAGTGCCTATTATCTGTCCATCGGATTATTCCTTCTCTTTCTGGCCGGATTCGTAGTTTGGCTTATCTATCTGGCACGTTATTTCCATCATCGTAGCCTTACCATTTCCGCTCCGTTTCCTTATTGGAAGCGAGGAGGGGCGGTTCTGATCGGTGCTTGCTTAATCGGACTCTGCATCTTTGGAATCCGGGGGCGTACAGGCTATAACCCGATCAAAGTAAGTGCGGCATATTTCTGTCAGGATGCTTTTCTCAATCAACTGGGAGTAAGTCCTACTTTTAACCTGCTGACGAGTGTGATGGATGATATGAGGCCTGAAAATAAATATTTGCATCTGATGGATGAACAGGAAGCCATCACCAAGGCGCAAGCTCTGCTCAACCGTCCGGGAGATGCGAATGTTTCCCCGTTGGCTGTTTACAGGCATGCTGCAAAAGCGGATAGCGTGCAACAACGCCGTCCTAATGTCGTCTTGATTATGATGGAGTCTATGTCCGCCAAGTTTATGAAGCATTTCGGGCAATCGGAGACTTTGACTCCTTTCCTGGATAGCCTGTATACCCGTTCTATCAGTTTCCGCAATTTCTATTCGGCAGGAATCCATACGAACCATGGTTTGTATGCCACCTTGTATTCTTTTCCGGCTATGATGAAACGGAACCTGATGAAAGGCTCTGTCATTCCCCGCTATTCGGGACTGCCTACCGTACTGAAAGAAAACGGCTATTACAACCTTTTCTTTATGACGCATGAAGGGCAGTATGATAATATGAACGCTTTCTTCCGGACGAACGGCTATGATGAAGTGTTTTCACAAGAAAACTATCCGGCTGATAAGGTTGTGAATAGCTTTGGAGTGCAGGATGATTTCTTGTATGACTACGCAATTCCGGTATTGAATCAGCGGGCTGCCACCGGACAACCGTTTTTTGCTACTTTACTGTCCATCAGTAATCATCCGCCGTATGTGATACCTCCTTTCTTCCATCCGAAAACAAGTGAACCGGAGACGCAGATCGTTGAGTATGCGGATTGGGCTTTGCGTCAGTTCTTTGAAGAGGCGCGTAAACAACCCTGGTTTGATAATACGATATTCGTATTGGAAGG
>PPYE01322955.1_pt1 | contig 13012 bp, 16 predicted proteins | sample 1559881 | NCBI WGS metagenome assembly PPYE01 (sample SAMN08240022, study PRJNA423297) | Human gut metagenome, whole genome shotgun sequencing project.
GATCAATGGCCACGTCTACCGTCATTGCATCCGGAAATGTACCGTCTTCCAGAGCATTTCGACTGATCTGATAGAAACCGATATAAAGGCTTTTTTTACAATCGATTGTTACACATTAGATAAAAACAGAAAGTAAAAAGTTGCAAAAATAAAAAAATCGCTGTAAAACAACTTTTACTCAGTCATTTTACAGCGATTCAATTTCATATTAGTCACGGAACATCTTCATGCCCATCCATTGCTGCATATGATCCAGCATCTTTTCATCAGGATCGATCAGGATACAGCTCATCGTCTGTTCAGCCGGGATTACAATGGCATAAGTACCTTCGCCTGTACCTGCGGAAAAATCTTTTGTCTTGTCTGCGTGTACAGAATCAAGACGGTGAGAATTTTTTGGCGCAATGATCTCAGCCTGCTGGATATCCAGAGTCATGAGTTTTTTGCGTTTTGATTTACTGTAAATAGCGTCAATTTCCAGATCGTGGTTCAAAAGTGTATACTCATATTCTACATCGAGTTTCGGAAATACAAAGTAGTAAATCAGAACTCCGAGAAGAATCGTAACGAGAACTGCCAGAGAACCGATAAAAAGCATACCTCCGCAAAGCACGACTACGAGAGCGGCAATGCACAAAATACGGATCACGAGGTCCATAGGTCGGGATTTACGAGTAACTAATTGTTCATAAAGTGCGTCATTCATGTGGTGTATTCCTTTCAGTATATAAATAATTCATTACCATAGAGGCGATCTTAAATGTCATGGCATCTTCAAACTGGCGAAGATCCAGACCGGTCCGCTTTTCAATCTGCTCCAGGCGATAGATTAAAGTATTGCGGTGCATATGCAGCTGCCGGGAGGTCTCTGCGATATTTAAGTTATTCTGTAGAAACTTATTAACGGTTGCAGTGGTTTCTTCATCCAGTGCCTGTGGAATCTCCTCTCCGAAAATTTCATGAAGAAAATTCTCACACAACGAAGTTGGAAGACGGTAGATCAGACGTCCGATTCCAAGTCGGTTATATGGAAATACCGTCTGTTCGGAATAAAACAGCTTACCGACTTTCAGTGCAAGACTTGTCTCACGAAAAGCAGTGGAGAGATCCAGCAGATTATGCAGAGTCTTGCTGTAAGAAACACGGACACGTGCCAGAGCTTCCGCGTTTACGGTATCCACGATCATGCGGGCAGTAAGATGTACAGTTTCCTGTGAAGAATCTGCCAGAGATCTGACAGGACAGAGAATCGCACAGGAAGCTTCTGTCAGCGGAATTCGAAATGCTCCTGACTGGGATGGAAAGAGATTCTTTAAAATCTCGGAAATATCTTCATCCAGACTGTGAGAAGTCTCCAGAAGATAAAGGATACGCGGCTCTTCCGGAGCAATGTGAAGACGGGCGGCCCGGTCATATACATTATATGTAGGGATGCTGTCTGTCATCAGGCTCTGAAGAAAATGAATCTTGTTATACTTTTCTTTGTATGCGGAGGAAAGGAGCTTTAACTGCTCCAGCGCTTTTGTCACTTCTTCTTCTGTTTCTGCGTGAATCTCCATAGAAATTCCGGTAATATGTCTGAGGTCTGTCAATGCTTTCTCTAATTCGGCTGTATGATTCATAGTGTTTCTCCCGGTAGACAGAGAAGGAGCTGCACAATCGTACAGCCCCCTGTCATTTTTAGTTATAACTATTTTAAAACATTAGTTTGTAATCGTCAACTCTGTTTCTTTGTCGAAGATGTGGATCTTTTCCATATCCAGAGCAAATACTGCGTGATCTCCGTTTCTTAATGTTGTACGAGGATTTACGCGGGCTGTCATCTGTGTACCTTCTAAGTCAAAGTACAGATATACTTCTGCTCCAAGCAGCTCATAAACTTTGATTGTAGATTCGATCACGCTGTCAGGTGAATTGCTGATGAATGCCTGTGAATCATGTACATCTTCCGGACGAATACCAAGAACAACAGTTCTTCCGTTGTATCCACCGTCGATCAGTGCCTGTTTTTTAGATGCAGGAACTTTCAGTGTATGTTTTCCGACAGTCAATGTTACATCATTTCCTTTGATATCAACAACAGCATCCATGAAGTTCATCTGAGGAGATCCGATGAATCCTGCTACGAACAGGTTGCAAGGTGTGTTGTACAGGTTCTGAGGTGTATCTACCTGCTGAACAACTCCGTCTTTCATAACAACGATTCTTGTACCAAGAGTCATAGCCTCTGTCTGGTCATGTGTTACGTAGATGATTGTAGCGCCCAGATTTTCATGCAGTTTGGAAATCTCGATACGCATCTGAACTCTCAGTTTTGCATCCAGGTTGGAAAGAGGTTCGTCCATAAGGAATACTTTTGGATTACGAACGATCGCACGTCCCATAGCAACACGCTGTCTCTGTCCACCGGAAAGAGCTTTTGGTTTACGGTCAAGCAGTTTTTCCAGGTCAAGGATTCTTGCTGCTTCTTTTACTTTTCTATCAATCTCATCTTTCGGAACTTTACGAAGCTTCAGTCCGAATGCCATGTTATCGTATACTGTCATATGTGGATACAGAGCGTAGTTCTGGAATACCATCGCGATATCTCTGTCTTTTGGTTCCACATCGTTCATAACTTTTCCGTCAATCTCCAGTGTACCGCCGGAAATATCTTCCAGACCTGCGATCATACGAAGTGTTGTAGATTTACCACATCCGGAAGGTCCTACAAAGATGATGAACTCTTTGTCTTCAATGTCCAGATTGAAATCTTTTACTGCGTGAAATCCGTTCGGATAAATTTTCTGAATTCCTTTTAATGATAAACTTGCCATTTTAAATAGCCTCCTTAAAATCAGTGTTTCGTTGTTTTCTGTAATTAAGTATACCTTTGGAGGTCAAAACAGACAATGTTACGAGTAACTAAAAAAAACAGATAATGGTGTACAAAGTGACTATAGAAGCTTTTTGATCGCAGGAATGGAAAGTCCGTCCTGAAGATTGTCAATCTGAAGAAGAGGTACCGTGCCTGCGCGGATCACATGGACTTCATTTCCGTTTTCTTCCAATCTGGCAATGACGCTTTCCAGACGCTTTTCGGCATTACAATATAATTCTTCAGACTCAATGAAAACGGCACTGGAACGTTCCATAAACGGAACCTGAAATAGAACCCCGGTACCGAGCTGGGTGGAAAAAATCGCTTTCTTTTTCGAAAAGAGCCCAAGTGCCGCACTGTCAAGCGCATTGTGGATGGAAACGGAAAGCAGTGTTTTTGCCAGAAGGGAGTTCAGGTATAACTCGTTAATTCTGGAAGTGAGGTATTTTTGTTCTTCCTTTGAAAATAGGTCATAAAAGCAGCTGCTCTCACGCAGCAGCCAGAGCATACATACGGTTTCATCGAATACGTTGCCTTCTTCCATCAGTTCTGCACGAAGACTGGCTGCAGAGATACAGCGAATTGCTACTTTTTTTGCAGTAGAATTACGTGTGCTGTTTAAAGCGTTTAATGAAATGAGTGAAAAACGGTCCTGTAATGATAAGTTCGTCATAGGAAAACCCTCCTCGTGGATAAGAAAATTTATATTTACTTATTACTTACTACTTACGATTTAAAAATACTGCGATAACAGGAAAAAATCAAGAGATTTTCAGCAAGTTTTCAGAAAATTCCAGAAAAACACAATGCGTTGACGAAATCGTGCAAATCCGCTACAATAACTTCATATACGGCTTCTTCAAAGCCGCAGTCTGATAGAAAAGAGGAGAAAACATATGGCAAATCCAGTTGTTACATTTGAAATGGAAAACGGCGATATCATGAAAGCGGAGTTATATCCGGAGATCGCACCGAACACAGTGAAAAATTTTGTATCGCTTGTAAAGAAAGGATTTTATGACGGACTGACATTCCACCGTGTGATCAGCGGATTTATGATCCAGGGAGGATGTCCGGACGGAACAGGTATGGGTGGCCCGGGATATACAATCAAAGGAGAGTTCCTTCAGAATGGCGTGACGAACAATCTGGCACATGATGAAGGTGTTCTGTCTATGGCACGTGCAATGCATCCGGATTCTGCGGGAAGCCAGTTCTTTATCATGCATAAGAAATCCCCGCATCTGGATGGAGCATACGCTGCATTCGGAAAGATTACAGAGGGAATGGATGTTGTGAACAAAATTGCAGACACAGCCACAGACTACAGTGACAAGCCACTGGAGCCTCAGGTAATGAAAAAAGTGACAGTCGAGACTTTCGGAGAAGAGTACGGCGAGCCGGAGATGGCGTAGTTGATAAATAGTAAAAAGCGATATTCAAAAGGGCAGTTTTTGTACTTTGAAATGCACTTTGGATGTATATACGAGTTGTCATATTGATGAAAATCAATGCGACAACTCTACTTTTTTCTTCTATAAAAATGTGTTATACTAAGAAACTGGTAAAAATGAAAGGATATCACATTGTATATGGAAAAGAAATTACAAAATCCAGGTGTTGTGTTTGCTCTGGCTCTGCTTTGCTGTGCATTGTGGGGAAGTGCCTTTCCATGTGTGAAGATAGGATATGAATGGCTGGTGATCGAAGGCGCGGGCAGCCAGATCCTGTTTGCGGGATACCGGTTCTTCCTGGCGGGAATCTTTACATTTCTGATTGGAAGTTTTCTTGAGAAGCGCTGGCTTATGATCCGAAGAAGTTCTGTATTGCCGGTTTTCGGACAGGGAATGTTGCAGACATTTATACAGTACATCTGTTTTTATATCGGTCTTGCACATACAACCGGGGCAAAAGGTTCGGTGATCAATGCTTCGAACGCATTTTTTGCGTTGATATTTGCACATTTTATGATAAAATCAGAGAAAATGACGTGGAAGAAGAGCATCGGTTGCCTGATCGGGTTTGCCGGTGTGATCGTGATCAACCTGACACCGGGTGGAATGGCCGGTGGATTTCAGTGGATGGGAGAAGGGCTGATCCTGGTCTGTTCCATGGCATATGGAGCAAGTTCTGTGACATTGAAGCTGCTCTCGGGGAAAGAAACGCCCACTGCGATTACAGCTTTTCAGCTTTTATTCGGTGGAGGAATGCTGATTTTGGCAGGTGTTTTGCTTGGCGGCCACGTGCGTGGATTTACGATGCGGTCCGTGTTGCTTTTATTGTATATGGCACTGCTGTCCACGGCTGCATTCAGCATATGGGCGTTGCTTTTGAAGTATAACCCGGTTGGGAAAGTAGCGGTATTTGGGTTTACGATCCCTGTTTTCGGTGTAGCACTCTCAGCAGTATTTCTTGGAGAGGACATTTGGAAAATACAGAATCTGGCGGCGCTGATTCTGGTCAGTGCAGGGATTATCTTTGTAAACAGAGAAAAGGAGTCTAAAAATGATACAGACCAAAGAGCTGATCTATGAATATGAAAAAAGAGATGAAGAGGGAAATATCATCGGTATGAAGCGTGCGATTGACGGCGTGGATATTGATATCCCGGAGGGGTCTTTTGTGGCAATCCTGGGACACAACGGTTCCGGAAAATCGACGCTGGCAAAGCATATGAATGCGATCCTGGTGCCGTCCGGCGGAACCATGTGGGTAAACGGAAGAGATACGAAAGATCCGGAGAATCTGTGGGATGTCAGACAATCCGCAGGAATGGTATTTCAGAATCCGGACAACCAGATCATTGGAACGGTGGTAGAAGAAGACGTCGGATTCGGACCGGAGAATCTGGGCGTGCCGGCGGACGAAATCTGGAAGCGGGTGGAAGAAAGCCTGAAAGATGTCGGAATGCTGGAGTATCGCAAGTCTTCCCCAAACAAGCTTTCCGGAGGGCAGAAACAGCGAGTTGCCATTGCGGGAGTGATCGCTATGGAACCAAAGTGTATTGTTTTAGATGAGCCGACTGCTATGCTGGATCCGAATGGAAGAAAAGAAGTGATCAAAACTGTCCGCCGTCTGCAGAAGACGAAAAAAGTAACGGTGATCCTGATCACCCACTATATGGAAGAAGTGATCGAGGCCGATCAGGTATTTGTTATGGATAAGGGTCATGTTGTGATGCACGGAACTCCAAAAGAGGTATTCTCTCAGGAGGAAAAATTGAAAAAGTATCGTCTGGATGTACCACAGGTAACGATGCTGGCAGATGAACTGAGAAAAAGAGGTCTGGATATCCCGAAAGGAATCCTGAAGAAAGAGGAACTGGTGGAGGTATTATGTCGATTGAATTAAAACACATTCAGTATGTTTACGGTCAGGGAACTGCATATGAAAAACAGGCGTTAAAAGATGTCAGCCTCGAGATTCCGCAGGGACAGTTTCTCGGGATCATCGGTCATACAGGTTCCGGAAAATCAACACTGATCCAGCATTTTAATGGTCTGATCAAAGCTGCATCCGGAGAGTTGTATTATGAAGGAAAGAACATCTATGAAGACGGATACGATATGAAGTATTTAAGAAGCCAGGTAGGACTTGTGTTTCAGTATCCGGAGCATCAGCTGTTTGAAGTGGATGTTCTGACAGATGTATGCTTTGGTCCGAAAAATCAGGGGTTTTCAAAAGAAGAGTGCGAGAAACGGGCGAAAGAAGCTCTGGAACTGGTTGGTTTTCCGGAAGAATTATATTTACAGTCTCCGTTTGAGCTTTCAGGAGGACAGAAGAGAAGGGCGGCGATCGCGGGAGTTCTTGCCATGCGCCCGAAAGTACTGGTACTGGATGAACCGACTGCCGGACTGGATCCGAGAGGACGGGATGAGATTCTGGATCAGATTGCAGAGCTTCACAAGAAAACGGGAATCACTGTTATTTTGGTATCTCACAGTATGGAAGATATCGCGAAATATGTGGATCGAATTATTGTGATGAACCGCGGGGAAAAGTTTTTAGATGGAACGCCCCGGGAAGTGTTTGCACATTATCAGGAACTGGAAGAGGTTGGCCTTGCTGCGCCGCAGGTAACTTACATTATGCACGATCTGCGGCAGAATGGACTGCAGGTCGGCAATGATGTGACGACAGTAGAAGAGGCGGCAGATGAGATCATGCGCTATTTTAGAGGGAAGCATCCGGAGGAAACAAAATTATGATTCGAGATATTACAATTGGACAATACTATCCGGCAAACAGCGTAATACACCGTCTGGATCCCAGGGTGAAGATCGTGGCGACACTGTTATTTCTGATCTCGTTGTTTGTACAGAAAAGCGTACTCGGCTATCTGGTTGCAACCTTGTTCCTGGCAGGGGTGATCCATTTAAGTAAAGTGCCTTTGAAGTTTATTATGAAGGGCTTAAAACCGATTATGATCCTGCTCTTGATCACAGTAGCATTTAATCTGTTTTTGAATAACGGAGGAGAGGTGCTGGTTCATTTCTGGATTTTTCAAATTACAGAAGATGGACTGGAAATCTCGGTATATATGGCGATCCGTCTCATTTATCTGATCGCGGGATCGTCGATCATGACATTTACAACCACTCCGAATGCACTGACAGATGGGATAGAGAAGCTGCTCCGACCGCTGAACAAAGTGAAAGTTCCGGTACATGAGGTGGCAATGATGATGTCGATCGCGCTGCGCTTCATTCCGATCCTTCTGGAGGAGACAGACAAGATCATGAAAGCACAGATTGCACGTGGGGCAGATCTGGAGAGTGGAAATATCATTCAGAGAGCAAAGGCCATGATTCCGATTCTGGTTCCGTTGTTCGTATCGGCATTTCGCCGTGCCAATGATCTTGCCATGGCAATGGAGGCGCGCTGTTACCGTGGCGGAGAAGGGCGTACCAAGATGAAACCGCTCGTGTATCACAGCCGTGACAGAGTTGCGTATCTTGTGACAGCAGTGTATCTGGCTGTGATCATTGTGCTGGGAAGATTTGTGCCGTTTCATATCTGGATATTCTAGGATGAAGGAATTGAGAAAATTATGAAAAGATTGAAACTGACCGTTGCTTATGACGGAACGAATTATTGTGGATGGCAGATCCAGCCGAATGGAATTACGGTGGAAGAAGTTCTGAACCGTGCGCTCAGAAAACTGACAGGGGAAGAGATTACGGTCATCGGGGCAAGCAGAACAGATTCCGGGGTACATGCCCTTGGGAATGTGGCAGTGTTTGATTCTGAAACTTCCATTCCGCCGGAGCGGATTTCATATGCCCTGAACCAGCGGCTTCCGGATGATATTGTTGTGATCAGATCGGAAGAAGTGCCGGCAGACTGGCATCCGCGATACTGCAATTCAAAAAAAACGTATGAATATCATATTCCAGGGAAATGGATTCTTGTATAATATGGTGCGTATCATTGTGGGGACACTGGTGCGCGTGGGGCGGGGATTTTATACCCCGGAGCAGGTACAGGAGATTCTGGAAGCGAAGAACCGCAAAGCCGCAGGGGTGACAGCTCCGCCGCAGGGGCTGTTTCTTGTAGGAATCGAGTATGAAGAATAATATCTAAAAAGGAAAGCAATTTTTAGATTGTACAAAAGCAGGAAACAAGTATATAATAAATATGATTTATCCGTTTCGGATGAATGATGATCGGCCGCATTTTGGAGTTCGCGGGCTGGTATGGATAGAGGAGGAAATGGAACATGAGGATTATTGCAACAAAAGACTACAATGATATGAGCAAAAAAGCAGCGAATATTTTGTCTGCACAGGTGATCATGAAACCGGATTGTGTACTGGGACTGGCAACAGGTTCCACACCGATCGGTACATATGAGAAGCTGGTAGAATGGTATGAAAAAGGGGATCTGGACTTTTCTCAGGTGACTTCTGTCAATCTGGATGAATACAAAGGACTGGACCGTAAAAATGACCAGAGCTATTACTATTTCATGCATGAGCATCTGTTTAATCATGTAAACATCAAGGAAGAGAATACAAATGTGCCGGATGGTACACAGCCGGATGGAGAAAAGGAGTGTGCGCGCTATGAAGAACTGATCCGTTCTCTCGGCGGTGTGGATCTTCAGCTTCTCGGACTGGGACACAATGGTCATATCGGATTTAATGAACCTGCAGATGCATTTGATAAGACGACACACTGTGTAGATCTGACAGAGAGCACGATCGAAGCAAACAAGCGTTTCTTCGCATCCGCAGATGATGTTCCGAGACAGGCATATACGATGGGAATCGGAACGATCATGCAGGCAAAGAAGATTCTGATCATTGTCAGCGGAGAAGATAAGGCAGATATTGTAAGAGATGCATTTTTTGGACCGGTTACACCACGGGTTCCGGCTTCAATCCTGCAGATGCACAGCGATGTGACACTGGTGGCAGATGAGGCAGCGCTGTCTAAAATCCCAAGATAAAAAAGCGTTGGTACATTTATACGAAAATATAAAAAAAATATAAACAATATTACCAAAATCTAAATTCGGGGCTGCCGGAAGGTTGACTTGAGGTGTCACCTCTGGTATAGTTTATATAACGAATTGAATCAAATTGGATTGTTACTGTCAGGCAGGCAAAACCAGTTTTACGAGAGAGTAATACCATAGGTTTATTCTCTTGTAAAGGCTGGTTTTTATTATTTTACGGGGAACTCCAGACACAACTGACAGAACAGGAAAAAGATTCGTATAAAAGAGGATTCGGTATAGAATGTTAATTGAAAAAATTATAAATAATAATATCGTGTCGGCTGTAGACAGCAAAGGAAGAGAAGTTGTTGTCATGGGACGCGGGCTTGGGTTTGGGATGAAGCCCGGCAGGCAGATTCAGGAGAACAAGATTGAGAAAGTGTTCCGGATCAAAAGTCAGACACTTGCAGAACAGTTTAAAGATCTTCTTGCAGACATGCCGCTTGAGCATGTAAAGGTATCCAGTGATATCATCACCTATGCGAAAGAAAATCTGAAGTTAAAGCTCAATCAGAGTATATATGTGACACTGACAGATCATATTAATTTCGCGATCACAAGATATCAGCAGGGGATTAAGCCGCAAAATGCATTGTTATGGGAGATTAAGAGGTTTTACTCGAGGGAATATGAATTGGGAATGTATGCGGTCAAGACGATTGAAGAAAAGCTGAGGATCCGGCTTCCGGAGGATGAGGCGGGATTTATCGCACTTCATTTCCTGAACGCAGAATATGGAACAGATATTCGGGATGCAGTGAAGTTTCCGAATCTGGTAAAAAAGATACTGGAAATTGTAGAAGAGAAGCTTCAGATTGAATTGGATGAAACATCTCTCCATTATGAGAGATTTGTAACACATATCAAGTTTTTGCTTCAGCGGGTCTACCGAAAAGAGCTTCTTCCGGATGAGGAGTCTGAACTGGCGGAGCTGATGCAGAAAAAATATCAGAAAGAATATGACTGGAGGGGATTCTGGGAGACGGAGTTGCGGTGATTCCATCAGAAGGCAAAATTTATGCGCCGGCAGACGGTACGATCGGAATGGTATTTGATACCCTTCATGCGATCAGTCTGACCACAGATTTTGGGGCAGAGGTTCTGATTCATGTGGGACTGGATACGGTACAGTTAAAAGGAGAGGGATTCGAAGGTCATGTAAAAGCCGGAGATACCGTGAAAAAGGGAGATCTGCTTTTGACAGTAGATCTTGAGAAGGTGAAAGCTGCAGGATATGATATCATCACACCGGTGCTGATCTGCAACACAGCAGATTATGCGGCTGTGACAGCTCAGGCAGACAAAGAGGTCAACGCCGGAGATGATGTTCTGACCGTAGAAGAAAAATAGTTTTATAGATATGGTTTTAAACCGGTGGTACTTGCCGGATTAAAATAAATAAAGGGATTCCAATAAGGAAAAGGATTTTGAGAAGGAGGAAAAGAAATGAAATTTTTACAAAAATTAGGTAAATCCTTAATGCTCCCGGTAGCATGTCTGCCTATCTGTGGTATCCTGATGGGACTTGGATACTGGATGTGTCCGGCTACAATGCAGGGTGGAGAAATTAACGGTATCATTCAGCAGATTGGTTTTTATCTGGTAAAAGCAGGGGGAGCTTTGATCGATAATATGGCAATCCTGTTCGCGATCGGTATTGGTGTTGGTATGGCAGATGATAATGATGGTACAGCTGCTCTTTCTGCGCTGGCTTCCTGGTGTATTGCTGTTTGTATGGCCGGTTATCTTCGGAGCACTGGTTGCACTTGGAGAAGCAATCGTAAGCCTGGATGCTGTTGGAGCTGGTATTTATGCATTCTTCAACAGACTGCTCATCCCATTCGGTCTGCACCATGCACTGAACAACGTATTCTGGTTCGATACGATCGGCCTTGGAGATCTGACACACTTCTGGGCAGGCGAGACATCAGCAGATGTTACATGGAGCCTTGGTATGTACATGTCAGGATTCTTCCCATGTATGATGTTCGGTATTCCTGGTGCTGCGCTTGCTATGGTACATACAGCAAAACCTGCTAAGAAGAAAGTTGCTATCGGTCTTGTTGCTTCTGCAGCGATCGCAGCATTCGTATGTGGTGTTACAGAGCCATTCGAGTTCGGATTCATGTTCCTTGCTCCAGTTCTGTATGTAATCTACGCTTTACTGTATGGTATTTTCGTAACAATTACAACATTGGTTGGATTCCGCGCAGGATTCAGCTTCTCAGCAGGTGCGACAGACTTGTTATTCTCAGCATCCCTTCCAGCTGCTCAGAAAACATGGATGATCATTCCTCTTGGAATCGCAGCATTCATCGTATTCTACGTGGTGTTCCGCTTCGCAATCGTGAAGTTCAACTTAAAGACTCCGGGACGCGAGGATGATGATGTAGATGAGACAACAGTAAAACTTGCAAACAATAACTTCACAGAAGTTGCTAAAATTATTCTGGAGGGTGTCGGCGGAAAAGAAAACGTAGCATCCATCGACAACTGCATCACAAGACTTCGTCTTGAAATCAAAGATTACACAAAAGTAGATGAGAAGAAGATCAAATCTGCAGGTGTTGCAGGAGTAATCCGTCCTGGAAAAACATCCGTACAGGTTATCATCGGAACAAAAGTTCAGTTCGTAGCTGACGAGTTCAAAAAATTGTGTAAATAAAATCAAAATTTAAATCCCTTTACTCATGAGGCCGCTGTAAGCGGCCTTTTTGAGTGGAGTGGAGGGGATAAGAAGTTTGTTGAAATCAAATGGAAAGTATGATAGACTCTCAAACAGGAAAGACCTGTGACAGGGGGCACACAGGGCAGCATACGAAGTTATTATATTGCGTTGCTTACCTTTCTTGATAAGAGAAATAAGTGAAAATAAAAATGAAAAATTGTAGAGAGGCAGACCAAAATGAATTACATTTTAGAGACATGTGCGGACAGTGTGCAGTCCGCGATCGAAGCGAAAAAAGGCGGAGCGAACAGAATCGAGCTCTGTTCCAATCTGGTGATCGGAGGGACTTCCCCGGGAGAATCCCTATTCCGTCAGGTGAAGGAGCAGACAGGTTTAAATGTGCGTGTACTTCTTCGTCCGAGATTTGGGGATTTCTGTTATGATGACTACGAGTTTCGTATGATTCTGGATGAAGTCAGAATGTTCCGTAAACTGGGGGCGGACGGCATTGTGATCGGAATTTTGAATCCGGACGGAACGTTGAATATGGAGCAGATGAAGGCTCTTGTGGAAGAAGCGGGGGACATGGGAATTACGCTGCACCGTGCCTTTGATGTTTGCCGGGATCCTTATGAGGCAATGGAGCAGTGCATTTCACTGGGAATTGATACGATCCTTACAAGCGGACAGAAAAGCTCTGCCTGGGAGGGACGTGATCTGATCAAGGATCTGGTGAAGAAAAGTGCAGGCAGGATTGAGATTCTGGCGGGGGCAGGTATCAATCCGGAGAGTATCGCAAAACTGGCTCCTTACACAAATGCGAAGGCATACCATATGTCCGGAAAAGTCGTGATTGACAGCCGGATGGAGTTTCGGAGAGAAGGTGTACCGATGGGGATTCCGGGATTCAGTGAATTTGAGATCTGGCAGACTTCGGCAGAGAACATCCGTAAAGCAGTGCAGGTGCTGCAGGAACTTTAGA
>PPYE01644058.1_pt1 | contig 13011 bp, 9 predicted proteins | sample 1559881 | NCBI WGS metagenome assembly PPYE01 (sample SAMN08240022, study PRJNA423297) | Human gut metagenome, whole genome shotgun sequencing project.
GTATTATTGGGAATCCCAGCTTAAATCATAGATACCGTAAGGGATTTTATTCTTTATTTAAAACTTTGCAACAGAACCGCCTATCCGACTACGAAAATTCTATTAAATTGTCACCATTATTTTTATCAGCAAATTGATCCCCAATTATAATCTAAGTTTAACTTTCATATCGCTGGGATTTATACGACCACTGTAAAAAGCCAAATGTTTGCCGTTTGTCTTAAATATCCTTCACTAGCTGGCCTCACAACACTGCCAGCAGATAATTACTTATGCGCTAACTGCACTGCTGACAACAAAGACTGTGTTTTACAGGATTTACGAACAAAAGCGCAAACAGAATTTAATGCAAACCCAAAATTCATCCTGCAATTTGTGGTGATTGCTGGAATTCTACAGTGAAATTATCAATTGCAATTGCTTGTCGCATAAACAAAATAACGTCATGACAAAATAAAACTCCAAGTATTAGCTAATCTGCCAATACTCGGAGTTTTATTAACGCTTAATTTATTCCAATCCCTATTGTTTCTGTACATTCAATTACAATTCTTGCCAATCAACTTGTCCTGATAATACCGTTGTTCCCAATGGCAATAGGTCGCGTAAATTCTGGGGAACTAATTTTATATCAGGATCAGTCAAAACTTGCGGCTCAGCAGTTGGATTAGCTAATACTACTAATGTCTGTTCCTGATTTCGCCGAATAAAGCCAAAACTGTTCGCAAAAGTAAAGGGATAAAAATCAGCATTGGCTGCCAAAGCCGGCTGTTGAATGCGCGTCTGGATGGCCTGCTGATAGATTTTCAAAATGCTTAAATCTTCATTTTCCCAAGGATAGAAGGCGCGATTATCCGGATCCTTGCCACCAGTTAAGCCAACTTCATCGCCATAATAGAGACAGGGTACGCCGGGCAGCCAATAAAACAGCGACACCACAAAATTAAGTTTAATGCGGTCATTGTTTAAAGCGGTCAAAATCCGTGGGGTATCGTGACTTCCAATATTGTTAAAATTAAAGTCAAAAATATGAGCGGGATAATTTTCTTTAAGCGTCATTAACTGGCGGACAAAATCCACCGCCGACAATTGGTCAGTGGTCAGATCAATCAACATCGTTCGCAGTGGATAATTCATTGACGCATTTAATTCGCCACCCTCTAAATAATGACGACGTTTGCCATAGGCCAGTTTATTAGAGGCATCTTCCCAAACTTCACCAATTAAAACACGATCAGAAAACTGATCAAGAGTGGTATGAATCTGCTCAATAAAATGATCGGTCAGCTCATCGGCTACATCAAGTCGCCAACCGTCCACACCTAACTTGGTCCAATAACTAATGACACTATGATCTTGGGCCGCAATAAAATCCTGAAAATTCTGATTATCCTTATTAATTGCTGGCAGATCTTTAACACCCCACCAACTATGATAGTCATCGGGAAAATGCTTAAATGAGAACCAAGACGCATACGTCGAATCAAGATCATTGGCAGCACCGACCTCATCATAAGTATTTAAAGCATTGAAATACCGGCTATCAGCGCCCACATGATTAAATACCCCGTCCAAGATCACATGCATGCCTAACTGATGTGTCGTCGCTAAGAAGTGCTTAAAATCCGCCAACGAACCTAACATTTCATCAATAGCATAGTAATCGCCTGTATCATAGCGATGATTACTACGAGCCTGAAAGATTGGACTCAAGTATAAGGCATTAATCCCACGTTCAGCCAATAGCGGCAATTTCTGTTCAATGCCTAATAAATTGCCGCCGTAAAAATCCCAACGCAGCACGCTACCATCAACCCCACGAATATACATGGGCCGATCGGTTTTGCGCGCATAAATAAATGAATTGGCTTTGGGCGCATTCACGTGTCCATCTGCATTCCCATTGTTAAAACGATCAACAAAAATATGATAGAAACGCGCCTGCTGATACCATTCAGGAACAGCATCAAATTTATTCACAACTGTTAACTGATAATTAACGACTTCTTTAGTTTCGGAATAGATTTGACCAGCTCCCCCGTAACCACCAGAAATAGCACCAAAGCGTCGAAAACCAGTCGCCGTTTGAAATTCAAAATGATAAAACCATAACCCTGCAGTTGGCGGTGTAAAGGTCACTGTATAACCAGTTGAACTTCTAGTCATTGGGAGTGTCTGAATCTGATCCCAGCAACCATCAGGCATGATCACGAGTACGACCTGATTCACGTCCTCATCAGTTTTAAAGTTAAAATCGATGGTTGTCATTTTACTAACAGCGCCAAATGGTTGACGATCAACAAACGAATCAAATTGAAACATCATAATCCTCCCTGATTTTATCTTGCGAGACGTACCAGATATCATCACATCGCCAGATAATTAAGTAATTGTCATTAAAACAAAATTAAAAAAGTCTCAAGCACCAAGACCTAATTTAGGCGGCTTGAGACCTATAAATTGACTGATAGCACGACTTAAATGAGTTAATCTAAGCCATCGTTCACCGGTGTTGTCGGCGTAACCTGCCAGATTTCCCGGCCATAGCGCTGAACTGTAAAATCTGCAGAAAATTGACCGCTATTGGCAATGTTCACTAATACTTTTTTAGCCCAATCTTGAGGGCGTTGATAAAGATCATCTAAGCGAGCGTTAGCAGCAACATAACTTTCAAAATCTGCTAAGACAAAATATTCGTCATTATAAGTTAGTAATGAGTTAAAGATATCGCGGCCTTCGATTTCAATACCAGGAATCTGCCCGTTCACAAACATATCGAGAACTGCTTTCAGTCTTGGATCGTTCTCATAGAAATCACGCGCATGATAATCACCACGTTGATGATAACCATCGATCTCTTCTTCTGTTAAGCCAAAGATCTCAATATTATCAGCACCAACGGCATTTTTGATCTCAATATTCGCACCATCAAGTGTAGCCAGTGTTAATGCGCCGGCACTCATCAGTTTCATATTGCTGGTACCACTAGCCTCTTTGCCAGCCGTTGAGATTTGCTCGGAAATATCAGCGGCTGGAATAATTTTTTCAGCAATCGAGACGCCGTAATTCGGTAAGAAAACGACCTGCAAATACGGACTAACTTGATCGTCATGATTAACTAAGTCGGCCACAGCGTTGATGACTTTGATAATTTCCTTAGCATAAGTATAACTAGGCGCGGCCTTAGCGCCAAAAATATGAACGCGCTGCGGTCGCTTCTCACCACGTTTAATCGCCAAATACGCGTCTAAGATGCCTAAGACATGTAATAATTGGCGTTTATAAGCATGCAGGCGTTTAATTTGCACGTCAAAAATTGCTGTTGGATCCACCTTGAGTCCAACTGCTTGCGAAATATAATTGGCTAATATCTGTTTGTTCTCAGCCTTGGTGGCATTTAAAGCTGCTAAAAACGCTTGATCATCAACTAAGTGAGCCAACTCGGTCAGTGCCAACGGATTTTTGCGCCACTGCGTTCCAATCTGCTGATCGATCAGGCCTAACAACGGACGATCATTAATTTGAATCCACCGTCGCGGTGTAATACCATTCGTCTTATTATTGAATCGCTCAGGGAAAATTTGGTAAAGATCGTTTAGCACATCGTTCTTCAGTAATTCGCTATGGATTGGTGCTACCCCATTAATTGAATGCGAACCAATTGTAGCCAAGAAGGCCATTCTAACTTGACCATTTCCTAAAGGCGCCACACGATCAATCATCCCTTGCCCAAAATTTGGAATTAGTGTTAAACGAAAACGACGGTCAATTTCCTGAATGATTTGATAAATTCTTGGTAAAGTTTCGCTGAACATATGAATCGGCCAAACTTCCAACGCCTCAGACAATAAGGTATGGTTCGTATAACTCATGACTTCCACAGTTATCTGCCAGGCTTCATCCCAACCCACCTGCTCATCATCCATTAAGACTCGCATCAGTTCAGGAACTGCTACGGCCGGATGAGTGTCATTGATGTGAATGGCAACTTGCTGCGCAAAATGCTTCATCGTATTATGTTTACGCCGATAATGACGCACAACACTCTGAATACCAGCACTAGTAAAGAAATATTCCTGCCACAAACGTAATTCTTTCCCAGCATCATTAGAATCATCTGGATACAGATTCTGCGTAATCTGATTGATTCGTTCCTTTTGGGCCAAGGTGAAATTCGATCCAGCATTCAAAGGAACTTCAGCCGACCATAAACGCAAGTTATTAACCACATTATTTTGGTAACCGACCATGGCCACATCATACGGCACCGCCAGAACATCTTCGGTATTGTGATAAACAACGCCCAGATTACCATTACGACTAGGCCGCAATTCCGCTTGACCGCCAAACTTAACGGTGATCGCCCGATTCTCTTTACGAGTCTCCCAGGCAAAACCATTACGCATCCAATCATCAGGTAATTCTACCTGATAGCCATTGACAAATGCCTGCTTAAATAGCCCATATTGATAACGAATACCATTACCGTGCCCAGCCATACCGACACTAGCCATAGCATCCATAAAAGCCGAAGCCAGTCGTCCTAAGCCGCCATTTCCTAGTCCCGGATCAGATTCCGCCGCAAAAATTTCTTGAGGATTTAGACCTAATTCTGCTAAAGACTGTCTAACTTGATCCAGAATACCAAGATTTAATAAGTTAGATTGCAATAAACGACCGGGCAGAAATTCAATCGAGAAATAATAAACCTTCTTAGTTTCTTCCTGATCATAACGCTGCTTAGTATCTGCCCAAGGCTGTGCCAGATACGATCGGGTTAATAATGCTAAAACTTGATACAGTTGCTGCGACGATAGGTCCTCAAGCGGTGCTGCATATAATTTCACAGCCATATCTTTAAATTCTGTGATAAATTGTTCCTTCGTTAATATCATTCAATACACCTCATCAAAAAAATCGCCACAATGAATAACCTACCTATGAGCAAACAATGGCAGTGTTCGCAGCTATCGGAATTGTTAGACTACAATCCTTTTGGTACACCAACCGTTCTTAACGATTAATTCTAATGACCTAATAATTGTTGATAGTGCTCGATATACGCTGCTGCCGAATGATGCCAATCAAAGTCCATTGCCATTGCTTGTTGTTGCAACTGTGCGTATACCTGCGGCCGCTTGGCGTAAACCACCTTTGCCAGGCGTAAAATGTTGGTCAAGACTTCTGGATTGTACTCCCAAAAACTAAAACCATCACCGGCGCCTGTCTCAGCATTATATGGAATCACTGAATCACGCAGGCCGCCTGTCTCATGAACAATCGGCAAAGCACCATAACGCATCGCCATCATTTGAGCTAATCCGCTCGGTTCAAAAGCACTTGGCATCATGAAATAATCAGCTCCGGCATAAATTCGTTGTGCCAACGCTTCATCAAAATCAATCCGAACTGCTAATTGACCAGGGAAGCGATCCTGTAACGATAACAAATCTTCTTCTAAATCCTGATCGCCAGTTCCCAGAATAACAACTTGCACACTGTTTTGAACTAGGAAGTTCGCCAGTGCATCAACTAATAAGTCGGCACCCTTCTGTCGTGTTAAACGACTAACCATTGCAAAAACAGGGTCCGACCGTTTAGGCAAGTGCATTTCTGTTTGTAAAAATTGCTTATCTTGAGCCTTGCCTTTCAGATTCTTAGCGGAATAATTGTGAGTTAAATTCACATCTGTTGCTGGATTATAAACCTCTGCATCGATTCCGTTTAGAATACCAACAAGTTTGTCGCGATGCTTGCGCAATGTGCCATCTAGATGTTCGCCAAATTCTGGCGTTTGAATCTCTTGAGCATAACTAGGACTTACCGTCGAAATAAGATCCGCATAATTGATGCCGCCTTTAAGCCAGTTCATTGAATTATCTTGGGCAAACCCATCTTCATTAAAGCCTTGCCGTCCGATACCAAAAACAGTATTCATAACTGAAGGCGGAAACCACCCTTGGAATTGTAAATTATGAATGGTCAGCTGCGTCTTAATCTGTTGATAGGATTTGATCCAATGATACTTTTCTTTCAGCAATACCGGAATAAAAGCGGTATGCCAGTCGTTGGCGTGAATAAGATCAGGAATCCAATCAATCACTTGCAGCATTTCAATAATTGCCATCTGGAAAAAGCCAAAACGACCGCCATCATCCCAATAACCATATAAATTGTCGCGATCAAAAAATTCGCGATTATCGATCAGATAATAAGTGACGTCACCAAGTTTAATCGTTTTAACCCCGACATAAACTGAGCGCTGATCCATCTTGATCGTAAAATGAGTTAAATTCTGTACCTGGTCTAAATATTTTTGAGGAAATTTCTTCTCATAAAAGGGAATCACAACGCGAATATCAATGCCCTGCTTCTTGATTGCTTTAGGCAAAGCATAAGTCACATCGCCCAGTCCGCCAGTTTTGTAAAATGGCGCACTTTCTGCTGCGGCAAAAAGAACCTTATCCACGAAACGTCACCCCCTGACCATCAGGCTGAAAAACTTTCTGATTCTTGGCAAAGACAAGCGGTGCTTCTGGCGTACCTTCCACCGCAAGGTTAGGGCCGATCACCACACCTTTGTCCAAAATTGCATATTTCACAGTTGAGCCAGTATCGATCTTACTATCCTGCATGACAATACTATGATCAACTTGCGCATCATGGTGAATGTGAACATTTCTGAAAATAATCGAGTTGGAAACTTCACCCTCGATGAAATTCCCTGTCCCTAATAAGCTATTCGTTACTTTGGACTCAGTGGAATAAAAGGTTGGAATTTCATTCTTGCTCTTCGTTTCAATCGAATTAGTACTATACAACAAAGCTTGATAGTTCTTCTCAGTTAACATGCTCATATTGGCATCGAAATAACGTTGAATCGTATTTATTTTAGCGAGAAACCCAGTATATTCGAAGGCATTGGCATTATTCTGCATGACTGCTTCACGCATAATTTGAGGCAGTCGCTTAAAGGCCGGTGCCTTAGCAGCATCAGTGAATAATTCAATTAAATCAGTGGTACTGATCAGATAAATCCCCATAAATGCTGGAACTTTTCCTTTCTTAAGATGACCGCGATTATCCGAGGCCGGTACAACTGAGCTGGCAGTTCCTAAGCCGGTAATATCCAAGGTTAGATCATCTGGTTGCATCTCTTCTTCAGGTTGATTCTTATAAACGGTTGTAATCATGCTTTCGCCGGCATTGTGATAAGCCACGATCGCGTCAATATCAATATTTGCCAAATCTTGTGTATCCATGATAATCGTATATTTAGAATTGCTCTTACGTAAAAATTGCAGATAGTCATCAAAATAACGCGCCCGTAATTGCGGATCATCATAATCACGAACTGCCATATACGGATACGTATAAATCCGTCCGGTTGTTTGATCCATGTTCCAAGTTGAACCACTGCCAATATGATCCATCACACTACGTCCGGATTTAGGCAGGAAGATGGCCACACTGCGAACATTAGCCCGGTCCAATGATGACAAAGGAAAATCAAGCAGACGATAACGGCCAGCAAATGGCAACGTTCCAATTGGCCGAGCAGCCGCTAAGGGTTGAATTTGATCATCCTGTTCATTTAAGTCAATAATTGCTGCTAAATCGCCTTTTCTCATTCCTTTTCAGTCCTTCCTAAAACTTCCCCGTAACCAACGACATTAATATTGTCAGGCGTGCCGACAACTTTTGCATTATCACCAATAATGGCATTTTCACCAACAATCGCGTCTTCAATGGTGACATTCTTGCCAATCACCGCATTAGGCATGATCATACTATCTTTGATCACAGAATTTTCGCCGACTTTAACGTTCTGGCTCAAGATACTATGTTGAATCGAACCAGCTACATAGCAGCCATCCACAATCATTGAACCGGATATTTGCGCTGTTTTGGTCAGGAACATTGGGGGCAAAGCCGTATTCTGGCTAAAAATACGCCAATTACGATTACCAATATTCAAAGAGTTATTAGGGTTTAAAAATTCCATATTGGCTTCCCATAAACTCCCGATTGTCCCGACATCCTTCCAGTAACCGTGGAAAGAATAAGCATAAGTTAATTCATTGTGCGATAGGTAAGCAGGAATCACATCATGGCCAAAGTCTTCCAAGGCGCCATCAGTCGCATAACTTTCGATCAAATATTGTTTAAACGTCTGCCAATTGAAAATGTAAATCCCCATTGATGCCAGATTACTCTTCGGCTTGGCCGGCTTCTCTTCGAATTCAATAATTCGTTCAGTGTCATCAGTATTCATAATGCCAAAGCGGCTGGCGTCTTCCATAGCCACAGGCATTACTGCAACGGTTAGCGAAGCTTTCTTGGCCTTATGATAATCAAGCATCGCCTGATAATCCATTTTATAAATGTGATCGCCGGATAATACTAATAAATACTGCGGATTATAGGAATCGATATAAGCCATGTTTTGATAAACAGCATGGGCCGTTCCTTCGAAGAACCTTTCCCCTTCGCTAGAAGCATAAGGTTGTAGAATGGTCACGCCAGCGCCGCGTTCGTTCAAGCCCCAGCTGGCACCATTTTGAATATGATGATTTAACTCAAGCGGCTGATACTGAGTCACGACACCGACTGTACTCACACCTGAATTAGCTAAGTTGCTTAAGGTAAAATCAATGATCCGATAACGGCCACCAAATGGCACTGAGGGCTTGGCGGTATTCTTAGTTAACTTTCCTAGACGGGTTCCTTGCCCTCCGGCTAGAATCATTCCTAACATTTCAGTACTCATGATTACGGCGCAATGTGCGCCTTTCCCCCTAACTATGTTGTCTGTTCTTTTGAATTAGCTTACTTGCCGTGATCTGACGCTGTGGTTCTGGAGATAAGTGTCGTGGCACAATAATTAGCGCACCCATTGCTGGTAAAATCACTTCTACACATGCAGGTTGGCCGTGATTAGCTCCCGCTTGCGCAGTTAAAGTTGCCTGCCACTTGGTCCAAGTCCCACCAAAATCAATATTTTCTGTATTTAAAATAATGTCATACGTGCCTAAGCTAGGGACTGGTATTCTAAAAGGTTCTCTTTGAATGGGCGCGAGATTTAGTGCGACAACTGTGAAATCGTTGCTTTTAGTACCATAACGAATGTAACTCAACACATCAGGCTCATCAGCGATGGTGATATCAATTCCTTCAGGCTGATGATCTTGCTGCCACAAACTAGGACGATCAAGATAAAGATGATTTAGTGTTTTAGTGAAGTTTTGCATACGCTGATTGGTTGAGTCTTCTAAGTCACGCCACTCAAGCCCGCTCCAATCGCGCCATTCTAAGAACTGCCCCCACTCACTGCCCATGAATAATAACTTTTTGCCGGGGAAAGTCATTTGCCAAACAAACATCGTGCGTAGATTGGCAAATTGATTGTACCGATCACCAGGCATTTTATGCATCAGGCTCTTCTTCCCATGGACAACTTCATCATGAGAAAACGGCAGGACAAATTGTTCATTATTCATATACATAAAGGCGAATGTTAGTAAGTTCAGGTCATCATGACGGTAAAGTGGATCTTCTTCAAAGAACTTCAAGGTATCGTTCATCCAGCCCATATTCCATTTATAATTAAAACCAAGGCCACCAGTACTGACTGGTGCAGAAACTTGAGGATAGGCCGAACTTTCTTCAGCAATCATTAGAACATCAGGATGTTTAGCAAATACTTGTGTATTTAACTGCTTCAAAAATGCAATGCCTTCAAGATTATCCCGATTATTAAATTGGTTCCGATCATGCTCTTTACCTAAGTCGTAGTCTAAATACAACATATTCGAGACAGCATCAACCCGTAAGCCATCAAGATGACATTGATCTAACCAATACATCGCACTGGAAATCAGAAAACTTTGGACTTGCGCTTTGCCGAGATCAAAATTCCAAGTCCCCCAGCGCACATTTTCGGCCCGATGCGGATCCGTATATTCAAACGTCGGACTACCATCGAACTGTGCCAGCATGTCGGCGTTTTTAATAAAGTGACCGGGAACCCAATCCATGATAATTCCTAAACCAGCTTGATGAGCGGCATCAACCAACCGTAAGAAATCTTCAGCATTGCCGAAGCGACTGGTAGGTGCAAAATAGCCCATTAATTGATAGCCCCAAGAAGCATCAAGGGGATGTTCTAATAACGGTAAAAATTCAATATGCGTATAACCCAGTTCTTTAACATAAGGAATCAATTGATCGATTGCTGCTTGATAGGTCAAATAACCTGTGTTGGGTCCAGCCTGATCATCACGAATGAACGAACCTAAATGAACCTCATAAATTGAAAGCGGCTCATGATAAGGTTGCCACTGACTGCGACGTGCCAACCATTCCTGGTCATGCCAGTCAATTTGGGGAACATCTACTAAACGGGCTGCACTCCCCGGCTTAAGTTCAAATTCAAAACCGTAGGGATCGATTTTTTCTTCGGTAGCGCCTGTAAGACTGACAATGCGGTACTTATATAACTGACCCTTCGTGGCATTAAGTTCACCATACCAACAGCCAGTCTCCCCTAATAACTGCAATGATGTATCTTGCCAATCGTTAAAATCACCAATCACATTGACCGCTTGAGCGTGTGGTGCCCAAACCAAAAAGGACCACTTATTCGGTTCGACTTCGTGCGCGCCAAACCGATGATAACTTTGAAAATCTTGTCCAGAATTGAAAAGATATAACCAATCTTCCAATCCTTCAACCATAACCACACCCCCGATCAAATCATCATTGAGATAAGTTTATCTTCTAGAGCTCTTCAGATACATGGATGAAACCACCATGCTAAACGACTACTCTTTTTAGAACTCAGAAAACAACTTATCAGCAAAAGAACAACTATGTCACAGAGGATTAAGTTCATCCTCCTACAGTTTCATTATAAGCGCTTACATTAGATATTGAAAGCGCTTTTTATGTATTGATAATTTTTAACTTACATCTTTAAAAAATGACCTACAGTAACTTAACAATTATCTAATGATAAATTTTGAGGGCGATCACTCTTACTCATCAAGTTCTTTAGACAATATCAAAAATCCGTTTTCTACTCACAGGATGGTGTATTGTGAGTAGAAAACGGATTAGTATGCTATTAAAACGCGCCAACCAACCACTGACTAAGATTTATAAGTTTGTAGAATTAGCTGATTCAATTTTTAAAATATCAAAACATTACAATTATGAATGACCTGAAACTAGCGCGCTTTATGTTCTTGAAGTTCTAAAATACGATCAATGATTTCTTGTAATGAATGCGAAGCCATACTAGCTTCAGCATCTTGTTGAATTTTGTTGTAAACATCATTTAGTGTTTCCTGAATATTGCCACCAACAATGCATAAGGGATTGGTCTTTTCATCAATATGCAATAAATCACGATTATCTTCAATGGCAAGATAAACATCTAACAAGCTAATATCTTGCGGCGCTCTTGCTAAAGACACCTCGACTTTTCCAGGCTGACTGTTAAGTAAGCCGGTCTTAACCAATTTGGACATCATGCGTCTAACCATGCTTTGATTGGCCTCAATACTTGCAGCAATGGCCTTGCTGGATAGATCACCATCAGCATAGATATCAACGTAAGCTAAAATATGCACGGCATCACTTAATTTATGGGAATACTTCATCTTTATTCACGCTCCACGTAACTTCGCGACAAGAAATCCAACATACTTTCGGGCGCATGACCAGTAATTGTTTTAAAATCGGGGGTAACTTGATCAAACAAGCCGAGCGCACCGGCAGCATACATACTGGCTAATTCTTCACCATCACCTTCTCTGGCATTAACTTTTAAATTGATATCATTCAATGCTACATCGTCATGATATCTTTTTGAAATCGAATTAAACTCTATCAAACTAACGCCTAACTAGTTACTTTATAATTAACTTGTTTTTTAATGATAACACCATTTTCAATTAATGCAACCTTTTTACTTCATAAAAAACAGTCACGTTAATCTCGCGAACGTTCTTGAAATAACTTATTTTAAACCATCCTAATATTCTAAAATTTTTCCACACGAAATAAGTCTTCAAACTCATATATTTTCATACTAATTTATTACGGATCTAGTTATTTCTAAATTTCACTTCTAAATAATTGGTCCAAACAACTGACTTAATAATATCGTCTTAACTAATTTTAAAGACAAAAACAAGATTGACAAAATGAACATATGTTCGTATCATTGGGTTAAAATTCATTTTGGGAGTGAGCTAATGATGGACTTGTATGAAAACGAACCTCATGGCGTTTATTTTTTAATTGATAACAAGTCGTTCTATGCTTCTTGTGAGGCTGTGGAACGAGGCTTAAATCCTCTAAAGGTTCCTTTAGTTGTGCTATCAGAAGCCGATAATACTGGTGACGGACTGGTACTAGCGACTAGTCCAGAGGCCAAACGGTTATATCATTTACAGAATAACGTTTCGCGTAAACGCGATCTTCCAGCTGATCCGCGGTTAATTATTGTACCCCCACGGATGAATCACTATATCAAGATGAATCTCGCAATTAATCAACTCTTTCTTAATTTTACTTCCGAAAATGATTTAGTTGTTTACTCAATTGATGAATCAATCTTAAACATGACTCATTCATGGCGTCTTTTTGGCGCTTCACCTCGTCAAGTTGCCCAACGCATTCAACGCACAATTCGAAAAAAATTGGGACTGTACACAACGATCGGAATCGGCGACAATCCCCTCCAAGCTAAAATTGCCCTAGATATTTATGCCAAACATGCCCAAGATTTAATCGGTGAAATTCATTACGAGACAGTTCAGCAGAAATTATGGACCATCGAAAATTTAACTGATGTTTGGAGCATCGCTAATCGGACAGCGACGCATTTAGAACGACTAGGTATCCATAATCTGAACGAATTGGCCCATGCCAACCCTTATCTACTTAAACAAGAAATGGGGATCATTGGCGAACAACTTTTTGCCTTATCTTGGGGAATTGATC
>PPYE01433850.1_pt1 | contig 13008 bp, 10 predicted proteins | sample 1559881 | NCBI WGS metagenome assembly PPYE01 (sample SAMN08240022, study PRJNA423297) | Human gut metagenome, whole genome shotgun sequencing project.
AAAAAATGCCCAGAGCCGGAATCGAACCAGCGACACGAGGATTTTCAGTCCTCTGCTCTACCAACTGAGCTATCTGGGCGTCTGTCTGGTAAGACTGCTGTCTTACACAACACAGCAATCTTACCATAATTTTTTCTATTTTTCAATACTTTTTTTATTTTTTTGAATGTACAATTTTATACAACTGTATTTTTAATAAAACCAATTCCCTCAATTCCACATTCCACCACGTCTCCCGGCATCAAAAACCTGGGCGGGATCATCCCCATTCCCACCCCGGAAGGAGTTCCCATGGAAATAATGGTACCTGGCTTCAGTGTCATACCCTGAGACAAATCTGCGATCACATAGGCAATATCAAAGATAAACTGATCTGTGCTCCCATTCTGCCGCAGCACCTGGTTCACTCTGCTTTTGATCGAAAACAGCGGCGGACGCTGCATCACATCCTCTGTGACAATAAACGGCCCCATGGGCGTAAAGCCATCCATACTTTTTCCGAAATACCACTGTTTGTGCCGGGTCTGTATATTTCGCGCACTGACATCATTGATCACTGTATAGCCAAACACATAATCATAAGCTTCTTCTTTTTTGATCTGGAAAGCTTCTTTTCCTATGATTACTCCGAGTTCTGCTTCATAGTCCAGACTGTCTACAAGACCCGGATAGGACGGAATCACATCCCCGTCCCCGCTGGCTCTGTTGACTCTCTTGGAAAAATACACCGGATAGGACGGAGCTGCATCAAAAGTCTCCCTCTTGTATCGGGTGGATTCTCTGGCATGTTCCCGGAAATTCAGGCCCAGACAGATAATATCCTGGCGGGGATGAGGAATCGGCGCACAATGGATAACTTTGTCATATTCCATCACCTTGATATCCTTTGCGTCATTAGAGTTTTTCAAGATTTCGTACTGTTCCGGTGTGATATTTTCGATCAGGTCGTTCATATCCTCAAAGAAGAGTCCGAGATCCTCTAATGCAAAAAAGCGCTGAAATGCGCTGGCATAAGTGACTCCCAGCCTCTCTTTTTCTTCTCCGGGAATCTTATATGTGAGTAACTTCATACCCGCCTCCTGCTTTTTCTTTGCCATGGCTTTTAAATTTTCGCACGCTGCCACAGCAGACTTTACTTTTTTATCGTATCACATCTTTCTGCAAATTGCCACTAAATTTTTTTCCGGTTGTGCTATTTTCCCAGTTTATGTATAATAAAGAGTTGAAAAAACAATACTACTCTGAAGGTTTCTTCGGAAAGAATATAAAGGAATGAAAATACCATGAATATACGAAGACTTATGGCAGTATGGAGTGCCCGGCTGATCAAGACAGCCTGCCGGCTTACAGGAAAGCAGGGTGTAACTTTGGCGGGAAAAGCCGCCCTCTCCATCTATCCTCCCATTCTCAGAGAACTGGCACAGGAGGTAAAAAAAGATATTTTTGTGGTGTGCGGAACTAATGGAAAAACTACCACCAATAATCTTCTCGCCGACCTGCTCTCCTTTGACGGCAGCAAAGTGGTCTGCAACCGTACCGGATCCAACATGCTGAACGGTGTGGTATCCGCCTTTGTACTCAGCGCAGGATTAAACGGGCATCTGAACGCTGACTATGCCTGCATTGAAATTGATGAGGCATCCACAGTACGGGTTTTCCCCCATTTCAAGCCTGATTATATGGTGCTGACCAATCTGTTTCGGGATCAGCTGGACCGCTATGGAGAGATTGATATCACCATGAACCTTTTGTCCAGAGCAATGAAAATGGCTCCCGATATGAAGGTTCTGGTTAACGGAGATGACTCTCTGTCCACCTATCTTGCCATGGACAATGAAAATCCCTGGTCCGCATACGGCATCAGTACCCAGGTTTTCCAGGAAGAAAACACAAAAGAAATCCGGGAAGGCAGATTCTGTAAACGCTGCGGCGAAAAAATGGAATACAATTTCTACCATTACAGCCAGCTGGGTGATTATTACTGTCCCGGGTGCGGCTTTAAACGCCCTTCGCTGGAATTTGACGGCACCAACGTAGATCTGAATGACGGAATTGCTTTTGATGTAAACGGTTTCCACATTAAGGCAAACTACCGTGGCTTCTATAATGTATACAATATTCTTGCTGTGTATGGGGCAGCTTCCCTGGCAGGTGTTCCTCTGGAACATTTCAATGAAATTCTGGGAAATTACAAGCCACAGTTCGGAAGAAATGAATTGTTTCAGATATCCGGCACAAAAGTTATGCTGAATCTCGCAAAGAATCCTGCCGGCTTTAATCAGAATATCGCCGCAGTCATGACAGATTCCTCACCCAAAGATATTATCATCCTGATCAATGACAACAGCCAGGACGGCACAGATGTTTCCTGGCTGTGGGATGTGGACTTTGACCGTCTGAAAGATGCCAATGCCGCCTCCATTACGGTGTGCGGTCTCCGCTGCCAGGATATGCGCCTCCGTTTAAAATACGTGGATATCCCATCAGAACTGGAGCCTGATATTGAAAAGGCAATCACTGCCAAAATAAAAACCGGAACCGGAAATCTGTATGTACTGGTAAACTATACCGGACTTTATTCCACCCACAACATTCTGAAAAAAATGGAGGGAAAAAAATCATGAAAATCACCATCGGACATTTATACCCCGACCTTTTAAATCTGTACGGCGACCGTGGAAACATCCAGTGCATGATGAAACGCTGCCTCTGGCGGGGAATCGATGCGGAAACCATTGAATTCCGTCTCGGTGACTCCATTGATTTTTCCGATCTGGATATCGTTCTTCTTGGCGGAGGTTCTGACCGGGAGCAGATGCTGGTCTGCAGCGAGCTGAAAAAGATCCAGGAAAGCTTCCATTCCTATGTAGAGGATGGGGGCAGTGTCCTGGCTGTCTGCGGCGGCTATCAGCTTCTGGGGCATTATTATAAAACAGAAGAAGGCACCATAGAAGGGCTTTCCCTGGTAGATCTGTATACAGAACAGGGCAGTCCCAGACTCATTGACAACATCGTTCTGGAAAACCCCCAGTTTTCTCTTCCCATTGTAGGTTTTGAAAATCACGGAGGAAGAACTTATATTGGCAGCAACAGGCCTTTTGGGAAAGTTCTTTACGGAAAAGGAAATAATGGAGAAGACGGTACGGAAGGTGTTCTCTACAAAAATGTAGTGGGCACCTACCTTCACGGTCCTCTTCTTCCTAAAAATCCTCACATATGTGATTATCTGCTCTCCAATGCTCTGGGCAGAAAATACGGAACTTCTGATCTGTCACCTCTCGATGACACCCAGGAAAAAGAAGCCAATCAGTATATCTTCCATCGCTTTGTAAAACAGCAGCCTTAGATACGGGCTGCTGTTTTACAAAGTCTCATCTAATTTCGCAGACCGTTTGGCATCCCGAAAAAGCTCAGAAAAAAAGTAAGCAAAAAAATTTTCAAAAAAGTGTTGACAATTAAGAAAACTTATTGTATTATAAATATCGTCCTTGAGAGAGAGGAAAACAACTTAACAACCTGCGGGTGTAGTTCAGTGGTAGAACACCAGCCTTCCAAGCTGGATATGTGGGTTCGATTCCCATCACCCGCTTATGCGCGAGTGGCTCAGTTGGTGGAGCGCGACCTTGCCAAGGTCGAGGCCGCGGGTTCGAGTCCCGTCTCGCGCTTTTTCCGGCCTGTGTCACTGCTTTTACGGTCAGAACATCTCCTGTCTTTTCCGGGATACAGAAATACAGGTAGTCTTCCGGAGTATATCCGTATTCTTTTCCCCTGTCAGGAATCTCCCAGGTATCATCCACAGGAAACTCCAGTTTTCGAAAGCTTTTCCCTCCATCCCTGGTAAGATACAGATCTGACCTTGTCTGAGAAGCCCCTGTAAGCCCGATGATCCCAAAATTCTCGTCAAAAAACCGGATTCCTTCCGCAACACCTATCGTCCCCTGGAAAGGATCCCTGCTGCTCACTTTCCATGTGTTCCCTCCGTCTTCGGTCTTTTCCATCCGATAAAATCTGCTTCCTGCTGCCGCATCCGCTACCACCAGCCTCCAGCCTGCAGATTCATTCAAAAAGAAATACATGCTGCCGTCTGAATCGTCCACAATCCAGCTTTCTGCTTCTTTTGCATACCCGATACTCTCCTCCTGCTGTTCCTGTGCCAGCGTACTGGAGCTTGTGTATTCTGGTTCCATAATATACCGCACAGGCGTAATGCTCTGGTCCGTCATATGCAGAGAAACCTCATAGCCGCTGATCTCACCGCCTGCAAGAATCTGCCGGATTCCTCCGCTCCCGCTCTCCTGTCCGTCCCCGTCTGCATCTCCGGGCAGGTACTGCAGACCGTCTGCGGACTGAAAGGACCGCTTTCCTAAATACAGGATCTGATAATCCTGCTCTCCGTAAGTCTGATACCATGCCTGCACCTGCGCCTCACAGTCCGCCCGTTCCAGAATCTCCAGCATAGGAGAGAGAAGATTTCCTTCTTCATAGGTTTCTTCTGCATTTCTATTGATCCACACCTGCATCTTCCTGTCCCTGCCGCCGTCATAATCCACCAGCCATGTCCTGTCCTCCCCCTTCTCATCTTTTCCATAAAGAAATGCGTACAGGGATGTAATGTTTCCGCTGTGGTCAAAGTCTATCTGGAACTGATTGGCAATATACAATTTCTCCGGGAACCCCAGCGCTTCATCCAGATCTCCAAGAACGCCTTCCGCCCCATCTGCAAAGAAGTTATTATGATCCAGCACAACGGTTTTCCTGTTCCTCCACTCCTCTACTTTCCAGGACAGTGCCCCATGGTAAGCCAGGGCTGAATAAACAATGCGTCCTCCGAAATACACTGCTGCAAGGAAAACTACAGCAAGTTCCGGAGCAAAAAAATAATTTTTCTTTCCGCAGTCTTTTGGTATTTTCCTTCTCAGAAACAGACAAAGCACAAACCCGGCAAAAGTCCCCGCTCCTGCCAGGAAGAGCCAAGGAGCGTGCGCTCTGAGCCCTCCGTACTGGCAGAGATGCCAGAGCTGATAACATACAGCAATATAAAAAACCAGTGTAAAGATTTTTATAAACCGATACAAATTTCTCATAGATTTTCCCTCCCCTGTCATGACAGCGATCTTGCGGCAGCCCGCCGCCTGCCCCGGTATCTATACGCTTCTTACAGATTAACCTTATCATTGTCTCTTATCCGGTGCAAGCAGGATTTTTTCAGGACAGCCAGCTGCAAAAGCGCCTGGAATCTTGTTCCGCCGTGTTTTCTGTGATATAATGCAGAAACGTAGAAAGCTGTTCAGGAAAATTTACAAAAAGGAGAAATCTTATGAAACTGAAAAATCTTGTAGGAGACCGGTTTAAAGAACGTCCGGCTGACTGTGTCATCGACAGCCATGCTTTCACAGTCCGCGGCGGATATATTAAATATGTGGCAAACGGAATTTATTCCCTCTATCCGCCTATGAGGCGCATTACCAAAAAAATTGAACAGATCATCCGGGAAGAAATGGACGCTATCGACGGACAGGAAGTACTGTTTCCCGTAGCCCTTCCAGGAAGCCTCTGGGAGGAATCAGGAAGATTTGAGAGCGTGGGAGAAGAACTCCTTCGCTTCAAGGACAGAAATGACAGCCAGATGGTCCTGGGCATGACCCACGAAGAAGCCTCCGTGCAGCTGGTCAGAGAATACGGCCAGACCTATACCAAATATCCTTTTATGATCTATCAGATCCAGACAAAATTCCGTGATGAGGCACGCCCCAGAGCAGGTCTGATCCGTGTCCGGGAGTTTACCATGAAAGACGCTTACTCTTTCCATACTTCTCAGGAAGATCTGGACCGTTACTATGAAATCTGCTACAAAGCCTACAACAGGATCTTCCAGCGTGCCGGGGTACCGGAAGTCATCGCTGTAAAATCTGATTCCGGCATGATGGGCGGAAGTGTTTCCCACGAATACATGCTTCTGGCTGACGCCGGGGAAGATTCCATCGTCATCTGTCCGGAATGCGGCTACCGTTCCAACATGGAAGCAGCAGAAAACAAAACCGACAACAGCGGCGGCCTGGAAATGGGTGATCTGGAAAAGGTTTATACTCCCCACTGCAAGACTATTGAGGAAGTGGTGGATTTCCTTGGGGTTCCTGTAGAATATTCCTGCAAGGCTGTCATGTACCAGAAAAATTCCGATGACAGCTATGTGATCGTTTTCCTTCGGGGAGATTATGAAGTCAATGAGACAAAGCTCACCAATTATCTGGGTGAAAAGGTACATCCGGCAGTGGTCACACCGGAAAGCGGCATTGCCGCAGGCTTTACCGGACCGTATCATCTGACTGCAGACTGCCAGGTTCTCTATGATGTCTCCTTAAAAGGGATCGAATATCTCACCTGCGGAGCCAACGAAGAGAATTACCATTATAAAGGACTGAATATCGCCAGAGATATCGGTGAAGTGGAATACACAGACCTTGCAAAGATCAAAACCGGCGGCATCTGCCCCTGCTGCGGCAAAAAATCCATTCAGGTAAAACGCGGTATTGAAGTAGGAAACATCTTCCAGCTGGGAACTAAGTATACCCAGTCCATGAATATGACTTATACTGACGCTGACGGTTCCATAAAATATCCTGTGATGGGCTGTTACGGTATCGGTGTAGGCCGTCTGGCAGCTTCTGTCTGTGAAGCAAGACATGATGACAATGGTCCCATCTGGCCGATTTCCATCGCACCGTGGCAGGTACATCTGTGCTGCATGCGTGTGGATCAGGAAGCCTGCAAAGCTGCAGCTGATAAATTATATGAAGATCTTCAGAAAGCCGGTGTGGAAGTCATCTACGATGACCGTGATATCCGTGCCGGAGCTATGTTCGCTGATGCAGACCTCCTGGGGGTTCCCGTACGGGTAGTGATCGGTCCCAAAAATCTGAAAAACAACCAGTTCGAATTATCAACCAGAGACAAAAAGATTTCTGAACTGGCAGATCTGGATCACGCTGTAGAAAAAATCCAGGAAGTGATCCGCAGCCTGTTTGAAGAAATCAACTCCAAAATAGAATCCTGATAAAAAGAGCGCGGCATCCAAAAAGGATTTTTTCGGATACCGCGCTCTCCTTTTACAGGCCCGACTGTCTTTGTCCGCCTCTACAGCAGGAACTTAAATCCAACCGTTCTCCAATAATCTGATTTGTTCTTCTCTTGTCATGCGTATCTCTTCCCCTCTCCGTTTATTTCCCTCATTTTTAGATAACTCTCTAATTTTTTTGAATCAAATGCGGGAATATAATTCTTTTTCATAAACATGATTTCCCTTGGGGATGCTCTGTGAAAATTGTATTTTGAAATTTCTCCCCGTACATCATAAAGCTTCTGTTCAAAATACAGTGCGCAGTGTTCCTCAGCACGATTGATCATAATGACCGAATCCCTGATCCGGCGGTGCAGATAATCTGCCAGCCAAAAACAGCCGCCGGACAAAAAATATTTTTCCCATCCGTCCTGCGCAAAATATAACTTTAAAAGTTTCATGATACGAATGTAAGACTCCATACTGCCTTCCTTTCATCCGTTCATTTCGTCTCTTCTGTTTCTTTTGCTGTCTTTCATATTTTATGCAAACTGACTGTAATACAGTGCTGCATAAGCACCTTTCTTTGCTAAAAGCTCCTTGTGATTTCCCTGCTCAATGATATTTCCATTCTCCATAAAAAGAATGATATCCGCATCCCTTATCGTAGAAAGCCGGTGGGCGATCACAAAACTTGTTCTGCCTTTCATAAGTTTCTGCATAGCTTTGTTGATCTCCGTCTCCGTACGGGTATCCACACTGGAAGTCGCCTCATCCAGAATCAGAATAGGCGGGTTGCACAGGAATACCCGGGCAATGGTTAAGAGCTGTCTCTGTCCCACAGACAGATTCGATCCTTCATTGTCCAGCATAGTGTCATACCCCTGGGGCATGGTACGGATAAAATAATCTACTTTGGCAGCCTTTGCCGCTGCAACGATCTCCTCACGGGCTGCCTCCGGCTTTCCGTAAGCAATGTTTTCTGCGATCGTACCGCCAAACAGCCAGGTATCCTGAAGAACCATACCAAAATTCTGCCTCAGCCCCTGCCTTGTCAGTTTGACGGACGGAATACCGTCCACCAGAATCCGTCCACCGTTCACCTCGTAGAACCTCATCAGCAGGTTGATCAGTGTTGTTTTTCCTGCTCCAGTGCTTCCGACTACAGCGATCTTCTGTCCCGGCTTCACCGTAAAGCTGATGTCCTTCATGAGAATCTTTGAAGGATCATAGCCAAAACTTACGTGTTCAAAAGAGATTGTTCCCTCTGCCCGTTCCAGAACAGCCGGCATATCCGTATCCGACACCTCCTCCGCATCGTCCAGAAGTTCAAAAGTACGCTCCGCAGATGCCAGCGCTGACTGTAAGGTGTTGATCATAAAAGAGGCCTGCGTCAGCGGCTCTGCTGCCTGATTCACATACTGGAAAAAAGCCTGCACTACCCCAATACTCATAGTTCCTTTCAGCATGGCGGCTCCCGCAACCACTGCGATTCCCGCCTGCCCAAGCCTGGTAACCAGACGGATCAGAGGATTGACACTGTTTGTTATAAAATCCGCTTTCTGTGAAGCAAGACGGTTCCTGTCTGTACTTTCACTTACTCTGCACATACTTTCTTCCTCGTGGTTATAGGCCTTGATAATATTTCTTCCGGTATAATACTCTTCCACAATACCTGTCAGTTCACCTAAAGACTCCTGGCGCAGGGCGGCATACTTCAGGTTTTTCCCTGCCACCGTCCTTGTGATCAGCATACTGACCGCCATAAAGATCAAAAATATAACCGTAAGAAGTACATTATAATAGATCATATCCTCGACGGCAGGAAGGTCGATCCAACTTTCTATCCGGTCATTTACGGTGCGGAACCTGATGAAGATTGGACTGATCCGAAGGTGTGGAAAAAGGCCAATCCCTCTCTCGGTATCACGGTCGGCATTGACAAGGTGGAGGCGCCTGTGAATCCGCGAAACAGAACCCCGGCGAGGAGAACGCTTTCCGACAGCTTAGGCTGAACCAGTGGGTGAAGCAGTCTGTTCGCTGGATGCCGATGGACAAGTGGGACGCCTGTGCGTTTCCGGTCTCCGAAGACGATCTGGAGGGACGCGTCTGCTACGGCGGGCTAGACTTGTCTTCTACCACGGATATTACGGCCTTCGTGCTGGTGTTTCCGCCGTTGGATGAGGAGGATAAATATTATGTTCTGCCCTACTTCTGGATACCGGAAGAAACCCTTGACCTGCGTGTGCGCAGAGATCATGTTCCCTATGACCTGTGGGAACGGCAAGGTGTACTGATGACTACTGAGGGCAATGTAGTGCATTACGGCTACATTGAGAAATTCATCGAGCAGTTAGGAGAACGGTTCAATATCCGGGAGATTGCCTTTGACCGCTGGGGAGCCGTGCAGATGGTGCAGAACCTGGAAGGCATGGGATTCACAGTCGTTCCCTTCGGGCAGGGCTTTAAGGATATGTCCCCACCGACCAAAGAACTGATGAAGCTGGTGCTGGAGGGAAAACTTGCCCACGGCGGACACCCGGTGCTGCGGTGGATGATGGACAACATCTTCATCCGTTCCGATCCGGCAGGCAACATCAAGGCGGACAAGGAAAAATCTACAGAAAAAATAGATGGAGCAATCGCCACCATTATGGGGCTTGATCGTGCAATTCGTTGTGGGAACGATTCAGGTGCTTCGGTTTATGACAGCCGTGGTCTGTTGTTTATCTGACAGTGCATTTTTTGTCGAAAACAGAAAGTTTATGCTATTAATAGCATAAACTTGATTCCTTCTAAAATTTGTGCTATGATAGGAGCGACAGGAGGAATGCGCCATGATAGAATCACATGAACTCAAGAACCGGGATCGATACTTGAAAAAACTCATCGGTTTCCAGGACACGGAACCGGTAAAGGTCATCACCGGTATCCGCCGCTGCGGCAAATCCAGCCTACTGAAGCTGATGATTCAGCATTTGCAGGAAACCGGCATAGGGCAGGAACAGATCGTGGAGATGAACTTTGAATCCCACGATTTTCGGAGCATGACCTCGGATGAGGTGTACCACTATGTCAAGGAGCGAGCCGTTCCGGGCAAGCGAATGTACCTCTTCTTTGACGAGCTGCAGCGGATCGATGCTTGGGAAGACGCGGTCAATTCCTTCCGGGTAGACTTGGACTGCGACATTTACGTTACCGGCTCCAATGCCTATCTGCTGTCCTCCGAATATTCCACCTATCTCTCCGGCCGATGCGTGGAGATCAAAATGCTGCCACTCTCATTCCGAGAGTTCCTGGACTTCCACAACTTTGAAGTGCGGGAAACCAGCAGCGCCTTGGGCGGAACTCACCGGCAAGTGTTTGATAAAAACGGCGAACGCTATGACCTGCGGGAAGTGTTTGACGCCTATATGCGTTTTGGCGGGATGCCTGGGATCGCGGATATCGGACTGGATCAGGAAAAAGCCCTGAGCCTTCTGGAAGGCATTTACTCCACCGTGGTGGTGCGGGATATCTTGGAACGGGAAAAACGACGCGGCCAGCGACAGATCACCGACTCTGCGCTTCTGCGTAAGATCGTCCTGTTCCTTGCGGACAACATTGGCAGCAGCGTTTCAGTTTCCTCTATTGGCAACACGCTGATAAACGAAGGACTCTTGGAGGATGGTAAACGCAAAGGAATCCCCAGCACCCACACGGTGCAGGCCTATATCGCCGCGCTGCTGGAAAGCTATTTCTTCTACGAAATTAAGCGGTTTGACATCAAGGGCAAGGAGTATCTGCGCACCCTGGGCAAATACTATATCGTGGATATCGGGCTTCGGAACTTCTTGCTGGGATTCCGCAACCGGGACAGCGGACACGCCATTGAGAATGTAGTCTACTTCGAACTGCTCCGCCGGGGCTATGATGTGGCCATCGGGAAGATCGACAATCAGGAAGTGGACTTCATCGCCACCACGGCTGACGACAAACTCTATATTCAGGTAACGGAATCTATGCAGAGCGAAGATGTCCGCAAGCGGGAGCTTGCCCCATTACAAAAGATCCGGGACAATTACGAAAAGATCGTGCTGTCCCTTGAGCCGGGGCTGGACGCCTCCTATGACGGTATCAAGTCCTTGAACCTTGTGGATTGGCTGCTGGACGGCTGATCGCCAGAAAAAACAACAATTCTATTTTCGAAGAGCATCTATCGAAAGGTAGGTGCTTTTCTTATGTCTAATTTCAGGAAGGATGGTGATTCGAGATGGGTTTCTTTTCCGGGCTTTTCCGTTCCAGGGATAAGCCCCAGAACCGTACTACAGGCAGTGCTTACAGCTTTTTCTTCGGGGGAAGCGCAGCCGGAAAGCGGGTGAATGAACGCTCCGCGATGCAGATGACGGCGGTGTATTCCTGCGTCCGTATTCTGGCGGAGGCTGTAGCGGGATTGCCACTCCACCTCTACCGCTATAAGGAGGACGGCGGCAAGGAGAAATCCCTTGACCATCCGCTGTACCTTTTGCTCCATGATGAGCCGAATAAACCGTTTCCCGGCAGAAAAATCGGTGTGATAATGATTAAAGAAATAGGCCGATCCAGATGCTTCCGTTCCGTAATAACACACCTTTGCCAGTTCCCGATTTCCCTCCAGTTTTGTAATCTGATAGGTTCCGCTACCCGGTCCCGGCTTTGACGGCTGGATACAATACGCTGTAGCTGTTACATTTCCAAAAGATACAGTAAACGGTGCAGTCACATAAGAACCAAGCCCGTAATCCGCATAATAGTAATAACTGCCCTGGGTAATGGTAACGGACTGTGACGCTCTAGCAGCTCTAGCCATTGGAGCCTGCGCTGTAAAGCTGATACTCTCACCGCTTTCCATTCCCAGGATGTCAATGCCCTGCTCCTCTGCCTGCAGAAGTACTTCTCCAAGCGTCAGGCCGCTTTCCTCATCCACAGTCTTTTGTCCTTCTGTTTCTTCCAACGCCGCATCCAGAGCCTCTTCCGTCAACATTTCTTCCTCCTCCGGAAGTTCTGTTACATTCTCGGTTTCCAGTTCTGTCTGCGGCTGTTGCTCTGAATCTTCATCCTCACTTTCCGCTTCAGTACTCTCCTCACCGGTTCCACCACCGTCAAAATGACTCTCCGTCTGACTCTCCTTCACCGGCTCTTTTACGATAATGTTCCGGCAGACGTGATAAGATGGATGACCACTGACCGGCTCCACAAAGTACACTGCTCTATAAGTGTCCGCATGATTCCCATCATAGTCCTGCCCGGCTTCGCTCTTTGCTTCGTGGAATGTTACCCGTACTTTTTCATCATTGATCTCCAGGCCAGAGAAATCAGATTCCACATCAAAGCCGCTTCCTGCTTCCACTTCATAATCTTCCGCAGCTACCACTTCTTCCGTATCCAGAAATTCCCGCACTGTCTCCAGCGCAGGATACTGAGCTTCATAACCTGCCGGCTCTGCCGCATATGTAACGACCATTGGCTGAATGATAGCAGTCAGGATTGTAAGCAGTGAGAGTACACCTGAAAGCGCTCTTTTTGCTTTCCCTTTCATTAACTAAACCTCTCTTTCTTCATTTCTGTATCATAAAATTTCCTACGTTTTTATCTTTTCATAGCTTTCCTTCCCCCTTTCCCGAATTTGCACTGATAACAGCACATGAATGCGGAGAAGTCCTGAAAGAGCTTCCCCGCATGGTATCTGCTGTTATCCGGCCTGCATACCGCAGGCTGATAACGATTATTGAGCGTTATACCTGTTCTCTTTCCAAACCCGTTCCTGCTCCGGTCACTTTTCCGCAGCGTTTTCTCCGGCAGGGTACGCAAACAGCACACTCGCATACCGGGTATCCATCTGGACAGGCAATGAAATTGTCAACGAATCATGAAAGATTATCACAGCCTGTAATGAAAATAGGGTACTGACTCCACTACTTTTTTAACTTCTC
>PPYE01662388.1_pt1 | contig 13008 bp, 17 predicted proteins | sample 1559881 | NCBI WGS metagenome assembly PPYE01 (sample SAMN08240022, study PRJNA423297) | Human gut metagenome, whole genome shotgun sequencing project.
ATGCCAGCAGGAGGGATTTTTCTTCTGTCAGCAAATGGTCCAGATCTTTTTGGGTGCAGTCCGGCACACGGGAAAAAAGACTGATTTCCCAGGCGCCGGGCGGCGAGTTCTGAATGCCGCAGATTCCGGCGGCGCGGATGATCCGGGAGGTCAGAGAAGAAGAGGGGGAGAAATCCAGCTGGTGGGTGCGGAGACGGAATTTCCGGATCTGCCAGGGAGTGATTTCCAGCATAAATGTTACCTCTCTTTCCGAAGGATTTTGTCCATGGATTTTCCCTTGGCCAGCTCATCGATCAGCTTATCCAGATAGCGGATTTCCTGCATCAGCGGTTCTTCAATGGATTCCACCCGTACGCCGCAGACCGTGCCTTTGATGAGCCGGCGGTTTGGATTGGGATCCGGAGCGTTTTGAAAAAAATCGCCGTAAGTCACAGAACCGGCGGCTGCATTTTCGATTTCTTCCGGGGGATAGCCGGTCAGCCAGCAGATGATTTCATTTACTTCGCTGCCTGTGCGGCCTTTGCGTTCTGCTTTCGCCAGCAGAAGGGGGTAAACTTTTGCAAAGGGCATGGCATAGACTTTTTCATTGTTCATCGGGAGCGCCTCCTTTCTTTAATAAATTCTATTTTACCACAGTTTCATCAGGATGCCAGAGCCAGAGAGGGCTTTTCCAAGTTTCTTTTCCGTACTTGACCAGAAGGCCGTTCTGGATTACCATATAGGAATCCGACTTTTAGTTCAAGAAAGAAATGCTGCAGGGAGAGGAGTAAGGAAATGGAAGCATATTACTACGAACAGATGACGAAAGCAGAGCAGGCAGTCTACCGGGCTATGAAGAGCGGCCTTACGGCATTGGAGACGGAATTTTCCGTGCCCTGTACAGATGGGCGGATCTTATCGGATGTATTTTTCCGCCTTCGTCTGGACTGCCCGGAGATTTTCTGGGCTTCCGGTTTTCGTTTCCGCTATTATCCGGGCAGTGAAAATGCCCAGATCCTGCCGGAGTATCTGTTTGATAAGGGAAAGGTGCGGGAGCATCAGAAGGCCATGGAGTCGAGAATTTCCAAAATCATCCGGCCGGCTGCGGAGCTTGGAGAATGGGAGAAGGAGCGGTATATCCATGATTTTATCTGCTCCTCTGTGCGGTACGATAAACTGAAAAAGGCCTATTCCCATGAAATCATCGGTCCGCTGGGGCAGGGAGTCGGTGTCTGCGAGGGCATTGCCAAGACAGTAAAGATTCTCTGCGACCGCCTGGGGATCTGGTGCATTATTGTGATATCCGATGCAAATCCGGAGAAAAAGATCAAATACCGCCATGCCTGGAATCTGATCCGCATGGGCGGGCAGACCTATCACCTGGATGCTACCTTTGACAACAGTCTGGGAGCAGAGGGAGAAATCCGGTACGATTATTTTAATCTGGATGACGGCCATGTTTTCCGGGATCATGAGCCGGCCCTTTATCCGGTGCCGTTGTGCGGCGATGACAGGCATTTTTATTATCGGGAAAAGAAACTCTCCTTTACCCGTGTGGAAGAAGTTGCCAAAAGGGCCGGACAGGCGGCGAAAAAAGGAAAGATTTTCTGTTTTCACTGGAGGGGCGGTATACTTACCCGCCAGGTGCTGGAAGCGCTTCTGCAGGCCATTGAGAAGGCAGCCAGGGAAAAGGAGCGGTATGCTGCTGTGCGCCTGAACTGGCCCCAGGCAGTGCTGTCAGTGACTTTTGACAGGAATCCTGCCGGTGAGAGCTGTACCCTGCAGGAGGCCAATGAAGGCGAGCAGGAAGGATAGGGCAGAAAACAGAACCAAAAAGAATTTGACATGCTCTTAAAAGTGTAGTAAGATATTTGGTGTTAAAAACGTGCGCGGGAGCTTGTGTGACAGGCTGAGAGGAAGATGGATCTTCGACCGTACCTGATTTGGGTAATGCCAACGGAGGGAGAACGCATAGCAGATGATGACTGCGCCTTCGGGTATGCCCCGGAGGCGTTTTTTTGGTTTGATAGGAAACTTTGTTCCCTATTAAAAAACATATCCGACTGCACAGAAGCAGAGGCTGATCTGCTTTTGGAAAAGGAGGCTGGAGGGGGAGCGCCCTTTGGCCGGGCAGAAAGATTTGAGATAGCGATGGGAATCCGTGTTTCGGAGTGAGAGGAAGTAATAGAACTTCGACCGACCGAATGTGCCGGGATTTCTGTCGCTTTTTTTCATGCCCAGCGGCGGGATGCGGGATCTGTTCCCGTTAATTTCCGGCTCATTCGAGAGACAGGCGGCGGCAGAGAACTGCAGCCGTAAGATGAGGAGGAAAAACAATGGAAAGACAAAAAATGAATACGCTTCGCATGGTAATGCTTTCGATGATGGTGGCCATCGGTGTGGTAATTTCACCGATCCTGCGCATCGAGGGAATGTGTCCTACGGCACATCTGGTAAATATTGTTTGCTCTGTGCTTCTGGGACCCTGGTATTCTCTTTTATGCGCTACGATGATCGGTGTGATCCGCATGATGTTTATGGGAATTCCGCCCCTGGCGTTGACCGGCGCAGTTTTTGGTGCGTTTTTGTCTGGCGTTTTATACCGTCTTTCTAAAGGAAAGATTATCTGTGCAGTGATCGGAGAGATCATCGGAACCGGCATTATCGGCTCCATTGTGTCTTACCCGGTTATGGCATTTATTATGGGAAGAGATGGCCTGACGGCATTTTATTATACGCCCATGTTTCTCTCTGCTACAACCATGGGAGGCACTGTGGCTTACATTTTCTTAAAGTCTTTAAGCAGATCCGGTCTGCTTGCAAAATTTCAGTGGAGCCTGGGGGCGAAAGTATATGATAAGGGAAGAGAGTCTGGGAGACCTGCGAAAGCGTATTAAAGAGGAAAAGCCTTTGATTCACTGCATCACAAATCCTATTTCCATCCATGACTGCGCAAATATTATCCTGGCAGCAGGAGCAAGGCCCATTATGGCGGAGCATCCCCTGGAGGTAGAGGAAATTACCGCCACGGCGGGGGCGCTGATGCTGAATCTGGGGAATATTACGGATGTACGGATGGAATCTATGGAGCGGTCGCTGAGAACTGCCAGAAAAGCCGGGATTCCGGTGCTTCTGGATCTGGTAGGGGTTTCCTGCAGCAGTTTAAGAAATGATTTTTCCAAGCATCTCCTGGAGATCGGCGGTATTTCCGTTATAAAGGGGAATATGTCGGAGATCCTTACGGCGGCAGGAATGCCTTCCCATAGTACCGGAATTGACGCGGGAACGGAGGACGCTTTAAGGGGCGGCAACTTTTCTGAGGTATGCCGGGCCTTTTCAGGGCTGGCCAATAGACTTGGCTGTGTGGTGATGGCTACGGGGCCGGAGGATCTCATTACAGATGGAAACGAGACGGTTCTGGTGGGAAACGGTACAGCAAAGCTTTCGGAAATCACCGGAACCGGCTGTATGCTGGGAGCCCTTACGGCGGCATTTCTGCCTGGAAAAGATGCTTTCCTGGCCTCACTTCTGGGAGCGGTTCTGATGGGCGCTGCCGGTGAGATGGCTGAGAAATATGCCAAAGGACCGGGAAGTTTTCAGGCGGAACTTCTGGATCAGATATATGGAATTGGAACGAAGGAACTGGCAGGGATGGCCAGGGTGCGCCAGGCCTGCTGTCAGGAAAAATAAAAAAGAAAAAACGGCTGTAAGAGATGGTTTCATTGTCTCTTACAGCCGTTTTCGATATTGATTGGGACTGCATCCGTAACATTCCTGAAAACATTTTCCGTAATAACTGGGATGATTAAACCCGCAGGCCGCAGCTATCTGTGTGATGCTTTCGCCGGAGTGCTCCAGCAGCCGGCAGCTGACTTTCAGCCGGTATTGATTCAGGAAAGCCACAGGGGATTGTTTCAGATACCGGTTAAAGAGGATACAGCATTTGCTGCGGCTTACGTTTCCGGCCCGGGCAATGTCATCCAGGGAAATCTTTTCCGGATAGCTGCATGCGATAAAGGAAACCATATCTTTTAACAATGCAAGGTCCGGGTGCTCTTCTTTGGAAAAGCCGGTTTCACTCATCTGAGGCGTCCGCAGCAGGTGGTTCCAGAAAAGATGGATCAGTCCGGCGGCCTCCAGCTGGAATGCATTTTCTTCCGCCTGCTTAAGCTGCCGGAGCTTTCTCATGAATCGGGAAATTTCCGGATAAAAGGGATCATCTGGGCCAAAGCGCAGATGGTCCGGCGCCTGGGAACTGGTGAAGGGGCGGATATACTGACGGCGCAGCAGGGAATTCTCCGTAAAAAGACCGGGATGGAACAGGATGCAGAGAAAGACACATTCCTGACGGCGGCAGGAATATCCATAATGCATCCGCCGGGAATTGACGAAGAGACAGTCTCCTTCCTCTAAGAGCAGCGTGGTTTCACCGATCTGGTAATGCATTCGTCCTTTTTGAATCTGGATCAGTTCCAGATCCTCATGCCAGTGGCAGAGGGCACGCATGTCAGGGTATTCGGAAAGACGGCGCTGCCGGATGTACAGCGGAATGCCGGGCTCGTCATACCGGATCACTTCCGAGGCATCCTGCATCAGATCGGATGTGGTTTCTGCAGCGCAGGCAGAGGCCGGCTGTTTCGTGCTGTCGATCATAATTTCCTCCATGTTGATACGATTTTTATAAAAAGCTGCGAATATTCTCGTAGTTTTTTTGAAATGCAGATGCTATTATTATACACAGATTGCATAAAGAAGGCCAATGGTTTTATGGAAAGCTGTTCCAGCCCGGTATTTCCCGCATCACTTCAGGGCTTGACGGCAAAAGAAACGCCGGCGTATAACAGCTGCAAAGATAAGAATGAGGGAGCAGATAAGGAGGAAAAGACAAATGGATAACAGAACAAGAAGGGATAAAGGACTTCCCTACATTTCCGATGAATCGGTAATGGAAGAGCAGAAGGTGTGCAGACGGATCCTTCAGCGTCTGAACACGGCGGACCGGTCTGATTTTGAAGAGATTGGCCGGATTATCAAGGAATTATTCGGAAAATCGGAGAATGCTTTTGTCAATCCGCCTTTTTACTGTGACTATGGTTCACATATCCGGGTGGGAAAGAATTTTTTTGCCAATTATAACTGTACCATCATTGATGTGGCAGAGGTGACCATCGGCGACAACTGCCAGATGGCTCCCAATGTGGCTATTTACACGGCAGGCCATCCCATCCATCCTGATTCAAGGAATTCCCAGTATGAATACGGAATTTCCGTAACCATCGGAGACAATGTGTGGATCGGCGGAAATACAGTGATCCTTCCGGGTGTTCATATTGGAAACAATGTGGTTATCGGCGCGGGAAGCGTGGTGACCAAGGACATTCCCGACTGGACCGTTGCAGTGGGAAATCCCTGCCGGGCAGTAAAAACGATTACGGAAGCAGACCGGAAATATTATTTCAAGGACCGGGAGTTTGATGCAGAAGCCTGGGAACATATCTGCAGCATGAGAGAGGAACAGGAAAAGGGAGAATAGCGGCAGGTATAAAGCCTTCTGAAACGGCCATACTATGGGGGGAAAGAGACGGACGGAAATGTGCCGTTTGTGATAATCTTTCCAAAGGTGTGCAGGAGGTGAGAAAATGAGTCCAAAGGAATTATCCTACATTGAAGATGCTCTGGGACATGAGTCATTTATGAAGACCCAGTGTACAGAAGCGGCCCAAAACCTTCAGGATCCGGATCTGAAGGCCTATGCCCAGCAGCTGGTCCAGAAACATGACCAGATATTCAGCAATTTATATCATCTTATATAAGGAGGGAAAGGACAATTATGGATGATCGATGCATTATGGAGAACCTGCTTTTGACCACAAAAGGAGCCTGTGACCTGTATCTTCACGGCGCCATTGAATCCCCTACGGCAAATGTGCATCAGGCTTTTGATACGGCATTAAACAATAGTATCTCCATGCAGGAAGAAATTTATAAGAAAATGTCCGCCCGGGGATGGTATTCGGCGGATACGGCGGAACAGACCAAGATCATGAAGGTAAAGAATCAGTACGCATCTTCTGCACAGATGAAAAGCTGACGCAGGACGGTGCCGGGCAGAAGAGATTTTCTGCCGGTTGACAGCTGAGACAAGGAATTGTAAAATAACAGTAGGTTCGGCAGAAGCCGGCATATCTGCACAAGCAGATGAGAGAAGGAAGAAAACGCCAGGAAGGCATGCTTCTTTGCAGTAAAATGGAGTATGTTTTCCTGGCTTTTTCCTATGTAAGTCCGCCGTCAGACTTTTGCGTGATGGCTGGTGCGCCCCGGACTTTTGTGTGATGGCTGGTGCGTTGTCTGCCGGCGTATGATGGTTTATTATGAAAATCTGCCACAGCAGGAAGGCTGCCGGGAAAGAGAGAGACAAATGAGAGAAAAAAAGATAGAGATGCTGGCCGAATTCTTTCGCCAGAACCCCCGCGCCGCTTTGGGATTTTCCGGCGGTGTGGATTCAGCGTGGCTTCTTTACGCAGGCATAAAAGCCGGAGCAGAGATACAGCCTTATTATATCCGGACTGCCTTTCAGCCGGATTTTGAACTGCGGGATGCCAAACGGCTGTGCGGAGAGCTTGGCACAGCACTGAATATTGTGGAGCTGGATATATTTCAGGTGGAAGAAGCAGTGAAAAATCCCCATAACCGGTGTTATTACTGCAAAAAGGCACTGTTTGGCGCACTGAAAGAGCAGGCGGTGCGGGATGGTTTTTCCATTCTTCTGGACGGCACCAATGCATCGGATGATGCAGATGACCGGCCGGGCATGCAGGCGGCAAGGGAATTGTCGGTGCGTTCACCTCTGCGGGAATGCTGCATTACCAAGGCCGAAGTCCGGGAAATGTCCCGCCAGGCAGGTCTTTTTACCTGGAACAAGCCGGCATATGCGTGTCTGGCCACAAGGATCCCGGCAGGTGAGATGATAACAGACGAAAAACTTTGCCGGATTGAAGCGGGTGAAAACGAATTGTTCGGTATGGGATTTTCCGATTTCCGCATCCGCCTGTTTCACGGCGCAGCCAGAATCCAGCTTCCCGCCGGACAGATGGGGACGGCGCTGGAAAAGAGAAAAGAAATCACCGGGAAACTTGAGGCGGTTGGATTTGACGGAATTTTATTGGATTTAAAGGAGCGGTAGAATATGGAGCAGCAGGATATACGAAATCTTCTGGAACAGGTGGCACGGGGCGAAGCATCAGTTGATGCGGCTATGCTGCAGTTAAAAGAACAGCCTTTTCAGGACCTTGGATATGCAAAGCTGGACTATCACCGGGCGCTGAGACAGGGCGCGGCGGAGGTTATTTACGGTGCAGGAAAGACCGCAGAACAGATCCGGGGCATTGCAGAGGCTATGAAGGAGCACGGCCAGAAACGGATACTGATTACCCGCCTGTCATCGGAGAAAGCAGATGCGCTTACCGGGATTGATGGCTTTACATATTATGAAATGGGAAATATCGGGATCGTTGGACAGATGCCAGAGCCGGACGGCCGGGGCACCATTGTGGTAGCCACCGGAGGAACCAGCGACATGCCGGTAGCAGAGGAGGCCGCGCTGACGGCAGAGATTCTGGGAAATAAAGTGGAACGCCTTTATGATGTGGGAGTGGCGGGACTTCACCGGCTTCTGGCCCATATGGATGCCATCATGAGCGCAGAGGTGATTATCGCCATAGCCGGGATGGAAGGGGCACTGGCCAGCGTAATCGGTGGTCTGGCGGACTGCCCGGTAATCGGCGTGCCCACAAGCGTAGGGTACGGCGCATCCTTTTCTGGTGTCTCTGCCCTTTTGTCCATGCTGAATTCCTGTGCCAGCGGCGTCAGCGTGGTAAATATTGACAATGGATTCGGCGCCGGATATCTGGCCAGCATGATTAACCGCAGAAAGTAACAGGCCGGATTTTCGGAACTTAAAAAGAAGCGGTTCGGCAGAACCGCTTCAATAAATAAAATAATTAAGGAGAAGAATTATGGGAAAAATCATCTATCTGGACTGCGGAATGGGCGCAGCGGGAGATATGCTTACGGCAGCTTTACTTGAGCTGTGCCCCGACAGGGGACTTGCCTTGCAGAAATTAAATGCCATGGGAATTCCCGGAGTGGAATACCGGGCTGAAAAGGCAGAAAAATGCGGGATAACCGGAACGTATATGCATGTTCTGGTACACGGAGAGGAAGAAGAGAGCCTGGATGTGCAGGAAGGGAATGAAGAACCTGCCGGGCACAGCCATGAACACAAACATGATCATGACCATCATCATGACGGTCATAAACATGAGCATGAACACGATCATGACCATCATCACAGCCATGATCATGGCGGTCATTCCCATCATCATGCGGGAATGAAAGAAATTACGGCTGTGATCCAGGAGCTTTCTGCCTCTGATTTTGTAAAGGAAAACGCCATGGCGGTCTATCAGCTGATCGCCGGGGCGGAAAGCCAGGTTCATGGCCGGACTGTGGAAGAGATTCATTTTCATGAAGTGGGCACGCTGGATGCAGTGGCCGACGTGGCCGGTTTCTGCCTTCTTCTGGAGATGCTAAAACCGGAGAAGGTTCTGGCATCACCTGTTCATGTGGGAAGCGGACACGTACATTGTGCCCATGGAATCCTTCCGGTTCCTGCACCTGCCACAGCACTGCTTCTTCAGGGAATTCCGATTTACAGCGGAAATGTGCGGGGAGAATTGTGTACACCCACAGGAGCGGCACTTCTTAAGCATTTCGTTTCTGCCTTCGGTCCCATGCCTGCGGTGGCTGTCCAGGGAATCGGATATGGAATGGGGAAGAAAGATTTTCCTGCGGCCAACTGTGTCCGGGCCTTTCTGGGCGAGGAGCCGGTCAAGGCAAAAGCGGAACTGGCGGCGGACGGAGAAGAACATCTGACAGAACTTCGCTGCAATTTGGATGACTGCAGCGGAGAGGATGCCGGCTTTGTCCTGGAACTGTTAATACAGGAAGGAGCGCTGGATGCCTATACTACGGCGGCCGGAATGAAAAAGAGCCGTCCGGGCTTACTCCTTACCTGTCTGTGCCGTCCGGAGGATGCAGACCGGATGGAGGATCTGATGCTTCTTCACACCACTACGCTGGGCGTGCGCCGTATTGACTGCCGCAGGAAAAAGCTGAACCGGCGTGTAGAGGAGATCGATACGCCATGGGGAACTGTGCGCAGAAAAATTTCCGAAGGAATGACGGCATCCGGTATTCCCATCTGGCGGGAAAAAGCAGAGTATGAGGATCTGGCCAGGATCAGCCGCGAGACGGGAATGAGCCTGCAGGAGATCCGGAACAGGATCCGTCAGGGATAGAACGATGATCCCTCGATGGTGCAGCGCAGCCCCGGAAAACAAAAATCCCCGCCTCTTCTGGAATCAGCTTAATGATTCTCCGGAAAAAGCGGGGAAACAGAGGTGGAATGAAATGGGTTATTCATCATTTTTTCCGGAAGTACGGTGGATAAAGTCCATCCATGCTTTTGCGCGCAGGTGTGTGATCAGAACAACAGCCACCATTCCGGCGATCACAGCAAGAATTCCTAATACTTCCATAAAATCCCCCTTCCTGTAAAGATGTATGCGCTATTACGCAGGCATGATGATGAATGCTTCTCTATTTTTATTATACCGTATGATTGGGTTAAAAGGAAGAATGAACATCACATAAAAGCAGAGAAAATCGGCAGTTCTTGACAGAAAACCCTTTGTTCAGTATAATGAAAAACGGATCTGCGGCTATGGCGGAATTGGCAGACGCGGCGGTTTTAGGTGCCGCTGGGTGACCGTGCAGGTTCGAGTCCTGTTAGCCGCATCAGAATGTCCATACTTAAACCCGCACTAAAAAATTATAATTTTGTGAGTTTATACCAAAATGAGCAGCATCATCGTGCTGCTCATTTTGTTTGACAATTTCCGCTTCGCGTTCTTGTTGGGGCTGCAAATATTTTAGCGAGAGGCACGAAAACAGCTTCTCAACGGTAAGTAGAAAAGGTATAATGGGGGAAAACGATTGGACTTTTGTAGGAGGTGCCCTAGTGAAAATAGAGATTGGAAAAGATTTTCCACAATATTTCAAGCCTTCATATCCAGAAGAATTCGAGTTGTTTTCTCATTTTGAAGTAACAGCAGGAATACCGACCGTCCTGTTTGCAATTACCACTTGGAAAGAAAACGGCAAACCGAATGTGTGCTTTCATTCTTGGAGCTGCTTTCATGGGGACAAAACTGCTTTCTTTGCTGTGATGGGAAATCTATATCAGCACACCCATACCTATGCCAATATTAAAAGAGACAAGTGTTTTTGTATTAACTTTCTTCCGATCAGCTATTATGACAATTTGGTAAACACGATTCATCACAACGAAATTGATGACGATGAGTGTGTGGCCGGAGGCTTTACAATCTCCAGGGCAAAAACTATCCACGCGCCCATGATTAATGAAGCGTTTCTTAGCATGGAATGCATATTGAAAGAAATACAGGACTTGAGTGGTGCGGGAATAACAGCTATGGTGATTGGGCAGGTGCATCATATTTCCGTGGAAGAATCCTATGCACAAGGATATAATCAGCGATATGGTAAAGATGGCTTTATGATGTTGATTCCTGCGCCACAAGACCTTGTTACAGGGGAACCGAACCAGTCTGCAATTGCAACGGTACATATTGAGAAATACGACTGATTTTGGAAAAGGGAGTGTGCAGATGGCGACCTCAAATATAAAAGCGATGATCCCAAGTGACCTTCGCAAAGTGTGGGATTTTGTTTCGGATGTCGAGAATTATGGCACCTGGAGAATCTTAGAACTCATGATGGAATAAACAAACTTATGGAGAATACAGGCCATGTTGTCAATGAAGAAAATCCAAAAACCTTAGCAGAGATATTGGATGCATATTATTTGCAAAACCCTTAAAGTTTGCGTAATTATTGCGGAATCCGATGTACGTGGCTTACTTTATCTGCTTTACGGGAATGGCTTTCCTGACGCAGTCGCGGCTTCTGTTTGGCATCATCCTGCTCTTCCAGATATCTGCCCACCGGATTATCCTTGCAGAGGAGCGATGGTGCGAAAAGAAATTCGGGGAGGATTACAGAACATACAGGAAAAAGGTAAGGAGGTATCTTTGATGATTGATATCAATTACGCAAGAAATCAGTTTGAGGAATACTTAAACGGCTACGACCGCACCGATGACAAGATCCACTTAAAGGAAGTCCACACATTCTGCGTAGTGGATGCGGCAGACGCTATCTGCCGGGGCGAGGGGCTTTCTGAGGAGGACCATCAGCTGGCCCTTCTTATTGCACTTCTTCATGATATCGGAAGGTTTGAGCAGCTGAAGGAATTCCACAGTTTCAACGATGCACTTTTCGACCATGCGCAGTTTGGGGTGAAGGTGCTTTTTGAGGATGGGATGATCCGCCGCTTTGTAAAGGATGACCGGTATGATTCGGTGATCCGCAAGGCCATTGCCTTTCATTCTGTATTTTCCCTTGACCAGGCCGGACCGCTGACGGAGAAAGAGGCCCTCCACTGCAGGCTGATTCGGGATGCGGATAAGCTGGATAATTTCCGGGTGAAGGATACGGAGGCCATAGAGACTTTATTTGATGTTCCGGAGGAGGCTGTGGCCAGGGAGCCCATCACGCCGGTGATCATGGATACGGTGAGAAAGAGGCAGAGCGTATATTCTCCCGACCGGGTTACCCATATGGACTGCTGGGTTTCCTACCTTGCTTTTATCTTTGACCTGAACTTTCCTTCCAGCTTCCGCTGGATTCTGGAGCGGGATTACCTGAACCGGAACATTGACCGGATTGCCTATGAAAATCCCCGGACCAGACAGGATATGGAAGAGGTGCGGGCCATCGGCTGTCAGTACATTAAGGAAAAAGCCTTCGAAGGCAGGAAGACGCTGACGGTGGCTCTTCTTCAGATTGCGCCTGGAAACAGTCTGGAAGAAAATCAGGAAAAAGGAATCCGGGCCTGCCGCCGGGCAAAGTCCATGGGGGCAGACATTGCCCTGTTTCCGGAAATGTGGAGCAACGGTTACCGGATCTATGGGCGGCCCAAGGAAGAATGGACGGCAGAAGCCATTTCCGGTGAAAGCGATTTTCTTCGGGTCTTTGGAAAACTTGCCGGAGAACTTAATATGGCGGTGGGCATTACCTTCCTGGAAACCTGTCCTACAGGACCGCGGAACAGTCTTGTGTTATTTGACCGGCATGGAAAGCGGGTGATGACCTATGCCAAAGTTCACACCTGTGATTTTGACGCAGAGCGGGCCCTTACTCCCGGGGATGATTTTTATGTGACGGATCTGGATACGGAGGCGGGAATCGTAAAGGTGGGGGCTATGATCTGCTATGACAGGGAATTCCCGGAAAGCGCCCGGATCCTGATGCTGCAGGGGGCGGAGATCGTTCTGGTGCCAAATGCCTGTCCTATGGAGATTAACCGCCTTTCCCAGCTTCGGGCCAGAGCTTTTGAGAATATGATGGGAATTGCCACCTGTAATTATCCGGAGACCGTTCCGGACTGCAACGGCCATTCCAATGCCTTTGACGGCATGGCTTACCTGCCTGAACTTCCGGAATCCAGAGATACCTGCATCCTGGAAGCAGACGGCAGGGAAGGGATTTTTACGGCTGTTTTTGATCTGGATAAGCTGCGCACATACCGCAGGGAGGAAATGATGGGCAATACTTTCCGCAGACCGGAAAAATACGGGCTTCTTCTGGAAAAAGAAGTACATGAGCCATTTATAAGAGAGGGGCGGAGATAACTCCGCCCCTCTTTTTAAGTGCGCCCGGCGGGCGCACGTTCTAAGGGGTGAAAGTCCCTGACCCGCCCGGCAGTGGGAAGGGTGCAGCCAATGGCAAGGGCGTCACCGAGAGGTGGGGTCTGAAGGAAGCCGGAGGCAAACCACTGGCCTGTAAAAGTTGTCCGGATAGGCTGTGAAGCGTGGATGAGGTTGC
>PPYE01776943.1_pt1 | contig 13008 bp, 6 predicted proteins | sample 1559881 | NCBI WGS metagenome assembly PPYE01 (sample SAMN08240022, study PRJNA423297) | Human gut metagenome, whole genome shotgun sequencing project.
CCTAATATCTTTACAACTGTGCAAGTCAAGAGATTACCGAAAAAATCTTTGGATGTATGGGGGAAATTTTTGATGAGGTGAAACTCAAAAATAAATTACCCAATTTCAAAATATATTACGATTGCCGGAAAAGAAAGTTTAAGTGATAATGGTGGCAAGATATTCATAAAGAAATCACATTTACACAACACAGGGATGATAAGGAGCGAACACTATGAAAAAGAAACAGGCAATCGCATTATTACTTGCAACAGTACTTGCCGGTACAGGTACTGTACCATATGCATTTGTGTCAACTGTGTATGCAGGACAAGGAAATGCACCGGATGCACCGACAAATCTCAAGACAGAGATGCTTAATGAAGCATATGGTATTGATACGAAAGACCCGGCTTTCTCATGGGTAGTCAATGACAAAGATCAAAAAGAAGTACAGACAGCTTATCGTATTATTATTTCAGAAACATCAGAACTGAAAGGTGAGGTGCTTGATACAGGCTGGGTGGAATCGGACGAGAACAGTTATGCACATGCAGAGGGTCTGTCAGATAAGCTGCAGGATAATGAACTTTATTACTGGCAGGTGCAGACAAAAGATAAAGATGGAAATGAGAGCCCGTTATCAGAAGCTTGTCCATTTATGACAAATGTATCAGGAGAATGGCAGAGTCTGAATGGAATTTGGGCAACACCGAATGCAACTCCGGAGTCAGGAGAAGAAGAGAAAGATCCAAGTCTATGGACAGACTTTACATTGGAACAGAAGATGTCCATCAAAGAAGGTGGAGCATTTGCAATGCTTGTCAGAATGGATGACGCTGGAAAGAATGGTTATATGGTTCAATTCCGTTCAAATGATAATCAGATTAAGATTCATCAGATTGATAATGGCACAATTAATACAAATGCATTTCAGGTAATCAATTTAGCTGAATCAGAAATAACATTACCAGAAGATGGAAGTGAATTTGGCGTAAGGATTGATTTCAAAGGAATAAGGATGACATTTTCTATTCTTACAGATTTGCAGAGTGAAGATGCACAGTATGTAGAAGTTGGGTCTGCTGAAGTAGATGGTGGTCGTACAGATGGAAGAATCGGATATCGTACCGGAAGAACAGAAGCTGGAACAATAGATGATTTGGTAATTACATCAACAGATGAAGCAAAGACAGTTTTGTATTCTTCAGATTTTGAGTCAGATGATAAGCTTTTCTCAGGTCTGTCTGTTGTAGATGGCAAATTAAATGTAGGAAAGTCAGTGTACAGTGTATGGTCCGGTGATACAACAAAGCCATATACAGGAGAGACAACTCCGGAAGAGTCAGATAAAGAAGATGAGAATCTCTTAACAGAAATCTCAAGATATTCTTTTTTCCGTAGTCCAAAGCTTACAATTGAAAATACTGATAACATTGATAAGGCAATTGTAAGTACGGCAAGCCGTGGAACAGCAAAGGACAGAGGCACGATTTATGATATATTCATGAACGGAACCTGCCTTGGGGCCGGATCAGCAAGAGAGATGTCTAATGTAGGTAAATACAGCACCGGAAGTGGATATACTCAAGTTTATTATAATTCTTATGATGTGACAGAACTTCTTACAAACGGAGATGCTAATGTAATCAGTGCTGTTGGAAATTCAAGAGATGACAGTCGAAGTATTTTGGTGCAGATGACGGTATTTTATAAGGATGGAACAAAACAGGTTCTGACTAATAGTGGTGTTGAAAATTCAGGATGGAAGACACTTGATGGAACAAATGCGTTTGGCGATGACGGCAGCGGTATCGGAACAGGATATGTAACACTTTTACATGATAATATTAATGCTGAGAAATATCCGGCAGGATGGCAGAATGCAGACTATGATGATAGTAAATGGGCGTCAGCAGTGATTAAGAATCAGGTGGCTGATTCAGCAACAGGAACGAGTGGAAGAGTTCTTTATCCATATACATCAGAGAATGTGCTTCGTGAGACTACGAAGGAAGCAACCAAGAAGGTATATATCAATAAATCAGGAAATGTAGTTGTAGATCTTGGAAAAGAGATTATCGGTGGTATGAAAGTCAACATCGAGAGTGACGCAAAGCAGTCTGTTACAGTTCATATGGGAGAAGAGATGAATGGTGATAACGTAAAATACCAGTTATCTGCAAAACCTGTTTATGAAGATACATGGACATTAAAAGAAGGCACAAACGAATTTGAGACCGCTACAATGCGTAATTTCCGTTATGTCGAGCTGATTGGTCTGGATGATGTAACAAAGCAGGCAATTGTGGACAATCCAGACAGCATCATGGGATGGGCGATCAAACAAGAATTTGATCAAGAGGATTCAAGCTTCAAGGCAACAGACGGTTCAGATGCAGCAACATTGTTAAATCGTCTGTGGGAACTTTCAAAGTATTCGATTGAAGCAACAAATCAGGATGTGTTTACTGATTCACAAGCCCGTGAGCGTGCTCCTTATGAAGGCGATTTATTGGTTAATTCAAGCACAAGTTATGCAGTGTCTGAAAATTATTCATTGGCAAGACATTCTAACGAATGGCTGATCGATAATCAGACCTGGCCAAATGATTACAGAATTTTTTCTGTAGAGATGTCTTATCTCGATTATATGTATACAGGAAACAAAGATTCTATTTCGGAGTACTACACAGGACTTAAGAAAAAACTGACAGAAGAAGTGGAATATGAAGATTCTGCAACAGGATTGATACGGGCAAATGGAAGTCAGGCAGGTAATACATCTTTGATTGACTGGCCAACATCCGAAAGAGATGGATACCAGGGAAGTTATTATGATGTGGTATTCAATGCAGAGTATGTTGGAATCTATCTTAAGATGGCGGATATTAGTACAGCACTTGGAAAGACAGATGATGCAAAATACTACACTGAGAAATCAGAGAAGCTCAAAGAAAGTCTTCTGAAATATGCATATGATAAGGAAAACGGATGCTTCTACGATTCTCTTGCAAAGGATTATGCAGCAACAAAGCATTCTTCCACCCATGCAACTGCTTATGCATTGACTTATGGTGTGTTTGACAGCCAGGAAATGGCAGATCAGATGTGTGATTTCGTATATGAAAAGTGCAAGGATGAATTTAAAGGAAGCGTTTATGTGACGTACTTTATTCTGAAGGGCTTGTATAATGGAAATCATGGAGATTATGCAGAAAAGCTGATGACGAATCAAAAAGTCGGAACGGATGTAAAGACATTTGCCTCTCTTCTGGATGATTTGAACTGTACGATCACACCGGAGGCATGGGGACACAAGTGGAAAGGAAACATGACAATGTCTCATCCGTGGGGTGCTGCACCAGGCTGCTCTATTGTACAGGGAACTTTTGGTATTATGCCGATAGATGCAGGATTTGATGAATTTACGATCAAGTTCCAGCCAGGTGAAGTTGCATCTGCAGAAGTGACAACACCGAGTGTGAAGGGAGAGATTCAGGCATCCTATGCAAATGGAACAGCTGACGATATTGAAAACCTGAAGATGACAGCCAGCGTTACGATTCCAGTAAATACAAAAGCAAAGGTTTCTCTTCCGGTTCCAAGTGCAAGATATACAACAATGTGTGTAAATGGAGAGAAAGTAAAAGGAACTAACGACGGGACTTACCTGACGGTAGAACTTGGATCAGGAACTTATGATTTGTCTCTCAGTGATGAGAAAGAAGATGCAGAAGTGACTCTGACTGGTAAAGTATCCGCAGATACAACAGAATTAATTCTTGGAAAGACAGCACAGATTAAGACCACCGTAAAGGATCAGTTTGGTGAAAAGTATACAGAAGCAAAAGGACTGAAATTAACCTATACAAGTTCTGACGAAACAGTAGCTACTGTAGATGAGAAGGGTGTTGTTACACCAGTGAAAGCCGGAACAGCGACCGTAACTGTAACAGCAGAGTACAACGGAACTAAGACAGAAATCGGTACATTGGACTTTAATGTAGTCAAAGTACTGAAAGGTACAGAAGTAAAAGTCAAGACAGATAAAGAAAAACTGGAAGTTGGAGATACTGCACAGGTTGTTCTTGTGAATGTTTACGATGACGGATCAGAAGAGGAAGTAAGTCTGGCTGGTGCAACCTTCAGTGTAGAAGGAGAAGGCGCAACAATTGATGAATCTGGCAATCTGACAATTACAGGAGCCGGTGAATTTAAGATCAATGTATCAACTACAACAGAATTTGAGGATGCAACAAAAGAGACAGGAACAGAAAACCTTACTTATGACACGATCTGGAGTTTTGATGGACAGAGTAGTCCGCTAAGTGGAGTTAATCTGAAAGATGGGAAGATTTATGCAGCAAAAGGACAGAAAGTTGTCAATACAGACGAAGACAAGAAGGGAAATGTAGTCAGCGGAACATTTACAATTGAAAATATTGCTGCCAATATCGCATTCAATGTACAGGATGGAAGTCATCAGTACTTCTGGCAGTTCCGTTCGGACAGCAAGACATTAAAGAAGCATACACAGATTGGTAATAACATTGCTGTTTATGGTGCAGAGGTTCCGATTGTTCTGAATGATGGGGAAAATACATTCCTTATTGCAACGGTAGGAGACAAGATTTACACTTACCTGAATGATGAACTGATTGATGTGTGCGATGTAAATAAAGAACTGCCGACAAGCGGTGGATTCGGAATCCGTAACGGTGGGTCTGAGAGCTCTTATATCAGTAATCTTAATGTAGGAAGCAATCTGAAATACACAGTGAGTACAACTGTAACAGCAGAAGAAAAAGTCCAGGTAAATAAGAACTTCCTGAATAAGACAATCGAGTATGCAAAACAGCAGAAAGAGTCTGAGGAGTTCAATAATGCAATTGTAGATGTACAAAAGTCTTTCAGCGAAGCACTGGAGAAAGCAGAAACAGTCGCAGCGGATAAAAATGCAACACAGGAAGAGGTTGATGCAGTATGGCAGAAACTACTCACGGAAGTACATAAGCTTGGAATGATCAAAGGAGATATTACTTCTCTTGAAAAACTTGTTGATGTTGCGGAAGCAATTGATCTTGATAAATATGTAGAAGTTGGTCAGGTAGAATTTAAAGATGCACTCAAAGCAGCACAAGATCTGATTGCAGATAAAGATAATGCAATGCAGAAAGAAATCACAGAAACAGAAGACAATCTACTCTCAGCCATGCTGAATCTGAGATTTAAAGCAGATAAGTCAATCCTGAAGAGTCTGATCGAAGATGCAGAGACGAAAGAAGAATCAGCATATACAGCAGAGAGTTATACAGTGATGGCTTTAGCACTGAATGATGCAAAAGTTGTAATAGAGAACGAAAACGCAACGCAGGAAGAGGTTGATGAAGCAGCAGCAACACTGAAGAGTGCGATTGACGGTCTGGTTGTTGTCAAGGATGACAAGAAAGATGACAACAAAGATGATGGCACCAAAGGCGATGATAGCAAAGATGATGGCACCAAAGGCGATGATAGCAAAGATGACAGCACTAAAGGAGACGACAACAAGGATAATTCAGCCGGTGAATCCAAAGATCAGAACAACAGTCAGAGTGGAAGTGACAAGAAGGAAACGACAGCAAAGAATAGAGCTTCCAAGACAGGTGACATGACAAGTCTTCTGTTCCCGGCACTGATGCTTACAGCGAGTGCAGGAGCAATCGGTGGAGTAGCGGTTCAGCGTAAGAAAAAAGGAAACAAAAGAGAAAACAGTAAAAAATAATAAAAGATAACGAGATATAACGTTAGATTTTACGACAGACTGTCGGGCAGGATGGAAGAGAAATTTCCACTGTCCGGCAGTCTTTTTGTCAAGTTAAAATTCAGTTTTGTAAAAAGTGCACAAATGATGTTAAAAAAATAACGTTAAAACTTTAACAACAGGCACATTGACAATTAATTAACGAACTGGTATACTAATAACTGTAATCGGGAAACATAAAAACAACCCGATCGGATAAAACTTGCAGGTTACGAAAACAGTGACTATAAAAATGATTTATTCAAGTACAGGAGGAATACTCAGATGGCAAAGAAAGAGGCGGCAAAAACTGTAGAGACAAAGACAGTAAACACCGGATTCATTGATAACGTTGAAGCTCTTGAAGCAAAAATGAAAGAGATGCGCGAGGCACAGAAAATCTTCGCTACATTTACACAGGAGCAGGTTGACAAAATCTTCTATGAAGCAGCTATGGCAGCAAACAAGCAGCGTATCCCGCTTGCAAGACTTGCAGTAGAAGAGACTCAGAGAGGTATTCTCGAGGATAAGGTTATCAAAAACCATTACGCAGCAGAGTATATTTACAACGCATACAAAGATACAAAGACATGTGGTGTTGTAGAAGAAGATAAGGCATTTGGAATCAAAAAGATCGCAGAGCCAATCGGACTTGTTGCAGCAGTTATCCCTACAACAAACCCGACATCAACAGCAATTTTTAAAACACTGATCTGTTTAAAGACAAGAAATGCAATCATCATCAGCCCACATCCGGCTGCTAAAGCATCTACAATCGCAGCAGCTAAAGTTGTTCTTGATGCAGCAGTGAAAGCAGGAGCTCCGGAAGGAATCATCGGTTGGATCGATGCTCCATCACTGGAACTTACAAACACAGTAATGAGAGATGCAGATATCATCCTTGCAACAGGTGGTCCTGGAATGGTTAAAGCAGCTTACTCTTCAGGAAAGCCGGCACTCGGAGTTGGAGCTGGTAACACACCGGTTATCATCGACGATACAGCAGATGTAAGAATGGCAGTTAACTCAATCATCCACTCTAAGACATTTGATAATGGTATGATCTGTGCTTCTGAGCAGTCTGTAACAGTACTTGAAAGCGTATATGAGGAAGTTAAGAAAGAATTCCAGTACAGAGGATGCTACTTCCTGAAACCAGGTGAGGAGCTTGACAAAGTTCGTAAGACGATCATCATCAACGGTGCACTGAACAGCAAGATCCCAGGAAAATCAGCTTATGAAATCGCTCAGATGGCAGGCGTTGATGTACCGAAGAATACAAAGATTCTGATCGGAGAAGTTGAATCTGTAGATATTTCAGAAGAATTTGCACATGAGAAATTATCACCGGTACTTGGTATGTACAAAGCTAAAACATTTGATGAGGCTCTTGAGAAAGCAGCTCAGCTTGTAGCAGACGGTGGATATGGACATACATCTTCACTCTACGTACATCCGGCAGAGACAGAGAAGATCGCAAAACATGCAGCAGCAATGAAGACTTGCCGTGTACTGATCAACACACCTTCTTCTCACGGTGGAATCGGAGACCTTTATAACTTCAAGATGGCTCCGTCCCTTACACTTGGATGTGGATCATGGGGTGGAAACTCTGTATCAGAGAACGTAGGAGTAAAACATCTGCTTAACATCAAGACAGTTGCAGAGAGGAGAGAAAATATGCTGTGGTTCAGAACACCTGAGAAAGTTTACTTCAAGAAAGGTTCTATGCCGGTTGCACTGGATGAGCTTGGAACAGTAATGCATAAGAAGAAAGCATTTATCGTAACAGACTCTTTCCTTTACAAGAACGGATATGTAAAACCGATCGAAGATAAATTAGATGAAATGGGAATCCAGCATACATGCTTCTTCGAAGTAGCACCAGACCCGACACTTCAGTGTGCACGCAAGGGTGTTGACCAGATGAGACAGTTCGAGCCAGATACAATCATCGCTCTTGGTGGTGGATCTGCAATGGACGCAGGTAAGATCATGTGGATCATGTATGAGCATCCGGAAGCAAACTTCGAAGATATGGCTATGGACTTCATGGACATCCGTAAGAGAGTATTTACATTCCCTAAGATGGGAGAGAAAGCTTACTTCATAGCTATCCCAACATCTTCAGGAACAGGTTCTGAGGTAACACCATTCGCAATCATCACAGACGCTGACACAGGTGTTAAATGGCCAATCGCTGACTACGCTCTGCTTCCAAACATGGCAATCGTAGACGTAGACAACATGATGACACAGCCGAAGGGACTGACAAGTGCTTCAGGTATCGACGTTATGACACATGCAATCGAGGCATATGTATCTATCATGGCAACAGATTACACAGATGGTCTTGCTATGAAGGCTGTTAAGCTTGTATTCGAGAACCTTCCATCTGCATACGAGAACGGAGCAAACGATCCGAAGGCTCGTGAAGAGATGGCAAACGCTTCCTGTATGGCTGGTATGGCATTCGCAAATGCATTCCTTGGTGTTAACCACTCCATGGCTCATAAGCTTGGTGCTTTCCACCACCTGCCACACGGTGTTGCTAACGCAGTAATCCTTACAGAGGTTATGAGATACAATGCAGCAGAAGTTCCGACAAAGATGGGAACATTCTCACAGTATCAGTACCCACATGCACTTGCAAGATACGCAGAACTCGGACGTTTCGCAGGATGCACAGGTAAAGATGACAAAGAAGTATTTGAGAACTTCATCGCTAAACTTGAAGAACTCAAAGAGAAGATCGGAATCAAGAAGACAATCAAAGATTACGGCATTGATGAGAAGTACTTCCTTGACACACTTGATGAAATGTCAGAGCAGGCATTCAACGATCAGTGTACAGGAGCTAACCCAAGATACCCACTCATCCAGGAGATCAAAGATCTGTACCTGAAATGCTACTACGGAAAATAAATCGCATTGCATAAGCAGGCATATGACCGTTAGAATCTAAAATATACGAAGAGAGACAGAATGATGTTGAAAAGCATTGTTCTGTCTTTTTTTTACGTGAGCAACGAGCCAAAGTCTGTGCTTGCACAAGACCTTGGCGACTGCCGCGATAACTTGGAAAATACAGTTTTTGAGTTTTCCAAGTATACGTGAGCAACGAGCCAAAGCTATGATCGTTAATAAATAGACAATATATAAGAGGCAAAAAATCTTGTTAAAAACTGCACAAACTTGCTCTAAAGGGGTTTTATTTCTAAAAATTGTGAGATATAATGACATCATCAAAACAAAGTAAGAGCCATAAGGCAAAAGGAACAGCCCCGCAGAGCTGAGATAAAATAAGAGCAGACAAGAAGGAGCGTTCAAGATATAAGGAGGTCTATATTATGAAGTTAGAAGAAAAAAATCTCATCGTGAAACGTGCTTACAAATCAGTCTATAAATGTGATGATTGTATCGTGAAAGTTTTTAATGAAGGACATCCGAAGTCAGATGTATTTAATGAGGCTCTGAATACTGCAAGAGTAGAAGAGACAGGTTTGGACATTCCGAAGGTAAAAGAAGTAACTCAGATTGATGGAAAGTGGGCAATTGCTATTGAGTACAAAGCAGGTAAGACACTTGAGGACATGATGGAATCTGATATGAAGAATCTGGAAAAATATATGGAAGACTTTGTTGATCTCCAGTTACAGGTTCAGAGTAAGAAATCACCGCTTCTGAAAGGAATGAAAGATAAATTAGCTCGTCAGATCAATGGATTGAAAGATCTTGATGCGACTACACGTTATGAACTTCTGACAAGACTTGAGAGTATGCCAAAGCATAATAAAGTATGTCACGGAGACTTTAATCCGAGTAATGTGATCGTAGGAAAGAATGGAAAGATGACTGTAGTTGACTGGGCTCATGCAACACAGGGAAATGCAAGTGCAGATGCAGCGATGACATATTTGCTTTTCGCACTGAAAGATCAGAAAGTAGCAGATCTCTATCTGAAATTGTTCTGCAAGAAGAGTGATACAGCAATGCAGTATGTACAGCAGTGGCTTCCGATTGTGGCAGCAGCACAGTTATCTAAAGAAAATGAACTTGAAAAAGATTTTCTGATGAGATGGATTGATGTTGTTGATTATCAGTAGAAAATAGAGTTGTTTCTAAAAAAGAAGCGCTGGAAGATGAAAATGAAATCTTCCGGCGCTTCTTAATCTTTTTTTTATTATTTTACCAACTTGTAAAGAAAACGTTATCGCCAATTACAACACCGGTTCTGCTTGTCGATGGTGCGTACAGGAAGTAATAACAGTCGGCTACGGCAGCAAGACGAGCTCCGTTGATCGCATCCTGTGCAACCTGGATAGAAAGACTTCGTGGACCTTGCTTTAATACACGGTCTAAGGAACCTGTCCATACAGGAGCAAACTGTCCTTGGGCATAGATGACATCATGAATAGAATTCGGAAAGCGACTGCTATATACACGATTCATAATGACTGTAGCAACTGCAAGCATAGAGTCGTAATCATAGTGGGCCTCACATTGCAGGATTGCTGCAAGAAGTGTAAGGTCATCAGACGCAATGGCAGATCCGGAACTATTGGAGCCACCAGAAGAACTTGAACTTCCGGAGGATGAGGAACCTGAATTGCCGGAGTTCCCAGAGGAACTGGAAGTATTCGCTTTGTTCGCACTGGCAGCAGCCTCAGCTTTTGCAGCGGCTTCCGCCTGTTTCCTGGCTTCTTCTGCCTGACGAGCTGCCTCTTCTTCTTTGGCTTTCTGCAGTTTTGCATTCACTTCATTCAAATTAGTAGAAGTTGCAGCAGCTTTTGCCTGTAATTGTGTCTGCTGTGTCTGCAATTGGTTCTGTAAATCTTTCATGGAAGCCTGCTGTGCTTCCAGGTCTGCTTTCTGATCGGCAATCTGCTGGTGAACATCTTTCAGATCGTTCAGAGCTTTGCGGTCGTAGTTACTTAAATTTTCAATAAAATCAGCTTTGTTTAGAAAATCTGACATATTTTCTGCTGAGAAAAGCATCTCAAGCATTGTAGCACTTCCGTGCTCATACATATATTTGATACGGCTTTTCATATCTTCATACTGCTGATCTTCGTTTTTCTGCGCTTTCTCAAGATCATCCTGTGTTTTGTCTATATCACTGTTGAGGATCTCAACCTGCATCTCAGTATCAGATATCTTCTCACTCAGGGTGAGGATATCCTGGTTGATGCCTTTTAATTCGTTCTCAAGGGCAGAGGTCTGGTTTTGCAGATTGTCTATCGTGTCTGTAGCATAGACAGGAAGTGCAGAAAATACAATTGCAAGGGAACAAATGAGCGCGGTGCCCGTATGTAACTTGCTTTTTTTGTAAAATGCCATAATCTCAATATCCTTTCTTTAAATGACATTGCATAGTTGTCGAAAACCTATTATACTATAAAACAGAGAATTAATCAAATTTGCGCGAAATATTTTATGATTGTTTTACAAAGTGATTAAAAAGATGTTACTTTTTGTAACAATTGACGGATAGAAAATACAGAAGATAAGGAAAAAAGTATGGAAAAAAAGGAAATTAAGATTGTTGGATTAGATCTCGATGGAACACTTCTTACAGATAAGAAGGAACTTCTTCCTTATACGAAGAATGTAATCGGAGAGGCACTGCAGAATGGTACAGTTGTTCTTGTTGCAACCGGAAGACCATGGACAGGAGTTCCGGAAGAATTACGTGAGCTTACGGGGATGGATTATGCACTGACTGCGAATGGGGCAAGGATTATCGAGACGAGAACCGGAAAGGTACTGGAAGAACATCTGTTATCCAAAGAAGCAGCAAAAAAAGCAATTGCAATCGGAAGAAAATATGATACTCTGTTGGAAGTTTATTTTGATGGGCAGGGATATGCTCAGAAAGATGAGATCGCGCAGGTGAGAAAGTATCATAAGAATCCGAACATGTGGGATTATTTTCTGAGAACACGAATAGCGGTAGACAGACTGGAAGATCTGCTGGATGAAAAAGAAGGGAATCTTGATAAAGTACAGATGTTGTTTGCAGATATGGAAGAGAGAGAAGAGGCATGGAAAGAGCTGGAGCGAGAAGGCGTCTTTGAACTGGTTGGCTCTCTTCAATATAATATAGAAATCAATGCAGTTGGTGTAAATAAAGGAACCGGACTTGTGAATCTTGGCAAGATGCTTGGAATCAGGCGGGAAGAGATCATGGCGTGTGGGGATGGCGATAATGATATCGCAATGCTCAAGGAAGTTGGATTTGGGGTTGCCATGGCGAATGCCGAAGAAAAGGTCAAAGCTGTAGCTGATTATATTACGGAGAGCAACAATGATGAGGGGGCTGCAAAGGCCATCGAGAAGTTTGTTCTGAAACGAGGAGGGGAATCATGTTAGAAGTATTAAAGGTTATCATTTTAGGAATTGTGCAGGGAATCACAGAGTGGCTTCCAATCAGTAGTACAGGTCATCTGATTCTGGTAGAGCAGCTGATCCAACTGAAGCAGAACGAGGCATTTACGAATATGTTCAATGTGGTGATTCAGTTTGGATCGATCCTGGCAGTTGTAGTAATTTATTTTCATAAGTTAAATCCGTTCTCACCGACGAAGACGGAAAAGCAGAAGAAGATGACAATTCAGTTATGGATTAAAGTAGTGATCGGAACAATTCCGGCACTGATCGGAGGAGTGTTGCTGAACGATCTGATTGAATCAAAACTGAGTAATGCATATGTTGTTGCATTGATGTTGATTGTTTATGGTATTTTATTCATTGTAATTGAAAAACGTAATGAGACAAGAGAACCGAAAGTAAAAAGACTCTCTCAGCTTTCTGTGAAGACAGTTCTTCTGATCGGAGTTTTCCAGATGATGGCGATGATTCCTGGGACGTCCAGATCCGGCGCAACGATTGTCGGAGCACTGGCACTTGGGGTTTCAAGAAGTGTTGCAGCAGAGTTTACATTTTTCCTTGCAATTCCGGTTATGTTTGGAGCAAGTGCACTGAAGTTGTTTAAGTTCGGTCTGGCATTTACCCCAATGCAGGTATTTCTGCTTCTTCTTGGAATGATCGTATCCTTTGCAGTATCTGTTATAGCAATCAAGTTCCTGATGAAATATATCAAGAACCATGACTTTAAGGCATTTGGATATTACAGAATCGTACTTGGAATCGTTGTATTTTTATTCTTCGGTATCCAGGCTTTATTCAAATAAGGTATGTATTATTGAATAGAGTGCAGTGTGTTTTACTGTTCACAGTTATTG
>PPYE01434535.1_pt1 | contig 13007 bp, 7 predicted proteins | sample 1559881 | NCBI WGS metagenome assembly PPYE01 (sample SAMN08240022, study PRJNA423297) | Human gut metagenome, whole genome shotgun sequencing project.
CCGCAGGGCGTTGTAGCCGGCCTCTTTGTGGGCCTTCAGCACCCGGCGGGTCTGGCAGTCGAAGTCCGCCGCGCCCAAGGGGCTGGTGACATGATGGATGCAGCCGCCCTTGAGCTTTACGGTTTTGCCGTTGACCCGCAGGCCGTGGACCGCGTCCACCGCCACGGTGCGGATGCCGAAGCGGGTGGAGGCCTGGTCCACCGGGGCCGCATTGCCGGGGGAGGTGAGGGCGGCTTCCGCGGCGTACAGGGCGGGGGTGTCCACATCCCACAACTGGGGGCTTTGCACCACCAGCCGCAGCCGGGCGGGGGCAGTCTCGCCCGGCTCCACCCAAACTGAAGTGCGGCCCTGGGCCGCCTCCCCGCCGGGAGCTGTCAGCGTGAGGTCCACATGGCCGTGGAAGGGCAGGGCGCCATCGTTGACCACCCGCACCTCCGCGGAAATGGTGGCGGTGTCCCTGTCGATGCTCTCTGTTTTTATGAAAATGCCCCGGTGCTGGATGCGGCACAACGGCCCGTGCAGCAGCTTTACCTCCCGGTAAAGGCCCGCCCCCGAGTACCACCGGCAGTTGGGGGTCTGGGTGTTGTCTACGGCCACCTCCAGGCGGTTGGGCTCTCCAAAGCGCACCCGGCGGGTCAAGTCCACCACAAAGGGCGTGTAGCCGTAGGGGTGGAAGCCCAGACGGCTGCCGTTGAGAGAGACCGTGGTGTTCCCATACACGCCGTCGAACTCCACAAAGACTTTCTCCCCCTCCCACTCCTGGGGGATGTCCAAGGTTTTCTCATAGGTGCCCGCGCAGCCTGGGAAAAAACCAGAGGCTGCGTTGGCCTCCCTGCTTTGAGGCAGCCCTACCTGCATGTCGTGAGGCAGGTCTACAACAGTCCTTTCCGGCGTGGAGAACCGGTCTGGAACACCCCGGTAAAAGCTCCATCCGGCCATAATGCGCTGTTCCTGCATGATGACTCCTCCAATCCATGTTCTCCCAGTGTCCCTGGGATATTTGTCTATACAACTATTATAGCATTTCCTGCCCCCTTTGTAAAGGAAGAGTCCCTTTGGCTTCGCTCCCCACCGCGCCGCCGCTGGGCAGGAAGACGGCAAAATGAAGCAAACAGGGAGTTGCGTTGGACAAAAAATGTTAAATAATCATAAATGCCGCCATTTTGTTTTCCAAGCTCCTTCCTTATAATAAGCTGCATAGAAGAGGCCGGATACCCAAAAACCCGGACTTTGTTTGGGACGGCGAGGAGAAAGGATGATGAAGTTTATGTCAGTGAAATCAGTGGGAAAAGAGAGGGTGCCCTGGTCGACCCGCGCCCTCCATACCTGCAGAGGCATTCGGCGGAACTGGGGACTGTACCTGCTTTTGCTCCCCGCGCTTGTGCTGCTGTTCTGCTTTAACTACCTGCCCATGTACGGCGTGCAGATCGCGTTTAAAGATTTCACGCCTGCCAACGGCATTGAAGACAGCCCCTGGGTGGGCTTTGCCAATTTCCAGACCTTCTTCAATTCCTTCCAGTCTAAAAACCTGATCTGGAATACCATCACGCTGAGCCTGTACAGCCTGATCGCGGGCTTCCCGTTCCCCATCTTCCTGGCGCTGATGATGAACCAGATCCGGGTAAAGCGTTTTAAGCAGACGCTGCAGGTGGTCACCTATCTGCCGCACTTCATTTCCACCGTGGTTATGGTGGGCATCATGCTGATCCTGCTCTCTCCCAGCAACGGGATCTACGGCAACTTGGCCCACGCGCTGGGGGTCCAGAGCCCGCCCAACATCATGGGGCAGGCAAGCGCTTTCCAGCACATCTATGTGTGGAGCGACGTTTGGCAGCACGCCGGATGGGACAGCATTATCTATATCGCGGCCTTGGCTGCCATTGACCCAACACTGTACGAGGCGGCCACCGTGGACGGCGCCAGCAAGTTCCAGCGTTTGATTTACATAGACCTGCCCTTCCTGATTCCCACCGCTGTCATCCTTCTGATTATGCGGGCCGGAAACATTATGAACCTGGGATTTGAGAAAGTGTATCTGATGCAAAATCCCTTGAACACCTCTATCAGCGAAGTCATTTCCACCTATGTGTACAAAATCGGCATGATCAGCAACCAATACAGCTTGTCCGCTGCGGTGAACCTGTTCAATACCATCATCAACTTTGTGCTGCTGGTGCTGGTCAACGGGGTCTCCAAAAAGCTGGGCGACACCAGCCTGTGGTAAAAGCGTGCGGATGCAGAGAATTTTTGGTGAGAGAGGCGAATCTGTTCTATGACACAAGCAAAGAAAGCAAAGAAACAGGCCAGCGGCAAGGATATTGCCTTTAATATCTTCTTGTACGCCCTGTGCATATTGATCCTGATTATCATTGCGTACCCGTTGTACTTTATCATCATCGCGTCCTTCAGCAATCCCTCAGAGGTTGCCAACGGAAATGTGTGGTTCTGGCCCAGCCAGTTTACCGTAGACGGCTATAAAGAGCTGTTCCGCCACAGCGACATCTGGGTGGGCTATTGGAACACCATCCTCTACACTTTGGTGGGCACCCTCATCGGCCTGGTGGTCAATATCTCCGCAGCCTATTCCCTGTCCCGAAGGGACCTGGTGGGGCGCAAGCTGATTACATTTTTCTTCATTTTCACCATGTTCTTTAACGGCGGATTGATCCCCACCTATTTTACCATTCGGGATTTCCACCTGTACGACACCTTCTGGGTCATGGTGCTGCCCTTCTCCGTGGTGGTGTACAACATCATTGTGGCGCGGACCTTTTTTGACAGCAGCCTGCCCAAGGAGCTGCTGGACGCCGCCCAGATTGACGGATGCGGGAACCTGCGGTTTTTCTTCTCCATCGCCCTTCCCCTTTCCAAGGCGGTCATCGCCGTCATTGCGCTGTACATCGCGGTGGCCCAGTGGAACTCCTATTTCAACGCCCTGGTCTACATCCGCAGCGAGAACTTAAAACCGCTGCAGCTGGTGGTGCGAAATATCTTAATTACCAACCAGTCCCTGGTGGGCGCCGGCGACGGCCTGGCCGCCCAAGAGGCTATGCGGCTCGCCAACCTGATGAAGTATGCCGTTATCATCATCACAACCGTACCCATTATGTGCGTGTATCCCTTTGTGCAGAAGTATTTCAGCCAGGGCGTGATGATCGGCGCCATCAAGGGATGAGTCCCTTCCCTATGTGACACTGCCGCTGCCACATGCGCTGCGGTTGAAAAGTCAAAATATCCAATTGCAAGGAGATGTAAACATGAGGAACAAATGGACAAGAGTGGGCAAGGCCCTGCTCTGCCTGACCCTGGCGGCTTCCATGCTGGCAGGCTGCGGCGGAGGCGGCGGAAGCAGCAGCTCCAGCGGGGCTGCGGAAAGCTCTGGAAGCGGAGAGGCCTCCACCTCCAGCGCGGCGTCCACTCCGGACGAAAACTTCAATGAGACCGGCCTTCCCATCGTCAACGAGCAGGTAGAGCTGACCTTCCTGTATGTGAAGGGCGCCAACCTGGCGGACTTTGAGGAAAACGCCATGTTCCAGCAGATGGAAAAGGACACCAACGTCAAGATCAACTGGCAGTATGCCGGCGACGCGGACTGGTCTGAGCAGAAGTCCCTGCTGCTGGCCAGCGGGGATCTGCCGGACGTTTTCTTCGGCAGCAACTCTTTGAAGGATATGGACATCGCCACCAACCTGGAGCTGTTCATCCCGCTGGAGGACTATGTGGAGAAGTACTGCCCCAATATCCAGGCGGCCTGGGAGGCTGAGCCCACCATGGAGAAGATGGTCACCAACCCGGATGGCCATATCTACACCCTGCCCGGTAAAAAGCCCCTGCGTCCCAAGGGCTGTGACACCCCCTTCATCAACCAGAAGTGGCTGGACAACCTGGGCCTGGAGATGCCCACCACGGTGGACGAGTGGTATGAGGTGCTGAAGGCCTTTAAGGAGAAAGACCCCAACGGCAATGGCGTCGCCGATGAAATCCCGCTGACGGGCAGCGCCAAGCAGAACCTCTTTGACTGGATCCGTTACATCAACCCCTGGGGTATTACCGACAGCCTGGAGGAGAACTATCTGGCGTTGGACCAGGAGACAGAAAAGCCGGTCTTTATCCCCGCAGACGAGCGCTATAAAGAGGCTGTGGCCTTCTTCCACAAGCTGTACGCGGAAGGCATTATGGACCCGGAGTTCATCACGCAGGACGGCTCTATGTCTGACGCGAAGATGAAGAACGAAGAGGTTGCCCTGGTGGGCACCGGCATCACTTGGGAAGTTACCTCTGGCACCCAGCCGCACCAGGATGAGTACGTCCCCATGCCTCCTCTGGCAGGCCCCAACGGGGACCGCTACATCCGCGGCAATGACCAGACCATCACCTATTCCCGCAACGAGTTCACCATTACCACTGCCTGCGAGCATCCTGAGGTAGCGATGCGCTGGGCCGACCACTTCGCCACCGACGACATCTCGGTTCAGTCCTACTGGGGCCCCTATGGCGTGGTGCTGGAGAAGCAGGATGACGGCACCGTCACCTTCCTGGATCCGCCCGAAGGCAAGACGGGCGACCAGTGGTACTGGGAGATCTCTCCCCGCGACCACGGCCCCAAATATGTGAGCCCCGAGTTTGAGGAGAAGATCATCCTCCCCGAGGACAGCGGCGACGGCGCGAAGCTGAAGGAAGACGAGATCATGAAGGAGTTCGTGGCCAAGCCCTATCCCCTGGTGAACTACACCAGCGAGCAGGCCGAGGAGATCTCCTCTCTGACAGTGGATATCTACAAGTATGTCAACGAGTCTTGGGCCAACTGGATTGTCAACGGCGGCATTGAGGAGCAGTGGGACGCCTATGTGGACCAGCTGAACCAGATGGGCCTGGAGCGCCTGATGGAGATTTATCAGGAGGCTCTGGACGTATACAATAACGCAGGCTGATAAACGCTATTCGTTTCGCTTAAAAGTAGTTTGTGCGGGGCCTGGAGGCTGATCCGGCTTCCAGGCCCTTCCTCTATTGCCCCTGGGGAGCGTTGCCTGGCTAAACCGTAGAATTTTAGGAGGAGTTTTGTACAATGGAGAGAAAGGTTTTTCGTGTGGGCAGTGTGGGCATTGGCGGGATCTCCCGCGGAGTGCACCTGCCCGGCATTGCCAAAAGCCCAGATTTGGAGCTGGTGGCCGTGTGTGATCTCAAGCCGGAGCGGATGGCCTATGCCCGTGAGGCCTATGGGATTGCGGAGGATCACTGTTTTGCGGATTATCACGATCTGGTCAACTGCCCGGACGTGGATGTGGTGGACATCTCCACCTCTAACAACGCCCATTTTGAGGTGGCAAAGGCAGCCATTGAGGCGGGAAAGCCCTATTGCCTGGAGAAGCCGGTCACCCTTACCGCGGAGGAGGCCGATATCCTGGCCAAGATGACAGCGGAGCGGGGCCTGCCCAGCATGGTCTGCTTCTCTTACCGGTTTAAGGCTGCGGCCCGTTACGCCAAGGAGCTGGTAGAAAAGGGGCTGCTGGGGGAGATTTACCATGTTTACATGCAGTATCTGCAGGGAGGGGGCGGTCCCTCTTACGACCTGCCCCGCTCTTGGCGGTATCAAAAGTCCCTGACAGGGACGGGCGCCCTGGGCGACCTGGGCTGCCATGCCCTGGATTTGGTGAGCTTTGTCACCGGGAAGGGCTACTGCAAGGCAGTGGGCCATGCTGATACCTTTGTGCACCAGCGCCGTTTGGAAGAGGGCGAAGGCATGGGCGAGGTGGATGTGGACGATTTCTGCCATTACCTGATGGAGATGGATGGCAAGACTTCCGCGAATTTCTCCGTTACCCGGTTTGCCTATGGCCGCGGCAACTATCAGCGCATGGAGATCTATGGCAGCAAGGGGGCGCTGGTTTACAGCCTGGATGTGACCCCTGGGGTGGATGAGCTGGAAGTCTGTATTGGTTCCCCCTATGACCGGGTGGGCGCCTTTACAAAGCTGCCGGTGCCGGACCGCTTCCGCACGGACCAGATGCAGTCCTTCGCGGATATTCTCAACGGCCGCGGCGATGGGATGGCCGCCACCATTGAGGAGGGGTGCCGTATCCAGCATGCGCTGGACGTGATCATCCGTTCGGCGGAAGAGGAAAAATGGCTGCCCTGCCGCTGAGCGGGCAGCAGGTTTCGGAGAGGAGTTTTGAATAGATGGCAATTCGTGTTACAGTTTGGAATGAGTACCTCCACGAGGTGCAGTTCCCGGAAGTGGCAGAGGTGTACCCCAAGGGCATCCACGGGTGCATTGCGGACTTTTTGAAGGACGCGGGCATGGAGGTGCGCACCGCCACCCTGCGGGAGCCGGAGCACGGTCTGGCCCAGGAAGTGCTGGACAACACCGACGTGCTGATCTGGTGGGGGCACATGGCCCACCATGAGGTGGCAGACGAAATTGTGGACCGGGTATATAAGCGGGTTTTAGAGGGTATGGGGCTCATTGTCCTGCATTCCGGACACGCGTCGAAAATTTTCCAAAAGCTGTGCGGTACGGACACATGGAAGCTGAAATGGCGGGAAGATGGGGAAAAGGAGATCCTGTGGGTAGTGGACCCCAGCCATCCCATCGCCGATGGCCTGGATGAGAAGATCATCATTCCCCACGAGGAGATGTACGGCGAGCGGTTTGACATTCCCCAGCCGGACGAGCAGGTGTTCATCAGCTGGTTCGAGGGCGGAGAAGTGTTCCGCAGCGGGTGTTGTTGGCACCGGGGCAAGGGAAAGATCTTCTATTTCCGCCCCGGCCACGAGGTGTTCCCCATCTACCACCAGCCGGAGATCCAGCATGTGATCATCAACGCGGTGAAGTGGGCCGCGCGGCCCTTTTCAGGAACGCAAGGAGGTATTATTTTGAAGCTTCAGGCAATTTTGCATATTCCCAAAAGCAGCGCCTATGCCTACCCGCTGGCGCCCAAAAAATTCCATGTGCGGCTGCGCACCGCCAAAGATGATGTGGAGCAGGCATGGCTGGTGATTGGAAACCAGTACCTGTGGAAGACCCGAGAGCGCTTTCCCATGGAAAAGACAGGGTCCGACGCGCTGTTCGACTATTTTGAAGCCACATACTGCTGTGAAGACACCCGCTTGGGCTACTATTTTGAGATTTCCAGCGGGGAGGAGTGCCTGGTCTACGCAGAGAGCGGTTTCCACAATCCCCATACGGTCAATATTGATGGGGAGCGCACGGAGTTCCTCCATTTCCAGTTCCCCTATATCCACGCGCAGGAGGTGCACCAGCCCCCTGAATGGGTGCGCAGCGCGGCGTTCTACCAGATTTTCCCCGAGCGCTTTTGGAACGGGGACCCCGCCCTTTCCCCGGAAGGAGCAGAGCCCTGGGGAACGCCGCCTACCCGCTCCAACTTTTTGGGCGGCGATTTGAAGGGTGTGGTTCAGAAGCTGGACCACCTGACAGAGTTGGGGGCGAACGCCATTTACCTGACCCCCATTTTCGAGGCCACTTCCAACCATAAGTACGACACCATCGACTACACCCGCATTGACCCCCATTTTGGGGACGAGTCCACCCTGGTGGAGCTGGTGCAGCAGGCCCACCGGCGGGGAATCCGCATTATGCTGGACGGCGTATTCAACCACTGCGGCTTCTATTTCCGGCAGTTCCAGGATGTGCTGCGCCATGGAGAAGCCTCTCCCTACAAGGACTGGTTCCACATCCATTCCTTCCCTGTTACGCTGGATCCCCCCAATTTTGACGGGTTTGGCATAGGGCCCGGCATGCCCAAGCTGAACACCCAAAACCCAGAGGTCAAGGAGTACCTCCTGGGGGCTGTGGCAAAGTGGACCCGCACGGGCATCGACGGCTGGCGGCTGGATGTATCCGACGAAGTGGACAGCGATTTTTGGCGGGACTTCCGCAGGACGGTTAAGGGCATCAATCCAGAGGCCGTCATCATCGGAGAGAACTGGTGGGACGCAGAACCCTGGCTGCGGGGAGACCAGTTTGACGGGGTGATGAACTATGAGGTCCAGCGGGCTTGCGTGCTGTATTTTGCCCAGCGAAAGATCCATCCCCAGGAGCTGCAGGAGCGCCTGACGCGCGCCTGGATGCGCAATACGGATCAGGCCAACTTCTCCATGCTGAACCTTTTGGACAGCCACGACACGCCCCGGTTCCTCAACGAGTGCGGGGGAGATATAAACAGGCTGATCGCGGCGGCGGTTTTCCAATACTCCTATCCCGGGATGCCCTGCACCTACTATGGAACAGAGATAGGCATGACGGGGGCGATGGACCCGGACTGCCGCGCCGCCTTCGATTGGGACCGGGGGCATTGGAACCAGCCCCTGTTCCAGCTGTATCAAAAGTTGATCCGGGCCCGTCTCCAGTCGGAGGCGCTGCAAAAGGGTACGCTCCGGTTCTGTTCCCAAGGCGAGGTATTCGCCATGAAGCGGGCGACGGAAACAGAGACGGTCCTCACGGTCATCAACCAGACAGACGCCCCCCAGACCTATACACTGCCTTGGCAGGGCAGAGGAACGGACCTTTTGGAAGGGGAGGTCTATGAATCTACGGGGGGAAGCCTTTCCATTCCGCTGGCCCCCGGCGCCGCCGCGCTGGTTCGCTTAGAGCCCACCGCGTGAGGGGGTTCCTCCCAATAGGGAATGGCAAAAGCCGCGCTCTTCAACGCTTGGTTGAAGGCGCGGCTTTGTTTCGTTAAAAGCCTTCGGAAAGGGCTTCGCCTTCCGGCGGCTGAAATTCCAGCTGTGGTTCCTCCAAAAGATCCAGGGCCTTTTGATAGCGGGTCTGTTTCCAGTTCAGCAGCAGGCGGTACTCCCCGCTTTGCAATGCTTGTACGATTTGGTTGTATTCCGGTTCCACCTCCTCAGGGGAGCAGTCCTCTACCAGGCGCACCACCTGCGTTTGGCAATAGGCGGTTTTCCGTTCTGCCACAGCGGCCAAGCGTGTGTTGGAGTAGTGGGAGAACAAAATCTCATAGTGGGTGATGGGCACAACATAGGGGTCCTCCGGTGAGGCGGGCTGCGGCTTGGGCTGTTGGTCAAGCAAGGTTTCCAGCCCTGCCGCCCGGAGGGCCTCTTCCTGCTGGAGAGAGAGCTCCATATTTTGGAGATAGAAGCCTGCCAGCAGCCGGGCCTGGGCCTGGGGATGAGGGCTGTCCTTCAGAAACAGGGTGGAGGGGTATTGCTCGTCAAAGTTGTTGGCAAAGGCGGGCTCCCGGCCGGAATCGGAGCGAATGGGGGAGATGGCTTCATACTGCTTTAAGATGGGGTGGTTTTCCGGCAGCTGGGCCAGCAGGCGTCCCAGCCCGGAAGAGGAGGCCAGGAAAAGCTCCCCCTCCTCCAGCTGAGAAAGCAGAGTATCCGCGCTGAGGGTAAACACATCCGACGAAAGCAGGCGCTCCCGGTAAAGGGTGTTCATGTATTCCAGTGCCTCCAGGGTGGCTGGATGGAAGAAGGGGTCCTCCCATTCGCCGCCGGAGACCGGGGAGGCGCCGAACATTTGCTGCAGGCTGGAAAGCTCCAAATAGCAGGGCGTCAGCTCGGGAGAGGTTTTTCGGATGGTTTTCAGCTGCTCTAAAACGCTTTCTTTTTTCTCAAAGTCCCTGCGTTCCCAGTGGAATTTTTCCAGCAGGTCGCGCCGCGCGATCAGGACAGTGTCCGCCTGTTCGGGTTCCTCTGGGGAGAGGACGGTGTCCGTATGGGGATACGCATAGACTTTCCCCAGCAAATTGCCGCACCACAGGACAAAATCTTTTGGCAGGGAGAAGCCCGGCACCTGCTGATCCAGCAGGTCCTGCAGAGGCCAGAACTCCCCGCCGGTCTCCAGCCGCTTAAAGCTGGAGTCTGTGTACCAGCAGGTCACCAGGTCCACGGGCAGCCCGGCCGTGTTCATGTTTAGAAATTTTTCCATGGTGCAGAAGGTGAGCTCAACAGGCATGCCAGCCAGCTGGGCGCACTCCTCCTGGGTGGGGAAGAGCGCCTGGTAAGAGGGGCTGCCCTCTCCATTGGGGGTGACAAACACCCACTGCAAAGCGGGCTCTGGTTCTGTGGGAAGGGGCTTGAAAGGGACGCTGCGGGAGTGAACAAAGGTAAACGCGGTTAAAACCAAAAGGCCCGCAATTCCCGCGGCGGCAAAGCAGGTTCTGCGCCTGCGGCGCAGCCAAAGGGAGAGCTTGTGGAAATGGTTCATGGATCCCACCTCTTGTTTTTTTATCACAGCAATTGGAAAACCACAAAAATCTTATAGGAAACCGCTATAGTTTTTGATACACTAAATCATAAGCGAAAATCAGAGAAAAGTCTAGTGGAATCCTTCAAAACTGTAAAATTGCAAGGTGCTATCCCAGCGTTGACGAAGGGGGGAATGCGTATGAAACGCTGGTGGGATGGGTTGAAAATCTCCCACAAGATTGTTTGGGCCTTCTTGGGTTTGATCGCGTTTCCCTTTTCCCTTTTGCTGCTGTGGAATTTTGGCTCCTTTGCCGTCCAGTATGAACAGCAGCTTTCTCAAAGCGGCCAGTATATGCTGGGGATGGTGGTGCAGGATGTGAATGAAAAGCTGGACCATGTGGAGATGCTGGTGCACGCGCTTTCCTCCAACCGAAGGCTGATCTCTTTTCTTTCCCACGATTATACCGGGGCTGCTTCCTACGAGGAGTACACCCAAACGGTGCTCCCCCTGCTGCAGGGGGCGGGGAATACGGTGTCCCCGCCTATCGACCGGATTTTCCTTCTAACGGACAACACCAGCATTCCCGAGGGGTACAGCACGGTGTATCATATGGACTCTGCGCCAGAGCACCTCCTTTCAGAAATCCAGGAAGATGTCCGAGAGGACCTCTGGTATGTAAAAGCGCAGGACGGGGAGCAGGTGTTGTATTACCTGTGCCCCATTATAGCGGATTCCCGCAAAAGCGAGGGCTTCCTGCTGGTGAAAATGCGGGGCGAAAAGCTGTTTTCAGAGATTGGCAAGCCCCAAGAAGGGGGCACGGCCCTGTTTTTGCTGGATGAGGAAAACCGGCCGCAGTTTTCCAATGTTGAGACAGAGCCAGGCTTTTTGTTCCCCAAAAGCCAGGTCCCCCGCGGGCCGGTGCGGTATTTTTCCGCCCCTCTGGACCGGCTTCCCCTGCAGGTGGGGGTGGCACTTTCCGCGGGCGAGCATGGAATCCTGCAGAAAAATTCCCTGGTTACGCTGGCGTTTATGGGAATCCTTTCCTTCCTGTTTTTGTCCCTGTTCTATTCGCTGATCCGCTCCATCATAGCCCGGCTGCGCCGGTATGGGTACGATATGGAGCGCATTGCCGGGGACAACTTCCACGGGGCGCTGGCGGTTGACCGCAGGGATGAGATTGGCACGATTGGAGAACAGTTCAACCGGGTTTTGAACAGGATGCGCGTGCTGATGCGGGAAAATATCCAAAAGGAGACCGCTTATAAGGACGCCCAGCTGAAGGCCCTTCTCCTGCAGATCAACTCCCACTTCATCTACAACACCCTGGACATGTTCGCGGGAAAGCTTACACTGGACGGGGAATATGAGGTGGCGGACACCATGTGCGACTTTGCCCAGATGATCCGCTACAACACCACGGCCTCCAGCACCATGCTGCCTTTGCGGGAGGAGCTGAACCATGTGAGAAATTATGTGAGCCTGCAAAGGTGCCGCTATGGGAACAGCGTGGTGCTGCGGGTCCATGCGGCGGAGGCGCTTTTAAACCTGCCCATTCCCCGGTTTTTGCTCCAGCCCATTGTGGAAAATTCCTTTGAGCACGGCTTCGCCGGCAAGGCGCCGGACGCGGAGCGCCTCATTGTGGTCAGCGCCCGGAAAGTGGGGAAGAGGCTGATTTTGCGGGTGCGTGACAACGGCCAGGGGATGGAGCCAGGGCAGGTGGAAGCCATGAACCGGAAGTTTGCCCAGCCCTATGACGCGCTGGCCCTGCACCATGAGAAGGAGCACGGGATTGGGCTGGAGAACATCAACGACCGGCTGCGCATATTTTCCCGCTCAGATGACAGGTTGGTGCTGCGAAGCAGAAGGGGGCGGTATACCAGCATGTTTATTTTATTGGGCCAGCAAGAGTGAGAGCCGGTGCGGAAGCCCTGTGCCTTTGGGTGGATTCTTCAAAGCAAATAAGCCAGAAGAGGGCTAGCCCTCTTTTTCCGTTGAGAAACTCAACGGCAGAAGGCGGAGCTGTTTGTGATGCGGGGGTCTCCCGCGGGGACAGGCGGGGTGAAATGAAAGGATTGCCAGGAGGAAAAAGGAGGAAGAGAAGATGCTTTCCATTCTAATTGTGGACGATGACCCTCTTTTGTGCGCAGCTATGCGGCGCAAGATCCAGATTGTGGATCAGGGGAACGGGCTGGGTGTCCAAGAGGTGGAGGTGGCCCATTCGGTGCAGGAGGCCTGGGACCTTCTGCGCAGCCGGCCCATCAATGTGCTGATCAGCGATATCCAAATGCCCTATCGTTCGGGGCTGGACTTGGTGCGGGAGGTGAGCCGTTCCCGCCCGGAAATTCAGCTGGTGGTGTTAAGTGGCTATGACGACTATGAGTACATGCGGGGCGCTTTGCGCTGCGGTGTGGTGGATTATCTGCTGAAGCCGGTAAAGCTGGTGCAGATCCAAGAGGTGCTGCTAAAATGTGCGGAAAACCTTCGCTGCCAAGAGGAGAGCTCCCCGCGGCAGCAGCCCCAGGCGGCCTTGGGGGAATGGACAAAGGGGCTGCTTGAGGGGAGAAAAGAGGAGCCGCCCTGCGCCTTTCCCCATCCGGTCTTTTGGGTGGCCTGGAGCTTTGGAACAGGGGAGGACCAGGGCCCGCAGGTGCTGCGCGGCTTTTGCGAAGAGAACCAGCCGGCGGGCGTTGCGCTTTATCCCATAGAAACCGCAAACGGAGAGGGCCTCCTGTTTTTGAATACGGAAAGCCGCAGGCAGGCGCCGGTCAAGGCGTGTTTAGAGGCCTGCCGGGCGTACAGCGCTTCTCGGGGGGTGGACATCCGTTTTGCGGTCAGC
>PPYE01321037.1_pt1 | contig 13002 bp, 4 predicted proteins | sample 1559881 | NCBI WGS metagenome assembly PPYE01 (sample SAMN08240022, study PRJNA423297) | Human gut metagenome, whole genome shotgun sequencing project.
CTGAACTACTCTGTCCAGATCCACACTCTCTCCGCCTTCTATCTCTATTGGAGCGATAGAAGCCTTTTCAATACTTTTAAATGTATCAGCAACCTCTTTCGGCGTCATACGAATAATTTTATCCGTCTGCACTTTCTGACCTAAAGATGCGTAAACATTCATGGTTTCTGTCGGATTTCCATACTCATCCACACCTGAAACAAACATATTGTCCTTTACCGATATTTTTTCGATTAAGTCTACGCTTTCCCCCGGTGCAAGCTCCGGTATCTCCACTTTTGCTACCGGTTTACCGCCTTCACTCACCGCAATATTTACAGTCTCAGACTGAGAAGTCAAGAATCCATTATTAACAACTGTCAATGTAACTTTTGCCTCATCTCTGCTCTTATCCTGAAGTACATGTACTGTTGCCAGTTCTACATTTCCGAGAACTGTTCCTTTGAGTTCTTTTTCCGAAACGACATTGCCCCCCTGTGTCAGCTTTGCCATCACTTTCCAATCCGCCCTTCCTGTTGCTTTTTCAGGCAGCTTATAAGTAAAGTGATAGTAACTTCCCGCTCCACTTGTGAATGTGATATCTTTTTCTTCCAGAAGAACATTTCCTAGTTCGTCTTCTACAGTAAAACACAAGCCTTCTACTGGGAGGAAACCGTTATTTTTGATAAATACGCTTCCATCTGTTATTTCTCCTGTCTTAGGATTTCCCATTTCAAGAGAAAGAATCTCAGGTTTTGACTGCGGTGATACTGTCAGACTTACCAGCGCTGTTGCATCTTCATCCTGAAGTGTTGTGCCATATCCTTCATTTTCTGCCGCCGGGATTTCTTTGTTCAAAGTTCTCTCTGCCATAATCAGAAGATTGCCATCATCACAGACAGCGACGTCGATGTCTTTATAATTCGCCCCCAGTGTATCTGTAATCTGAACTCTGCCGGACTGTGCTCCTGTTTCCGTATTGATTTTGCTTCCGTAAATCTGTCTCGTTGTTTCATAATTCGATCCATCTGCGGTATCTGCACTTTCCGGATCAATTTCCGCTTTTAACTGTGAACTGCTCTCTGTCCATAAAATGTAAATCTCTGAACCCTTTTCCTGAATATCATAATCTGTAATCCCCCGTCCTGCATCTGCATTTCCTTCTGCGGTATGTTCCTCTCCATAAGATGCGATGACCTGAGGCGGCACATATCCGATATCTTTGGATTTATTCAGATAATAATATTCCTCACCCTTTGTCTGACCTTCTGCCGGTGTAGTTTCTGCCTTTACATAATGTCCACCTTCGATGATACTACTGAGATTTTGCGCATAAATTTTTGAATCAGAAATCCATGTCAGGTAAGTACCGGTCTCCGTTCTTGTCAGTTTTACTTTCTGGTCTGCAGTTGTATCCGATGTGATCATAATCGGATGTGTAAATGTATCATCTTTATAATCATAAATCTGCATGTAAATGTCTCTGTCGCTCTCTGTCTGCAAATTGCTGTCTCTGTCCAGAGTAAATGCGATCATAGCAAGTTCATTATATGTCACTGCATCACTGTCAACTACCGTTGGCATCACATAACCATCCTGTCCGTACTGAATTTCATGGATAATAGGTTCTTCTGTCCAGTATCCAGATTCATCCAGCTTTTCTTCAATCGACACAACCGGTGCAATCCGCAGGAAACTCTGACCATACCAATCCTTTTCATAATCTGCGAATTCATTCTCAGATACAATGCCCGAATTGATGATCTCCTGTTTTTCCTCTTCTGTATAATGCTGTCTCCATTCCTGATTTTCAAAATCATAATACATATACGCCATGGCGCTGTACGGATTTACCGCATCGCCTAAGAGTCCTTCTCCGCCGTCTGTCCTCGTGTACTCATTTTTGGAATAGCAAAGAAGCATTCTCTCCCCGTCGTCTGTTTTGGAATATGTCACAACTGGCTGAACATCTCCTGTAATATCCTCTTCGGTCGTCTTTGTCGCCTCCTGAACCGCTCCAAAACTCATCTTATCCTTGTGAAAGAGAGCTGTATGGATGTTTCTGGATTCCAAAAGATCAATGGCATCTGCACTGTCATCAAAAACTTTATCTGCCGTTGACCACGCTGCCATGATGCCTTTCTCTCCCAGATCCACAATAGATGGGGAATCATCGACAGTTCCGTCATTTTCTATTATTTTAGGCTCTAGCCAATTTCCATTCTGGTAAATCGTATAATAAAGTGCCGTACTGTTAATTGCGTTTCTTGACGGATCTGCGTCCAGATAGACTGCCAGCACATTTCCATTTCCAAGATCTGCAAACTGAATATCAGAATTTTCATATATACCGGTCATGAGCACCTGTTCTTTAAAGGATTCCTTTGCCTCTTCTGACACCTCTGCCGATGCCGGAGCCTGTCCCCATCCAGAACGGTTGTTCAGATAAGAGCGATCGTCCGGCTGCATGATCTGCACGGAATCATACAAGCTTGTTCCTGTATCCATTACATTGCTCAGCATCTTTGTTCCGTCTGCATTTCCACTGCCCAGATCAATTTCTGACGTTCCAAAATCATACCGGAATTTCATAGTCAAAATTTCTACGAAGATTCCACCGTTGATTTTTAACATCTGCTCATCTGAAATATTCGGGTTCGTGTAATAATATAAGTCAAACAGCGCAGAAATATCTGCCCCTACTGAAGTAGACAAGAGATCTGAACCTACTTTCCCCTCAATGCCTAGACGAGGCGCCACATTAAATGCTCCGTTAAAGTCAAACATCCGATCCGCATTACTCATATTGCTGTCGAAGATATTGATTGCTTTATTTCCGTCTGCATCTTCTACCGCATTACTGATATAATACTTCTCATCATTTCTGCTAGATACTGTCATAACAGAAGTCATCGGTTCTCCCGCTGTTCCTGTCTCTCCCGGAATTCCTTTGCCAAGTCCCACATCCACTGTCAAAATCAAGTCAATTCCAACAGGTGTCTTGTAAACCATTTTTGTACTTGCATTTGCCCCTATCGTAACCGAAAGAATCATATCATGGTAATACCAGTCTCCTTTATCTTCATCAAATTTTGTTCTCACAGATAAGGAAAATGATGTGCTGAGACTTGCATTAAACGCGAGTTTTGTACTTGACTTTTTCGGGTCCTTGTTGTCTTTGACATTTTGCTTATACACGTCTTTCGCTTCTTTTCTGGCAGCTTCCGCTTCATCTACTTTTTCCTGCTGCGCTTTTATAGCAGCAGAGTCTGCTGCACTTTTCTTTAACTCTTTCAGTTTACGTTTCGCATCTGTTAAAGCTACGTCAGCCTCTCCCATTGCATTGGCTGCATTCATGATTTCCGTCGCTGTATCTTTTTCGACTTCTGTATCAGTTGCATAATCGAATCCGAATACGATTGATTTCATAAGCTCTGTATTTTCAACCGTTTTTCCGTTTGCATCAGTATATTTGCCTGTCACGATCTTCTGTGTGACCACATTTTCGCCATTGTCGAAATTGCCACTCCATCCAAAATCAAATTTCGCATCAAGAGCGCCTAAGAATCCTGCCGTACCTGAAAATCCCATTGCATTGACAAAGCTTAACATACCGAGACTTTTCGTAAGACTGATTCCCGTAGGCTGTTCATAGTAGTAATACCCATTCTGATCAACAAACTGGATCTTCATAGTCGTTCCGGCTTCAAAGCCTTCTGTTTCTGGATTGAATTCAAAGCGGAACACACCAGAGTTTTCAATTGTCTCCTTACTTCCATCATCATTTGTAACTGTGACAGGTGTCTGATCGACGAGCAGCTCTTTACTCTTAACTGCTCCGTCCTTTCCGTAAAATTTCATAACTGCCTGTTTTGGCATTACAGAATCTTCTGCGGATACAGCCTGTACTTCGATTCTGTAGTCATTATTTCCATTGGACATGGTCTGATAAGAAATCGGATTATAATTTCCATCCTTATCCTTCAAATATACCTTCGCAGAACCTTCTTTGACAGAGATCGGATAATCTCCCGGAATATTCTGCTCTGTCGCCTTATTTGGGTTCTGGCTGAAGGTATAGGTATTTCCCTGATACTGTACGTTCACAAACAGATAATCAGCCCGTTGCCAGCCAAGACGCTTCAGATGATAATAACCGTCTGTCTTATAGTTTCCTGTACCTGCCCCTTTATTTTCTCCTGTGATTGCCGTCTGGTCATCTACTGTAACATTTGCACCCTTCAATGGTTTTTTATTTGTGGATCCGGTAAATATTTCTTTTTCTTTCAGGAAAATATTTCCCTCCAGAACTCCCTCAGTATTTGTAGTTAGGGTTTGAAAATCGTACTTCAAAACCACGTTGTTTCTCTTAACCGGAAATGTGAGCGAATCGGAGATTGTCGGATTCATTCCTACATAAGAACCACCGTTTTTATTTTCGTCTACATCTATCTTTCCATCTCCATTCACATCCAGCGTATCTTCATACCATCTGGTCTTATACCACTTCGTTCCTGTCGCATCCGGATATATAATCGAATTCAGGCGAATAGACTCATTCTTTTTCAGACCTTCGATCACAAGTTTATTGGCAGGATCCCCCGATAAAAGCTGATCATCCTTTGCATATACAACTCCGCCTTTGTATCGAAGGATCGGTCTTCCATTTTCATCCAGATCCGCCACCTGGTCCAAATTGTCTCCATCTTTCAAAGCTTCTACCGTGACATGATAAGTTGATGTAGCCGCATATACAAAAAGTGGTGTCGTGGGAACAAGCATTGCCTTTTCCCCTGTGCCGGTCTGAATTTTTACTTCGTCTTTCAACGCAGAGCCGAGCGTATATGTTTTAGAGGACTTCGATACAGAAGGCGTTTCACCTCTATACATTTGTTTTGCCATCGTATCACAAATCTCTTTTGAAAGTGCTGTCGGTTTTCCTTCTACGGAAATATTTGCTGCGCTGATTTCTTCAATTCCTCGTTCATTATCATTAGAAACAGCCTGAACCATAACCGTATCCAAAGACTTGCATTTCAGAAGCTTACCACTGCCCGATTTCCAGCCATAAGTTTCCCCTTCCGTCTCAGCAAGATATACCCCTGTATCCTTCGGCTTAAATACCGGATAAAGTTCAAACACTCTTTCATCTGACATATAATCCGCATATTTTTCAATAAATGCTTTATCAAACTTAAATCCTGACGTAGAATTTGGGATTTCTATTTCTTTCTGTCCTTTTTTAATCTTCAATCCTACAAACTCTGTGTTTGATACATCCGGCGAAATACCCGCGCTGTTGCTATTCTTCGCATCGTTGTTATATTGATGAGAAATCATTACCTGTTCCGGCTGATAATAGGTCTCTTTCACAGCCCCTCCTACAATCTGAGCCTGCCCCAGCCACATTTCCACTGCATTTCCATAATTTTTTCCAGATTCAAGGCTGTCGGAATAATACTGCTTTTCCTGATAAAATGCATCCAGATTTGCCTTCGGATTTTCTTTTGAAGAATTTACGATTTTAAACGTATATCCAGGATACTCTACTTCCACACTGTCAATGGTCAATTTTGCCTTATCATTTCCAGATATAGGCTTAATCCTCAATTCTATCTCTGCATTTGTTTTTCTTGCATAACTTTTATTCTTACCGGACAAATCAATTTTCAACTCCTGGTTGCTGACATTTCCTGCATGTTCCCCAGAGTTTTCAATTCCGCTTGTAACTGCCCAAACTTTCGTACTAGAAGAATGATGTGTTTCCTTATTACATCCGCCTCCTGTTGTCCATGAGCGTCCTCCCATGGCATCGACGTCGTATTGAATCGTCACAGACTTTGCTGTAGACAGATCAAATCGCTTATCCAGCAAAATCTTCTTTTCGTTATTCTCTCCCCGGACTTCTATTGTTTTGCCAATATGAACTGGTCCCGGCGAAGTTCCCGCTCTTTCAGCCTGCGCAGCGCTTGCCGCCTCTGCATTCCCCGGTTCTACAATGTGGACCTTGGCTGCGTTGGCGTTTCCATCTACCTGACTGCCTTTTCCTTGAAGTCCCACAAAAAATGTAACCTCTCCCTTCGTCTCACTAGAAACGGCAAGTGGGATCTTCACTGTCTGCTCTGTCACGCCCTGCGGAAAAATAACATCTTCCTGTACATTGCTGTAATCTTCTGGAAATTTCGCTGTTTCCGCGCTCGTTCCCACGGTAACTCCGGCAATACGCTCGATTCCTCCAGTTCTGTAAATCGGAACCTCTGCATAAGACGCTCCCCGCTCTACATAAATATCCGTCTGGGCAACTGCAAATACAGATTCTTCTTTTACATCATTATCTGTGATATTAATATAAGCTGTCTGCGTATCTGCCAGCTCTGCATTCTCTGCTTCAAACAATGTCAGAAGAACCTGTTCATCGGACTCGCTTACCGTATCTTCCATCGTCTCAATCGTGATGACTTTCTTGTATTCACCGGGCTTAAACGTAAAATCATATCGAACGCCGTCAATCCCTTTGGCAAATTCCTCAACCTGCTTACCGCCTGCTGACGTCATCTCCTGAATTTTACCGTATTCTTCACTGTCCGGCGCAGCTTCTCTCCAGTCCACCCTTTCTGTCTGCTGACCAAGCTGTGCATCTCTGGCCGCCTGTAGGCCGCTCTGACCTTCTAGTGCGCGGAATTCCTTATTAATATCTTCTTCCTGATTCAAGTTCGATTCGCCGGCTTCAAGCTCCACCGGAGATTCTTCCTCTAGAGTTTCCTCCACTGGAGATTCTTCTTGTTGAAGTGCATCCTCAGCTGCATTTTCTCCTCCCGAAAGTTCTGAATCTTCTTGCGGGATTTCATCATTCTTCGGAGTTTCCGCATTTTCCTTTTTCTGAGTCTCTATAAAGCTGTCCGTCAGAGTTTTGTCTGATCCTCCTTCCAATGTTCTTGACAGGAACGTACCTTCCTTTACTGTCAGCGTATAATCTCTGCTGTAAAGTGCGAAACGTCAACTGCTCTTAAAGAAATTTTTGCTTCACTTTCTCTGTTTCCCTTTCGCAAAAGAACAATTTCTGTTTTCTCGCCTTCTGCCAAAGTAATCTGAGGATTCTCAAAGGCAAATGCACCCTGTGGGTATTCTTCTTCCATTTGAAGAAGTTCCTGCGCCAGCTGTTTTTCCTCCTCTTCTCCCTGTGCAAATGCATCTGCACAAGGAGCAAGTGTGCCCATGAGTATTGCCGCTACGACTGAAAAGGCAACCGTCCTTTTTCCTATTCTTTTTCTTCTCATTGAACTTTTTCTCTCCTTCCTTGTAACTTATCTATATAAAACACTCCTGTCAGGATTGTCAGAAGTGCAGTAACCTGTATCATATTGATTCCTGCAATCCGCAGAACTCCCTTCTGATCCATGAAAAATTCAGAAAGAAATATCATCGTCCCAAATAGCACCAGCGCCCAACCGAATAATGGTTTTTCTTTCTTCCACCGTACAACCAGAAATATAAAAATCCCTGCCGTTATCGCTACTTCCATAAGCTGCGCCGGAAATACCGGATAATCCACAGGCATTGTCGGAAAAATCACACTCCCCACCCCTGCATAATATTTTCCATAACAGCAGCCGTTCAAATAGCAGCCAATTCTGCTGAACATATGCTGAATCACGAAATAAAATGCAACTGCGTCATATGCAGCGCCCGTATCTGTCTGATACGTTTCTTTTCTGAATCTGCCTGCTAACCAATAGACTAAAGGCAGCATCCACGCTGCAAAAAGCACACGCCCGATGAAATGGGTTCCCTGCCTGTCGGTCATCATCATTTCAATCAATTCCGAAAAGGAATGAAATTCCCAAAAACTCCATGTTCTTACCATCTCTCCCGCAACAGCTCCGATTCCAAACAGCGCCAGACACAATACAAGCTGAACGAGAATTTCTTTTATATATTTTGCCTGTCTATGCTTTAGTTTTTTATTCATTACAAAAATAAATGCACCGCTTCCAAACGCCGTCCCAAGCGAAATAAAGAGATGATAAGATTCCATTTCTAATAATGTCGGTCTCATAACTCCTCCTCTCTTCCCAACTTCTGCCTTGTATTCCAGGAAAAATCCTTTCATGTATTCTCGTAAAGCTTCTTCCATGCATACCTAGCGAGCTTTTCTCCTAATGTCTGCACAAAATAATGTCCCTCTTTTGGAATTTCACAGACAATAAAAGGATGCTTCACATACTTATGATATGTTTTGTAAATCTTTTTATAATTTCTCGTCAGCGGATCATTCTCTCCGTAGAGCAAATATGTCGGAACCTCATGTATACTATTGTACTTTGCCATATAACTTTGCGCCGCCGCGATTTCTTTCCGAAACCTCTTATATTTTCCTTGATCCATGATGATATGACCACCGTAAATTTCTTCCAGAATCCTTTTCCCCGCAAAAGCAGGAAGCAGATCCCATATACTCCATTCCCTGTCCCCAATCTTCATGTTTTTGTATGGGGCCGCCGCACAGAGCCAGAATGTACTTGCTTCTCTTCCTGTCTGCTTTAAAGCATCAAGAAATGCAAATGCTGCCGCCGCACCGCTACAGTATCCCATGACATGTATGCGAGTATCCCCGGAAATTTCCCTCGCCAATTCTTTTAGATCCTCATGTACGTTTTCTTTGTCGGCAAAGCTCCTGCAATATACCCACACCTGAACCGCCTTATCTTCAAAACCCTCTGCAAATTTCTGGAAGCACTCCACATTTCCTCCGGCATAGGGGAAACAGATGAAAACATTTTTCATGTCATTTTCTTTTTGGGCAAATGTTTTCTCTCGTTCATCCGCGCTGTCTTCGCCATCTTTTCAAGCGTACAATCGGCGTAAACATCCTGAAAGGTAAGATGTATCCCCATACGCTCCAGATCAAGGACAAATTCGACTACGCCAAGAGACGTCAGCCCGGCGTCAAATACAGATTCTCCGGCTTTGACGCCTTCTGGAACCTGCCTCATGAAGGCTTTCTGTAAGTTTCTCAGAAATTTCTGAAAAATATGATCCTTATTCTTGCTGTCAAACTCCTGCGAAAGTTCCTGAAAAAGCTTCTCAGAAAGCAGCTCCTCCAGTTTTCTTCTGTCCTTCTTTCCATGAGCACTTACTGGCAACTCTTTAACCTTTATGATGGTATCAGGGATACAGTATTCAGAAAGCGCTTGTCTTGCCCAGCCGGACAAATCCACATCCTGCCCTGAGTCTGACACATAAAAGACCGCAAGACGATTGTCCATCTTCATCACTTCTGCATCTAGAACTCCTGGACATTTTGTAAGCTCCCTCTCAATATATTCTGGATTCATCCGCATCCCCCGGACTTTTATCTCACTGTCCAAACGTCCCAGAAAATAAATCTGACCATCATAGCCATATTTCCCACAGTCTCCTGTTCGGTAATATCGCCTGCCATTTTTTTGGATGAATTTGATATCTTCAGCATTCAAATATCCCGCGCCCGTCTGCTTTCCTGCAATACAGATTTCTCCCACAACGCCCGGCGGAACTGCCTCTCCTTTTTGATTCCAGATAAAGATTTCTGTTCCCGGTACTGCTTGTCCGATGGGAATTTCTGTTTCACCCCCTTTACATTCATACATGCTCACATCAATTGCACATTCAGCCGGTCCATATAGATTGTATAGCTTAATGTTTGGGAATATCCGATAGGTTTTTTCCACAAGTTTTGGTAAAAGTGCTTCACCGCTGCAAAATATATATTCCAACTCAGGAAATTCCATCGGATGTCTTTCCAGATATTTCAGCAGAACAGCCAAAACAGACGGCACAAAATGCACTTTCGTAATCTTCTTTTTCTGCATCATTTCTGCAAGATAAATCACATCCGCTTCTTTCTTATCTTCTGCCACATACATTTGCCCGCCATCGATCAGAGGAAGTAGTAATTCCCATATAGATACATCAAAAGTCTTTCTTGTTTTCTGCAGATATGTGCCGCCTTTTCCGAAATATTCGCTCATCCATGCAAACCGACAGGCAAGTCCTTCATGAGTATTGAGCGCTACTTTTGGCTTTCCTGTCGTTCCTGATGTATAGATTCCATATGCAATATCCTCTTTTGAAATCCTGTCTGCTCTTTCAAGTAACTGATCCACATTGTCGTCCGCTCTACCGCTCATTTTCCCTAATAACTGCTCCAGTATCAAAGGTGTAATGAGAATATCACAGTTTTTTATTCTTTCTTTTCGGATATTCTCGCTGTCCTTTTCATTTATCGGAAGAAATCCATAGCCCGCAATCATACTGGCCATCATCAGAACCGGAAGATAACGGCTTCGTGGAACTGTGATTCCGATGAATCCTTTTCCCATATATTTATCTTTTTCTCCCAACATCTCTTCCAGATATGCCACCGTACATCCACAAAGCAGAAGAATCTCTTTCCCAGTCAACTTTCCCTCCCTGTCTTCTATCAGAATTTCCTCTTGCCTGCTTCTCACATTTTCTAAAAACTGTTCGGCAACAGATTGACTATACTGCCACTTTGCTTTCTCTCTCTTCTTTTCATCTTCCGTATCTTCTTCACAAAAAATACTGATATCAGACACCTGCTGCGTAGGTTTCTCTGTCATCTGACACAGGACTTTAAACATCCTCTTTAGAAATCTTTCGGCATCAATCCGATTCCATCCGTAAACACTATACACCAAAACCGCTTCTGTCTTTGACTCCTCTTCATTCCATTTCAGTAGAAGCGGAACTTCCGAACTTCCATTCTCCAGTTCTCCCACCTCTCCATGTTCAATTCTCGGAAGAAACCTTTGACTTCGATAAGATATCATCAAGTCAAACAATGTACCATCCAAACCCATATCCTTTTTCCAATCGCTGAAAGAATAGGCTGCACACCGCATACCGTCCATCAACATACAAGAAGTTTCTTTTAACAATGCTCCGACTGTCTGTTTTGTAATGGCAACTTCAACGACCTGTGTATTCACATACATTCCCATGGTTTCCATCTGGGACGGCTTCCGGTTCAGCACGTTGCGCCCAAGGAACTTTGCAACACGGCCACTATAGGCTTCAAGTACAATTCCCCCTGCCGCAAACAATAACACCTCTGTAGAAACTTTTTCGTTTGTCGAAAACTCTTTTATCCTTTCATGCAGTTTCTTAGGCACTGCCATCCGCAGGACTTCCGCATGATCTGTAGTTTGAAAAATACATTGGTTTTCTCCGGAACGTATTTCCTCGTGCCATCTCTTCCTGTACTTTTCTCTCGCCCTTTTCATCTGGAGTTTCGCCTGATCCTCCATACATTCCTGAACAAAAAGTGAATCTAACTCCGTTGTCTCCACCCCATATCGCTCAAGTTCCAGATAGATTTTTTCTACCTTTCTCACAAGAACAGAGAAAGCATTGCCATCCATAATCAGATGTGAAAATCGTCCGAAAATATAACACCCCTGATCGCTCTTTATGTATCTGTAATCCGAAAGCAGAGTATGCTCTGTCGGCATCTTTTTACACATCCAGCTCTGCATTTCTTCTATAATTTCTTCCTGCGATCTTCCGCTTCTGTCATAAAAGGGAAGTGTATACTCTTTATACATTTCCACATACTGACGACCATTTTCTGTCATATATAAGCGCTGGGCAGAACATTTCTTCAATACTTGATTCAGCGTATCCTGCCAAATTCTGTAATTTGTCATGGATGCTGAATAAATATATCCTCCTAAATTGCAGATTGCTGTATCTTTCATTGCTACATATCTGTTCCAAATATTTTTCTGATATGGCGTTAATTCCATTAATGTATTCATATTTATTCTATCGTCAGCAAATCTGCCAGTCCTGTCATATCAAGCATTTCCATAATTTCTTCATTCACATGAAGCAGTTTCATTTCTCCCTGCCTGCTCATTACCCTATCTGCCGCCATAATAACACGGATGCCGGCAGAAGACATATACTCCACCTGTTCAAAATCAAATACAAGTGTCTCAATCTCATTTGTCACGGAATGCTTCAGTTCCCCTTCTAGCATTGGTGCTGTTGTCGTATCAATTCGACCTTCAATTTTAACTGTTAGTTCCCCGCCTGTTACATGTTTTTTAATCTGCATTTTCCCTTTCCTTTCTTGCCGCCTGTCTATTTTTCGGTTATGGTTCATGTTCCACCCTATTTTGTCAATTGTTTCGTTCACTTACACAAATTTCTTTCCAATAGAGAATCTGTTTCTCTGCTCCTGATATTGATAATCCACATAATCCATGGTTTGTTTCACGACAAAAAGTCCCAGTCCACCGATCTTTCGCTCACTTTTTGGTGCGTCAATCTCCGGATCGACGCTTTCCAGCGGATTATACGGGATTCCATCATCAACAAAAACCAGATAGATCATATCATTCAGAATTCCCAATTTCAGTTCAAGCTGTGTGGCGCTGCTATATTTCACCACATTGGAATAAATTTCATCAAAGGCAATAGCAATCTGATGAAATACTTTTGGGCTGCATTCCTCTGGAAGATTTTCCTCTACGAATTTCGCCCCGATCTCCGTATTCTCATACACTGCATTTAATGTGATCGTCTTCCACCGAGCATACATTTTCAATGCAACCATAGTAATGTCATCAAACTGTTCTGCTTTTCCTGCAAACCGGTCTATATCTTTCCGTATCGTCTGAACCAGCTGTTCTGGCGCCTGATCATAATTTTCTTCCATGCAGTGCAAAAGCCGATCTTCTCCATATAATTCTTCTTTTTCATTATTCGCCTCTGTCACACCATCCGTATAGAGATACAGCATATCTCCCCGTGTAAATGTAATCTGATTATTTCTGTAACGGATTCCTTCACGCATACCAAGCATAATACTTCTTTTGTATGTCTTATGATCCATATAGACGAATGGCTCACCTGCCTTTTTCAAAAGCGGCGGATTATGTCCTGCATTGGCAAATGTCAAAGTCCCTGCGCTGTAATCCAGAATACCGAGCCAGACCGTTACAAACATGCCAGTTT
>PPYE01047716.1_pt1 | contig 12999 bp, 10 predicted proteins | sample 1559881 | NCBI WGS metagenome assembly PPYE01 (sample SAMN08240022, study PRJNA423297) | Human gut metagenome, whole genome shotgun sequencing project.
GTTCCAGAACGAAGATCGCAGTGAGCACCACAGATCCCAACGTGGATCCGGTGGGCGCATGCGTCGGCTTAAACGGAGCCAGAGTCAACGCCATTGTCAATGAATTAAGGGGCGAGAAGATCGACATCATCAACTGGGACGACAACCCGGCCTTCCTGATCGAGAATGCTCTGAGTCCCGCCAAGGTGATCTCCGTTGTGGCCGATGAGGACGCGAAGGAAGCCCAGGTCATCGTTCCCGATTACCAGTTATCCCTGGCCATCGGCAAGGAGGGACAGAACGCAAGACTGGCAGCGAGACTGACCACCTATAAGATCGATATCAAGAGCGAGACCCAGGCAAGGGAAATGGGCCTGTTTGACGCCCTGGAGTCCGGCGAATATGAAGACGGATTTGAAGGCGAGTTTGAAACTGAAGGCAGCTATGAAGTTCCCGCAGAGGAAGACTACCAGGAGGAATCCGAAGAATAGGAGAGAAGTGATCTTACAGTGAGTACAGAAAAGAAGCTTCCGCAGAGACAGTGCATCGGCTGCGGAGAAATGAAGAACAAACGGGATCTGATCCGGGTTCTGAAGACTTCAGACGGGCAGATCACCATCGACGCCACTGGAAGGAAAAATGGGCGCGGCGCATATCTCTGCCCGTCCATGGACTGCTTTAAAAAGGCCGTGAAGGGAAAAGGGCTGGAGCGCTCCTTTAAGATGGCGATCCCTAAAGAGGTATATGAAAGTCTGGAAAAGGAGATGGAGCAGCTTGATCAATAAAAGCAGGGTTTTTGGCCTTCTGGGCCTGGCTGCCAAGGCAGGAAAGGTACAGAGCGGAGAATTTTCCACGGAAAAATCCGTGAAATCCGGGAGAGCATACCTGGTCCTGGTCTCGGAAGAGGCGTCGGAAAATACGAAGAAGAAGTTCCGGAATATGTGTACTTACTATGAGGTCCCCTATTTTGAATTCGGAAGCAAGGAGGAGCTGGGCCACGCCACCGGCAGGGAGATGCGTGCTTCCCTGGCTGTGCAGGACGCAGGCTTTTCCGAGGCCATGAAGAAACAGCTTTGTATGAACGGAGGTAGTGAGTGTGAGGGATAACGATTTAGCTAAGAACTTAGGAAAGACGAATAAAGAGGTTACAGATACGTTGCAGAAGAATAATATGGAAGAAAACAGCAGTATGACAAACGGAGCCGGAACCCAGCCCGCCGGCGAGAATAAGGAAGGGGCAGCTCCGGCCAAGAAGCGGATCGCAGCCGTATACCGTCCCCAGAACAGCACCCAGAAGGGCCGCGGCAGAAGCCAGGGACAGGGAGCCAGAAACCAGAGATCCACAGGACCAGGCATGCAGGTGCGTCCCACCACCTCTGCTCCGGCCCAGAAGCCCAAGGCAGCTCCGACAGAAGAGGTGAAGGAGCAGACCGCAGCTCCCGTCCAGGAGGCAGCAGCTCCGGAAGAGGTAAGGACCCAGGCTCCGGTGCAGGCCGCTTCCCAGACAGAGGCAAGGCCCCAGGGAAGCCGCCAGGGAGGCTATAACCGCGACGGCCAGAGAGACGGAAACCGTCAGGGAGGCTATAACCGCGACGGCCAGAGAGACGGAAACCGCCAGGGAGGCTATAACCGCGACGGCCAGAGAGATGGAAACCGTCAGGGTGGGTTTAACCGCGACGGCCAGAGAGACGGAAACCGTCAGGGAGGCTACAACCGCGACGGCCAGAGAGACGGAAACCGCCAGGGAGGCTACAATCGTGACGGCCAGAGAGACGGAAATCGCCAGGGAGGCTATAACCGCGACGGCCAGAGAGACGGAAACCGCCAGGGCGGATATAATCGCGACGGCCAGAGAGACGGAAACCGCCAAGGCGGATATAACCGTGACGGCCAGAGGGACGGAAACCGTCAGGGCGGATATAACCGCGACGGCCAGAGAGACGGAAACCGCCAGGGAGGCTACAACCGTGACGGCGGACGCCAGGGAGGGTATAACCGTGATGGCCAGAGAGACGGAAACCGTCAGGGAGGCCGCGACGGCCGCGGCGGACTGAATATCCCCAAGCCGTCCTTCGATACCCCCATGGCCCAGAAGCAGCAGAACACCAAGGCCAGCAAGAATGCTTATAAGAAAGAGCATGATGCAAGAAAGGACCGGGACGAGGAGTTAAGAGGAAAGAACGCCAAGGGCGGAAAGGGCGTTAAGGCTCCCGTGATGCAGCAGCCCAAGAAGGCCGAGGCCAAGGTGGAGGAGATCAAGACCATCGTGATCCCGGAGACCATCACCATTAAGGAGCTGGCTGAAAAGATGAAATTACAGCCCTCCGCCATCGTGAAAAAGCTGTTCTTACAGGGGACCATCGTGACCATCAATCAGGAGATCGACTTTGAGAAGGCCGAGGAGATCGCCATGGAGTACGACGTTCTTTGTGAGAAGGAAAAGAAGATCAACGTGATCGAGGAGCTCTTAAGAGAGGAAGAAGAGGACGAGAAGGACATGGTTTCCAGACCGCCGGTCATCTGTGTAATGGGTCACGTTGACCATGGTAAGACCTCTCTTCTGGACGCCATCCGCCAGAGCAATGTGACTTCCAGGGAGGCAGGCGGCATCACCCAGCACATCGGTGCATATGTGGTAGAGGCCAACGGCCAGAGGATCACCTTCTTAGATACCCCGGGCCATGAGGCGTTCACCGCCATGCGTATGAGAGGTGCCCAGGCTACGGATATCGCCATTCTTGTGGTGGCAGCCGACGACGGCGTAATGCCCCAGACTGTGGAGGCCATCAACCATGCCAAGGCCGCAGGGGTGGAGATCATCGTTGCAGTCAACAAGATCGATAAGCCCAGCGCCAATGTGGAGCGTGTAAAACAGGAGCTTTCCGAATATGAGCTGATCCCCGAGGACTGGGGCGGCAGCACCGTATTCGTTCCCGTATCCGCCCATACAAAGGAGGGCATCCCGGAGCTTCTGGAGATGATCCTCTTAACGGCAGAGGTGAAGGAATTAAAGGCCAACCCCAACCGGAAGGCCAGAGGTCTTGTGATCGAGGCACAGTTAGACAAGGGCAGAGGTCCCGTGGCTACTGTCCTTGTACAGAAGGGAACCTTAAAGGTGGGCGATTCCATCGCCGCAGGCTCCTGCTACGGAAGAGTCCGCGCCATGATGGACGATAAGGGCAACCGTGTGAAGGAAGCCGGCCCGTCCACTCCGGTGGAGATCCTGGGTCTCAACGACGTTCCCAACGCCGGCGAGGTATTTGTGGCTCTCCAGAACGAGAAGGAGGCCAGAAGCTTTGCTGAGACCTTCATCACAGAAGGAAAGAACAAGTTAATTGAAGATACAAAGGCAAAATTATCCCTGGACGATCTGTTCTCTCAGATCAAGGCAGGAAATGTAAAGGAACTGCCCATCATCGTAAAGGCAGATGTACAGGGATCCGTGGAAGCAGTAAAACAGAGTCTTGTGAAGCTCTCCAACGAAGAAGTGGTGGTAAAGGTGATCCACGGCGGCGTCGGCACCATCAACGAATCCGACGTGACCCTGGCTTCCGCTTCCAACGCCATCATCATCGGCTTCAATGTGCGTCCTGACGCCACCGCCAAGTCCATTGCGGACCGGGAGAAGGTGGATATGCGTCTGTACCGCGTGATCTACCAGGCCATCGAGGATGTGGAGGCTGCCATGAAGGGCATGCTGGATCCGGTATACGAAGAACAGGTGACCGGTCATGCCATTGTGCGCCAGACCTTCAAGGCATCCGGTGTGGGTACCATTGCCGGTTCCTATGTCCTGGACGGAAAGATCACCCGCGGCTCCAAGGCCCGCATCACCCGCGAGGGCGAGCAGATCTTCGAGGGACCGTTAACTTCCTTAAAGCGTTTCAAGGACGATGTGAAGGAGGTCAACGCAGGCTACGAGTGCGGCCTTGTATTTGAAGGCTTCAACGACCTGAAGGAAGACGATATGATCGAGATCTATATCATGGTAGAGGTTCCGAGATAGTAAAGAAGGAGTATCATGAGAAAGAACAGCATTAAAAATACACGAATCAACGGGGAGGTCCAGAAGGCTCTGAGCGATATCATCCGCTCAGAGCTCAAGGATCCCAGGATCCATCCCATGACCAGCGTGGTCTTAGTCCAGGTGACGCCGGATCTGAAATACTGCAAGGCGTATATCAGCGTTCTTGCAGACGAGGAGCAGGCCAAGGACACCATCCGCGGCTTAAAGAGCGCCGAGGGCTTTATCCGGACCCAGCTGGCAAAGGCGGTGAACCTTAGGAATACGCCGGAGATCTCCTTTATCCTGGACCAGTCCATCGAATACGGAGTCCGCATGTCGAAGCTCATCGACGATGTGACAAAGGATCTGACGGACCGGGATGAGGAAGACGGTGAGGAGACAGAGGACGGCAGGTAAGGTCCTGCCCCAGGAAAGGAGTCTGCCCAGTGGGAATTCTGACAGATGTGCTGAAAGATAAAAAAACAGTGGCCATTTTAGGCCATGTGAATCCGGACGGGGACTGTATCGGTTCCTGTCTGGCCATGTATAATTACCTGACGGAAAACTACGGGGAACTTAGGGTATCCGTATACCTGGAGCCCATGGGCGCAAAATTCGGATATTTAAAGGGCTACGGCCAGGTGAAGAATGGATTTGAGCCGGAACGGACCTTTGATCTCTGCATTACCCTGGACGCCAGCGACGAAAAGCGCCTGGGAGAATTTGCTCCCTATCTGAAAACGGCGGCGGACAGCCTGTGCATCGACCATCACATCACCAACCAGGGCCTGGCCCGGGTCAATGTGATCGCCGGAAGCGCCAGCTCCACCTGTGAGGTCCTTTACGGCCTCCTGGACCAGGAAAAGATCGGGAAGGCCGTGGCAGAGTGCCTGTACACCGGCATCGTCCATGATACGGGCGTGTTCAAATATTCCAACACCTCCCGGAGGACCATGGAGATCGCCGGATATCTGATGGACCAGGGGATCGACTTCCCGAAGATCATTGATGGAAGCTTTTACCAGAAGAGCTACGGCCAGACCAGGGTCCACGGCCAGGCCATGCTGGACAGCGTCCTTTTTGAGGACGGCCGCTGCATCTACACGGTGGTGACCCAGGAGGAACTTAAGAAAAATGGCTGTACGGTGAAGTCCACCGACGGCATCGTGGATCTTCTCCGGTCTGTGACCGGAGTGGAGTGCGCCATCCTCCTTTATGAGACAGGGAATCCGTCGGAGTATAAGGTGAGCCTCCGGACCAATACGGAGCTGGATCTGAGCCGGATCGCCCTGGCCTTTGGCGGCGGCGGCCACAAAAAGGCCGCGGGCTGTACCATGACCGGTACAGTGGAGGAGATCATCCGCCAGGTGGACGGACAGATCCGGATCCAGTGGGACGAAGAAAAAGAACAGACTGGGGTTTAAAATGTACGACGGCATTATAAACGTATATAAGGAAAAGGGCTTCACGTCCTTTGATGTGGTGGCTAAAATGCGGGGGATCCTGGGCCAGAAAAAGGTGGGCCATACGGGGACCCTGGACCCGGAGGCCGAAGGCGTCCTGCCGGTATGCGTGGGAAAGGGCACCAGGCTCTGCGACATGCTGACAGACCGGGACAAGACGTATGAGGCCACCCTGCTCCTGGGTATGGAGACCGATACCCAGGATACCACAGGGACGGTCCTTTCAGAAACGGACGCTTCCGGACTGACGGAGGAGGCCGTGCGGGAGGCCGTCTTATCCTTTGAGGGGGATTATGACCAGATCCCTCCCATGTACTCGGCCTTGAAGGTCAACGGAAGGAAGCTCTGCGATCTGGCCCGCCAGGGCGTGGAGGTGGAGCGGAAGCCTAGACCAGTGAAGATCTACGACATCACCATCCGTTCCATCCGGCTGCCGGAGGTGGTCATGACCGTTTCCTGCTCCAAGGGAACGTATATCCGGACCCTCTGTCATGACATCGGAGAAAAGCTGGCTGTGGGCGGGTGCATGAAAAAGCTCCTGCGCACCAGGGCCGCCGGATTCCGGATGGAGGACAGCCGGACCCTGGATGAGCTCCAGGACCTGAAGGATACGGGACGGCTGGAGGAGGCAGTGCTGCCGGTGGAAACTGTGTTTTCCGGCTATAAAGAGATACGGTCCGGGGATGCGTCCATGGACCGTCTTTTGAGAAATGGAAACCCCTTCCGCTTCCAGATGGACGGGGAAGCCAGTCTTAGAGATCCCTTCCGGGTCTACGACAGCACGGGGCTGTTCATTGGTATTTACAGATTTTCTGAGGAAAAACGCATGTTTTATCCGGTAAAAATCTTTTTGTCATAAGGGAGACGGCATGCAGTATATTGCAGAAACAAAAGAATTTCAGATCACAGAACCGACGGTGGTCAGCATCGGAAAGTTCGACGGTCTCCATGTGGGCCACCAGAAGCTGGTGAGAGAAATGGTCTGCTGGAAGGAAAAGGGCTTAAAGGTGGCGATGTTCACGTTTTCCACGCCGCCCCTGAGCCTGGTGGGCGGCCGGAAGCAGACCGTCCTCATGACCAACCGGGAGCGGATGGAGCTCCTGCGCTCGGCCGGGGTGGATTATCTGGTGGAATATCCCTTTGACCAGGAGGTATGCCACATGGCCCCGGAGCAGTTTGTAAAGGAGATCCTGGCGGGAAAGATGAACGCCAGGGTCATCATCACCGGGCCGGACTGTCATTTTGGCTACAAGGCCGCAGGAGACAGGGCTCTTTTGGAAAAACTGGCGCCGGAATATGGCTACCAGTTTTTTGTGGTAGAAAAGGAACGGGATACAGACGGAGCCATCATCAGCAGCACCTATGTGCGGAAGATGCTGGAGGAGGGCGATGTGAAAAAGGCGGACCGGCTCCTGGGCTATGATTATTTCATCACAGGGACCGTGACACATGGAAGATCCATCGGCCATAAAAAGCTCTACCCCACAGCCAATCTGCTTCCGCCGCCGGAAAAGCATCTGCCCAGATTCGGCGTCTATGTGACCCGGGTGACGGCAGATGGGAAGACCTACGGCGGCCTTACGAACATTGGGAAAAAGCCCACGATCCAGGGAGAGAATCCTGTGGGAGTGGAGACGTATCTCTATGATTTTGATGGAGATCTTTACGGAAAGGAGATCCGGGTGGAGCTTCTGGATTTTATTCGGCCGGAGATGCGGTTTGATTCCATCGGCCAGCTAAAGGCCCAGCTGGATCATGATATAGGAAAATGCCGGGAGATCTTCCGGGATTCCTGGACTGTCCAGGAGAAAGGAAAGGCGGATGGGTAAAAAACAGATCGGAACGTATTGTGTGATCGGGCTCATTGCTGCGGCAGTGTGCCTGTTTTTGAAGAATGCGGACTGGATCGCCTCTGTGTTCGCCCTGGCATTTTCGGCAGCAGCTCCCCTGCTGGTGGGCTGCGTCATCGCCTATGTGCTCAATATCCTGTTAAAAAGGATCGAGCGGTTCTGGTTTCCAGGCACAAAGCGGAGGTTCCTCATAAAGCTCAGGCGGCCGGTCTGCATCCTGTTATCATTCCTGGCCCTGGTGCTTATTATGGCCGGAGTGGTGTACCTGGTGGTTCCGGAGCTGGTTTCCAGTATCCGGCTGGTGACAGATGAGATCCCGCCGGTGATCGAGGAGATCCGGCTGTGGGCCATCGCCCATCTGGAGGAAATGCCGGAGATCCAGACGTACCTGGAAAATGCAGATATTGACTGGAAGGACATGATGGAGAAGGCTGTAAACATCCTGCTGACAGGAGCCGGAGGGATCTTCAATTCCGTTGTGCTGGTATTTTCCAAGGTCATCGGAACGGCAGCACGGTTTATGATCGGCTCCATTTTTGCCGTTTATCTGTTAAGCTCCAAGGAGAAGCTGGCATCCCAGGGCGACCGGATCATGCGGGCCTATTTGCCGGACCGGGTGCGGAATACGGTCTGCTATGCCCTTAAGACCCTCCATGAGGTGTTCACCAGCTTCATCGTCGGCCAGTGCATGGAGGCGGTGATCATTGGAATCCTCTGTGCCCTGGGCATGACGCTGCTCCGGTTCCCCTATGCGGTGATGACCGGCGCAGTGGTGGGCGTTACGGCCCTGATCCCGGTGGTGGGCGCATATATCGGCGCGGCTGTGGGCGCATTTATGGTATTTACGGTGAATCCCATCCAGGCGGTGGGCTTTATCATCTTCCTGGTACTGCTCCAGCAGCTTGAAGGAAACCTGATCTACCCAAGAGTGGTGGGCTCGTCCATCGGCCTTCCGGGCATGTGGGTCTTGGCGGCAGTGACCATTGGCGGCGGCGTGCTGGGCGTAGGAGGAATGCTCCTGGGAGTGCCCCTGGCGGCAGCGGCATATCGCTTCCTGGGCGACGGCGTCCAGAGACGGCTGAGATCCTAGGGAACCGGGAAGTTTAGGAAGGAAATTATGGAAGAAAAGAAGGAAAGAGAAGGGGAGGCGGAAAGCCTCTCCCCGGAAACGCCCCAGACCGGAAGGCTCCGGGGAAGAAGCCGGAAACGGGCGGGCGCTCCGGAAGGGAAGAAAAGGGCCGGCCGGATCGCTCTGGCAGCCGTCATTGGGACCGCCGCCCTGGCGGCGGCCGGGGCCGGATATTACTTTCTGGAAACGGGAAAGTATAAAACGGCGTTTTTTCCCAATACGACCATCAACGGCATAGACGCCTCCGGAAAGACCGTGGAGGAGGTCAAAAGCCTGATCGAGGCCGGACTTTCCGGCTATACGCTGACGGTTCAGGCCCGGGACGGGGCCAGCGGGACCATTGGAACCATTGGAACCGAGGAGATCGGCCTTCATTCAGAGTTTGACGGCAGTCTGGAAAAACTCCTGGAGGCACAGGAGCCGGGCCAGTGGATCCGGTATCTGAAGGAGGGGCCGGCTCATGAGATCCGTACCATGATCGCCTTTGACGGCGAAAAGCTGAAGGAAGCGGTCCGGGAATTTCCGTTTATGGATCCGGATCAGATGAGGGAACCGGAAAATGCCCGGATCTCCGAGTATGACAGCGGGACCAGGAGCTACTCGGTGGTTCCGGCGGTCCAGGGAACGGAGCTGGTGGAGGAACAGGTGGAGAAGGCGGTGGCTGCGGCCATCGTAAGCCTCTCAGAGCAGGTGGACCTGGATGCAGAGGGCTGTTATACAAAACCGGCGGTGGATGAGACGGACGAGGGGCTCAACGCGGCCGCAGCAGAGCTGAACCGGTATGTGGGCGCGGTGGTGACCCATACCTTCGGGGACGCCAGGGAAGTGCTGGACGGCGATACCATCAGCCAGTGGATCACAGTGGATGGAGAAAACGTCACTCTGGACGAAAGCCAGGCGGCCGCTTATGTAAAGGAACTGGCGGGAAAGTATGACACAGCCTATAAAACAAAGACCCTGAAAACGTCCTACGGGAAGGATGTGACCATCTCCAGAGGCCATTACGGCTGGAGGATCAGCCAGGCGGCGGAAACGGCGGCGGTGCTCTCCATCATAAAAAACGGAGAGCAGCAGACCAGGGAGCCGGAATACAGCCAGAAGGCTGCCAGCCGCGGAGCCAATGATTACGGCAGTACATACGTGGAGATCAATCTGACTGCCCAGCATCTGTATTTTTACAAAAACGGAGAGCTTCTGGTGGAAACAGATTTTGTATCCGGCAACGAATCCAGAGGTTGGGCCACACCGGGCGGCGCGTATCCGCTGACCTATAAGCAGAGGAACGCCACGCTGCGGGGAGAGGGCTATGCCACGCCCGTATCCTACTGGATGCCCTTCAACGGCGGGATCGGCCTTCACGACGCCAGCTGGAGAGGAAGTTTCGGCGGGGCGATCTATAAGACCGGCGGCTCCCATGGCTGCATCAACCTTCCGCCTAAGGCGGCTAAGACGATCTTTGAAAACATCTCCCAGGGAGATCCGGTGCTCTGCTACCACCTGGCCGGTACAGAGTCCAAAAAAACGGCTCCGGCGGAAAAACCGGCAGCAACCACTGCGGCCTCCACAGCCGCTTCTACGGCTGCACCGGAGACCACAGCCGCACCGGCACCGGAGCAGACCCAGCCGCCGGCAGAGCAGCCGGTGGGTCCCAGCGTGGAGCTTCCAGAGGGGAATACGGATGGCCCGGGAGGCGGAACGTCTCCGGAGGAATCCAGTCCCCAGGAAACTCCAGCGTCTCCGGTGGAAACGGCTCCGGCTGTGCCAGGCCCTGTGGGTCCGTCTGTGACGGCCGGAGGGGATGAGGAGAGCTTTGGTCCGGGATTTGCGGATCCGGCGCCAGAGCCGATGCCGGGACCTGGAGGCCCTGGAGCTTAAGAAAAAAACTCCCGCAGAAGCCAGCGGATATTCAAAGCTGGCTTTCTGCGGGAGTTTTTTATTTGATAGGAATTTGATAGGAAATTCCTAAGGACCAGGACTCTGTTCCTTACCGGGTCTGTACCACGCCGTCGATCACCCAGGCCCCGTCGGTGTTTAAAAGATTTCCATCCACAACGGTGCCGGAGAGCATTTTTCCTCTGGTTCCGTCGGAGGCAGGGTTGAAATAATAGCATTTTCTGAGGCCCGAGCCATCCGGGATCCAGTGCCATCCGGTCAGCATTTTTCCTCTGGTGCCATCAGAGGCGCTGTTGAGGTAGTAGTAGCTTCCATCAGAATCCTGGAACCATCCGGTCCTCATGCTCCCGTTTTCGTCAAAGCAGAACCAGTCAAAGGAGGACTGGCCCCGGGCGGGATCGGCGTATGGATTGTAGATGGCGGCCCAGCAGTTTTTATAGAATCTTCCGGAATCATCCAGGAAGGTCCAGTTTCCCTCTGCGTTGAGCCCCCAGGTTCCATGGACCACATAAGAGGGAAGGCTGGAGGTCTCGGAGCGGTCAGAGTTTCCGGAGCCATTGGAGGTTCCAGAACCATTGGAGGTTCCAGAACCGCCGGAATTTCCGGGATCCTCTGCGCCGTCAGCGTCCTCCTCCTCGCCGGAGCCCTCAGAGCTGTCGTACTCGTCGGATGACAGGGAGAAGAAATGGACCGTATACTGGAGCCCGTCGTAGCCGCTGTCGTTCCGGAGACCTGTGATCTTTACGGTCACATTGTCACCAGCGGAAAACCGTACCTGGGGCGTGAAGATCAGAGCCGGGCCATAGCCGTAGTTGCTGGTCTCCACGTTCATATAGGTCCCGGCCCGGTTGGTATCTTTGCCGGAGATCGTATACTGCTTTTCGGTCTTTTCACTGGTCATGGTGATCTTGATCCTGGATTGGTCGCTGGAGCGCAGCGGATATTGGGATGGATCGAAGCTGATGCTCCAGGGGCCGGTGAAATACTCCACAGGCATGTTCAGGGCCGGCCACAGCACCATTTCCGGCACATCCTCATATCCGTTGTCCGTGCCGTCAAAGCTGTACATGGCCGTATAGGAGCCCGCATGGCCGAAGCCGGTGGCCTGCATACGCGGATCCAGGCACCATCTTCTGTGGCCGATCCTGTCAATATTGGAGGTATCCCCGTCATCGATCCAGCCATCGGTGATGGCGGTGGAGAGATTGCGGTAGCCCTGGCCCAGGTTGGAGGATGAGGTGCCGTCGTAGGCCAGCTGGTAAAATTCATGGGAAACGCCGGCGGGCTTTTTGGGCTTATGCTCCATTCCGGTCTTTGTCATAAGGGCAGCGCCTGCCATAGCCATATTTTCATAATAGTCGCTGGTTTCCACATCGGCGGAGATTCCTGCCGTATAGCGGATGAAATTCAGCGTATTGAGGGCATTTTCCACGGATTCCCCGCTGAGCTTCCCAGCCGTTTCGCTTTCCAGATCCGGTTCCTCATCAAATGTATCCGGCTGGGTCCTGGAGAAGGGGCGGCTGTGGAAAAAGTCCCGGATCTCTTCGGGAGAGTGGTATTCCACAGGGGAGTTGTCTTCGCTGATGTGATAGATCTCCTGGGAAGCCTGGGCCGGAAAGGCCGGGACCGCCAGGCAGGCCGTCATGGCAAGACAGCCGGAAAGCATGAGCGACGGAATGATCTTTCTGTTCATCTTTTTTCTCCTTTGTGATAAATTTTCCCATTTATAAGGGAATGCTTATTAAAAGTTTATACAAGAAAGAGAGATCTGTCAATATGTCCGGGCTGGTCCTGGCCGGAGAGCCGGACAGAATGGAGGCGTCCGCAGGGCCCGTCTCCTCAGACGGGGAACAGGACCCCATCCTGGGTGCGGACCGATGCCTGGATCCGGTCTCCGGGGGCAAGGTTCACGGGCCCGGAGAAGGCCTTTTTCCACAGGGTCCCATCATCAGACCGGAGGGATACAAGGACAGAGCCGCCCCGGAAGGAGACCTGCTCCACAGTGAGAAAATATCCTCCAGTCCGGTCAGGATCCAGGCTTCCGGGCCGGAGCATCAGCCGACAGGGGCCGTCGGGAACAGACGGGCCAGGCACTGGAGAAGCAGCCGGGAAGGGGATGGCCTGGGAGATGAATTCCTGGGAGAGGAAGGGAACTGGACAATCAAGCCCACCGCCGGTGAACCTTCCCCCGGAAATGGTTCCGTTTATATACACGCAGTCCCCGAAATAATCGGCTGCCAGTCTGCTTTCTGGCCGGAGGTATACCTCCTTTGGCGTTCCGGTCTGGACCAGACGGCCGGAAAACATCAGGGCGATCCGGTCGGACATGGACAGGGCCTCCTCCCGGTCATGGGTCACCAGGATCACGGTCATATGGAATTCCCGCTGTAACTGAAGGACAAGATTCCGCATATCCTCTCTGAGATTTTCGTCCAGGGCAGAAAAGGGCTCGTCCAGGAGCAGGAGCCGGGGCCTGGCCGCCAGAGCCCTGGCAAGGGCGGCCCGCTGCTGCTGTCCGCCGGAAAGCTCGGAGGGCCTTCGGTCCCGGAATCCGCCCATCTGGACTTTTTCCAGCAGATCCCTGGCCTGCTCCAGCCGCCCGGCCCGGGAAACTCCCTGCATTTTTAAGGGAAAGGCCACATTTTCCTCCACGGTCATGTGGGGGAACAGGCGCATATC
>PPYE01321038.1_pt1 | contig 12999 bp, 20 predicted proteins | sample 1559881 | NCBI WGS metagenome assembly PPYE01 (sample SAMN08240022, study PRJNA423297) | Human gut metagenome, whole genome shotgun sequencing project.
GTGATGAACCGGTATAACCGGGCATGATGCTGGGCACGGAACAAGCCCGGATGAGTAGTTGTATCTGGCGGACGATGGCAAGGAAGCTGTCTTTCCGTTTGTCTCCTGTGGAGTTGAAGTACATATCGACGATGGAGAAAAACTCGGTGATTATCTTTTTGTACACGCCCAGCTCACCAGCGCCCGGTTCAACCGTATGGGAATGTATGGTGTACTTCTCTCCGGCAAATTCCTTGAACTTACGGGTGATAATGGTTCTGCCGATGATTTCCCACAAGGTATCCTTGTTGTAAACGTCCTGATTCTGTTTTTCGATACCGAACACCGTTGCCTTTCCCGGATTGAAACACGACTTGAACAGTACTGCTCCACGCCGAGGTGGAAAAGGTTTGCGGAAATAGTTGTTCATCCGTTCCTTTATCGCCCGGTAGTCGTCCTCGAAGTATACCGTCGGACAGAAGCACATGAAATATACAGAACTGTTGTACAGTAACTGGAATTGTGAGAACAGTTCGCTGATGTAGTTGCGTGTGGTTGTTCCTGTGCCCAGCATCTTGTATTTTACACGGCGGAAACATTTCAGGGTGCGTTTGGTGCGCAGACTCAGGTCACTTGTCAGTTCGTCGGACTCGTCGAAGAGCAGGCAAACTTTCTGTGATTTCATTTTAAGATATTTCCGCAAGGCATCGTCAATTTTGCCGAGCATGGAAACAGAGAGTATAACGAACTTGCCATCTTCGAGGTTGTCGAAGTGCTCGGGTTTGGATACTACGGTAAATGGTACGCCGTTGTAGCGTAGAAAGTGGCTCCATGTCATGTGGATGGCTATGGACGGTGCCACGACAAACACATTTTTTACCCGCTTGTTGTCCATGTGGTACTTACCGAAGTGGTAAAGAACTGCTGTCTTTCCCGATCCTTGCTGCCAGTTGAGAAGCGAGTACCGTTTCTGGTAAAGCAATCCCATGTCGTGCTTTTGCGGATCGTTGAACTGGCACTCGGTTTGTTTCATTCCCACGAAGCGCAGACTGTTGATGTAGTTGTACAGTGCGGGATCGTGCTGCATGTCCGCAAATTGCCGTGTTTCTTTCTTGAATGCCTGTTCGTGCTTTTTGATGTTCTTTAGAGCAACATTGTATTCCTGCTGAAGCTGTGCTCTCCACTTGGTTGGCTGGGGCAACTCAGCTTTATTGCCGATAATGTCGTACATGGCAACGTATCTGTCGGAAATCCTATCGGCGAATGGATTAGCTAAGTTCTTTAGTTTGTAGCCATACTGTGTACGGCGCAGCGAATATCTTTTCTCCGGTTTTATATACTGGCGTTTCAGGATACGGTGGAGCTTATTCAGCACTTCGGTGGGTGTAATCTTTTCGTATTTCTCCCACTTCTCACGCTGTTCTTCTGTACAGTTGGCCGGGGGACGCTGATTGCGGAACTTAGATACAAATGCCACTGCCTTTGGATACTGCTTACGCAGGTGCTTATGTATTTTTATATCGTAGAGGTACTTGGTGAGTGTTTGTTCAAAGGAACGAACCCCCTCGTGGCACGCCATGCTTTTGAACAGTACGTTGAGCTGCACATCTTTCTGTTCTACTTTCAGGGCTTTGCCTTTATGCTTAGGGTCGCGGGTTTCCTTGTATTTTTTCAGGCGTGTTTCGATGCTTCCCTCTGCGAGCATGTTGCGCTCCTGTAAGAGTTTCAGCCGTAGTTTTTTCTTCCATTCGCGAACAGTTTTCATGCGTTGTTCGAGTTCTTCCATACAAATGAAGTCTTCGGGATCATAGGGTATCGGCTCCATGTGTTCGGACTTGGCAATGAATACTATAATCTTGGTTTCGTAATCCTTTACACCCATGTGGCTGAATGTATTGGGGTCGAGCCGTGTTTGACCGATAAAGTTAAAGTCGCGGTTCATCATGTTAATATACATGCGGTCGGCCGATGCACTTTGGAGATAGGAAGACGGCATCACGAGCATCATCAGTCCTCCCGGGTTGAGCAGCCAATAGGCTTTGTGGGTGAAGAAGTGTTGCGACTTTACATCTTCGATATTGAGGTTGTAGGGCGGATTGCCGAATATAACGTCGAACTTCATCTTGGGGTCGTAATAGTGCATATCGTCAACGGTGATGTTGGCATCTGGATAGAGGCGTTTCGCTACTTTAACGGCGTTCTCGTCGATGTCGAAGCCGTAAGCATTGTACTCGTTTGGCAGGTGGTTGAAGAAATTCCCAATACCACAACACATATCGAGCACGGTGTCGGATACAGCCGGAGCCGCCAATTCAACCATTCGGCGACATACTTCATGGGGAGTAAAAAACTGCCCTAATTCTATATTCCTTTTGGCTTCGGCATAATCGTGGTAGTTGTCGAAGTCTGCACGGTTCAGTCCGTGAAGTCCGCCAATACCGGTGTAGTTGTTGTATATATCGGTATTGGTAAAGTCTTTCTTACCGCGCAATACTGTCATCAGTATCTTTTCGTTCAATTCGGTGCGCTGGCTTAGCGGAATGGGGTTGTTGGTAATGGGATATTTCATATTTTAGGATGCTTTAGCAGGATTGGGCTTGATTACAGTGAGTAGTCTTTTGTTGCGGAAGATATAGTGCGGATTATTTTCTTTGTTGGCCGCATGCTTCACGTCTTCCCATGTATAGAATTCTTTTTCTTGCAACTTGGTGTGCGGATCGTTTGGCTCGAACTTGTATACCTTTAAGCCGTACATGAGGGTACTCTTCTCCAGCACTGATTCATGGGCAGTTGCAAGGCGTTCTTTGTGCGAGCCTACCAGAACGTACCATTGTTTGTCGTTATCGAACAGGAAACAGCAGTTTATTTTTCCGCTTTTGTCGTTTTTGCTGACGTACTCTTCTTCACTGTCAGCGTACTGTGAACCGTGCTTTCCGGGGCTTAGCTTGCGGTCGCGGATCAGTGATTCGCAGTTCACTATATCGTCGCCATTTTTGTTCTTTTTATAGGGTGAGCCACCCAGCCAATGCAGGTTGCCGAGGGCGATAAGTGCTTCTACCCTTTCGGGTGTGGGATAGAAGTTTTTGAGTATGGCTGTGATTCGGCCAAACGTATTTTTGTATTCGTTGGACAGGGATATGTATAGTATGCTCCCTGATTCAGTCTTTCTTCCAATTAAGATGCTCATAAGTTTTTTAGTTGGGATTAAATATGGTGGTGGCAGGTAGGTGGTAACAACATGAATTAATGCTAACTACCTGCTTATTGATAAAGAATAGTGTTGTGGAAAGTTGAGAGGGCAAGGATTGCCCAGGTTTATGCCGAGAAATCGATCATTTTGTATACGGTTGATATTTCATCCTGTTGTATGCCAATGTATACCTCGGTAACACGAATGTCGGAATGATTAAAGATTTTACGTAGCCATAAGAGTGCTTCGTCCGTCTTACCAGCCTTTTCCCACACCATGCGTCCGAACGTTTTACGGAAAGTATGGGTGGAGAAGTTATTTATTTGTAGCTTATACCGGAATCTGAATTCTTTTAGTTTCAGGTTTGCCATCTGCCCGGTGTATGCCTTGTCTTTCTTGGCATGATAAACAATTGGCTTATTTATGTCGGGCTTCTGCATTGTTTCATACATTTCAATGAATTTGGCTTGTACCGACTCATTGAGGTCAATTTTGCGAGTCTTTCCCGTTTTTCTTTCTTTCCAGTAGAAGTGGTCCCTGTGGAGAATATGTTTCCAATGGAGGTTGAGCACGTCGGAACATCGCAACTGACAGCAATAGGCCAGTCGGCAGAACATTTCCCAGACGTACAGTTGTTCTTCGTGCAGGCATTCGAGCAACCTGTCATATTCGCTTTGCGGCAGGTAGTCTGCCGTTGTTAGTATTCCTTTCTGTGCCATAATGTTTGGAAATAAAAAATGGCAGGCGTTAATGCCTGCCGGTTGGTGATTAAAATTGTATAGGGTTCGATATATTATCGTTGGGTATCTCCTTTCCGGTGTATGGGCTATAAGCCTCAATATCGGCAAGGACTTCGTTTTCCATACCGAACAGTCCCCAGCCGTATTCATAGAAAAGCTCTATGGGTATGGGTTTGAGCAGGTAGTTCTCGGCTTCTTCGTCTGTCATGCCGGAAATATGTATCAACTCGTGCATCTTGCGTTTGTATGCATTCGGTGTTTTGTCGGGAGTGAGATATATGTCAACCACGTCGCCGTCTTCTTCTGTAATTCTTAGTTCTTCTATTTCTTTACTCATAATCTATCAAACATATATAATGCCTTTGTGAAATTTTTGAAGTAGTCGGTTTGCGCTTCGCCGCTATCTACGGCAAAGCGGTCTCCGAAATAATTTTCCCAGTCGCGAATTTTACTCATGTTTTCCCCTTCTCCTTTTGTTATCCAGCGATTCAGGCAGATATAACGGGAAATGGTCTTGTCAGTGTTTTCGGATTCTCCGGCATCAATCATTTCGGGGGTCCAGAACTGTATGCCGATGGTTAGTTTGTTAGGTTCGTACTCTGTGCTTACCATAACAGCTATCCTTTCGAGATTCCCTTCGGGGGGCATTTTGTTACAAATGCGGTAAGCAAATGCGGCGGAATGGATGATTTGTTTCCTTACATCTTTGGAAACTTCGCAAAGGAATGTAACTGTTTCGCCGTTTATGGCTACGGAGGCAACGGCTTTTGATTTGCCATCGGGTGTATTGTCGGTAAATATTTTGCATTTATCGGCAATGGTTGATTCAAGTGTTGTAGTCATCGTTGTTTATTTTTAATGATTGCGTCCAGGTGTTTTTCGTTTACACCAAGTGCTCTGGCAAACTCACTCAGTTGCACGTCATATCTGTCTTCGTAGAAACTACGCTCCATGTCGCTTTTGGATTCATCCATGAGTGTTAGTTGGTCGTGCAGATATCTTTTTACTACGTTTTTGTAATAATATAGTTTACGGGTTCTGTCCATACTGGGGTTGTTTATTTTCAATGTACTTTATCTATAATCTCTTTCATCTGGAGGGCGAGTTTTTCGAGCGTGTCGGCATCGGAGTAATATGGCAGGTGCTGTTTTGCCATATATTCGTCTCCTTTCTCTTTAGCCTCCCAATAGAGTTTCGACCTGCGTTGTTTCACGTCTTTGCTGTAGGCAAGGATGTAGCGTATGCCGTCTAATACTGACGATATGCTTTTGCCACGTTGCAGATCATCCTTATAATAATGGTACAGGTCGGCAAGGCATGCTTCGAGCTGTGGATGGCTGGCATCGACAGGTTCTGTTCCGAAATACTTTTCGTAAAAGCGGGATATATCCATTTCAGGTGGCTTGTTTGTCGTTGTAATATTGTTGGATGTTCTCGTATTTGTCCCGGATGCTGACGTTTTCGTTGAAAGCATTGAGACAATGTAAAAGCGCATCTTCCAATGTGATGTAACGGCGTGTAAAAGACAGACAGTTATCAAGGCAATAAGCGTTCAGGATGTATATGAACGGGGGAACGCTTTCTTTTGTAATAATGCAACACCAAGTGAAAGTTAGTTTCAGATCGAATGTTTCAGTCTCTCGGTTCTTCATCAGGCGTTCTTCTTGCAGTATCCTTTTTGCCCTTTCTTTGTTTAAGAAGACGGGGTTTTGTTTGTGATAGGCGATGAAGGCATAGTAACGTGCGGCATATTCTTCTATCTCTTCCTCGGAGAGCGTGCGGTGCTTTCCGTAGTAGGAGCGCACTTCTTCGGCGGTGACGGTTATTGTCTGGCCGTATATTTCGTACTGATAAGATTTAGTATTCATGTTCTTAATCGGTGTTGTTTACTATTTCTTTATCGTTTCTTATGAGTTTAAAAGGGAGCTTTTCATCACAATTTGAGCAAAATGCGGTTTTCCCTCTATTGATAGGTTTGCCGGAAGTATATTCTCCACCCCAATATGATCCATCTGCATTATGTTCTGACATATAGTGCATACGTATTAAATCATAGTATTTGTAGCCATGGATTCCACCACAATGTGGACACGGTACCGGCTGTGGATCGTTGATTTTGATTTCTTTAATCATCTGATATATGAACTTATAGTGTGATGGCGGATATCCGGTTCATGGGGATTTCTTCTTCTTTGCCATCGTTGTCGGCAAGTGTTAGAATTCCCTGCGAGAAACTAATAAAGGTAGCCTCCCGTTTCTCGTTATCAATGGAAAGTGAAATTGCCTCACCATTAACGAATGATTTTAGTATCTGTCGTTTATTGAACATGGTGTACTGTTTTAGGTTAGTCGATGGGCACATCGTAGGGTTCTTCGTCTGCCGGAAGCAGGTAGTAGTAACCGTTGTAAGGGTTTGCCATGTCATCAACTTTTTTAAGCAGGTAGGTTGTTTCGTCGAAACGGTTTTGACTTGTTGATTCTACGGTGGTGATGTAAGTTTTACCGCGCTGGTATAACCGGACTTTGCTGCCTACTTCGTAGTTATAAACTTGCTCAATGGCATCGCCGTTGAGGCGGTAGATGCGGTTTATCACCGTGTGGTTACTGACGGCTAAGGCTTTGCGTTGAGGAATAATCTGTTCATAATAGGCAATTTCACCTTTAACGAATTTAGTTTGCTTTTCCTTCTTATATTCGGCAAGTTTCCGACGTGCCTGTCCAATATACATTTCGATGTATTGTTCAACTGTGTGGGTAAGAGCGATACGGATACTGTTTTCTTTTTCCTGCTGGTGTTCGATTCTTTCCTTTTTGTCTTGTGCCTGACGAGCAAGACGGTCGACTTCGTCGTTATGTTGCTCAACTGCCTTAACTTTGGCAAGGTAATCGGAGTATTTGCATCCGCCCTTGGTAAGATAGAGGTAATAATCTACCTCGACTTTGTAATTGCAGATGTGATTGCCGATTACCCACTTCGTAACGTATCCGCTTTCGGCTTTGGAGGAATAGATTCGCTCCTGCTGCGGGGTAAATCCGGCGGGAAAGGATTCAATCATTTCGTAGTAGTGGCATACGTTACCATTGTACCGAATTTGCTTTTCGAGTGTATTGAGGGCTCGTGCCTGGGTGAGGCTTCCTTTGAGGAAATCGTAAACGGGTAGTTCCTTTTTCTGCGATTCGTTGTTCATACTTTTGTATTTTAATTGCTTATCTATTGTATTAATAGTTTTTTAGTGATATGATAAAGGCTTCAATGTGGATATTGTAACCGGTATCGCGGGTTATTTTAATGATAGATGAAAAATGTTTCTTTATCATCTGCATGAGTTTGTATTGCTGCTTTTCGAGTTCATTTATACATGTCCATTCCTGTTTGATAATAGTGTCGTGCATATCGATGATTTTGGGTGCATGTTGTTTGATGTATTTGGCATCAAGGGTGGTTAGTACAAGAGTGTATTTCTGAATGAACTTGCTACGTGTTTCCAGTCCCCGGCTGGGTGATTTGGTATAAGCCGGAACCCGTGCTTTGAAATCGCCCTCCGGCTTGAAGTTATAATAGAGTTCTTTCATTGCTTCTTGTAACTGTCTGCTTGTGTAGTTGGTGTAATCGGCAGGCATATTCAGTAGGTAAAATATTTCTTTTCTCTCGGACGAGTTTTCGTTGTCAAGTATTACGATGGCTTTGAATTTGCCGTCGGTAAATGCGAGTATGCCATTTTTATATTTCCACGGTATTCCGGCAGCTAAGCATTTCTTTACACGGGTGAGGTTCATAAGCGAGGGGTTATTTTTTGTTTCCGGTGATTTTACCGTCAGCAATTTTATTCATCGTATATTCAGGATTGTCCACGTCTTCAATTATCAGCACCCGGTGACCGGCTCTGATTAATTTAGGTATGTTATCACTTAAATCCCTGAAAGGAAACCCGGCGCTATCTATATTGTCGCCGTAATGGTTCTTGAAGTGAGAGAGTGGAAGCCCTAAAAGTTGGGAAACGGTTGAGGCGTCCTGCTGCATCATTTCGTAGTAATTGCCGCAACGGTATAGTATAACACCGTCGGGGTATCGCTGCTTCGTTTCGTGAAAGTGGCGCAACAGCGGTGAATATTCTTCGTTTGTTAACTTATCTATCATTGTCTTCAGCCGGATGCGTTTTAGCATAAGTCTCTTGCCATGTAGGTAGTGCCCAATTTTGGGGTTCAGATTCCTTTACGATTTCGCTGTTGAGCTTGTTTTTCATAAATCTGCACTCTTTACGATTATTGAATACGAGAGCATTTTTTAATATGTGCTGACCGCCCATTGGACTATGGATAATCGTTATTCCGGGTTCAGGCTGTCCAATTATATAACCGACATGATTTATCCAGCGATAAACAGGAAAATAGTCAAGCATTTTCTTTTCGAGAAAATACTTTTTGCCGTCTTGGTGGGGATGTGATTTGTTCTTTTTCATTTTCGATAGATGTTACCATTTGCAAAGGGGGTCGTTTTCTAATGTCACGAAAGAAGTATCAGGACGAATAAATTTTCCTGTGCTGTAATCTCCAGCAACCTTTTTATAAGTTAGTCCGCAAACTATTCTTCTTGGGTCAAGATAGCGTACATCATCATTATTAGCATCTATTACAGGATAACCCCGGTACTCATTAGGAAGTTTGTCTTCGAATACTGCGGAGATACGGAAATTGTTGTTTAATAGCTTTTCGCATAAATCCCAGTTCACTCCGCTATAAGAAAAGGTAAGATCATAATTGGGATACTTCCGTGTAAGATCAATATGTTCGGGTACTTTTGTGTAATCGTAAAATTGAATTTCAGGAAAGATTTGAAGTATATTTTCCCCTTCGTATACAAACTCTTCAAGATTGATGTCGGAAGTACAGTTTAATCGTATTGCCAACTCCTTTTTCTCTGCTTTAGCTTTTTGTCTTGCCTGCCTTATCTCATGTATTAGCAATATCATGAATAATGTACGATGTTCGTAAAAGTACCTGGCTTTTCTTACTCTTGATTTCTCAATTGACCCAGGGCCTTTGTTTTTAAGAAGTTCAAGTTTATTGCGACCTGAAGCATGAAGGCAATACCGGCTGCAATTGCATGACTCGGGACATGTTAAATAACCGCTTATATTGTGCGGCGCGAGATATAAACCGTATGTCATAACATTACGGCTGAGACTCTTAATAAGTTTGGGAGATGTCGTGCATGATCCCAGATAACTTATCCCTATTTTCTTTTTTATCTGATTGGGTGTAAATAGTGTATTGTTAGTCATAATATAAATGATTAAGTTAGATGGCAAAAGGGAATACCATAAAGAAGCAGGTTCAAAATCGTTTAATCGTTTTTTGTCTTATTCTTCTTGATTACTGTAACAGGACATCCATCGTACGTTATTACCTACCATGGGAAAGTGGGTATCGCCGTAAATAGTGTAAAGAGTAAATCCTTCTTCAAGAAGTTCTTCAATTTTACCAACATCGGTTATAACGATGCTGTGGTATAAAGTTTGTCTTTCAGGTTCATTACCGGTGTGTGTACGGTATTTATCTACCGGTATGAGCATCGGGCCAAACTTGTTATCGGTAAGCGGATAGCCGATGTTTTTTATACGGAACAGTCCTGCAAGTTGAATGTCTTCCACAAGGGTATATTTCATAAAGCTCCAACTGGAGCGGCATTTATGGTTGTTGCATATCCATTTACCGTCTACAAATGTGGATTCAAAACTACATAGAGGACATTTTGCCTTGGGTAATTTTAGAATATCGGCTATAATAGGTATTTGTATGATGCTAAGTTGTTCCCAATAATCTTCGCCCATTTTACATGCAACGGTAATCATTTCGGTATCGTCAACAAGATTCGCATCGAACCCATGCTCTGCCAGATCCTCGCGACTAAGTACGGATATGGGAAATCCGTTCAGGTCTTCTCTTACTTGGGCAAGCAGGTTAATTTCTTCTTTGCTGGGGTTTGTTTTATTTTCAAGATATACTCTAAACTTTTCAAGTGTTTCTATAAAAGCCATATTATTATTCTTCTATTTGGTTTTCAAATCTTTCGGGAATGGGTATCTTCATTGCGGTATCGTATATTATCTCACGCGCCGTTTTTTTGTTCCATTTAGACTTCCCGGCAAAGCGATTGATAATTGCGGCGCTTGCCTGAATGTTAAGACACAGGTCGATACCCTCCATGTAAGCAAGTGCTTCTTCAGCAGTGTACCCGTCAGCCATTAAGGATTTGGCGAATACTGTTACTTCGGAAGTAGTCATCTGAGACATGCCAGGGAATTTTTTCCTATCCATAGGTTACTATTAATGATTGGGTGTTTAAGACTAAGTGATTTTAATTAGGTATGTTTATAGGGATAATAAAAAAGCGATAGCCCGGGGTAACTATCGCTTTTGGGTTTAGGTTAGAAGTAGCGAAGGACTTTTTCGATCTGCCCGGCCTCACCGGGCTTGCCTTTCCTGATTTACCTATGTATTGTATACACTAAGGCATAATGAAAGGCTATAGTTTCATATTATTAGTCTTTGTCGTATCCGATAAACTTTTCTTCATTAATTAAGAGGTAGTAATATCCATTACCACAGTCTTTATATTCTAAAGACAAATATCCTATTACATCGCCTGGTGAAGTGTAACTGCTTTCCAATCTATGTGTGCTAATACTTAAAGTGCATTCATACCCACGGAATGGAAACCGGGAGGAACTATATTCGATCTTATCTTTCAGAGCTTTTGAAAACTTCTCTACTATAAAGGAATAACCGGCATTACGTATGGATTGGAGGGATATTATCTTTCCTTCGTTAGAACTTCCGGTAGATAAATTGTTCTCGTAGGGACATTTATTTTCGTCAGCGGCAAGACAATTACGGATGAAAGGGTTTGTAAAGGTAGCTTTTGCCGCCTCTCTCTTGTATTTCTTAATAAGTCTGGCGTTATTACCTTTTTTTACCTTTTGGATGTCTTCGGGCATCAGGATCTTCGTGACACCCGACCAATCGTTGAAACGAGTGCCGCTACGGGTACATCCTTTTTTGACAATACCTATGGGGCCGCCTTTTTCATTTAGGAATAATTTACGCCTGCATCCCTGATAAATAACGTACAGGTAGTCAGGATTTTCTGGTTTTCGAAGATGAAGCTCTGCTTCGTGGTAGGGTGAATAGGGTTTATCAATTTGTCTCGACATGGAATCGTTCTTTTCAAATTTCATAGTAAATAATTTTGTGTAGCTGTTCGGAAGGAGGATTTCTGTTGTACGGTGTTGATTTTTTATACATATTGTTTTTAAGTTTAAATTCTAATTGCAAAAATGGGATTGATCATTTCGAACGGATAGTCCATAACCAATGCTTCTATACTGGAGTATGTCCGTTTCCGTTCGGGAATATCTATATAACGGATTTTGAATATATGGTAAGTCTTGTCGTTGGTCTTTACAGCACAACGTGCAATATATTCTTCGATGTGCTTCATTGCATGCTTCATAGAGAAGTAAGCAAATTCTTCGTCACCGAGCTGCTCGTCGTCTGTTCTGCGGTAATAGTTAATGGAAACAATAAACAAACTTTCTTCCTGCCTACGCCATCTGGCAAATAATTCTTCCGGAGGCAGGTCGGGTATCTGGTAATTACGAATTGTGATCGGTACAACTTTAAAGCAGCGGTTGCAATAGGCGGTCATGGCGATGGTGTACTTGGCTCCCAGTGGGGCAACCACTGATTTAACGGAGCGGTTGTCGTTGGGGTTTACAGTGGTATTATACCTGATGTCGATGCAGCCGCAGTGGGCACATTCAAGTCTTTTCATCTTTATGTTTGTTTAAGAGTTCATTAAAAACTGGTAATTGTAGCATTCGCAGGGCAACGTTCCGGCATTGTTGAACCGCTCAAAGGATATGCTTTCCACATCTACGTCGATGGCACAACCTTTGACTTTTCCGAGGAAGTCGTTAATTTCCTTTTCTTCATCGTCTTCAAGACCGGAATAGTCTCCATTGATTAATGCAGATGCCCAATGTGTGGGCAGCTTATAGGTTGTAAGATTATCGTTCTCCATATAATTCGAGTATGGGGTTGGCTACTTTTTTGTGTGCCCACAATGAACCTGCCTGGGCTGTGCCGAGAAGTATGGCTTGCAGCGATGCGCCCTTGGTGTCTTGGGTGATGTCTTCAGCTGCATGGGTGTTGACGGTAATGGTTGGCAGCATGTTTGTGGCAGCGTTTTTGGTGGTTACCGCTCCGACTATGAAGTCTGGGAATTCTTCAGTAGACTTGGCTTCGAGTTCTTTGAAGTCTTCCCAATCGGTTACGGTAATGAGTATGGCCTTGTTGCCGAATCGGCGGATAAATACGTTATGTTGAGTCATTGTATATGTTTTTATCGGTTACACATGTTCATAAATTCTTCTGCAAGCTGATCTTTCTCCCACGGATCATTGGCTCCCAGCACATAGAAAGCATCAAATGCTCGGAGTATATCCATACTTTCATCGAATGTTATAGAATGATCAGTTTGTGTGTAAGCTTCCACCATGTCCCAGTAATCGTGTTCGTTCTGTCTCTGGACCCTGAGTTTGTATACGCGATACCATTCTATAAAATCTTCTTTGAGAACTTTGTATTGGAGCTGTAGATCGCGATAACGTCCGGCAGGAAAAAGCAAGTGTTTATGGATGTGCTCGATTACTTCGAGCCTGCATGAACTTTCGGAATATGGGCGATGTGAACGACACCGGAACTCCATCCACCGGTTGTGATTAAATGGATGGGTATATTTAATACGTACTCCTGTGGAAGTTATTTCAGAAATAATATATATGAGTTCCCATATTTCGTGGTCTTTGCGTTCTACGGTTTCAAATGTTTCAGAATGGATAAAGAAGCGGTGAAATTGGTCGTCCCATTTCTTGATACTCATGAACCGATGCAGTTGCTTTTCTCGCTGGAACGGATAGAATGTTCCTACTCTTGATACCCGGTTTTTGCCAAATGGTTTATGATAAAATTTCCTTTGTGCAGGTGTACACTCTTCATATTCGGGGATTGTAAACCCGAAATTGAAAT
>PPYE01433631.1_pt1 | contig 12999 bp, 14 predicted proteins | sample 1559881 | NCBI WGS metagenome assembly PPYE01 (sample SAMN08240022, study PRJNA423297) | Human gut metagenome, whole genome shotgun sequencing project.
CATGCACCCGTTTTGAAAGGTCCCCATACCTCATATCATCTGGATCTGCAGTTTTAAAATACTGCATAAGCTTTGCTGTCTCTGAGCCGTCATCGACCGCTGCATTTACATATAAAATATGCTGCCCGTCATCATATTCAATTCCTATATCTCCGAAAAACTTTTTATGGGATATGCTGATGCAGATATTAAAAAGTGTCAAACGCCCTAAACGGGCTTTTTTTATTTCTACCCTTCCACTAGAAGATCAGCAAGATAAGATAGAGGAAGTGTGTCAACGCCCTGAACGGGCTTTTTTTATTTCTACGAAACAATAACAGGAGAGGAATTTGAGGAACTCTATAAGTGTCAACGCCCTAAACGGGCTTTTTTTATTTCTACATATATACATTATTTGTCAATATGAAAAGTGTCAACGCCCTGAACAGGCTTTTTCAATTTCTACCCATATACAGAGCCTTCCAGAAGGTGTATGTGTATTTGTGTCAACGCCCTAAACGGGCTTTTTTATTTCTACGTTTATAGGACAGATGAGCAAGGAACCGTAAAATTGTGTCAATGCCTTAAGCGGGCTTTTTTTATTTCTACCGGAATTACAAGTAACGTGTTTGATATCAAAGCATTTCAACGCCCTGAACGGGCTTTTTTATTTTCTACTTGAGGAAAACATGAAGTATTCGCTTTCTGCGAAATTTAGGTTTCAATGCCCTAAGCGGGCTTTTTTTATTTCTACTTTGGGTGTCATTCACTTCCCAAAGAGATTCGGTGACATGTGTCAACGCCCTGAACAGGCTTTTTATCTCTACGATTACAGTAGTTGCTGTTTTAGCTATATTAATAACCAGGTGTCAACGCCCTAAACGGGCTTTTTTATTTCTACTTTAGATGGTATTCACTTCCCGAAGAGATTCGGTGACATGTGTCAACTCCCTAAGCGGACTTTTTTATTTCTACATGGTAACAATGTAGGTTTCCTCGCTTATACAGGAGGTGTGTCAACGCCCTAAACGGGCTTTTTCAATTTCTGCAGTACCTTTTCAGAAGCCCCATAAACACTGACTTTGCAAGCTCATTTTTGCATGTAATTATCTAAATATTCTGAAATCAGTAGTTTTGCAACCATTTTCTGGCATATTCACAGTTTGTTCATATTTATTACTCAGTCTCCATCATTGCTTATGTAAACATTATACTTTATCTTAAGAAAAAAAGAAACCTTTTTCCATACTTCTTCAGTTTTACCTTTGCACCATTTATGATATCTGGCAGAAGTTATTGTTCCCCTGCCAGGCATCAAGTTATATCCTGCCTAAGATCACCTCAATATAATTCTTGCTTCAATTAAAGAAAATATAAGAAAATTCGACTTTTGATGATACACCTTCTACATTCAGTCAAGTTCTTTTGCCTGTTGTATATCCCGGTCTGTTACCTTGGTATATTTTTTTATATCTTCATCACTTAAACCACTCTGGAGCATATTCCTGATAATCATAACTTTTCCCTGTTCGATTCCTTGTTCGATTCCCTGTTTCATACCTTGTTCTATTCCCTGTTCCATTCCTTCATTAAAAATCTTCTCAGCTACATCGTACATTTCTGCATATCCTCCTTGAAACTTGTTTTCTGATATGAGCCAAGGATATTAATGATTAATAAAAGCTGAATCCTCTTATATTTTAAATATATGGGAATTCAGCTTTTGACCTACACCTTCTACATTTATTCAGCTTCTTTTGCCTGTGCTATCTCCTGATCTGTTGCCTTGGCATATTTCTTTATATCTTCATCACTTAAACCACTCTGGAGCATATTTCTGATAAGCAGAACTTTTTCCTGTATTCTGCCCTGTTCCATTCCTTCATTATAAATTTTCTCAGCTACATCATACATTTCAGCATATCCTCCTTCCTTGCGTTTTAAATCATGCACCCGTTTTGAAAGGTCGTATAACCTGCCTTCCACAAATCTGTTTCACTGATATAGATAATATATACGTCTGGTATCTCTCCATAAGTTTTTCCCTTTTCCAGATACTCACTGTCTATCATAGACGCATAAAACCGTGTCCGTCTGGCATGGTCTACTGTGTCTGCTCTTTGAATCTCCATGTTATAAAGACGCCCAGTTTCATCTTCTGCCAGAATATCTAAGATTGCATCATGGGACTCCATCTTTGATATCCGGTACTCTCCCCGTACTTCTTTTACTGTCAATCCCTTTATCCCTGTTAGAATACGAAGCACATACTGACAGGCTTTTTTATCTTTTAAAGCTACAGACATAAACGTATTACTCAGAAGATTAAATTTTCTTGCCTCTTCCACACGTTTTTCACGGTCTGTAATGTTTTTATTAGATTTTATATCCTCTTTTTTCTGTTCATTCATTGCAACATTTCCTCTTTATCTGGAATACTGTTCTATAAGTTAATAATAGCATATTCTGAAATTAGAAGCAAAATATTTTCCCTTAAAACCCTACGAAATTGAATCTACTCTTTTCTGCTATAGATCTTCCTGGATTTTAAATAGTTTGCCGGATATTATTTATCACTCTTGTCTGCACTTTCAATTTTCAGTTCCGGATTGATTCTCTTTAAATATGCGTCAAACTGTGGCACTGTAAAATCAATTCTACCACGTACGGTTGAATAAATAATCCCTTTACTGATGAGCCGTGCCCTGATTGGTGATATAGAGTTTACCCTTTTTCCTAAAGTATCTGCCACATTTGTGATCGTACATGGCAACTCTCCACACTTTACCATTGCAAATAAGAAATCATGCTCTTTTTTCGTACAACGGTCAAAGCGAATCTTAAAAAATCCCTGATCCAGCTCTTCTAAAAAAATCGGTATCACCCGTTCCACATCTGATTGCCTTATGATTTCTCCTTCTGTTTCCTCCCAAACTGTATTGCATAGTTCCTGAATAAAAAAGGGATAACCCTTACTCAGTTCTTTTATCTTATCTACAGCGTCTTCTTCATATTTCACATTCAACTCTGCTGCAGGTTTTACAATAGCCTCTGTTGCTGCAGCGTCAGATAACTCTGCGACTTCAACATATTGAAATAAACGCTCAGAATAGGATTTCACATCTCCCATAATCCTTAAAATCTTAGGAAGTCCTGCTCCATATATCGTAATAGGCAATCGCAGTTGGTTTACTCTGTGCAATGCCTTAATCAGAGCCTCCATCTCTTTAGGTTTCATATATTGAATTTCGTCAATCAAAAAACAGACGGCACGTTTTGCCTTAGCAGCCATTCTCCCCATAGCGATAAACATTTCTGTCAAATCGTCCGATAATACCCCTGAAGATATGTACATAGAAGGTTCTGAGATCCCGGCGCTAAAGGTCTGCTCCTCTGGATTGTAGGTCACTTGAAAAGCCTGAAGGATTCCAAGAGCCTTGTGTCCCAAATCCTTTACTGATTCGACTACGCTCATGCGGTGAATGATTTTTTTCGATGCATTTGCCACTTGCACAAGAAAGCTTCTCTTTTCTGCTATCTCTATGTGGGCATATAAGATATCCAGTTTCTCCGCTATTTCCTCCACAGCATTTAATAAAACGGTTTTTCCTACACCTCTCACCCCATAATAAATCACTGATTTTTGAGGATACCCCATTGCAACCGCCTCTAACACTTTATCAGCCTCACACAACATCTCTTCGCGACCAGATAAATAACGAGGCATGGCTCCGACTCCTGGTGTATATGGTGACGCAAATCTCATGACCCATTTCCCCCTTCCACTATTGGTTCATTGTAACTAATTCTTTTCTTTTGTACAATCCTATTTCCTGCCGAAAGAAAAAGCGGAGCTATGTCCAACCAACATAGCTCTCCCATTGGTCCGCCTGTTCAGAATTATATCCTTCCGTATCACTTTTGCGCATCTTCTTTTTTAATGACTAATTCATGAATAATCAGGTTTCTGTAACCATGAATTTGTGGTGGTTTCGACGTACCGGAACAAAGGCTATGATTTTACCATCACTTCGTCCACAGCCTTTGATCACAAATGGATCCACGGCAGAAATTTCTTTGACAGTATCGATAAAGTAGTAGACGAAGTCTTTGACAACTACTTATCAAGACCGGGAGTCAGACAGCCTATCCTGACGCAGTACTGTGACGGAGAACGGGTGCAGTGTCCAGGGTGGATGACTCAGTGGGGTTCAAAATATCTTGGCGACCAGGGCTATTCCACCATTGAGATCCTCCGCAACTTCTACGGAAACGATATGTATATCAACACGGCAGAAGAAATCTCCGGCATTCCTGCCTCCTGGCCCGGATATCCCCTTGATATCGGCTCTTCCGGAAGTAAAGTGCGCCAGATGCAGGAGCAGCTCAATACCATAGCGGAAGCCTACCCTGCCCTTCCCACAGTGACCGTAGACGGTATCTTCGGAGAAGGAACCCAAAATGCGGTCCGGGAATTCCAGCGGATTTTTGGTCTTCCAGCCACCGGAATAGTGGATTACCCTACCTGGTATGAAATTCAGGAAATCTATGTAGGTGTTTCCAGAATTGCGGAACTAAGTTAAATTCTCAAGACGACAGACGATCTTCTTATCCTGATAACCGCCAGTTCTCCCCAGCATAACTTTTCCTGAAATTTGACACATAAAAAGGCATGGGTCCTGTTTTCACAGTTAAACCCATGCCTTACATCTGCACCAGGCAGCCGGCTGTTTCTCTGGTATCAGCAAACGGCTCCGGCAGCATCTCTTTCTACAGCCGCATTACATCATTAAACATAACAAATACCATCAGCATCATCAGAAGAACAAAGCCCGCAAAATGTATCATACCTTCCACATTGGGATTAACTCTCCTTCTGGTAATTGCTTCAATAACAAGAAAAACTAATCGACCGCCGTCCAGCGCGGGAATCGGAAGCAGATTCATTACCCCCAGATTGGCAGACAAAAGAATCGCCCAGTAAAGCATCTGCATAACTACCATCAGTGTGCCTTCTGTCTTTGCCTCTTCATAAGAGTCCCCGATCACGTCAATGATTCCCACAGGACCGGACAAATCCTGCACTGTAAACTGCCCTTTGATAAGCATTACAAGGCTTTCAATGGTGCTGGAGATCCAATAGCGCACCTCTACAGCACTATATTTCAGGATACCGATAAAATCGGTCTTCTCTCTGTATACATTACATATAAAGCCCGTGTCTACCTGTTTTGTCATCTGTGGTGTCACGGCAATAGTCTGAACTTTCCCATTTCTCTCTATGTCTAAAGTCACCTGCGATCCGTCCAGAGGGTGCTCCTCCATATATGTCTGCAGTTCATCGGATGTATTGATCTGTGTACCGTTGATTCCCCGGATCACATCACCTGCCAGTACTCCTGCATCCATAACAGCTCCGTCAATGCTTACCGATACAATCTCCGCTTCTCCGTTGTCTCCTGGCGCATAACTATATCCCAGCATGTATTTCTCCGTGCTGTTTGCCTCAAAAGAAATTTCATGCTTTTCTCCGTCTCTTTCATAAATCAGAGTAATGTCCTCATCTTTAACGCCATGAAGAGTTGTATACAATTCATAATCCCTTCCGATGGAAATATGCTTTCCCTGAAATTCAGTGATAATATCTCCTTCCTGAAGTCCTGCCTCAGCAGCCGGTGAATTTTCTTCCACCCAAAGGATCTCTGCCGGGTCATATCCCACTACACTTGTAATAATCATGGCAAAAAGAAAAGCAAGAATAAAATTGAACACCGGTCCAGCTGCAACTACAGAAATACGCGCCCAGACAGAGGCTTTATTAAAAGAACCCTCGCTGGCATCATCATCATCCTCTCCCACCATCATACAAGAACCGCCGATAGGAAACAGTTTCAGGGAGTATCTGGTTTCTCCTCTCTGAACAGACCACAGCCTTGGTCCCATACCCAGAGAGAACTCTGTGACCGCTATCCCGTTTTTCTTTGCCAGAAGAAAGTGTCCCAGTTCATGGAAAATAACAATTACAGAGAACACCAGAATCGCAATAATAATTTTCAAAATCTACCACCTGCTTTCAATCCTATTGTATACCTCCTGTTCAATCTGTAAAATATCCTCTGCAGCAGGATCTGCAATAACTTCATGTTCTCCCATGGCCTCCTCAATGATTCTGTATATATCCAGAAAACCTATTTTTCTCTGCAGAAACAGTGCTACCGCCTTCTCATTTGCCGCATTAAAGACTGTAGGCATGGAACCGCCTGCTCTCGAAGCATCCATGGCAAGAGGAAGCCCCTTAAAAGTTTCCATATCCGGCTCTTCAAAAGTAATAGAACCCAGCTTAGCAAAATCCAGACGTTCCCCGCCCAGAAATTTTCTCTCACCCCCATACAGAGCGTACTGGATAGGCAGACGCATATCCGGCGTGCCCAGCTGGGCAATAATACTGCCGTCTGTAAATTCTACCATAGAGTGAATCACACTCTGGGGCTGCACCACCACCTGAATCCTGTCCAGGTCCACACCGAAGAGCCATTTCGCCTCCATTACTTCCAGCCCTTTGTTCACCAGGGTGGCTGAATCAATGGTAATCTTTTGTCCCATTGCCCAGTTAGGATGTTTCAGGGCATCCTCCACCCGGATGTTCTGCAGGTCCTCTGTTTTCTTTCCTCTGAAAGGACCGCCGGATGCGGTAATGAGAAGTTTGCTGACAGTATCAGGGTTTTCTCCGTTTAGGGACTGGAAAATAGCACTGTGCTCGCTGTCTACAGGAAGAATCCGCACACCATACTCTTTTGCCAGAGGCATAATAATATGTCCTGCTGTCACCAGCGTTTCCTTATTGGCAAGAGCAATATCCTTGCCTGCCTTGATTCCCTCTATCGTGGGGCGGATACCGATCATGCCCACAATGGCTGTAACCAGAATGTCTGACTCTTCCATAGCTGCCAGCTCCAGAAGCCCTTCCATGCCTCCTGTCACACGGCACTTTGTATCCTTTACCCGTTCCTTTAATTCCTTTGCTTTTTCTTCGTCTCCAACTGCGGCGAGACGTGGTTGAAAGATACGGATCTGTTCTTCCAGCATTTTGATATTACTTCCCGCTGCCAGACCTACCACCTGCAGATCCTGATTTTTGCTTACAATGTCCAGAGTCTGAGTTCCAATAGATCCTGTGGAGCCTAAAACTGCTATTTTTTTCATCTTTACTATCCTCCGTTTCCGGAAATATCACAAAAGCACACTTGCCAGAAAATAGATAAACGGTGATGTGAAGATCACACTGTCAAACCGGTCAAGAATACCGCCGTGCCCCGGAATCAGTTTTCCGTAATCTTTAATTCCTTTATTTCTTTTGATGGCTGAAGCTGCCAAATCTCCCACCATGGAAATCAGAGCTCCGACAGCACAAATAAGTGCATAAACCAAAGGTGTATGCCCCTGTGCCGGATTCACTCCTGCAATGATCAGAGCATATACCGCTCCCAAAAGGGATGCTCCCAGTACACCGCCCACAGCACCTTCCACAGACTTTTTCGGGCTCAAAACGGGAGCCATCTTGTGTTTTCCTATGAGCCGTCCCACGCAGTATGCACAAGTATCACTTCCCCAGGAACTCAGGAAAATCAGTCCCACTAGCCATGCGCCGCCTTCCAGATTTCTGGTTTTATAAATGTAAGAGAGCATCACTGCCACATAAAGCACACCGAACATGGCTGCCATCACCTGCTCTGCCCTGTACTTTGGATAAGTAAATACATAAACTGCCATGATCAGCACCAGGGTAAACAGAAGAATCATCATAGAAATCTCTGCTCCCTTCTCAAAAAAGAGGGCAGTATAATAAGCCATCGTCCCAAGAATCCCCGCCGTTTCCAGCAGACCATACTCTTTCTGGTGTACGTCCATGGCCCGGTAAAGCTCCTCCATTCCAATAAGAGAAATACAGAGAAGAACAGCAAAAAGCAGCGGACCTCCCGCAGCAATAGCAGCTACGGCAACGATCACAAGAACGATCCCGCTTAATAGTCTTGTTTTAAACATGGCTCTCCTCCTTTACCCCGCCATATCTGCGATCTCTCTGATTATATTTTTCAATAGCTTTTACAAAGTTCTCCTTGTCAAAATCCGGCCATTCCACGTCAGTAAAATAAAATTCTGTATAAGCAAGCTGCCACATAAGAAAATTGGAGAGTCTCTCTTCCCCGCTGGTTCGGATCAGCAGGTCCGGATCCGGCAGTCCTCTGGTATCCAGATAACCGGAAATAGTGTCTTCTGTAATGCCTTCCGGTTCTAATTCGCCTCTCTTTACATCTTCGGCAAGAGCTGTTACTGCCCTGCGGATTTCATCTCTGCTGCCATAATTTAATGCAATCTGAAAATGAAGTTCATCAAACTGCCTGGAATATTCCTCCAGCTCTTTGATCTTCTGCTGCAGATCCTCATCAAAAGCAGTGGGGTCTCCGATAACACGGACCCTCATCTTGTTCTCCGCCGAGATCTTCAGGCATTTTTTCATATAATTACGGAAAAGTTTCATCAGACCGTCTACCTCTTCTTTTGAGCGTTTCCAGTTTTCCGTGGAAAATGCATAGACCGTCAGATATTTTACACCCAGATCTTTTGCAACACCGCAGATTTTCTCCAGATTATCACATCCTTTGATGTGACCGTAAGTCCGCGGCATTCCTTTTTTCTTCGCCCATCTCCCGTTTCCGTCCAGAATAATGGCTACATGGTTTGGAATTACCATAGTTTTGTCCTCCTGCGCATTCCTCTCCTGACAGGTTAAAAGAGGCACAATACCTTTTTCTTGTATGTGTGCCCCTTCCCCTTCTATACCTGTTCTATTATACTGTCAGAATTTCTTTTGATTTTTCTTCTACAGCTTTATCAATCTCTTTGACAAATTTATCTGTAGATTTCTGGATCTTATCCTCCAGCTCTTTGATCTCGTCTTCCGAAACGTCCTGTTTCGCCAGTTTCTTAAAGGCATCATTGGCATCTCTTCGGATATTGCGGACAGCTACTTTAGCAGCCTCTCCTTTCTTCTTAACATCCTTTACCAGTTCTTTTCTGCGTTCTTCTGTTAATTCCGGCAGGACCAGACGAATCACTTTTCCGTCTGTATTGGGATTTAATCCCAGATCTGACATCTGGATCGCCTTGTTGATTTCTTTAATCAGAGATGCCTCCCAGGGCTGGATCTGAATCATACGCGCTTCCGGCACGGTAATATTTGCTACCTGCTGAAGCGGTGTAGGTGTCCCGTAATATTCTACGGTCAGTTTATCCAGAATATGCGGATTTGCCCTTCCGGCACGAATCGTAACCAGTTCCTTTGTGAGATTGTCCAGAGTTTTTGTCATCTTGCTTTCATATGATTGAATTCTCTCATCTGTTGCCATATTTTTATCCTCCTGAATTTATACAAGCACCTTTGTGCCTGTGAATTTACCATGGGCTGTATTTACAATACTGTTCTCTTCATTTAATCCAAATACCAGCATAGGCATTTTATTTTCCATACACATGATGGACGCAGTCATGTCCATAACGGCAAGCTTCTTATCAATCACTTCCTGGATGCTTACTTCATCATATTTTTTTGCATCAGGATTCAGCTTCGGATCGCTGTCATACACACCATCCACTGCTTTTGCCAGGAAAATGGTCTCAGCTTCGATTTCAACAGCGCGCAGCACCGTTGCAGTATCCGTTGAAAAATAAGGATGTCCGGTCCCTCCTGCCATAAATACAACCATACCTTTTTCAAAGTACTTATTTACACGGTCTTTGGAAAACAATTTTGTAAAAGAGCCGCACTCAAAAGGAGTCAGAACACTGGTCTTCATTCCTGCCGCACGGAAAATTTCTGAAACATAGATACAGTTCATCACAGTAGCCAGCATACCGATCTGATCTGCTTTCGTACGGTCAATGTTCTCACTGGTACGTCCTCTCCAGAAGTTTCCCCCTCCGATAACGATTCCTACCTGAATTCCCTCATCCACCAGAACCTTTACCTGCTGCGCCACCTCCATAACTGTAGCCTCATCAAAACCGGTCTTCTTTGGTCCTGCCAAAGCTTCGCCGCTTAATTTCAGCAATATTCTCTTCATTCTACCATAAGCTCCTTTATCTATTGATTATCCTGCCGCAAATCTGTCCTTTTACGGACATAGTTTCTTTTGCTGCTTTTGAGTACAGTATACCTAGAAAGCTGTACGATTTCAAGGAATTTTTCTGAAAAAAGCCAAAAAAGAGTCCCTGTGAATCGAAAAACACAGCACCGGGAATATCCCAATGCTGTGTTTGCAAACGAATATTTATGTACGTCATTTATAACGATTGAAATAAAGTCCAATATCCCTGCAGGAAAATATACAGGACTACAATAGGAAGTACAAATGTAAGGTACACCCTGATCTTTTTAGGGAATTTCAGACCCTCTCCTGTATTGGCCTCTTTGATAAAATTGTCCCATCCCCAGCCGTATCTCGTAACACAGAACAGCAGATAGACCAAAGAGCCCAGAGGAAGAATATTATTACTTACCAGGAAATCTTCAAAATCCATGATACTCTTTCCCAGAATAGTAAAACTGCTCCAAATGGTATTTCCAAAAATAGCAGGAAGGGATAAGAAAAAGATTGCAATCGCGTTTACAAGAACTGCTTTTTTCAATTTCCATCCCCACAGATCCTGGGCAAAAGAAATAATATTCTGGAACACTGCGATAATAGTTGTCACCGCTGCAAATGTCATAAACAGGAAAAACAGTGCTCCCCAAAGCCGTCCCAGCGGCATTTCATTAAATACATTTGGCAGTGTGACAAATACCAGTCCCGGTCCTTCTCCCGGATTAATATCAAAAGCAAAGCATGCCGGAAAAATGATAAGACCTGAAATCAGGGCCACACAGGTATCCAGGATCACAATATTGACAGCTTCTCCTGTAAGCCTGCGTTCCTTTCCTATATAACTTCCGAAAATCGCAAGAGCGCCAATGCCAAGGCTTAAGGTAAAAAAAGACTGCCCCATAGCCGCAAACACTACTTCTGATAGATTATAGGCGGTCAGTTTCTCAAAATCCGGCAAAAGATAAAATTTCAATCCTTCTGAAGCTCCCGGGAGCAGACAAGAATTCACAGCCAGTGCTACCATAAGCAGCAAGAGTATGACCATCATAAATTTAGAGACTTTCTCCACGCCGCTCTGGAGTCCTAAAGAGCATACAAGAAATCCCAAGATAACGATCACAGCCATCCAAAAAATCATGGTTGGCAGATCTGTGGAGATATCTGCAAATACAGCACTGACCCCTTCTGTATCCAGTCCTTCAAATTCGCCTGCAGCCATCTTAAAAAAATAAGCAAGCATCCAGCCGCCGATGGTAGTATAAAACATCATCAGAAGATAATTTCCTGCCATTCCGAAATAGCGGTAAATATGCCACTTGGTTCCTTTTTTCTCCAGCACATTAAAGGAGGTGGCAATACTTTTCTGGCTCGCCCTTCCTACAGAGAATTCCATGACCATAATAGGAAGCCCCAAAATAATCAGGAAAAACAGATAGATCAGGACAAATGCCGCTCCGCCGTATTTCCCCGTGATATAAGGAAAACGCCAGACATTCCCAAGCCCGATGGCACATCCTGCGGAAATCAGGATAAAACCCAGGCGTGAGGAAAATTTTTCTCTTTCCATAACCTATTACCTCTTCTTTTTCTTTTCTGTATCTCCGAAAAACAAGCAGAGAGTCTGCCTCCCGCAGACTCTTTGTTTAGGGAGACAACGTATGAATAATTATACCACTTTCCTTTTATAATCTCAACACTGAAAAACACTTGTCCGTCTGTTTTATTATATTTTGCATTATCTGCTTTCTATGCTCCCTACATTTTTGATCAACACAGAAATTGTCCCGTCGGAATTCGTGATAAACTCGATCCGGTCCTTATTGTTATATTCCTCCATGGGAATTTTCAGCTCAATTCCTGTGTCAGTCATCAGGTGCTGCTTGGTAAATTTTTTTGTAGTCGCAGGATTCTGAGGTTCCACTCTTGCTTCTTCCAGATGATATTTCTCCAGCTTTTCCTTTACCTCTTCCTTCATCTGCGGATGCTCTCTAAAAATCTTGTCTACCACCTGAGGAACCTCAAAGCCTCCCTGCCGGGTCAGTTCCTCGTTTAAAATACTTTTGGTCTCCATCTGCACTTCGAACTGCTCAGATTCATGAAAATACTTTTTCTGCACCTCTGCCACTGCTTTATTTACAATGGCCAGCTTGGTCTTGGAGGAAAGCGATCCCTTACATTTTAAAAACAATTTTGAAAAGTAATTAGTCTTGACGCCATTTACATCGTATTTTTTCTCTGCAACCCGCACATACTGAGGCGCATCCAGATCAATGAGCGCTGCCTCCGAAAGTTTCTGTGTCTCTCCTGGAAGGATTGCCTTCTGTTTGATAATATCATTGTTATTTCCCCAGGGATCCGCATTGGTCAGATGGGTATAATACGTCTTGTAATTCATTTTTAGCAGTGCCATATACCGGTGTCTTTCCACTGTATATTCCACAGCCAGCAGGTCTGCCGGAGGAATATCTATGTTTTGGTTCATAATGGTATAAAGTTCCTGGGCAATCTTTCTGGAAGCCTCCAGAAAATTTTCCGGCTTCCACTCCTCTACCAGAGAATACACCGGTGAATCCTCCTCAAAAGTACAGCTGCGCACCTCATCACTGGCATCGATCCTGAAAATATGTGTCCTTAAAAAATCTGAAAAATCAGAGCCGCAGTCGAGTACTCCATCGGAAAGCACCGGCATCCCCAGAGCAGAATCCAGAATATGTACTACTGCCTGCTCGATTCGGATTTCTTCTTTTGTTCCAAGCATCTCTTCTCTCCTTTTTCCGAAAATCTATAGTTCTTTTCCGTTCATCATCCCCTGGCAGGAAATGACAATCAACACGGAAACTGCAATGTTCATCAAAAATGTGACTGCTGACACCAACGC
>PPYE01759341.1_pt1 | contig 12996 bp, 10 predicted proteins | sample 1559881 | NCBI WGS metagenome assembly PPYE01 (sample SAMN08240022, study PRJNA423297) | Human gut metagenome, whole genome shotgun sequencing project.
AACGTGCTGTCTTTGCAGAACCGCCTGCGGAATCTCCCTCTACAATGTAAATCTCGCAGTTTTCCGGATTTTTGTCGGAACAGTCAGCCAGTTTGCCCGGAAGGGCCATGCCGTCAAGGGCTGATTTACGGCGTGTTAAATCCCTGGCCTTTCTGGCCGCTGCACGGGCCCTCTGTGCCAGTATGGATTTCTCACACATGGACTTGGCCACAGCCGGATTCTGCTCCAGGAAATAAGTCAGCTGCTCGCTGACAATATTGTCCACTGCCGCACGGGCCTCGCTGTTGCCCAGCTTCTGTTTTGTCTGGCCCTCAAACTGGGGATCCTCGATTTTAACACTGATGATAGCTGTCAGACCCTCACGTATATCCTCTCCGGACAGGTTATCCTCGCTGTCCTTTAATAGCTTTTTCTCCCTGGCATAGTCGTTGAAGGTCTTGGTCAGGGCGTTCTTAAAGCCGGTGAGGTGGGTGCCTCCCTCAGGCGTATTGATGTTGTTTACAAATGTGTAGATATTCTCGGTATAGGAATCATTGTGCTGCATGGATACTTCCACATACACGCCTTCCCTGGTTCCCTCGCAGTAAATAACCTGATCGTAGATAGGGGTCTTGCCCTTGTTCAGGTATGTGACGAATTCCTTGATTCCGCCCTCATAGTGGAATACCTTTTCTTTCTTTTCGTCCCTGTCATCCTTGAGAATAATCTTCAGGTTTTTCGTCAGGAACGCCGTCTCCCTGAGGCGGATTTTGAGGGTATCATAATCATAGACTGTCTCTTCAAATATTTCCTTGTCAGGCAGAAAGGTAACTCTTGTGCCGTGCTGTTCCGGACCGCATTTGCCCACAATCTTTAAGGGGTATGTTACTTTCCCCCTTTCATACCGCTGCTGGTAAATATTTCCATCCTTATAGACCTGGACCTCCAGCCATTCAGACAATGCATTGACAACCGAGGCACCAACGCCATGAAGGCCGCCGGATACCTTATATCCGCCGTTGCCGAATTTACCGCCGGCATGGAGGATGGTAAATACAACTTCCACGGCAGGAAGACCTGCCTTTTTCTGGATGTCTACCGGAATACCGCGGCCGTCATCCATGACTGTGATGGAATTGTCCTCGTTAATGGTCACATCGATGGAATCACAATATCCCGCCAATGCTTCATCTACCGCATTATCTACAATCTCATACACCAGATGATGGAGACCTCTGGCAGATGTGCTGCCTATATACATGCCAGGCCGCTTCCTAACCGCCTCAAGTCCTTCCAAAATCTGAATCTGATCTGCTCCGTATTGCTCTCCCATGTTATATAATCATCCTTTCTTTCTAGTACGGCATTAATTCTCGTTGATGACAGTCCCGTCAATTACCTTGAAAACCTTATCAATCTGGAACCTGTTATTGACAAAATCATCCAGACCTGTGCAGGTAATCATAGTCTGTATATGTTTAATGGCTGACAGCAGATGGTTCTGCCTGCTGCTGTCCAGCTCTGATAACACATCATCCAAAAGCAGGATTGGATCGTCATGGCTCAATTGTTTCACCAGCTGAAGCTCTGACAGCTTAAGGGACAGGGCCGCTGTGCGCTGCTGCCCCTGGGATCCGAACCTGCGTATATCAATACCATTTACAATAAAGCTTATGTCATCCCTGTGAGGTCCCGACAATGTGGTCTTCTGCTTCATGTCCTGGGCCCGGTTCTTCTTAAGGATATCCTCCATCTGGTCTTCCCGGGTGTAGGGTTCATAGGAAATGGATATGTCCTCCCTGCCGCCTGTGAGACTCAGATGAATGGCATGTATGATTTCATTGAGCTGCTTAATGAATTCCCTTCGGAACTTAATCACCTCACGTCCGTAATTCACCAGCTGCATATCCCACACATCCAGGGTCTCCTCATAATCCGGTCTGAAAAACAGCTCCTTTAACAGCTTGTTTCGCTGAAGGAGGACCTTATTGTACTGTACAAGGGAATGGACATAGAGTTTATTCAGCTGGCACAGTTCCATATCAATGAACCGCCTCCTCTCGGATGGCCCGTTCTTTATGATATTCAGATCCTCCGGCGAGAAGAATACCACATTGGCTATGCCGAACAGCTCACTGGCCTTGCGTATGGGAACCCCATTGATGGCAATGCCCTTTGGCTTGTTCTTTTTCAGATGCATGTCAATGCGGTAAGGGACATTGTTTTTCCTTATCTGCAATTTAATATGGGATTCATCCTGATTGAACCGGATGATATCCCTGTCCTTGGCGCTTTTATGTGATTTGGACGTGCAGCACACGTAGACCGCCTCCAGGATATTGGTCTTTCCCTGGGCATTGTCCCCATAAAGTATATTGGTTCCCTGATTAAACTCCATATGTAGTTCTTTGTAGTTGCGGTAATTTTTCAGTTCTATGGATTCTATAATCATGGATTTCCCTGCCAGTCTGCTACTTAGTGATTTTAATGGTTTCACCCTTATAGGTGACCACATCACCGTCCACCAGTTTTTTTCCGCGCTGATAAACAGTCTCGCCGTTTACAGATACGAGGCCGTCCTGGGCGGCATATTTGGCTTCTACGCCTGATTCTGCCAGGCCAGCCGCTTTTAACGCCTGACCCAGCTTAATATAGTCTTCCCTAAGTTTTATTATTTCCATACTTTTCCTCTCTTAGACAGTGGCAGCATTAAAATTAACAGGAAGAATCAGATAAATGTAATTCTCCTCCTCGTCCTTGATAAAGCATGGGGACTTTGGATTCATCATATAAATATTGATTTCCTCGTCGTCAATGACACGCAGCGCGTCGATGAGGAACTTGGGATTAAATCCAATCATGATGTCCTTACCGGTCTTGTGAATCATTAAATCTGCATTCATGGAGCCGAAACTGGAGTTCAGCTTCAGTTCCATGGAATTATCTCCGATATTGATAATCAGAGGCTTCTTGTCGTTTTCACGGATCAGTATGGTGGCCCGCTCAATACAGTCCAGGAATTCCTTCTTGTTCACAGATACCTTTGTCTCATAGTCGCTGGAAAGCATCTGGCTGATTCTGAAATATTCACCCTCAATCAGACGGGATACCACGATGGTATTGTCAAATTCAAAGAGGATATGGTTTGTGCTGAAATAAATCAGCACCTCTTTTTCATTATCACCGCCTAATATTTTGCTGACCTCGCTTAAGGTCTTGCCGGGTACGATTACCTTTGTGTCCTCATAATGGTCTTTTAAACGTACTTTGCGGATGGAAATTCTGTGTCCGTCCAGTGATACCACCTTCAGCTGGTTTTCATTGACTTCAAACAGCTCTCCGGCCATCATCTTATTGCTGTCATTTGGTGAGATGGAGAAGATGGTCTGCTGGATGACCTCCTTCAAGGTGAACTGGGACAGACAGATATACTTATCTTTTTCTATATAGGGAAGGTATGCAAATTCTTCCCCGTCCCGTCCCTGGATATTGAACACGGAGTTCTCACAGCTGATGGTTGTGTTGAACTTGTCATCTGATTCAATGGTAACGGATGCATTTTCACTGGAAAGCCTTCTGGTAATTTCAGAGAACAGCTTGGCATCCAGCGCGATCTTGCCGTGTTCCAGTATGTCTCCCTCAACCCTTGTCTCGATTCCTAACTCCATATCATTGCCTGTAAGCTTGATTTCGTTGGTGCTGGCGTCAATAAGTATGCATTCAAGAATGGACATGGTGGTCTTGGAAGGTACAGCTTTCATTACAATATTAATTCCATTAACAATGGCGTCTTTTTGAAATCTTAACTTCATAATGTTGATAACTTCCTTTCAGAGTAATTGTGTGCCCGGTGTGTCATCTGTGAGTGAAGATATAGATAATTTTCGTAGAAACCGTAGTAGGGGCTGTGGGTTTGTGCAAAACTGTCTGAAGTCCTTGATAATTAAGGACAAGCACCTGTGGAACAGGATGTGGAAACCATCCACTTTCATGAGGGAAAACTTAAAGTTTATCCACAGGTGGTTAAAAGTCATTCACAAGCCCTTCAGAAAAGATCAGTTATCAACAGCCCGTCCACATAGATTCCACTTCCTATTGTGGATTGATCTTCTTTTTCAGTATCTCTATGGTATTTCTCAATGTGTCATCCTTTGCCATGTCGCCGGTTATCTTCTCAGCGCCATGTATGATGGTGGTATGGTCCCTTCCTCCCAGGTAGCGTCCGATGGTCTGGAGAGGAGTGGCCGTCATATCCCTGCACAGGTACATGACGATCTGTCTTGGGTATACGATTTCCTTATTACGTTTCTGGGATGAAATATCCAGGGGAGTAAGGCCGAAATGATCGGAAACCACCTGGATAATCAGGTCAGGGGTCACTTCCCTCTGGGCATTGGGGGAGATGATGTCCTTTAATGCTTCCTCGGCCAGTTCCAGGGTGATGTCGCACTTGTTAAGCCTTGATAACGCAACGATTTTTGTCAGGGCTCCCTCCAGCTCACGGATATTGGATTTGATATTGGTAGCGATGTATTTGATTACCTCGTTATCTATATTATATCCTTCCATCTCCTCCTTTTTGCGCAGAATCGCCATTCTTGTCTCATAATCAGGAGACTGGATGTCCACGGTCAGGCCCCATTCAAAGCGGGATCGGAGACGTTCCTCCAGAGTCTCAATTTCTTTCGGCGGTTTATCTGAGGATATGATAATCTGTTTCTTTGATTCATATAATGTGTTAAAGGTATGGAAAAATTCCTCCTGTGTGCTTTCCTTACCTATGATGAACTGGATATCGTCGATGAGAAGGACATCGTTGTTCCTGTATTTTTCCCTGAATTCCGTGGTGGTTATGTTGTTCTTATTACGGATAGCGTCAATCAGCTCGTTGGTAAAGGTTTCCGAGGTGACGTACAGTATCTTGGATTTTGCGTTGTTCTTTAATATGAAGTGGGCGATGGCGTGCATCAGATGGGTTTTGCCAAGTCCCACGCCTCCATATATAAAGAGAGGATTGTATATCTCACCTGGGGATTCAGCCACAGCAAGGGCGGCAGCATGGGCCAGGTTGTTATTTCCGCCTACAACGAAGGTATCAAAGGTATACTTGGGATTTAAGTTAGCACTCTGTATGACATCGGGGCTGACAGAAGCCTTGTTATTTTTAATCAGCTGGGGCGCAGCCGGTTCCTCCGCCTCCACGATTTGCTCCTTAACTTTGAAATCCACCTCGCATTCCTTTTCAAGGAATTCCGAGATGGTTACCTTTAATAAAAATCCATATTTTTTATTTACATATTGTAAAAAGGTCTGTTCGGGAACAATGATGGTTACTGTGTTGTCTTTAAAAGAGTGCGGCTTTAAGGGTTCCAGCCAGGTACTGTAGGAGATATTGGATATTTCATGTTCTTCTTTTAAAGTAAGTAAGATTTTGTCCCAGTTTTCTTTGATTTTTTCGATCATTTTTTGTCTCCTAAAACTGTATTGCAGAATTGCCCAATCTAAATCTATTGTATACTAAAGTAAAAATTTTTTCAATGACAAGTGTAAAATATTGTGGATAACTTTGTGAATTGGGGGTGGATGCCCTGTGTAAGCAGTGTGGAAAGATCTTTTGTCCACAAAAATCGTGAAAAAGTTAACTGGAGTTTTACACATGGTGGAAATATTCATAAATTCTGGATTTTTTAGATCGGGCTGGGGAAAAAACAGGTATTATCCCATACTTATCCACAACTTATCCACATTTTGTGGATAATGTTATGTTAATCTGGGATCCCATGTGAAAATAGTCTTGCATAGAAAGGGAAACATAAGCCTGAAACATTGACGCTGGTGTGATTTTTACTTATAATTACGTTGTAGCATTGCATTGTATCTTTATCATAAGAACAGTAGCAGGAGGAAAAAATGAATACTTTATCCAAAACCCGTGACCTGGTATTGGCAGCAGTCATTGCAGCCATTATCGTAATCATGGCATTTGTGCCATTCTTAGGGTATATTCCGCTTGGATTCATGAATGCGACCACCGTTCATATCCCTGTGATTATCGGAGCCATTATTCTGGGACCGAAATACGGGGCATTCCTGGGGTTGACATTCGGCCTGACCAGTTTGTGGAAGAATACCTTCATGCCAAATCCCACGTCCTTTGTGTTTTCACCCTTTGTTACCATGGGACAGTTTCACGGAAATCCGGGAAGCCTGGTTATCTGCCTGGTTCCAAGAATACTGATTGGGGTTGTGGCCTATTATGTATACCGTCTGTTTATGAGAACGCTTAAGAACAGGAGGAATAAGCAGGGGACCGCATTGTTTGCGGCAGGCGTGGCCGGCTCCCTGACCAACACCCTTCTGGTTATGAACCTGATTTATTTTTTGTTTGGGGATCAGTATGCGTCCGCTGCCAGCTGGACAGCCAAATGGGTATATGGAGTAATATTGGGAATTATCGGTATGCAGGGAGTGCCGGAAGCCCTGGTGGCCGGAATTATTGTGACGGCTGTGGCCGGAATCCTGCTGAAGCTGACACCTGACATCAGAGGATAGCAGCGTAAAGGAAACCGGATTTATACTAAATATAGTAATGTAGTTTTGCAATGCACACATTTTGTTGGGACAGTCTCCGGGACTGTCCTTTTTTGCCGGTTTTTTGTTGATTTTTTGAGAAAATCCGCTTGACGAAGGCGGATTTCTTCTATATAATTGAGAAGATGTTTAATTATACTAGTCTAAATGTGTGTTTTCACATTGCCACATAATTTTGATAGGAGGTGCCCGGATATGAAGATGACATTTCAGCCCAAGAAGAGACAGAGAGCGAAAGTTCATGGCTTTAGAGCAAGAATGAAGACTACAGGCGGTAGAAAAGTTATTGCTGCCAGAAGAGCTAAAGGTAGAGCAAAATTATCTGCTTAATTGTTTCAAGCTTAAAGCAAAAGAACTACGGGCCACAGCATCATGTGGCCTTTTCTTTTCTTACCTTCCCGGAAAAAGGGGAGTGTTTTGACAACCTGATTGTAAGGAGTTTCGGATGAAACGATTTCCTTCCGTTAAGAAGAACAGTGAGTTCCAGGTGATATACAGGAATGGAACTTCCTATGCGAACAGACTGCTGGTGATGTATGTGATGAAAACCGGGGAAGATGAAAACCGCATTGGCATATCTGTAAGCAAAAAAGTGGGCAACAGCGTTGTCCGCCATCATATAACAAGGCTTTTAAGAGAGATTTTCCGTTTAAACAATAACAGAATAAAGACTGGGTTAAACATCATCCTGGTAGCCAGAGGCGCTGCCAGACAATCGGATTACAAACATTTGGAGGGTGCTTACCTGCACCTGTGCGGACTGCATCACATTTTAAAAGAATCGAAGTGAAGTGATTATGGCAAGATGTCTGATTTTGTTGGTAAGGGGATACCAGAAGTTTCTGTCGCCCCTTAAAGTAAGAACTCACTGTATTTACACACCTACATGCTCTCAATACGCCATTGAAGCATTAAAAAAGTATGGTGCGTTAAAAGGTACATGGTTGGCCTGCAAGAGGATACTCCGGTGTCACCCATTTGCAGAAGGCGGTTATGATCCAGTTCCGTAGATCGAAGGAGGTAGTGTATTGAACAGTATAGCTGGCGCAGTATTATTGACAAAAACAGGAGGTATTCTGGGGCCGATAGCTGATATCCTGGGGTGGATCATGGACTTATTGTTCCGTTTTACCAGTACCTTCGGAATATTGAATATCGGTTTATGTATCATTTTATTTACCCTTGTAACCAAGGTGCTGATGATACCTCTTACCATTAAGCAGCAGAAATCATCAAAGCTCATGGCGGTCATGCAGCCCGAAATTACAGCCATTCAGAAGAAGTACAAGGGCAAGGAAAGTGACCAGAAGTACGCCATGATGATGCAGACTGAAATCAAGGCGGTTTATGAGAAGTACGGCACATCCATGACAGGCGGATGTCTCCCTCTTCTGATTCAGATGCCTATTATTTTCGCGTTGTACCGCGTCATCTACAATATTCCTGCATACGTACAGTCCGTAAGGGTATATTATGAAGCAGTGGTAAGCAAGCTTCCCAGCGGATATGAAGCTTCCCAGGCATTTACAGACCTGGCACAGGCCCACAAGATGGTGGGTGAGAGATTTGACTATACCAATGTAAACACAGTCATTGATTTATTATATAAGCTGACAGGACAGCAGTGGGATTCTCTGGTTAACGCCTTTTCTTCCGTGGGACAGGCAGTTACGGAAACCGGCGTGAGAGTGGTGGATGCCATTGAAAATATGCAGAACTTTTTTGGTCTGAATATTGCATACACACCCCTGCAGGTTATCATGAACTATTTTAATAAGGTTGACAACACCACTCTGATGACTGCATTTGCAGCACTGTGCATTCCGCTGTTAGCAGGTTTAAGCCAGTGGTACAGCACCAAGCTGATGACAGCCAACCAGCCCCAGCAGTCTGAAGATGCTCCGGGCGCAAACATGATGAAGAGCATGAATGTGACCATGCCTTTAATGTCCGTATTCTTCTGTTTCTCATTTGCATCCGGTATCGGACTTTACTGGGTTGCACAGAGTGTATTTACCATTATCCAGCAGGTGGGAATCAATTCTTATCTTAATAAGGTTGATATTGACGACCTGGTTCAGAAGAACATTGAAAAGACGAACAAGAAGCGCGCAAAGAAAGGCCTTCCTCCTACAAAAGTGGGCAATGTAGACGAGATGCTCAAGAAGATTGAGGCAAAGGAAGAAAAGGCAGAGCAGGCCCAGATGGCTAAGATCGCTAAGACCAAGTCTATTGTTGAGGAGTCTACCAAGTACTATAATGATAATGCCAAGCCCGGAAGTCTGGCGGCTAAGGCTAACATGGTTTCCAAGTATAATGAGAAGCATGAGAAGGGTAAAAAGTAGGAGGGTTTTGTATGGATATGATTACAGTTACTGCCAAGACAGTGGACGAAGCAGTTACAAAGGCGTTAATCGAACTTGAAACCACCAGCGACAAACTGGAATATGAAGTAGTTGATAAAGGAAGTACAGGATTCCTTGGTATCGGCGCAAAACCTGCCATTATTCGTGCTAAGAAAAAAGAGTCCATTGAGGATAAGGCCATGGATTTCCTGTCTCAGATTTTTGGGGCAATGAATATGCAGGTGAATATTACAGCTGCATATAACCAGGAGGAGCAGGAGCTGTCCTTAAACCTGGAAGGCGAGGATATGGGAATCCTCATTGGCAAGAGGGGCCAGACCCTGGATTCTCTCCAGTATCTGGTGAGCCTGATTGTGAACAAGGGAACAGAAGGATATCTCAGGGTGAAGCTGGATACTGAGAATTACCGTGAGAGAAGGAAGGAAACCCTGGAGACCCTGGCTAAGAACATTGCCTATAAGGTTAAGAGAACCAAGAGACCGGTATCCCTTGAACCTATGAATCCTTACGAGAGAAGAATCATTCATGCGGCTCTTCAGAATGATAAGTATGTTACCACCAGAAGCGAAGGAGAAGAGCCTTTCCGCCATGTGGTGATTGCCCTTAAGAAGGAGGCAGCGTCCGGCGACCGTAAGGGACGCTATGACAGAAATAAAGGGGGACGTTTTGAGCGTTCCGACCGTTCCGGCGGATATAGAAATAACCGCCGCACCAATGGAAACAGTGCATCTCAGACAGGTTCAGATGCATCAGCAGAGACTGCTGCCGGTGAAGAAAAATAAGCCTATCCGTGGTTGATCGGATGCAGGCAGTAATGAAACAGGTTAAGAGGCTGTTGCTGAAGCGACGGCCTTTTTGCTCTATTGTGAGGAGAGCCTATGAAGACAGATACGATAGCGGCTATAGCTACAGGTATGAGCAATTCAGGAATCGGAATCGTGCGAATCAGCGGAGAGCAGGCATTTTCCGTGATTGATTCCATATTCCGCAACAGAAAGGGAGAAAGGGTCAGACTGAGCCTTTCCCGGTCCCATACAGTCCATTATGGGTATATATATGACGGTGATGAGAAGGTGGATGAGGCCCTGGTTATTATCATGAAGGGGCCCCACAGCTATACGGCTGAGGATACGGTGGAGATTGACTGCCACGGGGGAGTGCTTATGGTCAGGCGGATTCTGGAGACTGTTCTTCACGCAGGGGCCAGAACAGCTGAACCGGGAGAGTTTACAAAGAGGGCTTTCTTAAATGGAAGGCTGGATTTGTCCCAGGCCGAGGCGGTGGCAGATGTGATTCACGCTACCAATGAATATGCGTTAAAAAGCTCCGTGAGCCAGCTGAGCGGTTCAGTGTCCGCTAAAATTAAGGAACTGCGCAGCCAGATACTGTATCAGATCGCTTTTATCGAATCAGCTCTGGATGATCCGGAACATATATCACTGGATGGATATGGGAGCCGGCTGATGGATGATCTGGTGCCTATGATTGGTGAGGTGAGAAAGCTCCTCCTGTCTGCGGATGACGGCAGGGTTATGTCCGAAGGGGTAAAGACAGTTATACTGGGTAAACCCAATGCAGGTAAATCCTCTCTGATGAATGTGCTTTTGGGAGAGGAGAGGGCCATTGTTACCGAAATTGCGGGAACCACCAGGGATACCCTGGAAGAGCATATTTATTTGCAGGGGATCAGTCTTAATGTGGTGGATACAGCGGGAATCAGGGATACAGAGGATGTGGTGGAGAAAATCGGTGTGGACCGGGCGATGAAAGCAGCCAGGGACGCTGATTTAATTATTTATGTGGTGGATGGTTCCAGGCCCTTGGATGAAAGCGACAGGGAAATAATAGAATTTATCCGGGACAGAAAAACCATTGTATTGCTGAACAAATCGGATTTGGATTTGGAAGTGGGTACGGCCGAGCTGGAACAGATTTGCGGACATAAGGTGCTCCCTGTTTCTGCTAAAGAAGAACAGGGAATCGAGCTGCTGGAGCAGGAAATCAAGAAGCTCTTTTATCACGGCGACCTGTCTTTTAATGACCAGGTTTATATTACAAATGCGCGTCATAAGGAAGCCCTGGAGCAGTGTCTGGAGAGTCTGCTGATGGTAAAGGGAAGCGTTGAGGACAGCATGCCAGAGGATTTTTATTCCATTGACCTGATGAATGCATATGAACAGCTGGGTTTCATTATCGGGGAGGCAGTGGATGATGATGTTGTCAATGAGATATTTGCAAAATTCTGTATGGGTAAATAGGGAAATTTAATATGGAAGAGGAACGCGAAATGATACCTTATTTAGAAGAAACATACGATGTGGTGATTGTCGGAGCCGGCCATGCAGGATGTGAGGCCGCTCTGGCCAGTGCAAGACTGGGTATGGAAACGATTATGTTTACTGTCAGCGTGGACAGCATAGCGCTGATGCCCTGTAACCCTAACATAGGAGGAAGCTCCAAGGGGCATCTGGTCAGGGAGTTAGATGCGCTGGGCGGAGAGATGGGGAAGAATATAGACAAGACCTTCATACAGTCCAAGATGCTCAATGAATCCAAGGGACCGGCTGTTCATTCCCTGCGGGCTCAGGCTGATAAGCAGGATTACAGCAGGCATATGAGAAGGACCCTGGAAAACACAGATCATCTCACCATACGTCAGGCGGAAGTGTCTGAAATCTTGGCGGAGGATGGTAAAATCAGGGGAGTAAAGACATTTTCCGGCGCAGTGTATTACGCAAAGGCCGTGATACTGTGCACGGGAACGTATCTGAAAGCCAGGTGTATCTATGGGGATGTGAGCAATCCTACAGGTCCTAACGGCCTTCAGGCAGCCAACCATCTTACGGATTCCCTGAGAAAACATGGAATTGAGATGTTCCGGTTCAAGACAGGAACACCGGCCAGAGTGGATAAAAAAAGCATTGATTTTTCCAAAATGGAAGAGCAGTTTGGGGATCCCAGGGTTGTGCCGTTTTCATTTTCAACGAATCCGGATGAAATCCAGAAAGACCAGGTTTCCTGCTGGCTGACTTATACCAATGAAAATACCCATCGTATCATCAAGGATAATCTGGACCGTTCACCTCTGTTTTCAGGGGCCATTGAGGGAACCGGACCAAGGTATTGTCCTTCCATTGAGGATAAGGTGGTTAAATTCCCGGATAAGAACCGTCATCAGGTATTTGTGGAGCCGGAGGGCCTTTACACCAATGAGATGTATCTGGGAGGCATGAGCAGTTCGCTGCCGGAGGATGTACAGTATGCAATGTACCGTACGGTTCCGGGACTTGAAAAGGTAAAGATAGTGAGAAATGCCTATGCCATTGAATATGACTGTATTAACGCTCTTCAGCTTAAACCGACTTTGGAGTTTAAGAAGATTTCCGGCCTGTTTGCAGGCGGGCAGTTTAACGGAAGCTCAGGGTATGAGGAGGCGGCCGTCCAGGGGTTCATGGCTGGTGTGAATGCAGTGATGAAGATACGTGGACAGGAGGCTGTGGTTCTGGATCGTTCACAGGCATATATAGGGGTTCTGATTGATGATCTGGTAACAAAAGAAAACCATGAACCTTACCGGATGATGACTTCCAGGGCAGAGTACAGACTTTTGCTGCGTCAGGACAATGCAGATATAAGACTCAGAAAAATCGGTCATGAAATCGGCCTGGTAAGTGATGAAGAGTATGAACATCTTTTAAAGAAGATGGATGATATACAGTCAGAGATCAAACGGCTGGAAAAGACTGTTATAGGTGTGAGTGATCGGGTGCAAATGTTTTTGGGAAAATATGGAAGCACCTTATTGAAGTCCGGAATAACGCTGGCAGAGCTGGTCAAGAGGCCGGAATTGGATTATGTTAAACTGGCAAAACTGGATGAAGGCAGGCCTGAACTTCCTGATGATGTCACAGAACAGGTTAATATTGAGATTAAGTATGAAGGATATATAAAGCGTCAGATGCAGCAGGTGGCACAGTTTAAGAAGCTGGAGGATAAGAAGCTGCCGGAGGACTTTGACTATTCAGAGGTAAACAGCCTTCGCAGGGAGGCAGTTCAGAAG
>PPYE01187269.1_pt1 | contig 12991 bp, 10 predicted proteins | sample 1559881 | NCBI WGS metagenome assembly PPYE01 (sample SAMN08240022, study PRJNA423297) | Human gut metagenome, whole genome shotgun sequencing project.
TCCAAAGAAGAGTTGGGTCGTTAACTGGAACCAAGTTAGCTGATGGTTCAACAGCATGACCTTTTGATTTCCAGAAATCAAGCCACATTTGGCGAATTTGTGCTGAAGTAAGTTGTTTCATTATTTCTCCTTAATTATTTCTTAATTTATACCAATTAGAAAATACTAAAAGAATAAAAGACAAAACCACTAAACGAAGGGCGACGTGAACCGCGGTACCACCTTCATTCAATGACCTTGTCATTCTTATTTTTCTTAAATTTTAAACTTTGAGTAGCAAGTAATCTCATCCGTCCATGGCTCGCAGCGACCGCCACTTTTCTGTATCCGAATCAATGATTACCTTTCTCAAAGGGAAGACTCAGAGTTTCCTAACATTAAAACTCTTTGTTACTTTCCATTTTAACGTGTTTTAGGTCTTAGGTCAAGTTGATAACAACATTATCAACTTTATCTTATGATTTATTTGCTAGAGCTTGATGTTGAACTTGATGAAGCTCCAGAACCAGTCACATACTGGTCAAGAATTGCACTAAAGGATTTATCTACAACCTTAACATTGTATTTTTTAAGAACCTTGGCAATTACTGAGTTAGTGAAATTAGTATCAGCTTTCTTACCATTGATGATAACCTTAGTCAAATCATCTTTATAGTTTTTCCAATCTGCATTTTTCTCAGATTTTGAAACAGTTTTGACGACGTAGTAAGTTGCAGCACCAGTTGAGCTATTTGAAACAGTCACTACATCAGAAACGGCATTAGCATCTTGCTTGAAAGCCGCTGTCAAAACATCTGTTGGGAAGTCTTGAGAAGCCGAGTTAACTGTCTTAGAAGTTACTTTCAAGCTGTTATCCTTAGCAACTTTCGAGAAGTCTGCTCCTTCTGCTTTAGCTTCAGAGGCTACTTTATCTGCCACAGCTTTATCAGTAGTTGAAACTACTTGCACCTCTGTATTTGGTGTGTAATTATCATAAGCAGCCTTGTAATTTGCTTCCGTCAAATCTTTTTGTGCAGCTTGGTTAACAGCGTACTCAACCAATTTCTGTGTACGGATTTGAGTACGGTATGACTCTTCTGTCTGACCATAGGCTGCAAGCACTTGTGAAAATTGGTCTCCGTATTGTTCTGAAGCTTGTTTATAGGCTTTATCAACATCTTCTTTGCTGACCTTGCTACCGTATTCTTTTTCAAGGACCTTTTGCAACGTTGCACTCAAAACACTTTGTTGTGTTTGGTTACTACCTTTAAGTGAATTAAAGACATCCCCAACAGTAACAGTATCACCTTTCATAGATACTAAGATTGTTTCTTCAGTCGTTTTGTTTCCCAGAGAAATATACATAGCACCAGCACCAACAAGGGCTGAAACAGCTACAAGGGCAAGACCTCGGAGGAAGGGAGCACCTGAACTTGTTTTAACAGCATCACGAGTTTTCTTAGTTTTAGCACGTTTAGCTTTTTCTTTCGCTTTTTCACTGGCGAGGGCAATGCTTTCCTCTTCTTCTTTTTGACGATCAAGTTGCTCTTGTTCTGTATCTTCATCTGCTACAACCTCTTCAACAGTTTCTTCTGTTGACTCAAGGTTTTCATTTTCTTTAGCCATTTTATCTACTCCTTAAATTGTCAAAATCTCCATTATTATACCACACTTACTTAAATAATGCTTAATCTGGCAAAATAACATTTTCAGAGTTTTTCCGAATCATAAGAAGTCCATCACTCATAGGTATCAAACTAGCAGTCAAATCAGGGTTATCTAAAGTCGCATCAAAAAGGCGATGCAAGCCACGATAGATAGTTCGCTGACCACGACGAACCTCCATGATGTCTTTGGCAATATCCCCACCTTGGAAAATATCATCAAAGACAATGACACCACCAACTGTAAGACGTTTTAAGATTTCAGGCAGAAAGACGATATATTTAGACTTGGCTGAGTCCATAAAGACAAAATCATAATCTATGTCTAAGTCTTGCAATACCTCGGCAGCATCTCCTTCGACCAAGGTAATTTGTTTGCGACTGTCATACTTAGCTAGATTTTCCTTGGCAAAGCCAATCATTTCTTCATTACGATCAACTGTCGTAATCTGAGCATCAGGTGCATATTCAGCCATAAGAAGGGCTGAAAAACCAATAGCTGTTCCTACCTCAAGAATTTTCTTAGGCTGTAAGGTCTGCAACAAAAATCGGAAATATGCAACAACCTCGTGTTGGATAATCGGAATATTCTCCTTACGAGCAAAGACCTCCAGTTCAGCCAAGTGCCCTGTACTCTCCTTAAGATGCGTTCGCATGTAGTCCACGATATCCTTGTTTACTATAGGACGACGCATGTTGTGATTTGCATTTTTACTATATGATTTAACCATGTGTTTTATTATATAAAAAATCCCTAGCGAGTGCTAGAGATTTAGATTAATAGAAACATCTTTTTTGACATTCCCAGTCAATAAATTGTAAAAACCTACATTTAAGACAGCCACTCTTAAACCTAAAAAAGAACCACTCTTTTCCAGAATGATTCTCTCAATATAGTATACTGACTTCTTTTTAAGAAAGATGAACACCTTTTTCAACCAAGGCTTCCAATTCAACTAAGCGGTCTTCGAAAACCTTGAAAGCTGCATCCAAGTAGTCAGTGTTGGTCATGTCAACACCAGCTTTCTTGATGACTTCCAAAGGATAGTCTGAGCTACCTGCCTTAAGGTACGTAAGGTAAGCTTCTTTATCTTCTTCATTACCGTGAACAATCTTTTCTGCCAAGTAGCTTGCTGCTGCAAATCCTGTAGCATATTGATAGACATAGTAATTCATGTAGAAATGCGGAATACGTTCCCACTCAAACTGAATTTCGTAGTTATCTTCAGCTTTAAGGTTATAGTATTTCTCATTGAGGTCTGCATAAAGCTTATTCAAGAAGTCTGCTGTCAAGATTTGACCCGATGCATCCGCTTCATGGATAGCATGCTCAAACTCGGCAAATTGCGTTTGACGGAAGACGGTTCCCTTAAATCCATCTAAATAGTGGTTAAGGATAGCAAAACGTGTCTTATCATCTTTAACTTCTTTAAGAAGTGTTTCTGTCAAGATATTTTCATTAGTTGTAGACGCAATTTCAGCCAAGAAGATTGGGTAATCTCCGTAAACATATGGTTGTGTCTGACGTGTGAAAGTTGAATGCAAACTGTGGCCAGTCTCGTGAACCAAGGTAAAGAGATTGTCCAAAGTGTCTTGCCAGTTCAAAAGCATGAAAGCATTGGTATCATAGGCACCACCTGAGTAGGCGCCTGAACGTTTCCCTTTGTTAGGGTGAACATCAATCCAACGTTCCGTAAAGGCTGCATGAACCTCTTTACTATACTCCTCACCAAAGATAGCCAAGACTTCCTCTGCTTTCTTGAGGGCTTCTTCATAAGTAAGAGCAGTCTCTGCCTCAGAAAGTGGTGCATAAACATCATACATCTTAAGCTTATCAAGTCCCAACACCTTCTTACGCAAATCAAGGTAACGGTGCAAAAGTGGCAAATGCTTATTCACTGATTCTAAGAGTGAGTCGTAAACACTTTCTGGAATAAAGTTAGCTGCAAGTGCTGCATGACGTGCCGAATTATAGTGACGAACTTTAGCCATATAATTGTGAACCTTGACAACGCCTTGAAGTGTTTGTGCATAGGTATGTTGGAACTGCTCATAAGTTCTATACATAGCTTCATAGGCTCCCTTACGGACTTCACGATTCTTAGATTCCATGAGGGTGATAAAGTTACCATGTGTCAACTCAATCACATCCCCTTGACCATCCGATACCCATGGAAAGAGGATATCAGCATTATCCAAGACGTTGAAGGTATCCGTTGGACCGTTAAAAATATCACCAGCTGCTGCCAAGAGTTCTTCTGCTTCTTGAGAAAGAACGTGGTCTTTGTTTGCCAAAAGACGTTCGAAATAGTGGTCATAAAGTCCAAGACCTGGCTCTTGTTCTTTGAAAGATACTAATTTTTCAGCTTCCAAAGCCATAAACTCAGGCTCAAAGTAGGCAAAGGCTTCACTCAACTGTGAGTATAGGTTTGAGGCTTTGGCATTGTACTCTTGGTAAAGACCTACCGTTGTATCTTGGTCATTTTTCATTGACGCATAAACGTAGATTTTTTCCAAACGACGCATCAAACTCATATAAAGTTCTGTTGCTTCAAGCAAATTCTTGGCTGAGTCCAAGAGGTGACCAGCAAAGGAACTAGCCTTCTTCAAATCCTGAACAATGCTTTCATATTCAGTCTCCCAATTAGCGTCTGTCGCAAAAATGGTGGTCAAATCCCATGTATATTTTTCTTCTAAATGACAACGATTGTCTGACATAATATTCTCCTTAATTGTGTCTATACTCTACTATTTTAGCATAAAAGATGGGAGGGCACAGGGTTTGCTTATAAGAAAAATCCATTTTTCGATAATACTGCATAAAAAGCTTTTCAAAACCATCAATAGATAATCTAATTTGGACAAATCCTTGCTTAGACTCTGGAAACCGCACTTGTGGAAAAAAATCCTGATCGGACAAACTTAACAAATTCATCCCCTTAAGATAAGCCTCCTCCTGCCTTCTCATCCATCTTGGATTTTTCCCCATTAATTCCCGTTGAATAACATGTGAGACTTTCTTTCGCTGAGTCACTTGATAAGTCTCCACCTTTCTGGCCTGATAAGGAAAACGTAATATGGTCATGAGATTTTCTATTAAAGACCAGGTCTTAGTTAAGTAATAAACTCTCCCAAAAATATCCTCATAGATGAGATACTTAAGTCTAATCTCTTCCCTCTCCCAATCAAGTTCCCAAAGGTGGAAACCTATCTTAGTTGTAAAATAAAGAAAATCACGCTGTAGATCTGTTAAACGCTGTCCCAACCACAGTTCTTGCCCCAAAAGCCATCGTACCTCGTAACCTATTTGATGGTAAGCTAAAGTCCGCTCTCTTAAACGTTTCTGTGATAAACGAGAACACTGGACTTCCAAGGCTAAGGAATCTCCAACGAATAAATCCGCAATCTGACCTAACTCAGGCAGAACCTTTTCAATACAAACTCTTTCACCATGATTGTCCAGGGATTGATACACAGTGGCTTTTAGGGATAAATGTTGGGCCGATTCATTTTCTGAGAAAAACTGACAATCCTGCAAAGATTTATGGGCAAAATGCGGGCATATCACCTTTCCCTGTCTCAACAATACAATTCCTTGACAGCCAGGGCACCTATAAGTTTCCTCACGATTCAACCCATTTTCAAGAGCCGAAACCAAGAGCCCTTTCTGATTTTTAGCGATTAACATGACTCCCTCCTTTATACACTCTATTACGTATTCGCAAAAAATGTCATAAAATGAAAAAAAGCATCTAGATTTCTCTAGATGCATCCCCTATTCAAATTAAAACTTGCTCCCTGCTGTATGGAAACATAGGTTCATAGGTGTATTACCTACTTTAAGATACAAGTGCCGATCAATCCATTTGAACTCTTTTCAATTTCTAGAGGTAAATCCCCAATCTACCCTGAAATTAAAACTCGAAAACAGTCTCTATCCCACACGACCATTGAAAATAGTCAATGTAGCATAGACAGATGCTCTCACAAACATCTAGTCAAATTCCATCTCTAAAACACCATTCCAATATGCTTCCTACCCTCTAGTTCCTAATTCTCATCAAGGACTTACTTCCTTTAGTCAATAACAAGATAAAACAATTTTTAGATTTGGATAATCACCATCCAAAATCCTGATTTACTAACATTGAACCACAATTTCCCTAGGTGCAGTTCAATACCAACAAACGCAAAACCGTGTTGGTACAAAATGGTTTCTATCAAAGAGTATCTTGTGATTGATAGTCAGTCAATCTAAAAAGCTTTCCCTCTAGCTTTTGTGCAAATCGTCACACTGCGTACAAAATACTATTTTCTAGAAGAGTATCAGCTAAAATAGCTACTCTCAAAACATACCACCTGTTAAGAAAAGATTTAGTCCGCCTTCTGATAGATCTATTTGCAGGTACTGCTTTATTTTCTTTCCCTCTCCATTTAAAAAAGTACTCTCCCTTAAACTCGCCTTCCAAAATGGGATTAGATCTCCAAAACATGTGTTAGAAGTCGTCTTCTTATCATCCTGATTTTTTGGATTGGCTCGTCTAGAAAATCTCACCCACCAACCTTTAGACGCAACCCTTGTTCAAGTTTACTATGCCTCAGCTATCGGTATATTCTTTTCCGCTATTTATCTACGTACTGGCATCCTCTGATGGACTATTGTTCTGCACTTTTTGGTTATTTTTACTAGTTTCCTTCTGTCACAAGCGACACAGGCTGCTCCAGCTACAAGTATCTGGTATTTCATTCTCTGGTTACTACTGATTACCATAGTACTCTGCCTCATTCGTCCTAAAAAATTGGAAGCCATTAGACGTCTTAGCAACTGACACTTTATACAGCATTCCATCAGTACTCCTATAAGACCTGACTTTATAAAAATTTCATATCAGGTCTTCATCTATTCCTATCAGGATTTTACTGATATTAGACTTCTCATTTTGTTATAATATAGGTCACAATCATATTTTAAAAAGGGGTTGCTTATGAATTTTCAACAATGTCGCTATGTTCATACTATCTCTGAAACAGGATCATTTAGTAAGGCTGCTAAGAAGCTTTTTTTGACCCAACCCAATCTTTCAGCATCCATTCGTGATTTAGAGGAAGAACTGGGAGTTCTACTCTTTGAGCGCTCCAATACGGGAGCCAAACTGACTGATGATGGCCATGATTTTCTAAAATACGCCAAACGTATCCTTAGGGAGCTGGATCTACTAAAAGGACGCTATCACAAGTCCTTTAAGAAATCGTTCACCATTGCCAGTCACCACTATGATTTTTTGTCACTTCCCATGGCTCATATTGCCAAACGTTTCCGTAGTGATTATCAAGAATTTCAATTAATCGAAACAACAACTAGAAAGATTCTCAAGAGCGTAGAGAGTTTCGAAAGTGACTTGGGGATTATTTATCTCAATGAAGATAACGTCCACATCCTAGAGCGCAGTTTCAAACACATGGATTTGACTTTCACTCCACTTGGAGACTTTAAAACCAAGATTTTCTTGGGACGTCAACATCCCTTAGCCAAGAAAAAATCTCTAAATCTCAAGGATTTAGAGGGATATCCACAAGTCCGTTTTCGTCAGGAAAGCTCTGGAATTCATCTCACCGAGGATCCGCTGGAAGTCCTGCCTGACCAGCAAGTTATCTACAGTAATGACCGAGGCAGTGTCATGAATCTGCTATGTTCCTCTGATAGTTATGCTTCTGGCCTTGGTATTGTCAACAGTTTTATCAAGGACCAGATTGTCCTAATCCCACTTAAGGATAGTACCAAGCACACTTTGGGTTTTGTAACCAACAATAAACAAAAACAATCTACAATTATTCAAGCATTTATCGAAGAAATTCGAGATAGCTTACTACCCCACCACTAAGGAGACCTTGATGCTATTAGTAAACTAAACAGATACCCTAATGCCTATGGACCTGATGGAAACGTAGAACAAATTAAACATTTATTGAAATATAGTGTATAAAAAAACGAGTTCGACTGAACTCGTTTTAATGTTAAAAATATCTCTTTTCATTACTCTTAGGTGAGTAGGGGTATACAACGAAATCAAAATAAGGAATGGAACGGAAGGCTTACCATTCAAAATCAATTCGTTTTCCCACTCCCACTTAAGGAAATACTATAAAACAGAATTACTGTTAGCCAATCACACTTCCATTTGGAACAGATGGATCTACTGTCAAGACAGTGAGTTTACCGTCATGTTCAGCAGAAAGAATCATACCTTGGCTGACATATTTCTTCATCATCTTACGTGGTTTAAGGTTCGCCACGACTTGAAGTTTCTTGCCGACCAATTCTTGTTCGTTTGGATAGAATTTAGCGATACCTGAGAGGATTTGACGGTCTTCACCGTCACCAGCATCAAGACGGAAACGGAGCAATTTGTCTGAACCTTCGACTTTTTCTACTTCTTTAACTTCAGCAACACGGATTTCAACCTTGTCAAAGTCTTCAAATTTGATTTGGTCTTTTTCAGATTTAAGTTCGACTTCTTCTGGGTTCCATTCTTTTTCTTGTGGTTTGCCTGCGTTCATTTGAGATTGGATGTAGGCAATTTCTTCGTCCATGTCAAGACGTGGAAAGATTGGAGTTCCTTTTGAAATAACTGTAACATTTTCTGGGAAACCTGAAAGTTCAAGATTTTCAAGGTCAAATACCACTGGCAATCCGAGCTGTTCCATGATGGCATTTGAAGTGCTCATCATGAACGGTTGGATCAGGTGGGCTACCACACGAAGGCTAGCTGCCAAGTGAGCCATCACTGCTCTCAATTGTTCCTCGTCACCATCTTCTTTCGCAAGTACCCAAGGGGCTGTTTCGTCAATGTACTTATTGGTACGTGAGATGATATTCCACACAGCATCTAGGGCGCGTGGGAAGTCCACAGCATTCATTTGTTTGTGGAACTCTTCGATATTTTCAGCCACAACCTTAGCCAAATCAGCATCATAGTCTGTAACATTCTCAATATAGGCAGGTACTTGACCATCGAAATACTTGTTAATCATGGCAACTGTACGATTAAGAAGGTTTCCGAGGTCATTAGCCAACTCATAGTTGATACGGGCCAGATAGTCTTCTGGCGTGAAAGTACCATCTGAACCGACTGGAAGACTACGCATGAGGTAGTAACGAAGGGGATCAAGACCGAATCGCTCTACCAACATTTCTGGATAGATGACATTACCTTTAGACTTAGACATCTTACCGTCTTTCATGACAAACCAACCATGAGCAACAAGACGTGTAGGCAATGGTAAATCAAGTGCCATCAAGATGATTGGCCAGTAGATTGAGTGGAAACGAAGGATGTCCTTACCAATCATGTGGATGATTTCGTGGTTTTTATCATTTTGCCAGAAAAGGTCAAAATTACCATGCTCATTCTGGCCATAACCGAGGGCAGTAATATAGTTGATAAGGGCATCAATCCACACATAAACCACATGTTTTGGATCTGATGGTACTTTAACTCCCCAAGAGAAGGTTGTACGTGATACCGCCAAATCTTCCAAGCCTGGCTCAATGAAGTTTTTAAGCATTTCATTCATACGACCATCAGGTTGGATAAATTCTGGGTGTTCTTTATAGAAGGCCGTCAAACGGTCTGCGTAGTTGCTGAGTTTAAAGAAATAGGATTCTTCAGACACTAGCTCCACTTCATGTCCTGATGGAGCCACACCACCAATGACATTGCCCTCTTCATCACGGTAAACTTCTGCCAACTGACTTTCAGTGAAGAATTCTTCGTCTGAAACTGAGTACCAACCAGAGTATTCACCAAGGTAGATATCACCTTTTTCCAAGAGACGCTCGAAAACTTGAGCAACAACTTTTTCATGGTAATCGTCAGTCGTACGAATGAATTTATCGTATGAGATATCCAAAAGTTGCCAGAGATCCTTAACACCAACAGCCATACTATCCACATACTCTTGTGGTGTGATTCCTGCTTCTTCAGCCCTTTGTTGAATCTTTTGGCCGTGTTCATCAAGCCCAGTAAGGTAGAAGACATCATAGTTCATCATACGTTTGTAACGTGCCAAGACGTCACAAGCAATGGTTGTATAGGCAGAACCAATATGCAATTTACCAGATGGGTAGTAGATAGGTGTTGTGATGTAGAATGTTTTTGTCATTTTAATTTCCTTTCATGTGTTAACAAATGGGCTAACACTGATGATATAACATCTTATTATAGCACGTTTTGGACACTAAAAAAACCAGACTAGCTGATTTTTGCTCTTTTAATATTCACCTAGGAATGAAAGAATTTTTTATCGTCCCTAACATTACGCTCATAGTCGTAATCCAGTTTTTTCTCTTCTTTTGTTAGACGTTTAAAGATTTTTCTTCTGAAAGTTTGCCTTTTTTATCATAGGTAAGGACATTGATTTTATCGTCATTAACCTTATAGTGAACTGTCTCTTTATGAAATTCCTTATAAGACTTAATATAAACTTTTTTACTATCGTCGATATCAGATTTAGTGGTATGTTCGTCCACCTTATAATGATTATCTACAGCTTTCTCAACGACTTTTGTATAATCGACCAAAGATATTGTTAGTTCGAGCGTTATAGACCAGTTGTCAAAACGGAAAGCTTTTTCAGTATCACAATCCAAGTTAACCTCACCAGCCAAGGTATATTCATAAAATTTCAACTGATTGCCTTTAACTTTAACAAAATCACCGTCTTTTAACTTACTTTTCTCATAGAATTTCATACCATCAATCATCTTTTTTTGTCCTTATCATAATATCGATAATTTTCTTCTAAGATTTCACCTCCCTCTAGGTAGATATAAGCATAACCACCAAAAGAAAGTGAAATTATTACATCTGCTCCAATAACAGAAGCAATAACGACTGTAACTTTCTTAGATAAGCCTTTTTTAGATGCCACAACTGGTGTCACTTGTTCAGTTACTGGCTCACTCACCTGAACTTGTGGCTGACTATTCTCTGACACAGGCTCTGAGGCTATAAATTCACCGTTCGCTTTAGCTTGTTGAATTTCTTCTTCGGTTAGTTTGCGATTATTGATTGTTTTGAAATAATCTAACCACTCATTTTTTGTTCATAAAAGTCCCCTTTTTATTGATCTTTCCATTCTACAAGAAAAGAGACTTTTAAGCTATTTGACTATTTTCATACAAAGAAAAGCAATACCAGATTAGAAACTCAAGTCTCTTTCTAATACCACTTTACTTATTTATGAAATTAACTGATTAGATTTTATCAATTCCTTTTTTTTGCTACTATCGCTATCGTTAGAGCCTGATTCAGAATCACTGCCATAACCATAATCAAAGTGATCCTTGTAGTTATCATATTGATCACTATATTTTTTCAAATCTTTCTTATAATCTTTGATGGCATCCTTATATCCTTATAGTCATCCCAGCGCTCCTCAGAGTCTCACTTACTCATACGTTTATAAGTAACACGTGATTGAAGTTCTCCATCCTTGTCATAAATAGACAGAGTATACTCGTTTCCTGTTTTGACGTAAGTACGTTTTTCTTTTAGAGATTTCTTATATGATTTTACAGATTCTTCAGCAGCTTCTTTAGCAGCATCTTTAGTGTAGAATGAATAATCCTTGGACAGTTTCTTCACGAAATCTTTGGTAGTAGATTCAAACTCTTCAACCGTTAAAACCTCTGTCTGAGTCTTGTTCCATGGATCAAACTTCTGAGGGATATCACTTTCATACTCTAACAAGCTAACGTAAGATGATTTATTGTCTTCAAGATAAGTATAGTATCTAGAATTATTATTTTTAACTTCTACAAAAGAGTAAAAGTAAACATCATCAAAAGCGTCTACCATCTTATCTTTATCATCATTACGTTAAGAATAGGCTACTACCTCGTATGTTCCATCCGCAATCTTACCTGATTAGTAACGCCATATTGAGTAACCATCAACGATAAGTAAAATCGCTGTCAAGGATCCTAAGACTGATACCAAAATAATCTTAGTTTTCTTAAACATAGCTCTTTTAGGGGACACTACTTGTTGGAAAGTTGCTGCTGTTTGGGCAAACTGAGGCTATTGTGTCATAGCAATCACAAGTTAAGCTGGCTTAGTCGGCCTTTGTTCCCTCACTTGTTCATTTGAGCTTAAAATGTTAGGTCGCTCAAGTATAAACTCGCCAGTTGCTTGAGCTTGATATAACTCTGCCGGAGTTGGTTTATGACCGTTGACTAATTCAAGGTACTCAATCCACTCTTGCTGGTTTATAATAATCTCCTTTTTTATTGGTCTACTGTTTTATTGTACTAAAATAAATGACCAAATAGTATTTGACAATTATCATAAAGACTGTAAGTCTTTTTATAATTTTTTTAGACAATGATTCTACACAGTAAAGAACTACTAGGTCAGTTTACTTATCAACGCCAGCTGAGATAATCACTTTCAGTTCGCCAATCAAATCTATACTCTAGTACAAATTTATATGCATTTTCATAACCCAAATGAAAGTCATCAGCTTCACTCGAATCCAAACGCTCAAAAACTCTTCAAGAAAAAATATTGGCATCCATATCATAAACATTTATTACGAAGCCGTTAGATCTTTTCTCATAAGTCTTTTTCTCAAGATTCTTTTAGTGAAATAAAAGGTTCCCCATCCCCATAAGAAAGAGAATAAAATTGAGATTTCATATTCTCAACAACTATAAACTCTTTATGTAAGGTATCATTATCTCTTCTCCCCCGCTTAGTCCAATTTACCAACTCATCTGAATATGCCAAAGTAGCTTCCTATTTTACCATCTGATAGGTACCGTCTATAATATGGTTCTCTTGATACTTCCAAAACCTTCCACCTCTAATAGCTATTAAGACTATCACCATAAGACCTAGAACCAAAATAATAGCAACCTTTCATTTTGGGCTTTAGTCATACTTCTTTCCTCTAAATTAGCCTATTCTTTAGTACTATTTTAGAAAAAAATAGAGAGAAAATCTGTTACTTGACTAGAAAAGCAAAAGAGGTAGAAAACACTTACTCTCAAACCTCTTTTCATCTATTTACTTTTTAACATCCTCAGCACCAATGACTGGGTATTCGGTCAATCCTGATGCTACTTCTTCAGCCTGGTCTGATCCCTCTGATTTTTCCTCAAGATTAAACTTAGGTGCATCTTTTTCATAAGCATTAATGATATCGGCAACAACTGGATGACGTACGACATCACTAGCAGAGAAATGGACAAAATCAATAGCCTTGATTCCCTTCAATTTCTCCATGGCATCGACAAGACCAGACTTAACACGACGTGGAAGGTCAATCTGACTCATATCTCCATT
>PPYE01107750.1_pt1 | contig 12988 bp, 13 predicted proteins | sample 1559881 | NCBI WGS metagenome assembly PPYE01 (sample SAMN08240022, study PRJNA423297) | Human gut metagenome, whole genome shotgun sequencing project.
CTTCTTTTGGCTATTGAAAAATAGAAAACGTTAGACAGGGGGAATATACAAAACAAAGAAACAGCTGAAGGGGAAATCCTCTCTTTCTACGAGTTTTGTCACCCATTTTCTCTAAGTAAAATTACCATTATTTGTCAGATTTCCCATTTTGGTAAATTTAAAAAATTAGTAAGTAGATACACGGGCATACGTGATTCTTTTTACTCGATTTTCCTAACTATTATCCCTATTGTGTTATAGGGGTAAAAAGGGGTAACATTAATGTCATAAAAAGATAATTTATTTGAGAAGGCCTTATATGAAAAACGCACGCTGGGTAAGGCTCGCAGATGATCTGACTCGTGGTATCACCAACGGTGATTATCCCATCGATTCGTATTTGCCAACCGAGATGGAGCTCTGTGAGAAATATAACGTTAGTAGGTATACCGTCCGACTCGCACTTGCAGACCTCACACGTATGGGGCTGATTAAACGGTGGCCAAGATTGGGTTCTAAAGTCGTGTCCGTGGGATTCGACGAGACCTATGCCCATACCTACACCTCATTTGCGGATATCGACGGTTTGTCCTCTACACATAAAAGAGTTGTTCAGGGAACTCAGGAATGTGTTGTTGACCACGTTCTTGCCAAGAGATTGGAATGCGAGAGGTACCTGCGCTTCCTGCGTTTTTCTAATGTCCGAACCAATCCGACAGACAACGGAAAGCCTGTTGTTTGGACGGCCGTTTATGTGAACGCCGCATACTCCCGTCTGCCGGATTTGGCTCGGTTAAATCCTTTAGTCCTTCTTTCAACACTGATCGAGAAAGAATACGGGGAAAAGTGTCTTGAAGTCGTCCAGAAGATTTCCGCCGTTCCCCTTCCTGCAGAAGCCGCAATGTATCTGGATGCCCAGGTCGGCTCACCTTCTCTCCGTATTCTCCGCCACTACATGGGTATTAAGCGGAACATCCTCGAAATTTCGGAGTCTTACCATCCGGGAGACCGCTACGCATTGACAATGAATATGCGAGCTAACCGCTGAAAAGTTAATTGATAGAATGCAATATGTAAAGCATTCGACTCACGAATAAAGAGGATCCGAGCTGCCTTACAGGCAGCTCTTCTTATATAGGCTGTTAGGAAAGTGGCAGAAATTTCTTGGAAACGAAAACCCGGACAAAAAATGGCACCTCTGGCCGAACGCCTAAAAAAATTAGGTTTGGTCAGCGATTGGGATTTTGTCCTTCATTTGCCTCTTCGATATGAAGATGAGACTTCTATTACGCCTATCGAGGAGCTTGAGGTCGGTGTCGATGCGCAGGTAGAAGGCGTTGTCACTAACAACAGCGACAATCGGTTCGGAAATTTTGAGGCTTGGATCGATGACGAAACCGATATGCTCAAGGCTCGGTTTATTCACTACTACCCTTCTATTCGTGAATTGCTGAAAGTCGGAAAACGCGTCCGACTCTACGGAAACCCGCGCGCCGCCTTCGGCGGCGGCCTTGAAATGATCCATCCGAAGGTTCGCGCACCGAAAGCCGAAGGCGATCTGCCCAAAACATTGACACCTGTATACCCTGCCGGTGAAGGTGTCACTCAGCTTTGGCTCAGAAAGCGCATTGACCGTGCTTTAATGGACGTGGATATCTCCGACCTCTTGACCGAAGAAGAGCGGCAGGAACTGCACCTTCCTGGACTTGCTGAGGCGATTAATTCTTTGCACCACCCGAAAGCCGGGGCTCCGATCGGCCCTTTGCAGAATCGAACGGATCCGGCTTGGCAGCGTCTGAAATTCGATGAGCTTTTGGCTCAGCAGATTTCCCTTAAAAAATCTCGTGAAATGCGGGATATGAACAAGGGCCCGGTGATGCCGCTGCGTAAAGGCGATAACAGTTCTCTGACGGCAAAGTTTTTCCATTCTCTGCCCTTCAAACTGACGAAGGCTCAAATCCGTGTCTGGAAAGATATTTACGAGTCGCTTGGAAGCGAACGTCCCATGAATCGATTGGTTCAGGGCGATGTCGGCAGCGGCAAAACCGTTATCGCAGCCCTTGCCGCATGTCAGGCGATCGACGCCGGCTATCAGGCCGCCCTTATGGCGCCGACGGAAATTTTGGCCGAGCAGCACTTCAAAAAGATTATTTCCTGGCTGGAGCCTTTTGGCGTCCGTGTGGTTTGGCTCTCGGGCAAACAAAAAGCCAAAGAAAAGCGAGAGGCTCTTGCGGCAATCGAAGACGGTGCCGAACTGGTGGTTGGAACTCACGCAATTATTCAGCCGGACGTCAAATTCAAAGCATTAGGGCTTGCCATCGTAGATGAACAGCACCGTTTTGGCGTGGACCAGCGCCTGGCAATACGTGCTCAGCAAAACGGCATGATGCCGCACCTACTGATGCTGTCGGCAACACCGATTCCTCGAACCCTGGCCATGAGCTACCTGGCGGATATTGACGTATCCGTCATTGATGAACTGCCTCCCGGAAGGCAGGAAATTTCGACGAAATTGGTATCCATGAGCCGCAAAGGCGATTTAGTCGAATGGATCGGCAAGTCTTTATCAGCCGGTCTGCAGGCTTATTGGGTCTGTCCGCTCATCGAAGAAAGCGAAAAAGTTGACCTTACCGCAGCCACTGAGACATGTGAAGAAATCAAACAAATTCTCCCTCAGTTCAAGATTGAGCTTCTGCACGGCAAGATGACGCCGGAAGACAAAAACGCTGTCATGGATCGGTTTGTTAAGGGAGAAACGAAGCTTTTAGTTTCTACAACTGTGATTGAAGTCGGTGTCGACGTTCCGAACGCATCGATTATGGTGATCGAACACGCAGAACGCTTCGGGCTTGCACAGCTTCATCAGCTCAGAGGCCGCGTCGGCCGCGGTTCCATCAAGAGTTATTGCTTTGCGATTTTCGGTGACCAGCTTTCCAAGATCGGTAAAGAACGTCTTCAGGTGTTTAATGACACAACAGACGGTTTTGAGATTTCTCGAAGAGACTTGGAGTTAAGAGGTCCCGGCGAGTTTTTGGGCGCTCGTCAGAGCGGAGCTGCCCTTCTGCGTTTTGCAGATTTTGAAACCGACGGCTTCTTAGTCGAGAAAGCCATGGCGATGGCAGATAAATGGATTCGTGAAAAAGATCCGCGGGCAGAAAAGCATGCTGCCCGCTGGTATCAGTCTAAAGAAAAGTATTTAGAAGCCTAAAAAGCAGAGGCCTTCTTCGAAGGCCTCGTTCCAATAATTATTTGTTCGAAGCTTCTACGCTTTCATGGAAAGCGTCGCCGAGTTCGACGGCACGCTTCTTGCAGGCGTCCATCGCATCCTGCATCATTTCCATAAAGTGACGGTCATTCATGACTTTGAGCGCTTCATAAGTTGTGCCGCCCTTGCTCGTTACCTTTTCACGAAGGACAGACGGCGACTCGCCGCTGCGCTTTGCCAGTTCGGCTGAACCGAGAACCGTTGCGATGGCCATTCTCTTGGCCTGGACATCGTTAAAGCCATAACGAAGTCCGGCTTCGGTTAGTGCTTCAATAAATCTGAAGACATAAGCGGGACCGGAACCGCTGATTGCTGTTACGCCGTCCAGCTCTTCTTCTTTCGTACACCAAATCAAATCGCCGCAGGCTGCAAAAACTTTGACAATAAAGCGATGGTCGGGCTCTGCTTCGGGTGTGGAATAAAGTCCGCAGACGCCGAGGCCGATTTTCATGGGTGTATTCGGCATAGTACGGCAAATGCAGTTATGGCCGATCATGGCCTCCAGGTCTTTAACTCGAACGCCGGCAGCAATAGAAATGACCAATGCATCTTCAATCCATTCTTTGGAAGCGTTGATTGCGTCCGGGAGCTGCTGTGGTTTAACGGCCAAAACAACAGCGTCAATCTCTGCGAGCCAGGAGCCCGGTTCTTTGTGCGTATGAACGCCGTAAGCCGATGCAAGGTGCTCCAATTTCTCTTCATTGTGATCAATGACGTGAATATCGGTGCCCTTCCAATCACTGGAAACCATCTTAGAAATGATGGCTTCGCCCATATTGCCGCCTCCGATAAAGGCGATTGTTTTTCTGTCCATGCTTTTTACTCCTTCTTGGTATAGTCTCGAGGTCCGAAAATTGCCGACCCTACCCTGACCATGGTACTCCCGCATTCCACAGCTTCTGCCATGTCGGCGCTCATGCCCATGGAGAGGGTGTCAATGTCAAAATTCAATTCATCTCTTAAGTGAAGGAAGATGGCATGCATCTCCTTGAGCGGAGCTTTTCTTCCTTCCTCAGTATCCGAAGGTGCCGGAATGGCCATAATTCCGCGAAGTTTTAAGTTCGGGAGCAGCGTGATGGCTTGCGCCAGAGCCGGGACATCAGCCGGCTGACAGCCGCTTTTACTCTCTTCGTCAGAGATATGAACTTCGATTAACACATTTAAGGGAGGCATGTCTGAGGGTCTTTGCTCAGAAAGCCGCTGTGCGATTTTTAAGCGGTCTACCGTCTGAACCCAATCGAAATGCTCAGCTACAGGGCGGGTTTTGTTGGACTGAAGGTGTCCGATAAAGTGCCAGGTAATCGCCAGTTCAGGATGCATCTTTTTAAAATATTCGATTTTTTCGCACCCTTCCTGGACGTAGTTCTCCCCGAAGGCTCTCATGCCGCACTTAATCGCTTCTTCCAGCGCCTCGACACCGAAGGTTTTCGAAACCGGAAGTAAAAAGACGCTGCCCGGCTTTCTGCCGAAGCGCATTTCGTCGTCTGCAAGTGATTTTTTTACCCTTTCATAACGCTCTTGAAGTCCGGGTTTGAGTATGGACATGAGCTCCTCCTATTTAGATCAGACCCTGAATAGTAGAACTATTTATAGGAAAAAAACTAAGGTCGGGCACGGATTGGTAACGTGTCAGGGTGATTATCTTGAAAAAAATATTATTTAATTAGTTATTAACAACAATAATCTTTTTTTACCCTAAATGGTATCATTACTCATAGCTCAGAGAACATGGATAATAAAATAGTTATTCAAGTTTGATGAGCACTACAAACCACCACATTGATAATCAGCATACCGGAGCATTTAGTTATGCCAAAGACAATCAAGACAGCAAGAGGCCTGGCTCGTTTTGCGAAGGCCCCGTACGCATCCCGCCGCAAATCTCTTCCCAGACACTCCTTTGAAACTCGTCAGAAAGCATTGGCGATTTTCCAGGCCGGCGGAAGCTACAAAAATTGTGCAAAAACTCTCAATATTCCCGTATATACGGCTCGCGACTGGCATCGCAGCTTCCTGATCGGGACTTTCCGTGCAGAACATGGCGCCCGCCAGCAGTCCTACACTCCCGAACAGAAAGCCGAAGTGCTTCGTCTGCGTAAGGAAGAAGGCAAGTCCTACAACGTTATTTCTCAGTTAACGAAAGTCAACCGCGCAACAGTTCTGCAGTGGATCCATAAGGATATCGCTCAGCAGCAGGCTGCCGAAGCTGCCGCTCAGCAGGCTCCCGCAAACGACTCTGAAATGACGACAGAGACAGGTCCGGTCGGCGCAGTTGCCGAAATGACCACATCCGGTCCCACAGCCTGATTGATTATCTAAAAAATATTCGCGAATAAATAAGCGAAAAGCAGCGCCGACAGCGGCACCGAAAAGATCGCCTTTCCGGTTTCCACTTCGGCGCTAGTCTTGTTTTTACACTTTGGTTTTTAATAAATCATGAGTTCACTGGTTTCGGGTCCTCTTCCCAAAGAAGTTTTGCTGCATTCCTGCTGTGCACCCTGCTCTGCGGCAATTTTGGAGTGGCTTCTCCAAAACAACGTACAGCCGACGATTTTCTTCTACAACCCGAATATTTATCCGGTTAAAGAATATTTGATTCGTAAAAACGAACTGGATCGTTACGCCCAATCATTGGGAATCCGAGTTATTGACGGTGACTATCGTCACGACCTTTGGCGGCTTGCCGTTATCGGATTAGAAAAAGAACCTGAAAGAGGTCGCCGCTGCCTCGCCTGTTTCAAGCATCGTCTTCTCGTGACGGCTGAATGTGCGAGGCGTGAAGGGATTGAACTCTATACAACGACTTTAGCGGGATCTCGCTGGAAAAGCGCCGAACAAATCAGAGAGGCCGCAGCTCACGCTAAATCTTTAATTCCGGAAAGTACGTATTGGGACGTGAACTGGAAAAAGGGCGGTCTGCAGGAACGGCGCGGTATTTTGCTCAAAGAAAACGGCTTCTACAATCAGCAGTACTGCGGCTGCGAGTTTTCAATGGGGCATCTGACCGAAGAGCAAAGAATAGAAATTTTGAGACGCTGATCCGGAATCTTTTGTTTCGGCTTCTGAAATACAAAAAGCGCAGGAGGTTTGAGCCGCCCTGCGCTTTTCACCCTCTAGGAAGATGCTTTCAGATTACTTTTTCAGATACTTGCCGAAGAATTCCTGAAGCTTGGCTGCTTCTTCATTGACGTATTTCGGGACCCAGTAAGTTTCAATGTGCTGAGCGCTCTTAACCAGATAAAGTTCTTTATCCTTTGTACCGGTAGCCTTCTTGAAGGCGTCATCCGTCATGTAACGAGTGTCGGAAACATCGCCGGCGATCATGAGAAGCGGCTGATGAATCATAGCCATGCGATCATCAACGTCCCAGTTCATCAAATCCATCAGGCTGCTCTGTGTATAGAGGAAAGTGGAATTGGGATGAGCATGAGTGCGGAAATAATAGAAGAAGCCGTCTCTGTAAAGTGCGAACGGAAGCTTCTTGGCCTGTTCGTCAGAGATGTTCATAGCGCCGACTAAGCGAACATCGCCCTCTTTTTCAAAGGTTCTGGCTTCGGCAGCCTGTGCAAGTCTCTGCTGGATCGTGTCCATCTGAGAATCTTGGAAGCCGTTTCTGCGAACGCGGCCGCTGTTGAACATAGAAATAGTGGCAACAGCTTTGATGCGGGGATCTTTCTGTGCAGCGCCGAGCGTGTATCCTCCTCCGCCACAGATGCCTAATGCACCGATTTCATTTGCATTCACACCCGGATAGGTTCTGATGTAATCAACCATACCGTTGATGTCTTCAATACGGTTGGCAGGTTTGTCGGTGTGTCTCGGTTCACCGCCGCTGGCGCCCTGGTAACGAGCATCGGCCGCAACGGTGATGTAACCCATGCCTGCAAGTTTTTCAGCAAAAAGACCGGCAACCTGTTCTTTCACGCCGCCGTTCGGGTGAGCAACAACGATGGCAGGATAGGATTTCTTCGGATCGTAACCGGAAGGAGTGTAGACGTTTGCGGCAACGCGAATTCCGTCAACAGTATAGGAAACAGGATGAATATTTACTTTACCGGCAACATTTTCTGTAATTGCATTGTCGTATACCAGGCCGTAAGGATTTTTAGAAAAATCTGCGGCGACAGCTGAATAAGTGGTCATAAGAGCTCCAACTAAAGCAGCACAAAGTAGTTTTTTCATGCTTCGCACCCATCTATAAATTAAAAAATAAAAAATCAATAAATGATCGATGAGTACATATTAGGAATATGTCTAAGGTGCCGATGTCACGTATTTCTAAAACTTTTGCCTAATTTTGCGTCGCGGCCGGAAAACAAGAATATTTGGAGCTTGCTTCGTTTACTCGAAGAAAAAACGCTTTTCTCACGGACATGTCTTTCTGTCAGAACAGTCACTGGAGCTCTAACAATTAGAGAGAAGAAAAAACAACAAGAAATTACACAATGAGGTGATCAATTAACGTTTTGACTTATTGATTCTTTTCGAACTTTTCACAGGGAAGCGTTCTGAAATTCATTGGTCACTCTTAGGTGCTGATGTAAAATCAGGCAGAATGGGTTCTGTAAGTAATTATTTCAGAGAAATAAAAAACTGATCTCTTCTAATCACGACAAGCCCATAGCACAACCTCATTAAACAAGAGTCACAATTATGAAAGAGTCCGACTTATGCGTCATTGCGGTAGTCTATGGCGTTGCGACCTGGTTTTTGGTCATGACGCTTCAGCTGCCGCCGGCTGCTCAATCCTACCCTCTAATTCTTTTAACTGCGCTTTACCTCTGCAATACGCTCTTCTTAGGTAAACAGTTATATTCCTTCTACCGCCATCGTGTTGTCCTGAATGACTTCAGAAAATTGTTCGCCGGTTTCCTGCCCGGACAGTTTTTCGGCGTCTTGGCGGGCTGCATTATTTATATGGCCTTAGTGAACTATTTGGGCTATTACATCTCCAGCGTTCTGTATCTGCTGCTGGCCCAGTTCTTCCTGAAGGTAAAACCGATCCCCGCAATTATCAGTTGCGCCTGCATCATGATTGTGACCTATCTGGTTTTCTCGATGTTTCTGCACGTACCTCTTCCCCTCGGGGTCTGGTTTGAATAAGGAGAAGAAACCATGTTAGAAACACTCTCTTTAATGGGCATGGGTTTCATCCATGCGATGAATCCTCTTACATTGGTCCTGATGATCGGTGCTACTGCATTGGGTATCACGATCGGCTGTCTGCCCGGTTTGTCCGCTGCGATGGGCGTTGCCCTTCTGCTTCCGGTGACCTTCGGTATGGATCAAGCCACCGGTTTGATCGTCTTAGGCGGTATCTACTGCGGCGCCATCTTCGGCGGCTCGATTTCCGCAATTCTGATTCATACCCCGGGTACACCTGCCTCTGCTGCGACCGCCATTGAAGGCTACGAACTCACAAAGAAAGGTATGGCAGCTAAGGCGCTCGCCGTTGCCTGCTTTGCCTCTTTCTGCGGCGGTTTATTAAGCTGTATTTCTCTTTACTTCTTCTCTCCCTTCCTGGCCGAGCTGGCAATGAAATTCAAGAGCCCGGAATACTTCTGGCTTTCGATTTTCGGCTTAACCGTGATCGCCGGTGTTTCCTCTAAGTCGCTTCTCAAAGGTTTCATCTCCGGCATCTTGGGTCTTCTGATTTCGACAATCGGTATGGACCCGATGGAAGGCGTTGAACGCTTCATGATGGGAAGCACCACGCTTTACAACGGTGTCAACGTGACTTGCGCCTTGATTGGCTTGTTCTCCATGTCTCAGGTTTTAATCCTGGCAGAAAAAGCGATTAAGAAACGTGCTAAGGCAGCTAAATTTACGGGCAGCCTTCTTCTGAGCCGCTCCGATATTAAGAGACTGGCTCCGACCATTACGCGTTCTTGGATTATCGGCAACATCTTGGGTATTCTGCCTGGCGCCGGTGCAACGATCGCCTGCTTCATGGGTTATAACGAAGCACGCCGCTTCTCCAAACATAAAGATGAATTCGGCAAAGGCTCCATTGACGGTGTGGCCGGTTCTGAAGCTGCGAACAACGCTGTGACGGGCGGCTCTCTTATCCCGACACTGACGCTCGGTATCCCTGGTGAATCTGTGACAGCCGTGTTAATGGGCGGTTTGATTATTCACGGTCTGCAGCCGGGACCGGAGCTCTTCTCTACTTATGCTCCGATGACTTACACATTCTTCGCCGGTTTTGTGCTCGTTCAGTTTGCGATGCTCGGCGTCGGTCTTGTCGGCTGCCGTATGTTTGCTCAGGTCTCCCGCTTGTCCGACTCCATTCTGATCCCTGCGATCTTCCTTCTGTGTGTTGTGGGTTCCTTCGCGATTCACAACAACTTTGTGGAAGTGATCATCATGTTCATTTTCGGCATCATCGGCTACTTCGTTCGCAAGTTTGATTTGAACGCAGCCGCCATCGTGCTGGGTCTGATCCTGGGTCCGATCGGTGAAAACGGTCTGCGCCGTTCTCTGTATCTCTCCGACGGCGATCCTACGATCCTTTTCAGCACCCCGCTCTGCTGGATGCTCATCCTCTTGTGCGTCCTCGGCACTTGCTCTCCGTGGCTGATGGCTCGCTGGGAAAAACATGTTGAAGCCAGATCCCATCATTAATCTGTTGCTTTGACCACTCGCCTCCGCCTCGCCGGAGGCTTTTTTATGGGCGATTCACAAATTTGTATTCCAAATTTTGTAAGCGTGCGTTAATATCCACATTACTGATTCGGAGTCACCATTTGTCGAATTAACGATTCTGCAAAAGCGACCTGGGTTCAGAAGTAAAAAAATCACCATCCTTAGGAGGATATTCGAAATGAAAAAAGTTCTTGCAGCTGTTGCTGTTGCTATGACCCTGCCGATGACAGTTATGGCATGGGAACCGACCGGTGACGTCAACGTTATCGTTGCTTACAAAGCCGGTTCCGGCACAGACACAGGTGCTCGTCTTCTTGCTACCGAAGCCCAGAAGTACATTCCGAAAACCATCATCATTCAGAACCTTCCCGGTGCTGACGGCAAGATCGGCTGGACAAAATTAGTTCAGTCCAAACCCGACGGCCAGACTATCGGCTTCATCAACCTGCCGACATTCACGACTTTGGCTGCACAGCCGGGTGCTCCCTTCTCCATCAATGACATCGTTCCTATCGCCAACCATCTGACTGAAGCCGGTGTTGTTGCTGTTAAGGCCGATTCTCCCTACAAGACCATCGAAGAACTCGTTGCCGCCGCTAAAGAGAAAGGAAACCTGAAAGCCTCCACAAACGGCAACAAGGCTTCCAACCACACAGCTGCTCAGCTGCTCGCTAAGAGCGCCGGCTTCAAGTACAAAGCTATTCCTTACGGCGGTACAGCCGACCAGCTGCTGGCTCTTCGTCAGGGCGAAGTTGACTTCACCTGCGCCAAGGTTGCTGACGTTGCCAAGCTCGTTAAGGGCGACAAACCAGAACTCCGTGTTCTGGCTGTTTTCAACACCAAACGTGATCCTGAACTCCCGAATGTTCCGACACTCGGCGAAAAAGGCCTCTACCCCGAATGGTACGGCTCTGCTCGTGCTTTAGTTGCTCCGAAGGGAACCAAGCCCGAAGTTATCCAGTACTACGTTGAAGCCTTCAAGAAGACAATGCAGGATCCTGCTGTCATCGAAGCTCATAAGAAAGCCGGTATGGCTCTTGACTTCAAAGACAACATGGAACTCGCTGACCTGATCAAAGCTCAGGACAAGTTTGCTCGTGACGTTGTCAACGACCTCTACCAATAATTTTTGATTATTTGCCCCGGGTACTTCGGTGCCCGGGATTAAAAATGCCTTTTTAGGTGGATAATTTCTCAATTTAGCGATTGAGGCTAACTTTTTGTACGCATAAATAAAATGTTCAAGAAAATCCTTCTTTCCGCAGCTCTGATGGCTGCCACCACAGCTTTTGCCGCTGACCTTCCTTCCGTTAAGATTTTGGCTACAGGCTGAACGATCGCCGGAACTGCTGCTTCCAGCACTCAGACAACCGGATACAAAGCCGGTGATTTAGGCATTCAGACTTTGATCGAAGCGGTTCCCGCAATGAAAGACTATGCCAATGTTTCCGGTGAACAGGTTGTCAAGATCTCTTCCAACAATATGGATACCAAGACCTTGCTGAAACTTGCCAAGCGCGTTAACGAACTGCTGGCTGATCCGAAGGTTGACGCTGTGGTGATTACCCACGGTACCGATACATTGGAAGAAACCGCTTACTTCCTGAACCTTGTTACTAAGAGCGACAAGCCTGTGATTTTGGTCGGCGCTATGCGCCCTGCCACAGCCATTTCTGCCGACGGCCCTATGAACCTCCTTGAAGCTGTTCGCGTTGCTTCTACGCCTGAAGCAAAAGGCAAAGGCGTCATGATCGTCATGAATGATGAAATCAACGGTGCCCGCGATGTCACCAAGACAAATACGACCAATCCGGCTACCTTCAAGTCTCCGGAACTCGGCGCCATGGGTTATGTGAGCGGAAACAAAGTTCGTTTCTACAAGCAGTCTACAAAGCGTCACACGACCAACAGCGAATTTGACGTCAGCAAGCTCGAGACTCTGCCTCGCGTTGACATCATCTACTCTCATGTTGACGACGACCGTGTTATGGCCGACGCTGCTGTTGCAGCCGGTGCTAAAGGCATCATTCACGCTGGTACAGGCAACGGCTCCATCGCCAACCCGACAATGGAAGGTCTGAAAGACGCTGTGGCTAAAGGTGTTGTGGTTGTAAGAAGTGCCCGCGTACCGAACGGTGCAACGACGGTTTCTCTGCCGATGTGGACGAAGGCTGGTTTCTTAGAATCCGATACACTCAATCCTCAGAAAGCTCGCCTGCTTCTGCAGCTTGCTTTGACGAAGACTCAGGATCCGAAAGAAATCCAGAGAATGTTTGACCAATATTAATTGGCCGATTAGATCTTCTTGATATTTAGTAAGAAAGGCGCCTCGGCGCCTTTCTTACTGAAAAAATTACTTAGAGGCCAAATCGTTAGCTTTCAGCCATTCCGCGACCATTTTCGGAGCGGATGAAAACTGAGAGGAACGAATCCAAAGGCTCTTTGTGAAATTACCTTCAGGGATAAGGCGTTTGGCGTCTTTTTCAACACTGGAAATTCCGCTGCTGGCGCTCGAGACAATCAAACCGATTTTCTTGCCGGCCATTGCCTTTCCGTTGTGGAATAAGAACGTTTGCATAGGTGCGGCCATATTGCTCCACCAAAGCGGTGTACCGATGATAACGGTGTCATATTTTGAAAAGTCAACGTTCACCGGGTCAATGGCGGGATAAGAAGAAGCATCATTAGGCTTGCTTCGAATTTGGTCCACCAAATCACTTCCGAGAGAATAATTGTTGGTCGCGTAGTTCAAGCCTTTTTGCGCCGGCTGAATCCTAATTACATCCGTCGGAGTTTGATCTTTAACGGCGTCTGCGGCCTGTTCGATATTTCCGGTGAAGCTGTAATAGACAAGAAGCGTTTTGGCTTGAACTTGTGCTCCGGCCGCAGTTAAACCAAGAAGAGTGGCAATCAGGAGTTTTTTCATCTTTTTTCCTATAAAAATTAGAGTGTTATGAGCTTGTAGGTGCGGTTTCCGGCTTTGATTTCGTCCAAGTACTCGAGTTGTAAGAAGCCTCTGTCAATCATTTCTTGGAGCGAATAAGCGTTGTACTCAGCTGGAGCCAGTTCGTAAATTAAGTCAGCCGCGGCTTGGTCGGC
>PPYE01311781.1_pt1 | contig 12988 bp, 8 predicted proteins | sample 1559881 | NCBI WGS metagenome assembly PPYE01 (sample SAMN08240022, study PRJNA423297) | Human gut metagenome, whole genome shotgun sequencing project.
ACGGCTGACGTCGGAAGACGGCAGCCGCTGCGCTTTTATGCATAGACCTCGCCTTCCGGCAAGGTCTCACTTACAACAACCAAAGTACATCGCGATGGGCTTTGGTTATTGCCCGGCGACCGGATGCGGTATTGCACGCATCGTAATGACGATCAACCGGCAAGGAAGTTACTCCCCTTTGCACGTAACAAAATATGTCACAGGGCGGTTTTCGTCAATGGCGGCCGGTCGGGCCTTTACACTCTTTTACGCCAGCGGCTGCGTATCGGCCGGGAAGATCACCCCGGTCTGGCGACGAATTTCGCTGGACAGTTTGGCGGTGATCCGGCTCACCGCCAGGCCCGGGTGATCCACATCCTGTGTCTCCACCAGCCGCGCAAAGGTCTCCGCCTCATACAGCATGGTATTAATGTGCTGGGGCTGCGTCAGGTCCTGGGCTTTACCGCCGCGCGGCACAAACGCCAGCTTCTGACATTCGGAGATTTTTTCGATCACTAACGCGCCGTCTTCGCCCTGAATTTCACTGGGGATCGCGGAATCGCTAACTTTGGAGTGATGCAGCGTCACGTCGAAGTCGCCATAGCTCAGCACCACGGTGCCCTGGGCGTCTACGCCGCTGTCCAGCAGGCTGGCGGTGGCAAGAACGGCCTGCGGCTCGCCCCACAGCGCCACAGCGGACGCCAGGCAATAGAAGCCGATATCCATAATCGAACCGTTAGAGAACGCCGGGTTAAAGGTGTTGGGGTTTTCGCCGTCAAGGTAGCGCTGATAGCGCGAGGAGTACTGACAGTAGTTGATAAAGGCTTTGCGTAGTTTGCCCACTTTAGCGAGCGTTTCTTTCAGTAGGAGAAAGTTAGGCAGACTGGCGGTTTTAAAGGCTTCAAACAGCACCACGTTATTTTCTTTCGCCAGCGCTATCGCCGCCTCGACTTCCTGCAGGTTCGACGCCAGCGGCTTTTCGCAAATGACGTGCTTCTTATGGCTCAGGAACAGCCGGGTCTGCGGAAAGTGCAGCGAGTTCGGGCTGGCAATATAGACCGCGTCAACGTCAGGGCTCTGTGCCAGTTCATCGAGCGAGGTAAACAGATGCTCGACCGGATAGTCTTTGGCGAAGGCTTGCGCCTGTTCGAGGCTGCGGGAGTAGATGGCGGTAAGTTTATATTTGCCGGTTTCATGGGCGGCATCGACAAACTGCTTGGTGATCCAGTTTGTGCCAACAACTGCGAAACGTATCATAAACGTTGACGAACTCCGTTAAAGGGAACCTGCCGCCACTCTATCATGCCGTCATGACAAAACCAGTGCGTCACTACGCAGAACGATTTAACGAAAGGTGCGTCAGCCACAGGCGGGTGTCGAACTCCAGCTGGTGGTACTGCGGCTCCATATGGCAGCACAGCTGATAGAAAGCCTTGTTGTGATCCTTCTCTTTCAGATGCGCCAGTTCATGAACCACGATCATCCGCAGAAAGGCTTCCGGCGCGTCGCGAAATACCGTCGCCACGCGAATTTCCGCTTTAGCTTTCAGCTTACCGCCCTGCACGCGGGAAATGGCGGTATGCAGGCCGAGCGCATTGTTCAGCACGTGGATCTTACTGTCATACATCACTTTGTTGATCGGCGCCGCGCCGCGCAGAAAGCGGTTTTTCAAGTCCTGGGTGTACTGATACAGCGCTTTATCGCTGTTAACGTCGTGCCCTTGCGGATAGCGCTTTTGCAGCACCTCTCCGAGGCGGCCTTGCTCGATTAACGTGGTCACCTGCGCCAGCAGCGATTCAGGATAGCCCTGTAAATAAATGAGTTTTGTCATCGTCTTATCATTATGTCTGTCAGGAGGGCAGTTCAGCCACGGTCATGGTAAAGACCAGCGGCGCGGTACCCTCATTGCGGTAACCGTGCTCTATTTCGGTGCGGGCCACCGCCGATTCCCCGGCCGCCACCGTGCGGCAGGTCTCGCCAAGCGTCAGCGTCAGCGCGCCGGCTTCCACGTGCAGCAGCTCGAAGGTTGTTGCCGGGTGGCCGGGCGAGGCAAAGGCTTCGCCGGGCTGCATTTCCCAGCGCCACAGCTCAATCATATTCGGCCCGGCGGTGCCGGCGAGGAGCCTGGCGCTGCCCCCCAGCGGGCCTTGCCAGAGGGTGGGGATCTGCTCGGCGGGAATAATATGCAACGCGGGTTCGCTTGCCACATTGACAATATCCGCTACCGATACGCCCAGCGCGGCGGCGAGTTTGCAGAGGATCGCAATGCTGGGATTGGCGGCCTCTTTTTCCATCTCGACCAGCATACCTTTGCTGATGCTGGCCCGGCGCGACAGCTCGTCCAGCGACATTTTTTTCGCTTTACGGTAGGCCTTCAGCCGCGTGGCGACGGCGCGACTTACCTGGTCGACATCAGATCCTGAATCGGTCGTTATATTGACTTTTACGTTCATTGGTCACTATGATGAAACAAATTGGTCATTACAGGATTATCGAATGCGTAGCGTAACGCCGTCAATCGAATCTGCGGTCAGCCGCCTGGCGCCGGGCTTTCGGGCATTAAGTATTGTGGTGGAGAGCGCGCCGGTGGCCGATCCCGCCGTCGCGGAGCAGGCGCTGGCCGAGGCCTGCCTGGCGGTGCAGCAGGATGATGTGCCCTGGGCGCAAGCGCACCTGGCGGCATGGGATGAAGCGTTCAGCGCCTTCGGCGCGAAGGCGAAACGTACCCCCTGTTCGGCGCAGGCGCTGCGCAAGCGGGTGCTGAAAGAGGGGAGCCTGCCGGCCATCGATCCGGTGGTGGATATCTACAACGCGATCAGCATTCGCTATGCCGTCCCGGTCGGTGGGGAAAATCTGGCCGCCTACCGTGGCGAACCGCGGCTGGCCATTGCCCGCGGCGATGAGCCATTCGATACGCTAAAATCGGCAGAGTCGGTAGTGGAATATCCGGAGCCGGGCGAAGTCATCTGGCGGGATGATATAGGCGTAACCTGCCGACGCTGGAACTGGCGACAGGGCGTGCGCACCCGGCTGGACAGCGGCGCGCAGACGATGTGGTTTATTCTCGAAAGCCTGCCGGCGATGCCGTTGTCGGCCCTGCATGAGGCGGGAGAGCGGTTGGTAGGTTATCTGCAGCAGCTGATGCCCGGCGCCCGCGCGTCGATAACGCTGCTGCGAGCCGATGACGAGGGCGATCTACGCTGAGCGGCGATGATCAGCGATCTCTCTTCAACTGGACAGGATTTGCGTATAAACTCGCGGGTTTTACTATTCCGGAGGCGGAGAGGCGATGAGCCAGGCAGAGTTAAACGGTGAGTTATTCACATTAGAGCGGTTCCCACCTAACGCTGAAGAAGAAGCGCTTCAGGCATGGGAAGCGGCGGATGAATATCTGCTGCAACAGGTGAATGACGTCGACGGCCTGACGCTCATCTTCAACGACGGCTTCGGCGCGCTCGCCTGCGCGCTGGCGGATCGCAACCCGGTCAGCATCAACGACTCCTTTATTTCCGAGCTGGCGACCCGCCACAACCTGCGGATGAACGGTATCGATGAAGAGAGCGTGCGCTTTCAGGATAGCCTGAGCCCGCTACCGGCCGCGCCGGCGCTGGTGCTGATTAAGGTGCCAAAACAGCTGGCGCTGCTGGAACAGCAGCTGCGCGCCCTGCGCGAAGTAGTCACGCCGGAAACCCGCATCATCGCCGCGGCGAAAGCCCGTGATGTGCACAACTCGACGCTGGCGCTGTTTGAAAAAATCCTCGGCACCACCACCACCTCGCTGGCGTGGAAAAAAGCGCGTTTGATCCACTGCGTTTTCACCGCTCCTGAGCTTGCCGATGCGCCGCAAACCTACAGCTGGAAGCTGGACGGCACGCCGTGGACCATCCATAACCACGCCAACGTTTTTGCCCGCAGCGGGCTGGATATCGGCGCGCGTTTCTTCTTGCAGCATTTACCGTCTGATCTAGAAGGCGAGATCGCCGATCTCGGCTGCGGCAATGGGGTGATTGGCCTGCAGGCGCTGGCGCAAAATCCAAACGCCAGCGTGATGTTCACCGATGAGTCGCACATGGCGGTGGCTTCCAGCCGGTTGAACGTCGAGCGCAATCTGCCGGACGATATCGCACGCTGTGAATTCATGGTCAACAACTCGCTCTCCGGCATTGAGCCTGACCGCTTTACGGCGATCCTGTGTAATCCGCCGTTCCATCAGCAGCACGCCATTACCGACCATATCGCCTGGCAGATGTTTAACGATGCCCGCCGCAGCCTGAAATACGGCGGCGAGCTGTACGTCGTCGGCAACCGCCACCTCGATTACTTCCGTAAGCTGAAGCGTGCGTTTGGTAATTGCACGACGATTGCGACGAACAATAAGTTTGTCATTTTGAAAGCAACCAAGGTGCGTAAGCAGCGCTGATTCTTGTCGCGGTTTCCCCCTGCTCGCGGCTGTCGCCTTAGCCGGGCTAGCGTGCGGGATTATCGTGGTAGCCCGGGGAAGGCGCATCGCGCCGCCCCCGGGACAGGGCTAAATCGCCAGCGCCAGTTTAGTGCCCTGGGCAATCGCCCGACGCGCATCCAGCTCCGCCGCCACGTCGCAACCGCCGATGAGATGCACCGTTTTCCCCGCCGCGCGCAGCGGATCCGCCAGCTCGCGGCGCGGCTCCTGACCGGCGCAGATCACCACCTGATCGACCGCCAGCAGTTGGCGCTCGCCGCCGATAGTGACATGTAACCCTTCATCATCGATCTTTTCATAGCTGACCGCCGGGATCATTTTCACCCCGCGCGCCAGCAGCGTCGCGCGGTGGATCCAGCCGGTGGTTTTGCCGAGCCCTTCGCCCGGTTTGCTGGCTTTGCGCTGCAGCATCACAATCTGTCGCGGGCTTTTACTCAGCTGCGGGCCTTCAGCACTCAGCCCTCCCGCCGTTTGCAGGCTGGTATCGATACCCCATTCGCGGCAGAACTCGCCGATATCCTGGCTGGTGGCCGCGCCCGACTGGCTTAAAAACATCGCGGTGTCGAAGCCGATGCCGCCGCAGCCGATAATCGCCACCTTCGCGCCAACCGGCGCTTTATCGCGCAAGACATCAAGGTAGCTCAGCACTTTTGGATGATCGATCCCGTCGATCGCCGGCAGGCGCGGGGCGATACCGGTGGCGAGGATCGTCTCATCGAACGCCAGCAGATCGTCTGTCGTGACGCGGGTGTTCAGGCGTAGATCGACACCATGAAGATCGAGCATGGTGCGGTAGTAACGCAGCGTCTCGTGAAACTCCTCTTTGCCGGGGATCTGTTTGGCGATATTAAACTGACCGCCGATCTCCGGGAGCGCATCAAACAACGTGACGTGATGACCGCGGGCGGCAGCGTTTACGGCGAAGGCCAGACCGGCAGGCCCGGCGCCGACCACCGCCAGCCGTTTAGGCGCGTTGGCAGGCAGGACCGGCATCAGGGTTTCATGACACGCGCGCGGGTTGACCAGACAGGAGGTGACTTTGCCGACGAAGATCCGATCGAGACACGCCTGATTGCAGCCTATGCAGGTGTTGATCTGATCGGCGCGATCGTCCTGCGCTTTTGATATAAATTCGGCGTCGGCAAGGAACGGGCGGGCCATCGATACCATATCGGCATCGCCGCGGGCGAGAATATCCTCCGCGACCTGCGGATCGTTAATGCGGTTGGTGGTGATCAACGGGATCGACACCGCGCCCTTCAGCTTGCGGGTGACCCAGCTGAAAGCTCCGCGCGGTACCGGCGTGGCGATGGTCGGAATGCGCGCTTCGTGCCAGCCAATCCCGGTGTTGATGATGGTCGCTCCCGCCGCTTCAATCGCTTTGGCCAGTTCAGTGACTTCCGCCAGCGTGCTGCCGTCGTTGACCAGATCGAGCATCGACAGACGGTAAATGATAATGAAATCGTGGCCGGCGCGCTGGCGCACCGCCTTAACCACCTCTACGGCGAAACGCATGCGCCTGGCATAATCGCCGCCCCATTGGTCGTCGCGCTGGTTGGTGCGCGCGGCGAGAAATTCGTTAATCAGATAGCCCTCAGAGCCCATCACCTCGACGCCGTCATAGCCCGCTTCGCGCGCCAGCTGGGCGCAGTGGGCAAAATCATCGATCAGCGTCAGGATCTCATCGTGGCTCAGTTCATGGGGGGTAAAACGGTTGATCGGCGCCTGTAGCGCCGAGGGGGCCACCAGCGCGGGCTGGTAGCTGTAACGGCCGGTGTGCAGGATCTGCAGAGCGATTTTGCCGCCTTCCTGATGTACCGCGTCGGTAATATGGCGATGATGCGCCAGATGGCTGGCGTCGTTGAGTACCGCGCCGCCGGCCATGGTGACGCCAGAGGGCGCCGGAGCGATGCCGCCGGTGACGATCAGCGCCACGCCGTGACGGGCGCGCTCGGCGTAAAAGGCCGCCAGCCGCTGCGCGCCGTCCGGCAGCTCTTCGAGCCCGGTGTGCATTGAGCCCATCAACACGCGGTTTTTGAGCGTTGTGAAGCCCAGCTCAAGCGGGGCGAAAAGCGACGGATAGCGGCTCATAGTGGCTTCCAATGTAAAATTATTGTTATGTGGTCGGATGAGTTACTAATTTAGCCATCGTGGAGAAAAAGGGAAAAGGGGAGTGCGGTGATTGTGATGGGATTCAAAGAACGGCGAAGCGTTGCCCCACACCCCGGCCCTCTCCCAAAGGGAGAGGGGGGAAAGGCGGAGCGGCACCGGTAGTTAGGGTGAGGGGGAAGACGCAACGCGCTGGCAGCGTTCCAGACCCGGCGCCTGCCACATCGACGTTGTCAGCCCGCTATCGACAAGGCCAAGCTGATCGGCGTACACCGTCTGCCACTTGCTCATCATCTCCTGATACAGCTCGCGATGCTGCGGATTTGGGGTGAACTCGCGGTGCCAGCTCACTAACCGTTCTCCGGTGCTGGCCATATCGCCATACAATCCGGCGCCGGTTCCGGCGGCGATGGCGCAGCCCAGCGCGGTGGCTTCGCGGACCACCGGCACCCGCACCGGCAGGCCGGTGACGTCGCTGAGGATCTGGCTCCACAGCGCGCCTTTAGAGCCGCCGCCGGCAAACACCAGGCTGTCGAATGTCACCCCGGAGAACTGCGAGATCTGCGCGAGGTTGCAGGCGGAGACAATCGCCGCGTTCTCTTCCAGCGCGCGGAACAGGGTCGCTTTATTGCACTTCTCCGGATCGATGGAGAGGTTAATAAACGACGGCGCGGCGTGGTACCACTGCTTAAAGTGCATGGCGTCGGAAAAAATAGGCATCACGCCGTGGGAACCGGCGGGGACGCGGCTGGCCATCTCCTCCAGCAGCGAATAGGCATCGACGCCGAGCCGCTCGGCAATCAGTTTTTCTTCAGCGCAGAAGGCGTCGCGAAACCAGCGCATGGTCAGGCCGGTAAAGAAGCTGATCGATTCCGCCTGCGCCATGCCGGGAATCACGTGAGGATTAACGCGAATATTCATCTGCGGATCGGTCCGCACCTGCGGCAGGTTGACCACCTGCTGCCAGAAAGTGCCGCCGAGTACCGCGGTTTGCCCGGCGCGCACCACCCCAAGGCCCAGGCAGCCGAGCTGGACGTCGCCGCCGCCCATCACCACCGGCGTCCCGGCGCGCAGGCCGCTCTGCTGCGCCGCCGCTTCGGTGACGGCGCCCAGCAGGGTACCGGTCTCTTTGACCGGCGACAGCATATCGGCGCGCAGCCCGGCCATATCCAGCAGCGCCGGACGCCAGTCGCGGCTGAACAGATCGAGCATGCCGGTGGTGCCGGCGTTTGACGGGTCGACCGCCAGCTCGCCGGAAAGCTTCGCCGCCAGCCAGTCGCTGATCATGGTGATGGTTGCCGCTTTGCGGTAGATATCGGGGCGGTGGTGCGCCAGCCACAGCAGGCGCGGCATGGCGCTGAGCGCCAGGGTTTGTCCCGAGACCTCGTATACCTCGGATTCGAAGCGATAGTCGTGGATCTCCTTAAGCTCCGCCACTTCGCGGCTGGCGCGGGCATCGACGTTGGCGCAGGCCCAGATGGCCTCGCCGTTGCGGTCATAGAGAACGATGCCTTCGCGCATCGAACAGCAGGCGACGGACTGAATATCGGCGGCAGAGAGCCGAGCGGCGTCGAGCGCCTGGCGAATGCACTGGCAGGCCAGCTGCCAGTTGGTGGTAAGGTCGAACTCCATCGAGCCGGGGACGTTATCAACGCTCAGGTGTTTCCATTCGGCCTGGCCTACCGCCAGCTGACGGCCATTAAGATCGAAAATGACCGCCCGAATGCTGCCGGTCCCGGCATCTAACGCTAACAGGTAACTCATGACATGCGCCTCGCTGTGGTCGCGCGGCGCCTGGCCGTCAGGAGGCCAGCGCGAGTACCGCGCGTGCTGTTGTCTCTTCCGTTACCAGGCCATTAATGCGCTTGCCAATCAGAGCGGCATAAATCGCCTGCGCTTTTTCTTCTCCCCCGGCGACGCCAACGATGGTCGGCAGCTGCGCCAGCTCATCAAGGGTCACGCCGAGGAGTTCCCGATGGATCTCCAGTCCTTCTACCGGCCTGCCGTCGGCCTGCAGGAAATAACCTAAAATGTCGCCGACCGCGCCTTTGCGGGCGTACATCAGCTGTTCGCCCTCGCTGATATAGCCGGAGCGCAGAATGGTCGCGTCGCGCCGCTGATCGATAGCGCCAATGCCGACTACCGCCGCGTCCGCCGCCGTCGCCGCGAGGATCACGTCGCGCACGCTCGACTCGCGGCGCAGGATCTCGGCGACCTCCGCCGAAGAAACCCGCAGCGGCGCCGGGATAATGCTGACGCTGCAGGCGGCATCCAGCTGGCCGATACCGGTCATATACGGGCCGACGCCGCCGGAGAGGGTCACCAGCCGCACCTGCTGCGAGCCGATAAAGCCGCTGAGATGCTGCAGGCAGCTCATGGTGGCTTCGCCGAAGCCGACCGCCAGTAGTTGACCCGGCTGCAGAATACCCATCAGCGACTGCGCCGCGCCGATCCCCAGCCGGGTATTCATCGGCGGGGTGTTGAGCGCCGGCAGTACGCGGGCAATCTTGAGGCCAAAACGCTGCTGGAGTTCACTTTCCAGTGCCAGACAGCCCTCATAGCGCGAGTTGATCTGCACGCGGATCACCCCGGACTGACGGCCTTTCTCCAGCAGGCGGGAAATCTTCAGCCGCGGCAGCCCCAAACGCTCGCCGATGTCATTTTGCGTCAGGCCGTCGTGGTAGTAGCACCACGCCACCCGCGCCACCAGCTCTTCCTCGGCTAACGCCAGCCCGGCGTAGCGGTTCTCTTCCGTAATGCGTTTTTCGCTCATAAATTGAACTCTTATAAAAATTTAGATCATATGTTCGCTATTGCGCGGCCGGAAAGTGTGAGCCGACTGGCAAAACGGATCTTTCATCGCTGGCCCATTTTTTCCTGAGGATCTAAAGCGCCAAACTGTGATCTTCGCACGGTTGTAAATATAGTTCACCGTCTACGCTTTTGAACATTATTAAATTTAAAAATCATTTGTTCAAACGAGGCGCGACGATGAAGCCACTGCTTGAAGCTCGCCAGATCCGCAAACAGTTCTCCGGCGTTGCCGTGCTGAAGGGCATCGACTTTACGCTATGCGCGGGCCAGGTGCATGCCCTGATGGGAGGCAATGGCGCGGGTAAATCGACGCTGATGAAGATCATCGCCGGCGTCGAAACCCCGGATAGCGGTGAACTGACGATCGGCGACCGCGCGTTTGCGCGCCTCAGCCCGGCGCTGGCCCACCAGCTGGGCATCTATCTGGTGCCGCAGGAGCCGATGCTGTTTCCCAACCTCAGCGTGCGCGAGAACATTCTCTTTCGTTTGCCGAAGCGGGCGGATACCACCGCGCGACTGCAGGAAAAACTGCAGCAGCTGAACTGCCAGATCAACCTCGACGCCAGCGCCAGCACGCTCGAGGTAGCCGATCAACAGATGGTCGAGATCCTGCGCGGCCTGATGCGCGAAGCGCGGATCCTGATCCTTGATGAACCCACCGCCTCTTTAACCCCGGGGGAAACGGAGAGGTTGTTTAGCCAGATCCGCGCGTTACAGGCGCTGGACGTGGGGATCGTGTTTATCTCGCACAAACTGCCCGAAATCCGCCAGCTTGCCAGCCATATTTCGGTGATGCGCGACGGGGCGGTAGTGCTGAGCGGCGAGACCGCAACTTACCGCGATGAGCAACTGATTAGCGCTATGACGCCGGCCAGCCGCGACCATACGCTGAGCGACACGCAAAAGCTGTGGCTGGCGCTGCCGGGCAACCGCCGCACCCAGGCGCAGGATTTTCCCGTGCTGCGGGTGGAGGATCTTACCGGAGAAGGCTTTATCGATCTCAATCTGGAGATCCGCGCCGGGGAGATCGTCGGCCTCGCCGGGCTGGTGGGATCCGGGCGCACCGAATTTGCCGAAACCTTATACGGCCTGCGTCCACCGCGCGCCGGGCGGATCTGGCTGGAGAATCGCGAGATTAGCAATGACAGCACCCGCGCCCGGCTGGCCAGCGGGCTGGTCTATCTGCCGGAAGACCGCCAGGTCTCGGGGCTGTTTCTTGATGCGCCGGTGCGCTGGAACACGGTGATGTTCAATCAGCCGTCGTGGTGGCAGCAGGGGAAACGGGAGGCGGCGGTGGTTGAGCGCTATCACCGGGCGCTGGGGATCAAGCTGGCCGATGGCGATCAGCCGGTGCGCACTCTCTCTGGCGGTAACCAGCAGAAGGTGCTGCTGGCGCGCTGTCTGGAGGCCAACCCGCTGCTGCTAATTGTCGATGAGCCGACGCGCGGCGTGGATGTCTCCGCCCGCGCCGATATCTATCAGCTGCTGAAAAGCGTCGCCGCGCAAAATGTGGCAGTGCTGATGATCTCCTCCGATCTGGATGAGTTCATCGGCCTGGCCGACCGGGTGCTGGTGATGCATCAGGGCCGCTACAGCGGCGAGCTGGCGCGGCAGGCGGTGACCGTCGATCGCATGATGACCCTGGCCTTTGGAGGGCAGGCATGAAAACGTTACTCAAGAATCGCGAACTGAGCGCCTTCTTTGCCATCGTGGCGCTCTTTGTTGTGCTGGTGGCGCTCAATCCAGCCTATTTCAGCCTGCAGACCCTGGCGATGATTTTCTCCAGCTCGCAAATCCTCTGCCTGCTGGCATTGGGCGCGACCCTGGTGATGCTGACCCGCAATATTGACGTGTCGGTAGGTTCGACTGTTGGGCTATGCGCCATCGCCGTCGGCGTGGCGCTGAACAACGGCTATGGGTTGGCGACGGCTATCGCCTTCGCGCTGGCGATTGGCGCGCTGGCCGGAGCTTTTAACGGCCTGCTGGTCGTGGGGCTGCGCATCCCGGCGATCGTCGCGACGCTCGGTACGCTGGGGTTGTATCGCGGGGTGATGTTGCTGTGGACCGGCGGGAAATGGATCGAGGGCTTGCCCGACAGCCTGAAATCGCTCTCGGAGCCCGCGTTTATCGGCGTGTCGCCGCTGGGCTGGCTGGTGCTGGCGCTGCTGCTGGCGGGCGGCTGGCTGCTGTCGCGCACCGCCTTTGGTCGTGATTTTTACGCCGTTGGCGATAACCTCGCCGCCGCGCGCCAGCTGGGCGTGGCGGTCAACCGCACGCGGATGCTGGCCTTTACCCTCAACGGTATGCTGGCGGCCTGCGCCGGGATCGTCTTCGCCGCGCAGATTGGTTTTGTGCCTAATCAGACCGGCAGCGGCCTGGAGATGAAAGCCATCGCCGCCTGCGTGCTGGGCGGGATCTCGCTGCTCGGCGGTACCGGCACGCTGCTTGGCGCGTTTCTCGGCGCCTTTTTCCTCACCCAAATTGACACCGTACTGGTACTGTTCCGCCTTCCCGCCTGGTGGAACGACTTTATCGCCGGCCTGGTGCTGCTCGGCGTGCTGGTGCTCGATGGCCGTCTGCGTCAGGCGCTGGCCCGCCATCAGCGGGCGCTGAAGTACAGCCGTTTCCAGCCCGGTAACAAAGGGGGGAAACAGGTTGCCCGCTTTCCCGAACGCAAAAGCAAAGAGGTGGCTTAAATGAAGCTGAAGCTTAACTGGGAAAGCGCGCTGCTGGCGTTGCTGATCGTGGAGATCCTGCTGTTCGGCGCGCTGAATCCGCGCATGCTGGATCTCAATATGCTGCTCTTTAGCACCAGCGACTTTATCTGCATCGGCATCGTCGCGCTGCCGCTGACGCTGGTGATCATCAGCGGCGGGATCGATATTTCGCTGGGCTCGACCATCGGCCTGTGCGCCATCGCCCTCGGGGTGATGACCCAGGCGGGCTGGCCGCTGTGGCTCGCGGTATCGCTGACGTTGCTCTTGGGACTGCTGTGCGGGTTATTCAACGCCGCGCTGATCCACTACACCGGCATCAGCCCGCTGGTGATCACGCTTGGTACGCTGTATCTGTACGGCGGCGGCGCGCTGCTGCTTTCCGGGATGGCCGGCGCGACCGGTTACGAGGGGATTGGCGGTTTTCCCGATAGCTTCACCGCCTTCGCCAATTTAACCCTCGCCGGACTGCCGCTGCCGCTGGTGCTGTTCGCGATTATCACCTTTTTCTTCTGGCTGCTGACCCATCGCGGGCGCTTTGGCCGCCACCTCTTTTTACTCGGGCAAAACCCGCGCGCCGCGCGCTATGCCGCGCTGTCGGTGAACGGCATCCCGTACGTGCTGTATGGCCTGGTTGGCGTCGCCTCGGCGGTCGCGGCGCTGGTGATGGTCTCCTATTTCGGCTCGGCACGTTCGGATTTAGGCCGCGACCTGCTGATGCCGGCGCTGACCGCGGCGGTGCTCGGCGGGGCCAATATTTACGGCGGCTCGGGATCGATACTGGGTACCGCGCTGGCGGCATTGCTGGTGGGGTATCTGCAACAGGGTTTACAGATGGTCGGCATCCCCAACCAGGTGTCGAGCGCGCTGTCAGGGGCGCTGTTGGTTGTGGTGGTGATGGGGCGTTCGCTGA
>PPYE01312200.1_pt1 | contig 12982 bp, 13 predicted proteins | sample 1559881 | NCBI WGS metagenome assembly PPYE01 (sample SAMN08240022, study PRJNA423297) | Human gut metagenome, whole genome shotgun sequencing project.
ATCACGCTTTCCGTGGCGGTGACCTGACCGTCAATATGGTGATGGACGTCATCGCGAAGATGGGCTTTAAAAACCTGACTCTGGCCTCCAGCTCCCTGAGTGATTGCCATGCGCCGCTGGTAGAACACATTCGCCAGGGCGTGGTTACCCGCATTTATACCTCTGGCCTGCGCGGTCCACTGGCGGAAGAAATCTCCCGTGGTCTGCTGGCGGAACCGGTGCAAATCCACTCTCACGGCGGACGTGTGCATCTGGTACAGAGCGGCGAACTGAATATCGATGTGGCTTTCCTCGGCGTCCCGTCCTGTGATGAATTCGGTAATGCCAACGGCTACTCCGGTAAAGCCTGCTGCGGCTCCCTCGGCTATGCAATGGTTGATGCCGACAACGCAAAACAGGTCGTGATGCTTACCGAAGAACTGCTGCCTTATCCGCATAATCCGGCAAGCATTGAGCAAGATCAGGTTGATCTGATCGTCAAAGTTGATCGCGTTGGCGATGCTGCAAAAATCGGCGCTGGTGCTACCCGTATGACCACTAACCCGCGCGAACTGCTTATTGCCCGTAGCGCTGCGGATGTGATTGTTAACTCTGGCTACTTCAAAGAAGGTTTCTCCATGCAGACCGGCACCGGCGGCGCTTCGCTGGCGGTAACCCGTTTCCTGGAAGACAAAATGCGTAGCCGCGATATTCGCGCCGACTTCGCCCTCGGCGGTATTACCGCAACGATGGTTGATCTGCACGAAAAAGGTTTGATCCGCAAACTGCTGGATGTGCAGAGCTTTGACAGCCATGCTGCGCAATCGCTGGCCCGTAACCCCAATCACATCGAAATCAGCGCCAACCAGTACGCTAACTGGGGGTCGAAAGGCGCAGCGGTTGATCGTCTCGACGTGGTGGTACTGAGCGCGCTGGAAATTGACACCCAGTTCAACGTTAACGTGCTGACCGGCTCTGACGGCGTACTGCGTGGTGCTTCCGGTGGTCACTGCGATACCGCGATTGCCTCTGCGCTTTCCATCATCGTCGCGCCGCTGGTACGCGGTCGTATTCCGACGCTGGTGGATAACGTGCTGACCTGCATCACCCCGGGCTCCAGTGTCGATATTCTGGTCACAGACCACGGCATCGCTGTTAACCCGGCACGTCCGGAGCTGGCAGAACGTCTGCAGGAAGCGGGGATCAAAGTGGTTTCTATTGAGTGGCTGCGTGAACGTGCGCGTCTGCTGACCGGTGAACCACAGCCGATTGAATTCACCGACCGCGTCGTTGCCGTTGTGCGTTACCGCGATGGCTCGGTGATCGATGTTGTGCATCAGGTGAAGGAATAAGCCATGCACCTGCTTCCTGAACTCGCCAGCCACCATGCGGTGTCAATTCCCGAGCTGCTCGTCAGCCGGGATGAAAGGCAAGCACGGCAACACGCCTGGCTCAAGCGCCATCCTGTTCCACTGATCTCCTTTACCGTGGTTGCGCCTGGGCCGATTAAAGACAGCGAGGTCACACGCCGAATTTTTAATCATGGCGTGACAGCCTTGCGTGCCTTAGCCGCAAAACAGGGCTGGCAAATTCAGGAGCAGGCTGCACTGGTTTCCGCCAGCGGGCCGGAGGGCATGTTGAGCATTGCCGCCCCGGCTCGCGACCTCAAGCTCGCCACCATTGAGCTTGAACATAGTCATCCTCTCGGGCGGTTATGGGATATCGATGTCCTGACGCCCGAAGGCGACATTCTCTCCCGCCGCGATTATTCACTGCCGCCTCGCCGCTGCCTGTTGTGCGAGCAAAGCGCAGCTGTTTGCGCGCGTGGAAAAACCCATCAACTGACCGATTTACTCAACCGCATGGAGGCGCTGCTAAACGATGTCGATGCCTGCAACGTCAACTAAAACCACAAAGCTTGCGACGTCATTAATCGATGAGTACGCCCTGCTGGGCTGGCGCGCCATGCTGACTGAAGTCAACCTGTCACCGAAACCAGGCCTCGTGGATCGCATTAACTGCGGTGCGCACAAAGATATGGCGCTGGAAGATTTCCACCGCAGCGCGCTGGCGATTCAGGGCTGGTTACCCCGTTTCATTGAATTTGGTGCCTGTAGTGCAGAAATGGCACCGGAAGCGGTACTCAACGGATTACGCCCAATCGGTATGGCTTGCGAAGGTGATATGTTCCGCGCCACTGCGGGCGTAAACACGCATAAAGGAAGCATTTTTTCTTTAGGGCTACTGTGTGCGGCAATTGGCCGTTTGCTTCAGCTCAACCAGCCGGTAACGCCAACAACCGTTTGTTCTACGGCGGCAAGTTTCTGCCGTGGCCTGACCGATCGCGAACTGCGTACCAATAATTCACGACTGACGGCAGGTCAACGGTTGTACCAGCAGCTTGGCCTTACCGGCGCACGCGGTGAAGCCGAAGCGGGTTATCCACTGGTGATCAACCACGCCTTGCCGCATTACCTCACTCTGCTGGATCAGGGGTTAGATCCTGAGCTGGCATTGCTCGATACCTTGCTCCTACTGATGGCTACCAACGGCGATACCAACGTTGCATCGCGCGGTGGCGAGGGGGGCCTGCGCTGGCTACAGCGCGAGGCGCAAACATTATTAAACAATGGGGGCATCCGAACCCCCGCCGATCTCGATTATCTCCGGCAGTTCGACAGGGAGTGTATCGAACGAAATATCAGTCCAGGCGGCAGTGCCGACCTGCTGATTCTTACCTGGTTTTTAGCACAGATTTAATTATTTAAGCACTTGATAAATTTGGAAATATTAATTTTCGGAGAACCCGTATGTCTTTAGCAAAAGATAATATATGGAAATTATTGGCGCCCCTGGTGGTGATGGGTGTCATGTTTCTTATCCCTGTACCTGACGGTATGCCGCCGCAGGCGTGGCATTACTTTGCAGTGTTTGTGGCAATGATTGTCGGCATGATCCTCGAGCCAATTCCGGCAACGGCGATCAGTTTTATTGCGGTTACTATTTGCGTTATTGGCAGTAATTACCTGCTCTTTGATGCCAAAGAATTAGCTGACCCAGCGTTTAATGCGCAAAAACAGGCGCTGAAATGGGGTCTGGCTGGTTTTTCCAGCACCACGGTATGGCTGGTATTTGGCGCATTTATTTTTGCATTAGGGTATGAAGTTTCCGGGTTAGGCCGTCGTATTGCCCTTTTCCTGGTGAAATTCATGGGCAAACGCACGCTGACGTTGGGTTATGCGATTGTCATTATCGACATTCTGCTGGCACCGTTTACACCGTCCAACACCGCGCGTACCGGGGGTACGGTTTTTCCGGTCATTAAAAACCTGCCGCCGCTGTTTAAATCATTCCCGAACGATCCGTCCGCGCGTCGTATTGGCGGCTATTTGATGTGGATGATGGTCATTAGTACCAGTCTGAGTTCGTCCATGTTTGTCACCGGTGCGGCACCAAACGTGCTGGGTCTGGAGTTCGTCAGCAAAATTGCCGGTATCCAGATTAGCTGGTTGCAGTGGTTCCTCTGCTTCCTGCCGGTTGGGGTTATCTTGCTTATCATTGCGCCGTGGCTTTCCTACGTGCTGTACAAACCGGAAATCACACACAGTGAAGAAGTGGCAACCTGGGCGGGTGATGAACTAAAAACCATGGGTGCGCTGACGCGCAGAGAGTGGACGCTGATTGGCCTTGTATTGCTCAGCTTAGGTTTGTGGGTATTTGGCAGTGAAGTCATTAATGCTACTGCGGTAGGTCTGCTGGCAGTTTCGCTGATGCTGGCGCTGCACGTTGTGCCGTGGAAAGACATTACTCGCTATAACAGCGCATGGAACACGCTGGTCAACCTGGCAACGCTGGTTGTTATGGCGAATGGCCTGACCCGTTCTGGCTTTATCGACTGGTTCGCCAACACGATGAGTACACACCTGGAAGGCTTCTCACCAAACGCAACGGTGATTGTACTGGTTCTGGTGTTCTACTTTGCACACTACCTGTTTGCCAGCCTGTCTGCGCACACCGCAACCATGCTGCCGGTTATTCTGGCCGTCGGTAAAGGGATTCCGGGCGTACCAATGGAACAACTGTGTATCCTGCTGGTGCTGTCTATCGGTATCATGGGCTGTCTGACGCCTTATGCAACCGGTCCTGGGGTGATTATTTACGGCTGTGGCTATGTGAAATCAAAAGATTACTGGCGTCTTGGCGCAATCTTCGGGGTGATTTACATCTCTATGCTGCTGTTGGTTGGCTGGCCGATTCTCGCCATGTGGAACTAATACGTTCGCCAAACGCTGAATAAATCATCACGCCCGCCAGGTAAGCCCACCTGGCGGGCTTTTTTATGATTTAATAGATAATATTCAGTGTATGTATGAGTTCCACACCCATTATGAAAGCATTCTGGCGTAACGCCGCGTTGCTCGCGGTTTCTCTGCTTCCCTTCTCTTCTGCCAACGCCGTGGCGTTGCAGGCAAAACAGTATGACGATTTTGATCGCTATGTCCTGGCCCTCTCATGGCAAACCGGATTTTGTCAGAGTCAATACGACCGAAATCGTAACGAACGAGATGAATGTCGCCTGCAAACCGAAACGACCAACAAAGCTGATTTTTTGACCGTACATGGTCTGTGGCCAGGATTGCCTAAATCGGTTGCTGCCCGTGGTGTTGATGAACGCCGCTGGATGCGCTTCGGTTGCGCTACTCGCCCAATCCCGAATCTGCCAGAAGCACGCGCCAGCCGGATGTGTTCATCGCCGGAAACCGGGTTATCACTGGAAACGGCCGCTAAACTAAGTGAAGTCATGCCAGGAGCTGGCGGACGTTCCTGCCTGGAACGCTACGAATATGCCAAACACGGTGCCTGCTTTGGTTTTGATCCAGACGCATACTTCGGCACGATGGTACGCCTGAATCAAGAAATTAAAGAGAGCGAAGCTGGAAAATTCCTTGCGGATAACTACGGTAACACAGTGAGCCGCCGTGACTTTGATGCCGCCTTTGCCAAAAGCTGGGGAAAAGAGAATGTGAAAGCAGTTAAGCTAACGTGCCAGGGTAACCCTGCGTATTTGACTGAAATTCAGATCTCGATCAAAGCTGACGCCATCAACGCTCCGCTTTCTGCCAACTCATTCTTGCCACAACCACACCCAGGCAACTGTGGCAAAACCTTTGTGATTGATAAAGCAGGTTATTAATCCTCTGATTTACAAAACACGCTAATTCGTCTTCCATAAACCATGACGATTAAGATTTATACATAATGCGCTACATTGAGGAATTCCCTGAATGTGACGCAAATCACTTCAAAGAGTGAGCAACAGTCAGTATCATCATGTGAGTTAAACCCTCGCCGCCTGACGGTGAGGGTTTTCTTTTGGGTATGTTTATCTGCGACACTCGCAGTACCGACGACATGGAGTAAAAATGTCCAGACCAACTATCATCATTAACGACCTGGATGCCGAACGCATCGATATTCTGCTGGAGCAACCCGCCTATGCTGGTTTGCCAATCGCCGACGCGTTAAACGCAGAGTTGGATCGCGCCCAAATGTGTTCGCCAGAAGAGATGCCACACGACGTGGTGACAATGAACAGCCGGGTTAAATTCCGCAATCTTAGCGATGGCGAAGTGCGTGTGCGCACGCTGGTGTATCCGGCAAAAATGACCGACAGCAATACTCAGCTTTCCGTTATGGCTCCGGTAGGTGCCGCACTGCTGGGGCTGCGCGTTGGCGATTCCATTCACTGGGAACTTCCGGGCGGCGTTGCAACCCACCTTGAAGTGCTGGAACTCGAATACCAGCCAGAAGCTGCTGGCGACTACCTGCTTTAATCCCATCTGCACAAGCGATAACTCGCTTTGCCCAGAGGATGCACTCGCATCCTCTTTCCGCTCAAATATCAACCAGATTTATCATTTTGCGCTTAAGCGCAGCATTCTAATCTGAACTGGTTATTCATCTGCGGAACCTCATATGAGCGAAGCTCTCGGTATCACTGCATTTTATATATTCATAGCCGCAATTATTGTTGCTGCAGTGCTATACCTTGAACAACGCTGGTAGCGCCTGGTTTTATTTATTTTCCAGCTCAATAGCAAATTCAGATCAAATCAGCCTCGCAAATCATAGATTCATAACCAATAATGTGCTGTTATGTATACATGCAAAAACAAGGAGAGAATGCTTATGTACAAAACAATCATCATGCCAGTGGATGTTTTCGAAATGGAATTGAGCGACAAAGCGATTCGCCACGCTGAATTCCTCGCCCAGGATGACGGAGTTATTCATCTACTTCACGTACTACCGGGGTCAGCCAGCCTGAGCCTGCACCGTTTTGCCGCTGATGTACGTCGTTTTGAAGAGCATCTGCAACATGAAGCAGAAGAACGTTTACAAACGATGGTCAGCCACTTCACCATCGATCCTTCCCGCATTAAGCAACATGTCCGTTTTGGTAGTGTGCGGGATGAAGTTAACGAGTTAGCGAAAGAACTTGATGCAGATGTAGTAGTGATTGGTTCGCGTAACCCATCAATTTCAACTCATCTGTTGGGTTCTAACGCCTCAAGCGTAATCCGCCACGCCAATTTGCCGGTGCTGGTTGTGCGTTAATTGCCAGAATAAGTCTCCCGCCCTGCCCGGAGCCATCCCTGCAGGGCTTTTTAATGCAATAAAAAAGCCGCCAGGTTTGACCCCGGCGGCTAAGCAATTACAGGTGAATCTTACTTCTTCTTATGCAGTTTTGGTGCGAATCAGGTAGTCAAAAGCACTCAGAGAGGCTTTGGCACCTTCGCCAGTGGCGATGATGATCTGCTTGTACGGAACCGTCGTACAGTCACCCGCTGCGAACACGCCTTTGACGTTGGTTTCGCATTTCGCATCAATGATAATCTCGCCCATGCGATTACGTTCGACTGCGCCTTCCAGCCAGTTGGTGTTCGGCAGCAGACCAATCTGGACGAAAATACCGGCCAGTTCGATGTTGTGAATATCGCCGCTGACACGATCGCGATATTCCAGACCTACGACTTTGCTACCGTCGCCTTTCACTTCCGTGGTTTGCGCATTCAGAATAATGTCGACGTTTTTCAGGCTGCGTAGTTTGTCCTGCAGAACCTGGTCGGCTTTCATTTCTGGCGCAAATTCCAGCAGCGTTACGTGCTCAACGATACCCGCCAGGTCAATTGCCGCTTCCACGCCGGAGTTACCGCCGCCGATAACCGCTACGCGTTTGCCTTTAAACAGCGGGCCGTCGCAGTGCGGGCAGTAGGTCACGCCTTTGGTGCGATACTGATCTTCGCCAGGAACGTTCATGTTGCGCCATTTTGCACCAGTCGCCACGATAATGCTGCGTGCTTTCAGTACCGCGCCAGAAGCTGTTTCAATCTGATGCAGGCCGCCTTCAACCGCTGCCGGGATCAGTTTGCTCGCACTCTGGCTGTCGATCACATCAACGTCGTATTCATCAACATGAACTTTCAGCGCACCTGCCAGTTTCTGGCCTTCGGTCTTCGGTACAGAAATGTAGTTTTCGATATCAACGGTATCGAGGATCTGACCACCAAAACGTTCGCCCATCAGACCGGTACGGATGCCTTTACGTGCGGAGTAAATTGCTGCCGCTGCACCCGCCGGGCCGGAACCAACGATTAATACGTCATAAGCATCACGCTTGTTCAGCTCTTCTGCCGCACGTTTTTCCGCACCAGTATCAATTTTGGCAACGATTTCAGTCAACGTCATGCGGCCCTGACCAAACTCTTTCCCGTTTACGAACACTGCCGGAACGCCCATCACGTTGCGATCGGTGATTTCGTTCTGGAAGGTGCCGCCGTCAATTGCAGTGTGCTTGATGCGCGGGTTCAGTACGCTCATCAGGTTCAGCGCCTGCACCACGTCAGGGCAGTTGTGGCAAGAGAGCGAGTAATAGGTTTCGAATTCAAAATCACCGTCAATATGGCGAATCTGCTCCAGCAGAGACTGCGCTTCTTTCGACGGATGACCACCAGTCCACAACAACGCCAGTACCAGCGAGGTGAACTCGTGGCCCAGCGGGGAGCCTGCAAAACGTGGTCCCTGGTTGGAACCTGGGTTGGTGATCAGGAAAGACGGCTTACGCACTGGCAAGCTGTTATCTTCTTTAAAGGTGACTTTGTCTGACAGTTCTGCGATTTCAGCCAACAGTTCCTTGATTTCTGCCGATTTAGCGCTGTCATCCAGCGTGGCAATTAACTCAACAGGCTTGGTCAATTTCTCAAGGTAAGCCTTGAGTTGAGTTTTCATATTTGTGTCGAGCATGTTTATCTCCTGGGCTTTAAACATCATCGTGCAAGCGGCCTCTGCGGCTAGCTGGATGCAGCTTGCATCATGGTGCGGGGAAGAAAATCGGGTGCCGCAGCACCCGAAGAATTAGGTGAATTTCCGAAGTATCTCGCGCCGGAGTTAGTAGCGCGAAAGACAAAGGAAATTTAGATTTTACCAACCAGGTCCAGAGACGGAGCCAGAGTTGCTTCACCTTCTTTCCATTTAGCCGGGCAAACTTCACCTGGGTGAGAAGCTACGTACTGTGCTGCTTTGATTTTACGCAGCAGGTCAGACGCGTCACGGCCAATGCCTTCAGCGGTAACTTCGATTGCCTGGATGATACCCTGCGGGTCAACAACGAAGGTCGCACGGTCAGCCAGACCTTCATCTTCACGCATGTTGTCGAAGTTACGGGTCAGGGCGCCAGTCGGGTCGCCGATCATCGCATGCGGCCTTCGGTATCTTTTTCGGTGATTTCGATGAATTCGCCGTTTTTGAATGCCTGGTTTTTAAAAGGTTTAATTTTGGTGTTAATCAAGGACATCTATACTTCCTCCGTGTTTTCGATGAGATGTAAGGTAACCAATTTTTGCCGATTCGGCTAATCCGTTTCCATTATCAAATCGATAAGTTTTACCTTACAACCTTCGTAAGACAACTTTGTGAACTTTGCACCGCCAGCGGCGATAAAAAGTAAAATGGCCCCTTTTCCAGGTGACCGTGTAATCTGAACTACCCTTTGGTATCTTCAGCGCCTGCCTGCAGGCTGAGGTGTTGCCCTTACAAATGCAACAACGACATGGATTACAACACCCTCATAAACAAAGGGCAATCACCTGATCTAAGCTCTTACCTATGACAGTGATAGGTTATGCCTTTTACTCGACTTTTGCACTGACTGAAAAGGACAAATTAATGTTAAAAAAGATACTTTTACTGGCTCTGCTTCCTGCAATCGCCTTCGCAGAGGAACTTCCTGCCCCAGTAAAAGCGATTGAAAAACAGGGTATTACAATCATCAAAACGTTCGATGCCCCTGGAGGAATGAAAGGTTATCTCGGTAAGTATCAGGATATGGGCGTCACCATCTACCTGACTCCAGATGGTAAGCACGCTATCTCTGGTTATATGTACAACGAAAAAGGTGAAAACCTGAGTAACACGCTTATCGAAAAAGAAATTTACGCACCCGCCGGACGTGAAATGTGGCAACGGATGGAACAATCCCACTGGCTCCTCGACGGTAAAAAAGACGCGCCGGTCATTGTCTACGTCTTCGCCGATCCGTTCTGCCCATATTGTAAACAGTTCTGGCAGCAGGCTCGTCCGTGGGTAGATTCTGGCAAAGTGCAATTGAGAACATTGTTGGTTGGGGTTATCAAGCCAGAAAGCCCGGCGACAGCAGCGGCAATTCTTGCCTCCAAAGATCCCGCAAAAACCTGGCAACAATATGAAGCCTCTGGTGGCAAGCTTAAGCTAAGCGTGCCTGCAAACGTAAGCACAGAGCAAATGAAAGTGTTAAGCGACAACGAGAAACTCATGGACGATCTGGGGGCAAATGTCACACCAGCTATCTATTACATGAGTAAGGAAAATACCCTGCAACAAGCCGTCGGATTACCCGATCAGAAAACACTTAATATCATTATGGGGAATAAATAGAATATAATTCATCGATGGTTGAAATCTCTCTCTGCTTTTCAACCATCCTAAAAACGCATGAATTGCTCGTAACCCACCTGACAGCTATGCTATTTTAGAAAATCTTAATCCAAAGTTAAGCAGAAAAACATAATACATATAAATACAACAACATTATTGATCAAGTGAATGATTTATGGAAGAGACAATACAACGGAGTATGTTATGGCTAATCTTTATGATCTAAAAAAATTTGACCTCAATTTACTGGTCATATTTGAATGTATTTATCAACATCTCAGCATTAGTAAAGCGGCAGAATCATTATATATAACGCCCTCTGCTGTTAGTCAGTCGTTACAACGTTTACGTGCGCAATTTAATGACCCGTTATTCATTCGCTCAGGGAAAGGTATCGCGCCGACTACAACAGGGTTAAACCTGCATCACCATCTTGAGAAAAATCTCAGAGGCCTTGAACAAACGATCAATATCGTTAATAAGTCTGAACTAAAGAAAAATTTTATTATCTACGGTCCTCAGCTTATTTCTTGTACTAATAACAACATGCTAATCCGCTGTCTTAGACAAGATACTTCAATCGATATAGAATGCCATGACATACTGCTTTCAGCTGAAAATGCCGAAGAACTGTTGGTTCAACGCAAAACTGACCTGGCAATTACGCTGCAACCAGTAATTAGTCGCTCTGTCATCTGCATGCCGTTACACACTATTCGCAATTCCCTTATATGTAGCAACAAACATCCTCGTATTACTGATACCAATAACTATGAACAAATTATCGCCGAAGAATTCACCCTGTTGATATCTAAATCAGCAGGGATTGACGAAATTCAAATGGACATAGATGAACGTTTTATGAACCGTAAAGTTTCATTTCGCAGTTCTTCTTTGATGACTATAATTAATAGTATTTCTGTTACTGACTTATTAGGCATTGTGCCCACCGAACTGTACGATTTACATCGTGACTTTTTGAAGTTAAAAGAAATAAAACTGGAACAACCTCTTCCTGCGGTTAAACTTTATATATCCTATAACAAGGCTTCGTTGAACAACCTTGTCTTCTCCCGATTCATAGATCGTTTAAATGATAGCTTCTGATTCATTACCACTGACAAATAATATATTACGCATCAATTAATTCATTGTGTGAATATAAAATAATGTGCTCTATCTTGCTTCGTTTATCCTATAATTAGCGGATTCATCTCACGAATCACCCCGTAACGTTCAGAGAGCGTTTTTAGATGTCTATTTATAAAATCCCGCTTCCACTGAATATTCTGGAAGCTGCAAAAGAACGTATTACCTGGACACTTAATACCCTACCCCGTATCTGTGTTTCTTTTTCGGGTGGTAAAGATTCCGGATTAATGCTGCATCTGACAGCCGAAATTGCCCGACAAATGGGCAAAAAAATCTGCGTTTTGTTTATCGACTGGGAAGCGCAGTTCTCATGCACTATTAACTATGTTCAGTCATTACGTGAGTTTTACGCCGATGTCATCGAAGAGTTTTACTGGGTTGCGCTCCCGCTTACGACGCAAAATTCCCTTTCTCAATACCAACCCGAATGGCAGTGCTGGGAACCTGATGTCGAATGGGTGCGTCAGCCCCCGCAAGATGCGATAACCGATCATATCTGGACCTGGTATGCTAACCATCAACAGCTCTGTAACCCACTGTATAATATAATGTATCAGGCAGGCGTTCCTCTGCGTCATATGCGAATTTGCGAACCTTTTGGCCCGGAGCAACGGCAAGGATTATGGCTCTATCACGTTATCGAACCGGATCGCTGGGCTGCTATGTGCGCACGAGTCAGCGGGGTAAAAAGTGGCGGCATTTACGCCGGACATGATAATCATTTTTATGGTCATCGGAAAATCCTCAAGCCAGAACATTTAGACTGGCAAGAATATGCATTATTGCTGCTCAATAGCATGCCGGAAAAAACGGCTGAGCATTACCGCAATAAAATCGCTATTTATTTGCACTGGTATCAGAAAAAAGGCATCGAAGTTCCACAAACCCAGCAAGGGGACATTGGCGCGAAAGATATCCCCTCCTGGCGGCGAATATGCAAAGTTTTACTCAATAACGATTACTGGTGCCGGGCATTATCATTTAGTCCTACGAAAGCGAAGAACTATCAGCGTTATAACGAACGGATAAAAGGAAAACGTCAGGAATGGGGGATACTATGCAACAACGATTAACGCAGGATTTAACCCAATTTCTCGCCAGCTTGCCGGAAGATGATCGCATCAAAGCGATTAATGAAATCCGCATGGCGATCCATCAGGTTAGCCCCTTTCGTGAAGAGCCAGTGGATTGCGTTCTGTGGGTTAAAAACAGCCAACTTATGCCTAATGATTACAACCCAAACAACGTGGCACCACCCGAAAAAAAACTGCTGAAAAAATCCATTGAAATAGATGGTTTTACCCAACCCATTGTAGTCACGCATACGGATAAAAATGCCCTGGAAATCGTGGATGGTTTTCACCGCCATGAAATTGGTAAAGGCTCATCATCGTTAAAATTACGCTTAAAAGGTTATTTGCCGGTGACCTGTCTGGAAGGTACGCGTAATCAACGCATCGCCGCGACTATTCGTCATAATCGCGCTCGTGGACGTCACCAAATCACTGCCATGTCAGAAATCGTCCGAGAACTCAGCCAGTTGGGATGGGACGATAATAAAATTGGCAAAGAGCTGGGAATGGACAGCGACGAAGTGTTGCGCCTGAAGCAAATTAACGGCCTGCAAGAGTTGTTTGCCGACCGTCAATTTTCCCGCGCCTGGACGGTTAAATAACTACAGCTGGCGCAGGCGTTCTGCTGCTGCCAGCAACGTCGATTCCTTCTTGGCAAAACAGAGACGAATCAGTTTATGTGGGAAGGGATCGGCGCAAAACACCGACAGCGGAATCGCCGCTACGCCGTGCTCCCGCGTCAGCCACTGGCAAAACTCAACATCATCCAGCGTAGATACGGCGCTGTAATCCACCAGCAAAAAGTA
>PPYE01662393.1_pt1 | contig 12982 bp, 12 predicted proteins | sample 1559881 | NCBI WGS metagenome assembly PPYE01 (sample SAMN08240022, study PRJNA423297) | Human gut metagenome, whole genome shotgun sequencing project.
GTGGAGATCTGCGCAGTACGGGCGGCGGTCTGCGATCCTTTGCAGCTCTTTTTTAGGAAGCGGCCCCTTAATGCCGGTACTTTTCTGACAGTCCTGCCGCAGCCTTTAAAACTGCCTGCAGAGATCGCGGAAATTGAAAAAAGGCCGGGAGGTAAGGAAGGAGAAAGAATATGGGAGAAAAGAGCCGGGGCCGGCAGTTATGAAGGAATCCGGACATACCAGCCCGGCGATTCTATGCGGGATATACACTGGAAGCTGAGCTCAAAGAATGACGAACTGCTTTCCAGACGCTATATGGAAGAAGGGGAAAGCGGCATTTCCTTTTATCTGGATGTATCCGGCTGGAAGGAACAAAGTGCTTTCCTTCGCCTGGCTTTTACAATTTCCAGGGAGGGCATAAGTACGGACTATGTGCTGGAAGAGATTCTTGACCGGGTGCAGAGACCAGTGAAACGCCCGGCGGCCGCCGGAATTTTACGGGCATGAGGCGGCTCTTCAGACTTGCCCTCGGGGCTTCCCAATGTTATAGTAGAAAGAAATACGGAATAAACAGGGAGCAGACTATGACATTGCGGAAAAAGATCATATTATCAAATATTTTAATGGTTTTAATCCCGGTTCTGATCACCGCGGCGGCAGTGTTTCTGTGTATGAAAACTTCCATGGGAAGTTACTGGCATACGCTGGAGACCATGTATAAGGATGAAAACAACCTGCAGTCGGCCCAGAGCCTGATTTACACTTATAAGAAAGAATTGTGGGAGACCGACTGGGAGGCGGCGGTTTTTGACTGGAATGAGAATATGAACAATCTGGAAAAGCAGCTGGCGGATATGGGATATTATATCCAGGTCCGCATGAACGGCGAAGAAGTGTATTCCAATATTTCCCCAGAGGATATGGATGCAGCTGTGGCGGTAGCCGGAAGTGCTCTTTCTACGGCAAAGATGCTGACTGCCAGCAAGGGAGATGTATCGGTGATCAAATACACTTTTTATCGGGATAATGACGCATGCTCTATTATTGCTGTCAACAATGCCCACTCGGCAGATCAGGCCAGATCCTACTTTCAGACCTACATTCTGAAGTATGTGATATTTTTTGCCCTTCTTTTCTTTGGAATGGTACTCTTTGTCAATGTGGTTCTTTCCTACTGGATTTCCGCCAGCGTTCTGGAACCTCTTAAGAAGCTAAGTGCCGGGGCGAAGGAGATTCGGGATGGAAATCTGGATGCGGTGATCCAATATGACAGACCGGATGAGTTTGGCCGGGTATGCGGTGATTTTAATGAGATGTGCCGGTACTTAAAGCAGTCGGTGGAACAGCGCCTGGAGTATGAAAACAGGAGGAAGGAGTTGATCTCCGGAATTTCCCATGACCTGCGGACGCCCCTTACTTCCATAAGCGGATATCTGGATGGTCTGATGGAGGGAATTGCCTCTACGCCGGAGATGCAGAACCGGTATCTGAATGCCATTAAGATCCGTACCCAGGATCTTCAGCGCCTGGTGGGAAGCCTTTCCGAATACAATAAGCTGGAGAGCGGCGGTTTCCGCTATAATTTTGTAAGGGGAAGCCTTAAGAATTTTGTGGAGCAGTATCTGGAAGCTTTGCGGGGCGAGATGGTGAAAAACCGGGTTAAGGTGACCTTCTGGTGCAGAGAAGACTGTCCGGTTCTTATGGACGAAAACGAGCTGAAGCGGGTTTTAGACAACCTGATGACCAATACTGTCCGCTACCGGGTGAAGGATACTTCTTCTGTGGAGATCCGTCTGAGAAAGTTAGAACAGGAGGAGATGGCGGAACTGGTCTTTTCCGATGACGGACCAGGCGTGCCGGAGGACAGTCTGGAACGAATTTTTGAAAGTTTTTATCGGGTGGATGCATCACGGACCCGGTCCAATGAGGGAAGCGGAATGGGACTTGCCGTGGTGATGGAAATTATCCGGGGCCACGGAGGGACTATACGGGCCATGAACCGGAAGGGACTGATGTTTGTAATGAAACTGCCATTGGCAAAGGAGAAACAGGATGGAGAAAATACTGATTGTTGAGGATGACAGGCTGATTGCCGAACTGGAGAGGGATTACCTGGAAGCAGCCGGCTTTGAGGCTCAGATTATGACAGAGGGAAGCGGCGTTTTAGAGGAGCTGAGAAAGGAAGAGTACGGCGCGCTGATTCTGGATGTGATGCTTCCGGGGAAAAGCGGGTTTGATATCTGCAGAGAGGCCAGGAAAGAGTGGAATATCCCGATTCTTATGGTTACGGCCAAGAAAGAAGACATCGATAAGATCCGCGGCCTGGGACTTGGAGCCGACGACTATATGATCAAGCCTTTCAGTCCTGCAGAACTGGTGGCGCGGGTAAAATCCCATATCCAGATCCATTCCATGCTTCTGGAGCAGAAGCGGAAGGAGGCAGATAAAGGGATGGAAATCGGCCCCTTAAAGATCCTTCCCAGGGAACGCCGCGTGTTTGTGGCAGATGAGGAGAAATTCCTCTCCAACAAAGAATTTGACCTGCTTTTGTTCCTGGCGGAAAACCCCAATATTGTGTTTTCCAAGGATACGCTTTTTGAGCGTATCTGGGGACTGGACGCGGTGGGAAATACGGCTACCGTTACCGTACACATCAACCGCCTGCGTGAGAAGCTGGAGAGCGGTCCGGTGCCGGTTTCCTACATTCAGACGGTCTGGGGCGCCGGCTACCGGTTTAAGGTGGGATAAGATTCTCTCTGCCAGGATAAAAATTTTGGCTTCATGAATAAGTTAAACAAAATTAACCATACTATTCCCGTAACCAGAAAGGCCGGAAAAAACGGCCGAAATTCAGGAGGTATGGATTATGGCAAAGAATAACTACAACGATATGGAGAACACTTCTTCACGCAGCAGCAGAAATGAATATGAGAATGAGTCTCAGGGAAGCTCCCGCAACAGTTCCAGAAACTGCTCACGGAACAATGGACAGGACAGTTCCCGCAACAGTTCTCAGGGAACATCCAGAAACAGCTCCCGCAACAGCCAGAATGACTAAAGGCAGAGCAGAATCCATCTGCTGCAGAAAGGGCCGTGTTCCAGGCGTATGCCTGGATACGGCCCTTTTGCTGTACCAGGGATCTTTTACGGCATGTTTCCTTCTGAAAAAATTCTGCATAGCTTATACTAAGAAGGAAAAAGGACAGGTAGAGCCATGTTTTCTGTCATTTCCATCAATGAACTGGAACGGATGATTAAGGCGGGGGAAGACCTGGTTTTTATCGATCTGCGGAGAGCCGGGGAGTATGAAGCGTTCCATTTTCCGGGAGCGGTCAATATTCCGTATCAGCTGTTAAACCAGGAACGCCTGATGCCCTACCGCGGCAGTCTGCTGGTATTTGGCTGTGAACACGGGGGGAAAAGTATGCGCGCAGCAAGGGACTTAAACCGCCGGGGATTCCGTACAGCCAGCTTGGGATGCGGGATTCCCACGAGAAAACCTGATTGACAGATGGCCGGAGAACGCTATATTATAGTGATAATGAATACAAAGGAGATTTGTACAATGAAAATCATGTTTGCATCAGATATACACGGATCTGCCTATTACTGCCGGAAGATGCTGGATGCCTATGAGGCTTCCGGTGCAGAGCGCCTGGTCCTTTTAGGAGATATCCTTTACCATGGGCCCAGAAATGACCTTCCCAGAGAGTATGCGCCCAAGGAAGTGATTGCCATGTTAAATCCCATGAAGAACCAGATTTATGCGGTGCGGGGAAACTGTGACACGGAAGTGGACCAGATGGTGCTGAACTTCCCCATTCTGGCAGACTACGGACTGTTTGTCCTGGAAGGAAAGACTTTTTATGCCACCCACGGCCATGTATTTAACCAGGATCACCTTCCGCCCATGCAGGCAGGGGATATCCTGATTCATGGCCATACCCATGTGCTGAGAGCAGATCGCATCCAGGCAGAGGGAATCGGGGAGATCACCATCTTAAATCCCGGTTCCACATCCATTCCCAAAGAGGGGAATCCGCCTACATATGCCATTCTGGAGGATGGAATGTTCCGGATCCTGACCTTTGAGGGAGAGACTGTAAAGGAAACTGCGCTTTAAACGAAACCCTTAGGAAGAGAACGAGGAAATAATGAAAAAAATATACGAACTGCTGGCTCCATGTCATTTCGGACTGGAAGCGGTGCTGAAAAAAGAGATACTGGACCTGGGCTATGAGATTTCTCAGGTAGAAGACGGAAGGGTGACTTTCCTGGGAGATGATGAGGCCATCTGCCGGGCCAATGTATTCCTGCGGACGGCAGAGCGGGTACTGTTAAAGGTGGGAAGCTTCCCGGCAGGTACTTTTGAGGAGCTGTTCCAGGGTACCAAAAGCATTCCCTGGGAGGAGTACATCCCAAAGGACGGGAAATTCTGGGTGGCTAAAGCATCCTCCATTAAAAGCCGGCTTTTCAGTCCGTCGGATATCCAGTCCATCATGAAGAAAGCCATGGTGGAGCGGATGAAGAGCCATTACGGGGTCAGCTGGTTTCCGGAAACCGGCGCGGCCTTTCCTATACGGGTATTCTTATATAAGGATATGGTTACGGTGGGAATCGACACCACAGGAGAATCGCTTCATAAGAGAGGATACCGGACGCTGACCAGCAAGGCTCCCATTACCGAGACGCTGGCGGCGGCACTGATCATGCTTACTCCCTGGAAGGCAGACAGGATTCTGGTGGATCCCTTCTGCGGAAGCGGCACCTTCCCCATCGAAGCTGCCATGATAGCCGCTAATATGGCCCCGGGAATGAACCGGTCCTTTCTGTCAGAGGACTGGAACGGACTGATTCCAAAAAAACTCTGGTATGAGGCCATGGACGAGGCCAATGACCTGGTAAATACAGAGGTGGAGACGGATATCCAGGGGTATGATATTGACGGTGAAATTATCCGGGCTGCCAGACAGAATGCAGAGCGGGCAGGTGTGGATCACCTGATCCATTTTCAGCAGCGGCCGGTGAGCAGCTTAAGCCATCCAAAGAAATACGGATTCCTGATCACGAATCCGCCTTACGGCCAGCGCCTGGAGGAGAAGGAAAGTCTCCCTGCTCTTTACCGGGAGATCGGCGAGCGTTTCCGTCATCTGGATTCCTGGTCGGCGTATCTGATTACTTCCTATGAAGATGCAGAAAAATACATCGGACGGAAAGCAGACAAAAACCGAAAGATTTATAATGGCATGATGAAGACGTATTTTTATCAGTTCCTGGGACCCAAACCTCCCAGGAAAAAGACAGGAGACGGAGTTTGAGATTTTGCATAAAAAAGAAAGGACGGCGCGGAAGGGGAATGGCAGAGATGCGTTTGCTTCTGGCCGCAGCTGCGGCCGGGACAGTGCTGTCTGCTTCCGGCTGCAGTTCCTTTTTAAGACAGGATAATCCAACGCAAGAGAGCCGGATGGAAGAGATAACAGAAAGTGAATCCGGTTCTTTGGCGGCAGATGATCCTGAAACAGCAGGCAGTTCCGAAACTGCAGGCGGCGCAGGAGAGGCTCCGGATGAGGATGTGATAGAGACACTTCCGGCCCGTTTTGATTACCGGGAAATCGGGAAGCTGCCGCCGGCAGGCGATCAGGGAGAACTGGGAACCTGCTGGGCCTTTGCCTCTCTGATGGCCATGGAAAGCACACTTCTTCCGGAAGAAAGCTGGGATTTTTCTGAAGACCACATGTCCCGGATGAACAGCTTTTCTCTGACACAGGAGGAGGGCGGCCAGTATGCCATGTCCATGGCTTATCTTCTGGCCTGGCAGGGGCCGGTGCTGGAAGAGGAGGACCCTTACGGAGACGGATTTTCGCCGGAAGGATTAAAACCGGAAAAGCATGTGCAGGAGATCCGCATTCTGGAGGAGAAAGATTATCAGCGGATCAAAGAAGCTGTGTATGAGACAGGGGGCGTCCAGAGTTCACTGTATACCACCCTGCAGAATTACGAGAGCACAGACCCGTATTATAACCGGGAAACCTGCGGCTATTATTATCCGGGCGCGGAAAAGGCCAACCATAATGTGGTGATTATTGGCTGGGATGATGAGTACCCGAAAGAAAATTTTACGGTACAGCCGGAAGGCGACGGCGCATTTATCTGTCTTAACAGCTGGGGCGAGCGGTTTGGAGAAGACGGATGCTTTTATGTATCGTATTATGACACGAACATCGGAGCGGTAAATGTGCTTTATTCGGGAATTACGGATCCGGATTCTTATACCGGCATTTACCAGTCGGATCTGTGCGGCTGGATTGGACAGCTGGGATACGGTCAGGAGGATGCCTGGTTTTCCAACGGATATACAGCCAAGAGGGATGAGATATTAAAGGCAGTGGGGTTTTACGCCACCATGCCGGGCACTTCTTATGAAGTTTATGCCCAGGCAGAATGCGAGGATCCCAAAGAAATGGATCTGTCAAAGCCTTTGGCTTCCGGGAGTTTTACAGATGCCGGTTTTTATACGGTGCCTCTTTCTGCGGAGCTGCCTCTTAAAAGCGGCGGGAAATTCCGGATTGCCGTCCGGATCCATACCCCGGGCGCGGTGCATCCGGTGGCCATCGAGTATCAGGCGCCGGATACAGGCGGAAAGGTGGATCTGACTGACGGGGACGGCTATTTAAGCCAGGATGGGATCAACTGGGTCAGTGCAGAACAGACCCAGCATGCAAATCTGTGTCTGAAAGCTTACACAGGGGAATGAACAGAACGGCAGTTTCATAAGATAAGCTGTCCCGGAAGATGGAATGGGAGAAGATTATGAGAGAAAGAATTGTGTTTGCTACTGGAAATGAAGGAAAGATGAAGGAAATCCGCCTGATCCTGGCCGATCTGGGCATGGAAATTCTTTCTATGAAAGAGGCTGGAGCGAATCCGGATATCTGCGAGAATGGGAAAACCTTTGGAGAAAATGCCGAGATCAAGGCCCGGGCAGTCTGGGAGGAGACCGGAGGCATTGTGCTGGCAGATGATTCCGGCCTTGTGGTGGATTACATCGGAGGAGAGCCGGGGATTTATTCTGCCCGCTACATGGGGGAAGATACTTCCTATGCTGTGAAAAACCAGGTTATCATTGAGCGATTGAAAGGTGCGCAGGGAAATGAGAGGAGCGCACGGTTTGTATGCAATATCGCGGCGGTTCTGCCGGACGGAAGCGTTCTTCACACGGAAAAGACCATGGAAGGCCTGATTGCGGAAGAGCCGGCAGGAGACGGGGGATTCGGCTACGATCCGATCTTATATATTCCGGAATTCGGAAAGACCAGCGCCCAGCTGACCATTGAGGAGAAAAACCGGATCAGCCACAGAGGAAAAGCGCTGGAAGCGATGAAGGAGGAACTGCGTGCAAGATTTGGAGGGGAGGAACGGTAGTATGAAGATATTGATTGTAAGTGACACCCACCGGAAGGACGATAATCTGAAGCGGGTTATCCAGGAGAATCTGCCTCTTGATATGCTGATCCATCTGGGAGACGCGGAGGGAAGCGAGAATTTTATTCCGGAGTGGGTGAATCCTCAGTGCGAAATGCAGATGGTCCGGGGCAATAATGACTTTTTCTCTGCTCTGGACCGGGAGAGGGAGATCTATATCGGAAAATACCGGGTCCTGCTGACCCATGGCCATTACTATAATGTATCCCTGGGAACAGAACAGATTACCGAAGATGCAAAAGAGCGTGGATTTGACATTGTTATGTTCGGCCATACACACCGCCCGTATCTGGATGACAGCCAGGGGATCATTGTGCTGAATCCAGGAAGCCTTTCCTATCCCAGACAGCAGGGAAGGAAGCCTTCTTATATGATCATGGAGCTGGATGAGAGCGGACAGGCGCATTTTTACCCCCATTTTCTGGACTGAAGGGAATTTTTTTGGAAGATATTGACTTTCCGGCGTGCATAAGCTATAATGAATTATCGCGTCGCGGGGTGTGGCTCAGTTTGGCTAGAGCGCCTGGTTTGGGACCAGGAGGCCGCAGGTTCGAATCCTGTCACCCCGATTTTTTTGTGCCCAAAAACAGGATAACATTTTACAGAAAGGATGTTTTTCATTATGCTCAGGCAAAAAAAGCCGGACGGCAGTTTTAACCCGATCCTGGAGGGAAATATTGCAGTCCAGCTGCTGATCTTTTTCTTCCCGATTCTTATCGGTTCTCTTTTTCAGCAGCTTTATAATACGGTGGATGCCATTATTGTAGGAAAATATCTGGGAAAAGCGGCTTTGGGAGCGGTGGGCGGTTCCACCTATATGCTGATCAATCTGATTATTTATCTGTTCATGGGTGTTTCCAACGGTGCAGCGGTAGCGGCCTCCCATGCTTACGGCGCCGGGAGGATGAAAGATTTCCGCAGAGTGATCCAGACCGCCATGCTTTTATCGGTGGCGGTGGGAATCCTCTTTACCATATTGGGGATCTGGCTTTCACCGGCAATACTGGAAATGATCGGAACGCCTCAGGAGATCCTGGAGCTGGCCTCTGTTTATATTGTCATTTACTCCATTGGCTATGTACCCTGCTGCATTTACAATGTCGGAGCGGGGATCATACGGGCAGCGGGAGACAGCCGCAGTCCCCTTTACTTTCTTGTGGCGGCCTGTGTGGTGAATATCGTGCTGGATTACGTGTTTATTGTGCCTTTCCAGTGGGGAGTAGCCGGAGCGGCTGCTGCCACGGCCATCGCGCAGCTGATCAGCGCAGTTTTGGTGCTGTGGCGTCTGGCAGATAAGCGGTATCCTTTCCAGCTGACATTTCGCGGAGCGAGGCCGGACGGGGGCATTCTGCGGCAGATATTTTACATCGGCATTCCCTCGGGAATCCAGTCGGATATGTACTCCATTGCCAATCTGATCATGCAGATCCAGGTAAATACTTACGGAACAGATACGGTAGCTGCCTTGTCGGCTTACGAAAAGATCGACGGCTTCTTCTGGATGACTATGACTTCCTTCGGCATGGCCATCACCACGTTCTGCGGACAGAATTTCGGTGCGGGAAAGATGGACCGGGTGAGAAAGGGCATGCGGGAGTGCTGTGTCATGGCGGCTGTGTCTGCTGTGCTTTTTTCCGGCGCCTTTATTGCTTTTTCCGGAAACCTTATGGGATGGTTTACCTCAGACGCTTCGGTAATCGAGATTGGAAGCCGTCTTCTGGTGGAACTGACGCCATTTTACATTACCTATGTTTTTACGGAGATTTATGCAGGCGGCATCCGGGGCTGCGGAGAGAGTTTCATCCCCATGGTGATTACTGCTGTAGGCGTATGTCTTCTCAGGGTAATCTGGACCGGCATTGTGGCGCTGGCACAGGGAAGTCTGGATATGCTGATGGTAGGCTATCCGGCTACGTGGGCCATTACCAGTGTGGCCATTATGCTGTATTACTGGAAGGGAAGCTGGCTGAAGAAATGCGGCGCAGCAGCAGCGTGAAAAAAATTAAAAATAAAATGAAATTTTTCTTGACAATATTCGTCAGATGCTGTATAGTATATTACTGTCAGCCGCGTGATACAGCGTCTGCACAGTGAGTCTGTAGCTCAGCTGGATAGAGCAACGGCCTTCTAAGCCGTGGGTCGGGGGTTCGAATCCCTTCAGGCTCGTTTCCCTTTTCTTTATTGAAGGGGATGAAAACTGGATATGGTGGGTATAGCGCAGTTGGTTAGCGCGCCAGATTGTGGCTCTGGAGGCCTAGGGTTCGAATCCCTATACCCACCCTTTCATACCGCTAAGCGCAGCGCTTGGCGGTTTTTTAAAAGTATAGTGGGCCATCGCCAAGCGGTAAGGCACAGGACTTTGACTCCTGCACTCGCTGGTTCGAATCCAGCTGGCCCAGTTGGTTAATGTGGAGAGAAGCTTGTAAAATCATTGGTTTTACGGGCTTTTTTCTTTTTGGGAGCGGGGGAAAGGACGGCTGTCTCAATATGAAAATTTTATACCACAGGTATAATGACAAACCCCATAAAGTATGCTATCCTATAACCGAAAAGAGAGAAAACTGCGGCAGCATTTTCTCTGAAAGAAATAAATCTGCGGGCGGAGGGCGTCCGGGAAAGGCGTGCGTGATGAGAGAGAGAATGATTTGTTTACAGGCAAGTCCGGAACTGGAACTCAGCTGTGATCTTCTGAAAGACCACGGTTTTCTTGTGATGCATTCCTGTAAGTCGGGCAGATTCAGGCGCAGATATGGATTCTGAGAGCTGTTCTCTTTTTTCATATGGATGTTCCACAGACATTTCTGAACCGCTTATCTTACGGGATAGGCGGTTTTTTTGTACCAAAAACTGCCTGGATGACGGAACTGGCATACGTGCCGGTCTTAGAAACCGGTTTTTGCGGGTTCGAATCCCGCTCCGGGTATTACGTGGGAAGGCTTCGGCTGCTGAAACATTATTGCAGAAAAGGGGAGAAGATATGGAGATTAAAGGATTAAATAACACAGCAGTATGCTACGCCAATGTGATCGAGGATGAGGCGGTCCGGCAGATCCAGAGGATCTGTGATCAGGAGTTTACGGCGGGAAGCCGGATCCGGATCATGCCGGATGTGCATGTGGGAAAAGGATGCACCATCGGCACGACCATGACGGTGACGGATAAGATCGTGCCGAACCTGGTAGGGGTGGATATTGGCTGCGGTATGTATACGGTAAGTCTCGGGACACAGGAGATCGATCTGGCCAGGTTCGATGAGGCCTGCCATTTCGTGCCTTCCGGGAAGAATGCCTGGGAGGGACGGATGGAACGTTTTGATCTTACCCGCCTGCGCTGTTATCGGGCATTGAGCCGGACGAAGTGGATCGAAAAGAGCCTGGGTACGCTGGGCGGAGGTAATCATTTTATTGAGATTGACCGGGCGGAGGACGGCGGACAGTATCTGGTGATCCATACGGGAAGCCGGAATCTGGGCAAGCAGGTGGCGGAGTATTATCAGAATCTGGCGGAAGAACTGCACCAGGGAAAAGAGGAGTATTTCCGGAAGAAGGATGCGCTGATTGCCGAGTATAAAGCGGCAGGGAGACGCAGAGAGATTGAGGGCGCGTTAAAGGAGCTGCACTGGAAGCACAAGGAGCTTTTGATTCCGGAGGATCTGTGCTGGCTGTATGGAAGCTGGATGGAGGATTATCTGCATGATGTGGAGATCTGCCAGGAGTTTGCCTTAAGAAACCGGGAACTGATCGGAAGAATCCTGCTTGAGCGAACCGGGATTGCGGGAACAGACGGCTTCCACACCGTTCACAATTACATTGATACCAGGGAAATGATCCTGCGAAAAGGGGCGATTGCCGCGCATAAAGGCGAGAAAGTGCTGATTCCCATTAATATGAGGGACGGAAGCGTTCTGGCTGTGGGAAGAGGAAATCCGGAGTGGAATGATTCGGCGCCTCATGGGGCAGGGAGGATCTTATCCCGCTCCAAAGCCAGAGAATGCCTTAATCTGGAGGATTACCGCAGGGCCATGGAAGGGATCTATACTACTTCCGTAAATATGGAGACCCTGGACGAAGCGCCCTTTGCTTACAAATCTATGGAGGATATTCTGCCTGTGATCCGGGAAACGGTGGATGTCCTTATGGTAATGAAACCTGTATATAATTTTAAAGCTGCTGACTGACCGGAGAGCCGGCAGCAGCCGGAAGGAAGGGAGGAGAGTGCCATGATGTGCGTCATGCCGGTAATTGATGTAAAGGAGACCGGAAAGAATATCCTGCATCTGCGCCAGATGCGGAATCTGTCAGTGAAAGATCTGCAGCAGGTATTCGGGTTTGAGACGCCTCAGGCCATTTATAAGTGGCAGCATGGAGCTGCGCTGCCGTCCATCGATAATCTGGTGGTACTGGCAGCGCTGTTCCAGGTGGGAGTTGATGATATTTTAATTACAAAGTATCCGGAAGCTATGAAAAATCCAGCTTAAAAACAGGCTCACCGCGGAATGCCGCGTACTGCTGCGCCATGTCAGAAAGATCTTGCCTGCATGGCAAAGGCATGGTTTCCGGGCTGCCGCTGCAGGAAGAAGCTGCGGCAGAGGGAGAAAAGAGCTGGAAGTGAATTTCCAGTCCTTTTGGCTTTTTCCGGCAGTTCCAGATGCCGACGATCTCTCCTTCCCGGAGGATGGCTCCAGGATTGGAGACGGTTTTCCAGATCTGGCGGTGCAGGGCAGGATCCGGCTGCAGGATCAGGCGGTCCCGGCCGTCAAGGTAAGGATCGTGGGGCCCCAGCATCAGAAGGGGACGTTTCAGCAAAACGGGGGAGAGAATATCCTCCAGATCATTTTTCAGGACATATGCCTTTTTCCCCAGGACGGACACCGGCTCCATCTCACTGGAAAGGGTGTCCCACATGCGCCGCCCCTGTTTTTTGGTGCAGCCCAGCCATGAAGCAAACTGATCCGGTGAGGCCGGACCGTAAGCGTGAAGATATTTTCGGACAAGGCGTCTCGCAGCCTCATCGGGCTCCAGGGGACAGTAAGGCTTACCGGTCCAGTTTTTGTATGAAGTAAAGGTGGGAAGCCCTTCTTCGCGCCGACCAAAGACCACAAGTCCCAGAAAGGAACAGGGGCGAAGGAGAAAAGAAACCACGGCTCCCCCCACGGTCTGTCGCTGGGGATCCCCGTACATGGAAGGACGGTTCCACAAATCGCGCCGGGAAGCCGGAAGCAGAGGGAGCATCCATTGGGCCAGGGTCTGGTCCAGGCTGCTTTTTCCTGCTATTGTCACCTGATCCAGACCGGGGAGAACCTGGATCAGCATTTCCAGCAGTTCCGGAAAGGGCAGAGAGAGGAAATCAAGGGCCAGGGTGATGCCATGAGTGTAGATCCACTCTTCGCCGTCCTGGGGTGTCAGAGCCTGAAGGAAAGAGGCGCTTTCTGACGCAGGGAAAACTACAGGTGCGCCCCGGAAGCTCCATGCCTGCAGGAGGGATTTTTCTTCTGTCAGCAAATGGTCCAGATCTTTTTGGG
>PPYE01072647.1_pt1 | contig 12980 bp, 8 predicted proteins | sample 1559881 | NCBI WGS metagenome assembly PPYE01 (sample SAMN08240022, study PRJNA423297) | Human gut metagenome, whole genome shotgun sequencing project.
GAACGGCATGCGTGGTGGTGTGAGAGGTCGGAAAGCGAAAGTAGGAAGAAAACTACTTCGTTTTCCTCCTACTCGATTGTTTTCAATATACAAATAAATGATAATTTATCTCCCAATTTATTATTAGCCTATTACTAAATTATTTTTCTCCTATTGGTAAAAAATAACTTTGCTGTGTCTACTATATCAGCATGACTTCGGAAGAAGTGGCTACTGGATCAGTACAATATTCTAAAGAACCGTCTACTGATATCGTTTATAAACAGAAAAAGCGTCTAGCTAAATTAGGAAAAGACACACTATACAAGTACACAATCATTTCCCTTCATGAAAATTCTGTTTACCCCAAGTGGTAACTTTGTTAACCCCGCACGGTAACTCCATTTACATTCCGAGGTAAAGGTCGTTACAATAGGCGGTAAAGGTCGTTACATCTTGAAGTAAATGCTTTTACACTCTGTAGTAAATACTCGGTAAATACAATCTATTGATTATCAACAAGCTATCAAAAATATATCAGCAATCTTTAATTCATTTCTTCAATTATAGATCACCCACACCAACCCACATTCATCTGTCAGAATCCCATTATACCTCCCCAATCTTCTCTAAACAAATAGAGTTCCAAGTTGTTATGAACCCTGTATCACAAAAACAACCTAAACCTATGAAGATTAAAGCTTGGGGCAGCGTGCTGCTCTTATCGTGCCTATGTTCCGCCGTCACGGCACAGAATGGCAACCGTTATCTGGAAAAACCGTTGCCCCGAGGCTGGGGGAATACGGTGGTTCCGAACTCTAAAACGGTCCCTACTTCCGCAGGAACCGCTAATTCTACCATGGCATCCGCGAATGACAACTTATTCAGCGGACAAATATTACCGGTAGACGACCAGTGGTGGAAAGCATTCAACGACCCGGTGCTGGACTCGCTTATCAGCGTGGCATCCGGCGAAAACTATTCCGTACTTGCAGCTATAGACCGCATGGAACAGGCACGTGCCAGCCTACGGATGGAGCGCAGTTATTTTTTCCCTTCTATTACTTTAAATGGCGGATGGCTCCGCCAGCAAAGCAGTGGCAACACTACCGAATTGCCCCAATCTATCACGCATTATTATGATGCGTCACTCAATGCCAGTTGGGAACTGGATATATTCGGAAGCATCCGGCAACGGGTGAAGGCACAACGGGAAACATTCCAAGCCAGCCGTGAAGAGTACATCTCCGTACAGATATCCCTATGTGCACAAGTCGCTTCGGCCTACATCAACTTGCGGGAGCTACAGCAGGAACTGCAAGTGGTAATGCATAACTGCCGGACGCAGGAGGAAGTGCTCAACATCACCGAAGTACGCTACAACACGGGACTTGTATCGAAACTGGATGTAGCACAGGCTAAGTCGGTGTATTTCAGCACTAAAGCATCTGTTCCGCAACTGGAATCCGGAATCAGCCAATACATCAACTCACTGGCTATTCTGCTGGGAACCTATCCGCAGGAAATACGCCCTACATTGGAAAGAATCGGAAAGTTGCCCGACTACATGGAACCCGTCGGAGTAGGATTACCCGCTGATTTATTGCTCCGTCGTCCGGATGTGCGTCAGGCCGAGAGACTGGTTAACGCACAAGCTGCACTATTGGGAGCCAGCAAAAGCGACTGGCTGCCACAAGTATTCCTGAAAGGATCTGTAGGATATGCCGCCCGGGATCTGAAAGACCTGACCAGGCGGAAAAGCATGACGTTTGAAATTGCCCCAACCCTCAGTTGGACACTTTTCAGCGGAACAAAGCTGGTGAATGCTACCAAACAGGCACGTGCGCAACTGGATGAAGCGGTGCATAACTTCAACGAAACCGTGCTCACCGCCGTACAGGAAACGGATAATGCGATGAATAATTACCGGAATTCCATCAAGCAGATTGTCGCCCTCCGGGAAGTACGAAATCAGGGACAAGAGACGCTGAAACTCTCTCTGGAGCTTTATAAGCAAGGACTTAGCCCTTTCCAGAATGTACTGGATGCACTCCGTTCGCTACTGACGTACGAAAACCAGTTGACGCAGGCGGAGGGTAGTTCACTGCTGTATCTGGTGTCATTGTACCAGGCACTGGGAGGAGGATATAAAGAGAACTGAGTAATAATTCCTAAACCATAACCATATATGAAAAATAAAATGTACATCATCCTCACGCTGATTCCGTTGCTGACGGGGTGTGGGGACAAAAAAGAAGCAGCGCGCGGAGCGATGCCCGTTCCGGAGATAAGCGTAGCCAGTCCGGTGGTGAAAGACATCACACTGACTAAAGAGTATCCGGGCTATCTGAGTTCGGAAAAGACCGTTGACCTGGTGGCACGGGTGAACGGGACCCTGCAAACTATCGCCTATGCTCCGGGAAGCAGAGTCCGGAAAGGGCAGGTGTTGTTTGTCATCGAACCCACTATTTACCAGGACAATGTGGAACAGGCGGAAGCGGAACTGAACACCGCCCGAGCCAATCTGGAATATGCCCAGAACAACTATGCCCGTATGCTGGAAGCTGTGAAAAGCGATGCTGTAAGCCAGATACAGGTGTTACAGTCGAAATCGAATGTCGCCACTTCGCAAGCGGCAGTCAGCAATGCCGAAGCTGCGCTGAATACGGCACGCACGAATCTGGGTTACTGCACAGTCCGGGCGCCGTTTGAAGGAACTGTCAGCCGGAATCAAGTTGATGTGGGCAGTTATGTAGGTGGCAGTGTGCAACCCGTCACGCTTGCCACGATCTATAAGGATGACCAGTTGTATACCTACTTTAATATTGCTGACAATCAATGGCTTGCCATGCTGATGCAACAAGGAGAATCCCAACAAAAGGACACACTACCGGGACAAGTCACCGTCAACCTTGGTGAGAACGGTATACAGCCTTATCCCGCTACATTAGATTACTTTGCACCCAATGTAGACCTGAACACCGGAACCTTAAACCTGCGTGCCCGGCTGGATAACCCAAAAGGATTATTGAAAAGCGGACTCTATGTCAGCATCACTTTGCCATACGGCAAAGAAAGTCAGGCGGTACTCGTTTCAGAAGCCTCCATCGGCACCGACCAATTAGGAAAATACGTGTACATAGTGAATGACTCCGATATGGTTCGTTATCGCCACATCGAGGTGGGACAACTGATAGATGACACTCTCCGGCAAGTGACCGGCGGACTCTCTCCTAAAGAACGTTACGTGACCAAAGCGCTGATGAAAGTGCGGGAAGGGATGAGGGTTAAACCTATCAGCAAATAATTAACAACTAAATAGTTAACAACTAAACCCTAACATTCATGTTTTCAAAATTCTTCATAAACCGCCCCATTTTCGCTACTGTGTTGGCGCTACTGATTGTAGTGGCAGGATTGGTCACTCTGGGCATACTGCCTATCGCGCAGTATCCAGAAATTACTCCGCCAACCGTACAGGTCAGCGCCGTATATCCGGGAGCCAATGCTCAGACGGTGGCACAAACCGTAGGTATTCCTATCGAACAGCAGGTAAACGGTGTAGACGGCATGCTTTATATGTCATCCAATTCTTCTTCATCCGGTGCTTATTCGCTGACCATCACCTTCGCTGTTGGAACAGATATCGACATGGCGACCGTACAGGTGCAGAACCGTGTCAGTGTGGCGCAGGCTTCCTTGCCGACACCGGTGGTAGTACAGGGAGTGACGGTGCAGAAACAGTCATCGAACATCGTCATGTTCCTCACAATGACGTCAGATAATAAGGAGTACGACGGACTTTACCTCAGTAATTATGCCACACTGAACCTGGCCGACCAGTTGACACGCGTGCCCGGTGTAGGCGCCGTCAATGTAATGGGAGCAGGCGACTACTCCATGCGTATCTGGCTGGACCCGGCAGCACTGCGTATCCGTAACCTTTCCGCATCCGATGTGTACCAAGCCATACAGGCGCAAAATGTGGAAGTCAGCGCCGGAACCGTCGGGCAACCTCTGCCGGCAACCGGAACCTCCGGCAACAGTGGTTCGCCCGCCTATCAATACACTCTTACGGTGAAAGGGCGACTTTCTTCTCCCGAAGAGTTCGGCAATATCATTCTGCGCACCGAAACAGGCGGACGGGTGCTTCGCTTGAGAGATGTGGCGCACATCGACCTCGGCTCGGCATCCTACAACGTCGTTTCACGCCTGAACGGACAGCCAACTGCCGCCATTGCCATCTACCAGCAGCCCGGTTCCAACTCACTGGATGTCTCCAAAGGGGTGCGTGCCAAGATGCAGGAACTGTCGCAATCCTTTCCGCAAGGTATAGATTATAGTGTGACGCTGGATACGACAGATGTCATTCATGCTTCGGTGGACGAAGTGCTGGTGACTTTCCTGGAAACGACCTTACTTGTGGTACTCGTTATTTTCCTCTTCCTGCAAAACTGGCGAGCAGTCATCATTCCGTGTATCACCATTCCCGTATCACTCATCGGTACTCTGGCAGTGATGGCACTCTTCGGATTCTCCATCAACACGCTGACGCTTTTCGGACTGATACTTGCCGTAGCCATTGTGGTGGACGATGCCATTGTGGTGGTAGAAAATTCGAGCCGATTGCTCGATACCGGGCAATACAGTGCCCAGGAGGCAGTCATCAAGGCGATGGGAGAGATTACCGGCCCGATTGTGGGTGTGGTGCTGGTGTTGCTTGCCGTATTCATCCCCACAATGCTCATCAGCGGCATTTCGGGACAACTTTATAAGCAATTTGCACTGACTATTGCCGCCAGTACCGTATTGAGTGGCATAAACTCGCTGACACTGACTCCGGCACTGTGTGCTCTGATATTGCAACCTACCAAACCTGCCAAATCTCCACTTTTCCGGGGATTCAACTTTGTGTACGACAAGACACAGGGAGTATACGACAGGACCGTAGGCTGGTTACTCCGACGTCCGGGCGCCGCACTTTTGTCTTATGCAGTGTTTACGGCTCTGGCAGTTATTCTGTTCATCAAGTGGCCCAGTACATTTATCCCCGAAGAAGATGACGGATATTTCCTCGCTGTGGTGCAGTTGCCGCCCGCCTCAAGTTTGGAACGGACGGAAACCGTAGGACGGGAAATCAATGAAATCCTCAACAGCTATCCCGAAGTGAAAAACTACATCGGCATATCCGGCTTCTCCGTGATGGGCGGAGGGGAACAGAGTAACTCCGGAACCTATTTCGTGATTCTGAAAAACTGGGATGAACGCAAAGGCAAAGAACACACCGCACAGGCTATCGTCAACCGTTTCAATGCGCAGGCATACGGCATACAGGAGGCGGAAGTGTTCGCCATGGTTCCCCCGGCCATTCCCGGACTGGGTGCCACAGGAGGATTGCAGTTGCAATTGGAAGATCGGAAAAATCTGGGTGCGACAGAGATGCAACGCGCTGTAGAGGCACTGATGGAAACATATCACACAAAGTCTGCATTGGCCAGTGTCAGCAGCCAATACCAAGCTAACGTGCCGCAGTATTTCTTGAATGTCGACCGTGATAAGGTACAGTTGATGGGCATTCCGTTAAACAGTGTTTTCACCACATTGGGGTACTATATGGGAGCTGCCTACGTGAATGATTTCGTGGAATTCGGACGTATTTATCAAGTGAAACTTGGTGCGCGAGACCATGCACAGCGGGTTATTGATGATGTATTGAAACTGAGCGTACCGAATGCGGCAGGAGAGATGGTGCCGTTCTCAGCTTTCACCAAAGTGGAAGAGCAACTGGGGATGGACCAGATAAACCGGTACAATATGTACTCCACCGCATCCATCACCTGCAACGTGATGCCGGGAAGCAGTTCGGGAGAAGCGATTCAGCAAATGGAAGAGCTCTTCCGCAAACAATTAGGAGATGAATTTGGCTACGAATGGACTTCGGTTGCCTATCAGGAAACACAGGCAGGAACCACCACAAGTACTGTACTGTTGATGGCCTTATTGGTTGCATTCCTGGTACTGGCAGCACAATATGAGAGTTGGACGAGTCCGGTATCTGCGGTTATGGGACTGCCGGTGGCACTGCTGGGAGCAATGATCGGGTGCCTAGTAATGGGAACACCGGTCAGCATCTATACACAAATCGGTATTATCCTGCTTGTGGCACTGTCCGCAAAGAATGGTATTCTAATTGTAGAGTTCGCCCGCGATTTCCGCGCAGAGGGAAACTCCATCCGTGATGCAGCATTCCAAGCAGGTCATATCCGTTTGCGACCTATCCTGATGACATCGCTGGCGTTTGTACTCGGTGTGATGCCATTGCTTTTTGCCTCAGGAGCGGGAGCGGAGAGTCGTATCGCACTGGGAGCCGCAGTAGTATTCGGTATGGCACTGAATACGTTGCTTGCCACAGTCTACATTCCGAATTTCTATGAGCTAATGCAGAAGTTGCAGGAGCGATTCAGCAGGAAAAAAGAGTAGTAATTCAGGATGAGGTTGTGTCAAAACGCTGGCACAACCTCATTTCAGCCATGATAATGCTAACCTTATAGTAGTTGATAATCAGGTATATCTGGCAGGAAAGTATAACTATTTTTTTCGTAATCCATGCGACAGCAATAATGTTGAAGCCCATTGCTCACAACCAGATAATCCACTTTCAGCACCATATTATAGCGCGTAATCTGATTGAACACCGCTTGGGTGATTTCTATATCCGGAGCTTTGTACTCCACAATCATCCTTGCCGTCAGGTCGCGACGGTAAAGCACAGTGTCGCAACGCTTCTTTGTACCATTCAGCTGCACCTGCACTTCATTTGCCATCAATGCCTGCGGGTATCCTTTATGATTCAAGAGGAAATGCACAAAATGCTGGCGCACCCATTCTTCGGGCGTAAGCGCCACATAACGGCGGCGTATCACGTCGAAAATGACAGGTTTTCCTTCACGGTTCACCACTTTGGCATCGAATACAGGGAGGTTTAGTGACAACATTATATTATATAGGATAAGTGATTACAATTACTTTCTTACCATTTTCCACCTCAATCTGATAACTTCCCTTGAAAGTTTCCAGATAAAGCCGGTTGATGTCATGCTGTATCTGACAGAGTTGCTGTTCTTCTTCCGTTGCCTTCAGCAGTGGGCTGCCATGTACGACAAGTTTCATGAACTCATCTTCACGGGTTAAAGTGTAATCCACCCAAGCTATCCCCTGGTACTCCTCAGAAGCAGAAAGCACAGACGACAGCAGCTTCATGAAACGTCCGCTATCCGCTTGTATCATTAACACCTCCAGTTCTGTATCGAATTGTAAGTGCACCGCATTCCCTTCCTGCATCTCCACCATCATCTTGGCATCGCGGCATAATTGCACCGCATCACACTCCGCAACACTAAACTTCATCATACCGGATTCCAGACGGGAAAGGTCCAGCACGTCAAATATCAGTTGAGACAACTGCCCGGCACTCTTCTTCACCAAAGCAGCGTATTCCTCCATCTGTTCCTGCGACAACCCTTTCTCAGTAGAAATCACCTCGGAGAAACCGACCACCATATTCAGCGGTTCGCGTATCTGGTAGGTGATATTGCGCAAGAAAACCTCTTTCATTTTATTAGCAGCTTCCACCGTTTCCAACGCTTCACGCGTTTCTTTTTCCGAACTGAGCAGCATCCGATTCACATGCAAGCCACGAACCAGCAATGTTACCAAGAGTGCAATCACCAACATAATCAACCCCACCAACAGCAGATTATAATGTCTCTCCGCCACTGCCTGTTCCAGTAAAGCCTGGCGAATGAGGTAGTTAGCCTGATGCGCTTCTTCGTGCAGACGCAATACATCCCGGTTCAGGGAGTCCATTTCGATTGCGCCACGGAGGTAGTTCTCAGCAGCTTCCCTATAGCGTCCCGCAATCTCAAGGGCGTTTCCTTTTATGATAAACACCGACATTTTATACAATGGCTGCGTGCCGTCAAATGAAGCCAGAGCAGTATCATACTCATTGAAACTCTTATCCCAGTCTCCATTCAAGCAATAATATCCACCCCACATGATGCGGTATTTTATCTTATAAGAGAACAAAGTGTTTGATGAATAATACTTCCGGGCTTGTTGCAGATGCTTCAACAGGTTGCCAAGATCGGCATTATCCAGATAGACGGCACAGTACGATAGTTCCATATCCAACATTTTGTCTCTATAACTGTCCGCCTTTTCAGGTGATTCTTTCAATACTTGCTCCATCATGTCACGCTCCATATTCAGCTCGGAAAGCATGTTGTCATATTCTCCTCTTAGTTGATAAATAGTGGCCACTTCGTTATAGACCGTTGCCTTATCCACTTTAGGCAGATAGGGGATTTCCAACGCTTCCCGGTATCTCTTAACTGCTTCATCCTCTTGTTTAGAAGCTCTCAAAGCTCTGGCAGTAGTCAGCACAGAGTTGTAAATGCCCGTTACATTATTCAATTTCCGGGCCTCTTCTTCCATACGTCCTGCCTCCAGAAGAACATATTCCGTATCTCCCCGCACTGTGCTGAACTGAAGAATATCTCCCCACGCCGTGAAATAAAGATCATAAATCTTATATTTCCGGCTGACGGTTCGCAAGGTATTGAACGCTTGGTTCATCCGTGCCGTATCGACCTGGTACTTATAATGACGATAGTAATCATAACGAATACCAACTTCTTCTTCTCTATATTGGCTGTCGACAGCCAATACTAATGCTGAATCGAGCAATTCTACCGACCATTTCTCACCAATATTCTTCTGCAACATGTCACGCATGAACTTCACACGCCTTGCGGTATCTCCCGACATGGAGTGATAGATAAAGAAAATGCTGTCACGCAACTGTTTATCCCGGGCGGAGAGGAGCTGTTCTGTTTCCAGTTTCTCACGGGCGGACAGCGTATCTTCCGCTTTCAGCATCAACACCGGCATCAACAGGCAAAGTATGATAAATCCTATCTTTTTCATGACCGCACCTCCTGTACTATAGGGTGCATAAATACAAAGCGGGAACCTCCGGTATAGCTTGAATCTATCCAGATGTCACCATTCAAACGCTTGATTATCAACTGGCAGATGGACAAGCCAAGCCCCGTTCCTTGCGCCTTCTCGTTCAGCTTTTCAAAACGTCCGAAGATGCGTGACTGCTTCTCTAAAGGAATGCCACAGCCGGTATCGGTCACTGAAAACTGCGCTTTATTATCATTTGTCTGTTCCAGCTTCAATGTGATACTGCCTTCCTTCGTGAATTTGGTAGCATTCACCAACAAATTAATCAATAACTGTTGCAAGCGTTCTGCATCGGTCTGCAATTCCAACGAAGTTAGTTCAGTCTCAAACATCATTTCCGCATCAGTCTGCTTAATGGCACTCAAGGTCTTCACCACATTCCGGCAAAGAGACACAGCATCACAATGTTTGATATTGAACTTCATATTCGCCACATCCAGACACGAAATATCTATCACATCATTAATCAGCTTCAACAATAATTCCGAATTCAACTGGATAATATCATTGCACTGTTCACGCGTCCCTTCATCAATACCGGGCATCGTGAGCACCTCCGCAAATCCGGAAAGAGCATTCAACGGCGTTTTAATTTCATGGCTCATATTGGAAAGGAACAGACTTTTGTTACGGATAGACTCTTCAGCCAAAGTCTTCGCACGATTCAGTTCTTCACGCGAACGCGACAATAGCCTGTTTTGCTTTCTTATGTAGAAAACGCAGCCTATAAATACGGCTATAAGAATGATTCCTGCAATCCACATCAGACGCAGCAAACGACTCTGCTGAAGATTTCTCTGCAACTGTACTTCATCTATGGAGTATTTGTTTCGCAAATCTTCGGCTTTGCGAGAATTGATGTCCTGATAAGTAGCTATTATGTGGCTGTTCACATCCATATAGAGACTACATGCTTTCTCATAATGTCCCGCTTGCAGTTCCCTGGCCGCAACTTCCCAACGCAGGCTGTCATTATTCTGCCACTGTGCTTGTTCCTGTGCCCATACAACACTACTTAACAAACCAAATAGCAATAGTAATAAATGCTGTTTCATCCTGTTTTAATTTCCTGATTCTACTTTTTTATTGTACTTTTGTGAGTTAAATAATCGCTCCTTAAAGTATTAGGGAACAAATTTAATGAAATCTTATGAAAACAAAGCAAGAAATCGTAGCTAACTGGCTACCTCGTTACACAAAACGTAAGCTTGAGGACTTTGGAGAGTATATTCTGTTGACTAACTTCAACAAGTATGTGGATATTTTTGCGGAGAAGTTCAACGTGCCCGTTCTTGGTAAGGACGCTAATATGACGTCTGCTTCAGCAGAAGGCATGACCATCATCAACTTTGGTATGGGAAGCCCTAACGCTGCAATTATCATGGATTTACTAAGTGCTATACAGCCCAAAGCCTGCCTGTTTTTGGGCAAGTGCGGTGGTATTGATAAGAAAAACAGAATAGGGGATCTCATCCTTCCCATTGCTGCCATCCGTGGCGAAGGAACTTCTAATGACTACTTCCCACCCGAAGTACCGGCACTGCCGGCATTTATGTTGCAGCGTGCCGTTTCTTCATCCATTCGCGACCATGCCCGCGACTATTGGACAGGTACCGTATACACTACCAACCGCCGTATTTGGGAGCATGATGAGGAATTCAAGGAATATCTGAAGAAAACCCGTGCCATGGCCGTTGATATGGAAACAGCGACTCTCTTCAGCTGCGGTTTTGCCAATCACATCCCTACCGGAGCCATCTTACTGGTTTCTGACCAACCAATGATTCCTGAAGGAGTAAAAACCGATAAAAGCGATAATCTGGTTACCCAAAATTACGTAACCGAGCACGTTGAAATCGGCATCGCATCCCTGCGTATGATTATCGACGAGAAGAAAACCGTAAAACATCTGAAATTCGACTGGTAAAAACGAATATGGCAAAACAGGAAATCACGTGTGATGACATCTTAAAGGAACTGAGAGCGAAGCAATACCGTCCCGTCTATTATCTCATGGGCGAGGAACCCTATTACATCGACCTCATTGCCGACTATATAACAGACAATATTCTGACCGAAACGGAAAAGGAGTTCAACCTGACCGTTGTCTACGGGGCAGATGTGGATATAGCTACCGTTATTAATGCCGCCAAGCGTTATCCGATGATGTCCGAGCATCAGGTGGTGGTGGTAAAGGAAGCGCAGAATATCCGTAATATGGAGGAGCTTTCTTATTACCTCCAAAAACCGCTGCTTTCTACCATATTAGTAATATGCCATAAACATGGCGTACTAGATCGAAGGAAGAAGCTGGCTGCCGAAATCGAAAAGACTGGTGTCCTGTTTGAATCTAAAAAAGTGAAGGATGCGCAACTGCCTGCATTCATCACTTCTTATATGAAACGCAAAGGTATTGACGTGGAACCTAAAGCCACTGCCATGCTGGCCGATTTCGTTGGCGCCGACCTCAGTCGCCTCACGGGAGAATTGGAAAAGCTGATCATTACACTTCCAAAAGGTCATACACGCGTTACCCCCGAACAGATAGAAAAGAACATTGGTATCAGTAAGGATTATAACAACTTCGAATTACGCAGTGCCCTCGTTGAAAAGGATGTCCTGAAAGCTAATAAGATAATAAAATATTTTGAAGAAAATCCAAAGACAAATCCAATTCAAATGACTTTATCTTTACTTTTTGGATTCTTTTCTAACTTAATGTTGGCCTATTATGCCCCTGAAAAATCGGAGCAAGGCATAGCCAACATGTTGGGACTGCGTACCCCCTGGCAGGCCAAAGACTATCTCGCAGCTATGCGCCGATATAATGGAGTAAAGACCATGCAAATTATCGGAGAAATACGATATGCAGATGCAAAATCTAAAGGAGTGGGAAATCCATCTTTAAGTGACGGGGATATTCTTCGCGAACTGGTCTTCAAGATTCTGCATTAACAGCTTTTTTCTTCTATACACTCTTCATTAAACAAGAAATTTAGCTTTTCCTTCACCCCCTTCCACTGTTCTCAAACGTACTGTTCATAGGTAATAGAGTGTGGAAGGGTATCTGAAATACATACAACATATTCGCTGAAACAGATGGTCTATATACAATGAACAGACCATTTATCTGATATAAACACATGGTCTGTTTAATGTAAATAGACCATGTGTTTTTATATAATATAATCTCCTGTCCCGAGTAAAGCAGGCATATTTTTATAGGAAAACAATATACTTTTTCTTAGAAAAAGGAAAATTATATTTAGAAAGTGGTCAGCAGATCAATGGAAATAGATCATCTATTTCTTATTTTAGAAGAGATTATACTTGTTAACTATATCAGCAGTAATAGAGAAGAAAATGCTATTTTCACTATCATTATGTCATTTCTCACTTAAAAAGAGATTATTTTTCTAGAATGAGAGAATTTTAGAACTAAAAAATAGGGCATAATGCACTGTATTACAATCAAATATGTTTAAAATAAGCTCCTGAGAATTAAGAAATTCCAAGTTCACGATCATTTATACAGAAATAAAGCAAGGATTTACAATTACGAAGACTTTAGAACATATCAATTGAACTCTCCTTATTTTAGTGTAACAAATTCTTTCTGCAATATCGAATCTATCATCAAGAATAAATGCAATTAGAAAAGGAAATAGTTGTTATTTCAACTATGAAATATTAAAAACGTAATATCACTATATTTACAATTGGATATATAACAATTATATATATAACAAACGTAATCAAAAGGCATAATATACAATTGTAATAAAGCTGTTTTTAATGAGATAATGATGAAATAACAAAAGTAATAGGATAGGGGTTAACGAGGAATAAAAGCACAATTAAAATATTAATAATCAGTATACATATAACAATTTATATGATCTAAGAGTTTATAGAAAGAGAAATCAATGAGAAAACAATTGTAATATGGAATATATCACGGAGAAAACTTC
>PPYE01187814.1_pt1 | contig 12978 bp, 10 predicted proteins | sample 1559881 | NCBI WGS metagenome assembly PPYE01 (sample SAMN08240022, study PRJNA423297) | Human gut metagenome, whole genome shotgun sequencing project.
AGCCGTTATCAGATGAAAACTCTTTGGTAGTGTTATCATCACAACGGCACTTGCATACCTCCTGCCAGTATTCACCACCTGTTCCAGGAATAGGTCTGCCAAACTCATCCTTATCCATCGGGGTGATAACTTTTACCTGCAATATGTGTGGAGCGAATATCATAAAAAAGTCACTTTAGGTTTGTTACTCAGTTCGTCTTTCAAGCCGTACTGCTTACACAGCCATGAGTACAATTTCATTAGGCTATCAACATAATTAGACCAAGACACAGAAAATCCGCTTTCGCTGACCGAAGATGGATTTTGTATCATCCACGGAATTTGCTTGGCACAAGCGACCTCTAATCTTGCCCTATTTTCCTCGGCAAAAGGTTCTTCGCCATCCAATCCCGTTCTTGAAAGTATATTTTCAACTACAAGATTAGACGGGGGATTCTTATCAAATACGCTTAATACAAACTCCTTGTTACTCATGACTGTTATCAATCAATATGGTGTAATCAGTTTACTATATGCGGTATAGCTATAATGCGTGCAATACTTTGATTTATAGATGTATCTGAACGGGCATTTGGGAACATTAATTCGTATCCCTTGAATAGCCGCTTCCTCTTTCATCGAACACATCATAGCCGGGTTATTTGCAACCAAGAATATAGTCTGTGGCATGGTTAGTACAACACAATCAGCCGGAGCCGTTTCCAAAGTGATAGACTGAATATCCGGCAAACCGGCATTAACCGATGGATTCACATATTCACACTTGGGAGATTCCACACTTGATGCCTGCACGCTCAACGAGACCAAAGACATCATCAAAAAACCACACATGGCAAAAATAAAATTCTTCATTTCTTTTCTGATTTATAAAATTAGACAATGGAAGGGTAGAAGCAATACCCTATCCTTTTACTCGATACCTAATGCTTCTTTCAGTTTGGCTGTTGATTCTTCATCCAGTTCTGAAACCTTAGACAAAAGAGTTTCCTCTTTCATATTGCCGGAAGCCTGCGCACCGATAGACTTCAAAGCGTCAACCAAAGCCTTCTTCTCAAACTCCTTTTCAAAGAGGGAAATTTTCACCTCTTTCTTTTCTTCAGGGGCTTTCACTTCGGGATTTTTTGCCTCAATCCGTTCAGCAAGTCTGCGGCTTTCCATATCCAGCACACGGGCTTCCTCACCGACTTCAATCACTTCACCGGGAGTGTAATACTTTCCGGTGAACTTGTCGCGGAAAACTGATATAACCTTTACTTTCATATCCTACCCCCTTATGCTGATTGGATGGATGCAATTTCGTTCAAATCGAAATTGGTTATCAAGTCCGGGTTGGAAATCTGCGGAATCCACTCTGCCGTATATTCCATGTAGCGACCGTTCTTATCACGGTAGTTGGAGATAAGCATCTGCCCCTCTGACGGGATATAAGTACGTCCTTGTACTGGGTCTGTCGCTTCATACGGGGTATGATGGCGCATATAACCAATGTTGTCAGAAGGTAACAGAGTAATACGGTTATCCGCGTAAATCTGCACATTCTTTCCCGTCTGGTCTTTCACGTAGTCCTCCTTGATTTCGATGCGAGGCAGACCGATGCCGGTGAACACTTCGGAAGCCAACGAAGAAGAAATCAAACCCGTACTCAACTTCATTTCGTTGCTGCCGAGAATCATCTTGTACTGCTCACCAAATTCAGAAGAGCCAAGCACATTCTTGTTGAAGGTTGCACGGGTCATTATCATCTTGGCATAAACGCCATAGTCCGGTGCCAAGGAATGAAGTTTCTCTCTCAAATAAGAGATAAACATATTCTTTCCGTCCACAACCACATCTCCACTTTTCGGCTTGATAAAATTGAACGGAAGGGTAATCTCCAGCAGTTTATTATTGGTCTGACCGGAAGTGATTGCAGCGTCTTTGTTGTAAACGGTGGCTTCACCAAGCATCAACAGCGCACCGACAATAATATCCATACGCTTGTGGGCGGCAAGGGTAATCTGACGGTAGTCGTCTGCCAGGAAGTTTACAATCTCTTCCATTGCAGCCTTTTGGTCGGCTGGCTTAGCGGCATTGAACTTGTCAATCAAATCCTGCAATTCAGAAAGACGGTCAATAGACATCTGATAAGCATCACCCAAATAGGCAATCTCACCATATCCGGAACCGATGTTCCGACGTTCACGGATGGGTTTCTCTCCAAAACGCGAATTGATGGATCCGGCCAAAACTCCAGTTACAGAACCGATATAGTCTTTGAACACACGAGTAGTCACTCTGCGGAAAGTAAGATACTGCTGCCAATAGATTGTGTCCGTGCGTGTCTGGTTCACACGTCTGATGATAGCGGAAACAATGTTCGCATCATCGAATAATGTTTGAATCGTTAAAAACATATCCTACCTCCTTACTCGTTAAATTCAAACCATCCCTTCATGTTGGCTTTATCGTTCTCGGAGAACGGCATAACCAATTTTGAGGGTTCAATTTCTGCGGCTGTACGAAGCAATGAAACCAATGTGATTCCGTCCTCAACCTTTGTACGGTTAAACAGAGCCGAATTAGCCTCACATTGATTACCGCATAAGCGAACTTGTTTTTCAAGTCCGCACAAATCGGTGTAAATCCGGGAAGAAAACTTCCCACTACCAGGTTCTGCGTGTCGAGTTTGAACGGACCACGTCTACGAATGCCGGTCTGGACATCGTAGCGTTCCTCTTGCTCAACGGGTGGAACCAAGTCATACTTAAATCCTGCTGACATAATTAATTCTTGTTTTGTTCAACAATAGTTTTCGTACCCTCATCAATCATTTTAGCGATAGATTCAGATTCTTTCTCAATCTTCTCTTCCGCTGATTCGGGAGGGGTTACGCCTTTGAAGCCGTCATTTGCGAACTCCTGCTTCAAGTCCTTGAAGTATGCGTCCAAGTCCTCATCGTCCTTAATGGCGCATCGTTTGGCGTAGTTTTCGGGAATACCATACTCCTTTGCCTTTGCCAATGTTTCTTTTCGTAGTTGGAAACTGCGGTCTTGGAAGCATCCCCGGCACGGAAATCACCATAGGAGTTAAGCACGTCCGAAAAACTGATACCCTCAACAATTGAGTTTACCTTTGTCTCGTCCGTTACACCCTCTGCTTTTTTAGTAGCGATTCGGGTTAAGATAGCAGTGTCCACCCCAGTAAACTTCTGTTGCAGCCCTGCCAAAATTTGTTCTAAGATTGTCATACCGTATGAATTAAAATTTGAGATTCAATTTGCGGAAATAAAAATACTACCAATACAGATGACTGATAAATATTTAGGCTTCCCATTCACGACAATCAATCCATTGTCGTAAATACGGTATATAAAGTAGTCAGTAAGTGAATGAAAGGGGAATAATTGGAGTGGTAGAAAACCACAATCAGGTGATTGTGGGAAATGAGTATAAAAAAAGCGTGGAACTGCAATATATGATATTCAGGAAGCCGGATACAATCCGAAATGAAAAAAAGAGCTAAACATCTGCAAATATAAGGAATTTATTATACCTTTGCCGCATAACCGAAAAAGCAACGCAGATGAAAGTCACCGTCTATCTAAAAAAGTCTTCCCCCGAGGCCTCGAACATCTGTTTCAGGGTCAGGGATAAGAATGTGGACATAAAGGTTGTTTCCCCGCTTGAAGTGCAGGACAAGTATTGGGATTCCGATACCCTCAGCTACAAGCGCACGACAGCCGTGCCTGCCGCCGAGCAGAAACGCCTTCCGGAACAGATCGCCTCCATCATCGAGCGGGCGGAGAAGACCTTCACGGACAAGGCGGACAGCAGGTGGATGAGGCAGGTCATCGAGGATGTGCTGTACCCTGCCCGCGCCTTCGAGCGCAACCACCCGAACCTGCTCGCCCGTGTCCACGAGTATCTGGAGAAGTTTGACGGTGCGGAGAGAACAAAGGAGCATATCGTCCGCTTCGAGCGCAAGATGACCCGCTACCACGACTACCGCCGGGAGATACTGGGCGAGGCGGACTTCACCCTCTTCGTGGAGACCGTCACGCTGGAGCAGATGAACGCTTTCCGGGATTATGTGGTGAACGAACACCTGCTGCGGCAGGAACATCCCGACTTCTACGCTCCCCGCATGCTCATCAACCACAGGCCGAGACCGCTTTCCGGCACGACCGTCATCAACATCATGAATTTGTTCTGCACCTTCCTGCACTGGTGCAAGAAGATGAGGTATTCCGACAACGAGGTCTATGCCCTCTACGGCTGTAAGGAGCCTACCTACGGCGACCCGTTCTTCCTCACTTCCGAAGAAAGAAACATCCTTTATGACGCAGACCTGAACGACAACCCGAAGCTGGCCGTCATCCGTGACATCTTCGTGTTCCACTGCTATGTCGGCTGCCGTGTGGGCGACCTTTACCGTCTCACAAGGGACAATATCAAGGACGGCTTTCTGGAATACATGCCGCAGAAGACGAAGAAATGCGAGGCGAAGACTGTCAGGGTACCCCTGCACGAGAAGGCGTTGAAGATACTGGAACGATATGATGCCAATGCCGACAGGCTGTTCCCGTTCAGGCAAATACACACCTACAACCTCGGCATACGGGAACTGCTGAAGCGTTGCGGCATAGACAGGATGGTCACCATCCTCGACACGCACGGCTACAACACCGTGCAGAAGCCCTTGTACGAGGTGGCCACCAGCCACACGGCACGCAAGACCTTCGTGGGCAACCTATACAGGCAGGTACCCGACCCCAACCTGATAGCCTCCATGTCGGGGCATGTGGAGGGCAGCAGGGCGTTCAGCCGCTACCGCACGATAGACGATGACATGAAGCGCAGGCTTGTGGACATGATAGATTAGAGAGAAAGGAGGACATACATATGAAAGTGACCGCATTCATCCGGAAGACCGCCGCCAAGAACAACATCACCGACCAGGCACGGGTCTATTTCCGTGTCCGGGACATCGGCGGCGTGGACATCAAGGCAGCGAGCGAACTGTCCATCAACCCCAACCACTGGAGCCCGGAACGGCAGGGCTACAAGCCCCGCGTGGCTCTGGTGTCGGAGGAGAAGAAGATGAACTTCGACAAGGACGTGCAGCAGATCACCCACCTTATCACAAAAGAGTACCACAGGGGCGTGGACGGCAGCTGGCTCAAAAGCCTGATAGAGGGATACCACCATCCCAACATCAACGCGAGGGGCGGCAACAAGGCCGACGAGTACCTGCTCTCGTGCCAGATAAGGAAATACATCGAGGAAACACCGCTTGCGGACGAAAGCCGCAAGCACCACCTCGACAATCTCAACAAGGTGCTGCGCTACGAGCGTTTCCGACACGAGGTGCTGCATCAGCGGGGCTTCCACCTCTGCATCGACACCATAACGGCTGACGACATCAGGGACTTCAAGCTGTGGATGCAGGAGGAATACAAATATGTGGACATGTATCCCGTATTCTACCGGAACGAGAAGCACCGCGATGTCGGGCAGAAGCGTTCCGAGAACAGCATGTCGGGCTCGCTCTACCGCATCCGCACCGTCGTCAAGTGGTGCATCAAGCGCGGACTGACAAGGAACAACCCCTTCGACCAGTACCAGATTGCCCGGCCGATGTACGGCGACCCGTTCTACCTGACACTCGAAGAGCGGGACAAGGTGTACTATGCAGACCTGAGCGGCATGGGAACTACCTACCCGGTCTACCGTGACATCTTCATGTTCCAGTGCCTGATAGGATGCCGCGTGAGCGACTTGAACAGGCTGACCAAGGCTAACATCGTGGACGGCTTCGTGGAGTACATCCCGCAGAAGACGAAGATGGAGCATGCCAATACGGTGCGTGTACCGCTCAACCAAAAGGCACGGGAGATACTTGAACGCTACAAGGATCTGGAGAACGCCCTGCTCCCCCGGTTCTCGCACTTCGGCTACAACAAGAAGATAAAGGAGATACTCAAGTATGTGGGCATCGACCGCACGGTCATCGTCCTCGACCCGAAGACAAGGGTGGACGTGGCAAAACCTTTATACGAAGTGGCGACCACACATACCGCACGCAAAACCTTCATCGGCAACCTGTACCGACAGGTCAAGGATCCAAACCTGATAGCCTCCATGTCGGGACATTCGGAGGGCAGCCGTGCCTTTGCCCGGTACCGGAAGATTGACGACGAGATGAAGAAGGAACTGGTAAACCTTCTGGACTGATAATTTCCCTGTTTTTCCCCCCTCCACAGACAATGCAATATGAATATGGACGAGCAGAAACAGACATACGAACAGTTCAAGGCGGACATCCTCCAGTGGAAGGACGCACACAGGGAGGAATACACCCGCTTCGCGAAAATGATGGCGGACGGGAACGAGGTGCAGTACCTTGCCGTATGCCGGGCCATATTCAAGCAGCTGCCCGGCATCAAAAAGGAATGGCAGATATCATGGTGTGACGACAGCACGGACGGATTCGAGAACATAGGCCTCCATTTTAAAGAGAACGCGGTGCCGGAGCAGATCGTGGAACTTTACAGGAAACAGAGGGAAGAGGATGCGACTTCTCCTCCGTCCTCCTTCTGGGGCAGGATGAGATACATTTTCAGACAGAGCCTGAGAAAACGCCGCGTGACCCTGTCCGCCCCTCTTGTATTGAGCTGGCTGTATTACGGCAAGAGTTTCGAGGCCATGGTGGACATGGTCAGCAGGCAGGCTGGGCATCCCAAAGCAGGGAACGCCGAGCGGATGGGCTGCTCCATTGTCGTCAGGCAGATTATCGAGGTGTCCATAAAGAATGGCTTCCGCACGCAAGAGGACTGGGACAGGCATTTAGCCATGAAAAGTGCCATTGAGAAAGGCGGCATCGGCGAATGGGCGTTGCAGTCCGTAAAGGACAAAATTGGAGGTAATGATACCGAAAACAATCAGACCGAGACAACAAGTTCCGTCACCGGAACGGCACCACAGGCGCAGCGGACGGCCGGAAAGAAGAAGATACAGGAGCGGCCGCTCGCGGATTACCTCAAGTGCGGAAATAAAGAGGCAGTCATACAATGTATCCGCCGTTTCGTTTCCATAAACACGAGTGCCGTCCATCAGGCACTCCCGTTCTATGTGCTGAAAGACCTGCGGCTGGTGGCCGGGATGCACGCCGCGAAGGAGTACAGCGTGGGGATGGCATTGCAGTTCCCCGACCTGCCCTCGCTGAAAAGCGAGAGCGCCATACGGCAGGCGGTCGGCTTCCTGAAGGCGGCAAAGCATGTCATCAAGGACGGGAAAGATCAGATGGCACCTCTTATCGAGAGTGACGAGAACCGAGACCTGTACCGGACACTGGCAGCGGAAATCAGAGAAATCGCTGCCGATGATGAAGCGGAAACTGTGGCCGGATAGGGCAAAACGAGCCGTTTTACATGGACATGCAGACTTGAATTGTCATGACAATTTAAGACAAGGCATTATATATCAATTCGTTTCAATTCCTATATACTTTTGCACCGTCAATCCTCTTCCCGGGGATAGGCGGTGCTTCTCTTTTACAAGCCATCGGAAGGGAGGCGTCAGGGAACTTTTGAAGATGGTCATCACAAAATTCAAAAACTGATATTTATGATTACCATAGAAAGTCTGGTCGAACAGGGTGCGAACGTGAAACTGGAAGTCACGCCCGCCGACCTTAAGATGTTTGCCGAGTCCATCGTGCAGCGCACCATCATGGCACAGCAGGAGGAAAGGGACGCCGCCATGAAGCGTGAGGCGGAAGAGACTTGGCTTAATACGAAACAAGTCCGTGAACTGCTCAATGTATGCGAGGGCACGCTCAACCTGTGGGCGAAGCGCGGCTACCTCGTGCCTGTCAAGGTGGGCAACAAGAACATGTACGCCAAGTCCGATGTCCGCCGCGTGCAGACGGGAGGGAAATCCGAGAGTGTGACATCCTATTGCAAGAAGAGAAATGGCTGACATGACACACACCCGACTTGAACTGTGCAACATGATCCGCATGGAGGCGGAACATACCAAAGACACCGGCTTCCCTTTGGAAGTGTTTCCGCAGACGGTTCAATCCGTCATCCTTGACATGGTCCGGTACGAGAACTACAAGACCGAGTTCATCGCGACGGCCATGCTGTCGGCGGTATCGGCCGCATTGGGAGGCACCTACCGTATCCGCATCAAAGGCGAGTGGCAGAGCAACGCCGCCCTCTACATCATCCTCGTGGGCAGGCCGGGACTGGGCAAGACACCGCCGCTGGAAGCGGCATACCGTCCCATACGAAAACACGACTATGCCCTGTTCAAGGCGTATGAGTCGGAACTGGAGACATGGAAGGCCGCCGGGGAAAGCGGCAGGAAGCCTGTACTGCGGCGCACGGTCGTATCCGACTTCACTCCGGAATCGCTCCTGCTGACACACAACAACAATCCCCGCAGCGTGGTCATCCTGGTGGACGAAATCATGGGCATGTTCAACTCCGCCAACCGCTACACCAACGGGCAGCTCATAGAGCAGCTGCTCACGGCATGGAGCGGCGGGGCATTGGATGTGACAAGGGTCGGCAGCACGGTACCGGTGCATATTGAACAGCCGTGCATCAACATCATCGGGACCACACAGACCAAGCGCGTACACGAACTGCTGACGAAAGGTTTTGAGGAGAACGGCCTGCTCGACCGCATCCTGTTCGTGCTTCCCAAGTCCCGTGAAGTGCCAAAATGGACCGATTGGGATGATGGCGGGGAGGACAGGGCTTCCATGGCGGCGGCACGATGGGAACAGATACTTGGCAAGGTACTCGCCTTGGACTATGACACGGGAGAGGAAGAAAGGATGCCCCATGTGCTGTCTATGGACAGGGAGGCAAGGGAATATTTCTTCTCTTGGTGGAACAGGAAAGTGGAACGCATCAACCGGATAGAGGACGACGCCCAAGTGGAGAGTCGCGAGATGAAGCATCCGGCGCAAGTGGCACGGCTGGCCCTGCTCATGCAGGTGTTGCGGTATGCCATCGACGAGAGCCACCTGCAGTCTGTGGATACGGCATCGGTAAAGGCCGCCATCCGGCTGAACGGCTACTTCGAGGACTCGTACCGCCGCATCCGCTCATTCGTGGCGGAGGACATGTGCGAGGATCCGCCCAAGGTGCTGCTGTCGCTGTTGCCGGACACGTTCGACACGAAAACTGCCATCGCCATTGGGAAGGAATTGCAGAATGTCAGCGAGCGCACGGTGATGAACTACCTCAAGGAGCTGTGCCGGAGCAGGCTGCTGCGGAAGTCCAAGGCCGGGCATTACGAGAAAATCATATATGATAAATCTGGAAAATTTAATATGACAGACAATGAACCGTCACCCCCAGACTGCAACGGATGACCCCCTCGTTGCAGCCTGCAGTCTTTGCAGTTTTGCAGTTTCAGGTTTCTAAAAACAGGTATTTCCTGCAAGACTGCAGGAACTGCAAACTGCAAATGACGGTTTCCACTTGCAGGAATCCACAAAAGAGAGCATCATGACCGAATACAGATTCCATCTTCAGAAATACCGTCCGGGCAGCAAGACCGTCTGTCCGGAGTGCGGCAGGAAAGCCTGCTTCACCCGTTATATCGACGAGGCGGGAGAGATTTCCTTCCCTAACAGCGTAGGCATGTGCGACCATATCAACAGTTGCGGTTACCACTACACACCGAAAGAATACTTCCGGGACAATCCGGCTGTCAAAGAAAGATTGAATGGGCAGGAAAGGTTTGGCGGCACACCGATAGCTGCAAGACCGCCAGCAAGAGCATTGCCCGAACAGAAACCACGGATTTCTTTTCTTCCCTCTGATTGGGTGGAGCAGTCCATGCGCAGGTACGACATCAACCCCTTGTACCGATACTTTACCAAAGTGATGGGCAAGGAGAATGTGGACAAGCTATTCAGCCTATACAGGGTCGGTACCTCAAAGATGTGGGGCGGAGCCACCGTATTCTGGCAGACAGACCGAGACGGTAATGTGCGTGCGGGCAAGATTATGGGCTATGATGCGGAGAGTGGGCACAGGGTCAAGGAACCTTTTAACCAAGTCAATTGGGTACACTCGGTGAGGAAGATGCCGGATTTCAGGATGAAGCAATGTTTTTTCGGCGAGCACCTGCTGTCGGACACTTCCTCCACCATATCCTCCAATCCTGTAGCCATTGTCGAGAGCGAGAAGACGGCACTTATAGCCGCCCATTTCATCCCCGACTTCACCTGGCTTGCCACCGGAGGGACGCACGGGTGTTTTAACAGAGAAGCCATACAGGTATTGGAAGGACGGGAGGTGATTCTCTTCCCTGACCTAAAGGCGACGGACGAATGGAGGCAACGGCTGCCCATGTTGGAATCCGTCTGCAGGCGTACCACCTGCTCCGACCTGCTGGAAAGGATAGCGACCGACGAACAGCGCAGTCAGGGACTGGACATCGCTGACTTCCTGCTGATGGAGGACACGCCGCAGATGATTCTCGCAAGGATGATAGAATGCAACCCCGTGTTGCAGACCTTCATTGACACCTTCGGGCTTGAACTGGTGGATGCGGGGAGAGCGGAATGATGTAAAAGCAGCGGACAGCTCGCTGTCCCATGAAAAAGGGGTTGTAAAATCCCGTAGCCTATTAGGGCATTTTCACCGCCTCCGCTCCGCGTCCGGCAGTCAAAAAGCCCATAGGCTGAAGGAATACCTCAGACTCCAAACAGATGCCTCCGGCAACAGGACGGGATTTTACAACAGTAACAATAACCATAAAACGAACGGATATGAGCAATACACAATATGCAGTCTGCCACTTGCAGCGTGGCAGCGGGAATGACTCCGGAATGTCATGCCATATAGAAAGGAAGGATGCCAAGGGGAAGAAATATGTCCCGGCAAATGCCGATGCAGGCAGGACACATCTAAACAGGGAACTGGTCAGGTTTCCCGATGGCGTGTCCAACCGTACCGAGGCGATACAGCACCGCATCGACACCGCCGGGCTGCGCCGCAAGGTCGGCAAGAACCAGACAAAAGCCATCCGTGTCATCCTGACCGGGACACATGAGCAGATGATGAAGATTGCCAATGGCAGCAGACTGGACAGTTGGATTGATGCCAACCTCAAATGGCTAAAGGACACCTTCGGCGAAGAGAACCTTGTATCGTGCGTACTGCACATGGACGAGAAAACGCCGCACCTGCACGCCACCGTCGTTCCCATTGTAACCGGGGAGCGAGTCCGCAGGAAGCGGGAGGGCGAGAAGAAATATGAGACGAAATCCGGTCCCCGTTTGTCAGCGGATGATGTGATGCGGCGCACCAGGCTTCATGAATACCAGAACAGTTACGCAGCGGCCATGAAACCGTTCGGGTTGCAACGTGGGATTGTCGGCTCCACCGCCAAGCATCAGGCGAACTCGGAATACTACAGGCAGCAGGTAATTCGGTACGAGGAAGACATAGCCAAGTTGCAGGCCGATGTAGAGAAAGCGCAGGAGGGCAGGAACACCATACTCTCGTGGTTCGGCAAAGGTGACCTTGCCAAAGCGAAAAAGGAACTTGCGGACAAGGACGAAGAGATTGCCGGACTCAACAAGCGGCTCAAGGAACTTTTGGCAGAAAAGGCTCGGTTGCAGGAGCTGCATAAGTCGGAAATCGGGAAACTGAGGAACGGCTACCAGAAAGAGATAGAGGCAGCTATCCGCAGGGCTGAAACCGCCGAGCAGCAGTCAAAAGAGAAAGATGCCGTCATAGACAGACAGAGGAAGCGGATAGCCCAACTTGACCGAAATGCAAACCCTCAGCGTTACAGCCTTTCATCCGGTGCAGAACTGGTGCGCATCAATGTGTCCAACTACCGGAATCCGTCGCTCCATATCTGGACCAAGGTCGGAGAGGAACTCTTTGAGGACACAAAGTTCCAGATAGACTATGATGTGGCACAAAAGCATTTCAACGGACAGATCACGGACGAGGAATTTGTCAATGCCGTCTTCGAGCCGCAGGAACAGGTAAGCGGGAAGCAGGCCGAGCTGTTGGGAGCAGCTTTTACTCTTGCCGCCGGAGGACCGGCGGAGGTTCATGTTGGTACTGGTGGAGGCGGTTCTTCTTCTGAACTTCCGTGGAGAGATAAAGATAAATACTCCAAGAAACAAACAACCACAAGACGATGATTAAAGACATGTGAGGTATGGAATTAAAAAATAGAACCCATGGGAGCAAACAATTTGCAGAAAAGACAGGTATGTATCGAAAAATAATGCCTCTAAAACCTTTGTTTTTCAAAACAAAAGAGGTATCATATATCTAAAAAATGGTATATGGCTATATCCGTGTTTCCACAGACAAACAGACGGTGGAGAATCAACGCTTCGAGATAGAGCGTTTCTGTAAAAAAGAAGGTCTAACTATAGATGGATGGATTGAAGAAACTATCTCTGGTACTAAAAATTATAATAAACGAGCACTTGGTAAACTTTTGAATCGAATTGTCAAAGACGATTTGATAATTTGTACGGAGCTGTCTCGGCTTGGTCGTAATCTTTTTATGATAATGGAAATACTCAACATTTGCATGACCAAAGAGAGTCGCGTTTGGACTATTAAAGATAATTACCGTCTTGGCGATGATATTCAAAGTAAAGTTCTTGCCTTTGCTTTTGGATTGTCAGCAGAGATAGAACGTAATCTGATTTCTCAACGAACAAAAGAAGCCCTTGCTCGATTAAAAAAGGAAGGACATCCAGTCGGTAGAGGTCAAGGTCAACGCAATAAACAGTTGAACGCAAAATGTGTGGCTAAGCACAAATACATAGAGAGTCAAATGGAAAAAGGAATAAGTGTACCACAAATAGCTAAGAAATTGAGAATTGCAAGAGGAACCCTATATCGCTATTTAGCATACACTGGGCTAAGAACACCAACAAAATCAAGGAATGGCAGATGGGAGCGCGGTATCTATTAACCGTCCGTTTTTTGAAGAC
>PPYE01681704.1_pt1 | contig 12978 bp, 8 predicted proteins | sample 1559881 | NCBI WGS metagenome assembly PPYE01 (sample SAMN08240022, study PRJNA423297) | Human gut metagenome, whole genome shotgun sequencing project.
TTTTATATTGTCTGTGAAGAGGTGCCATTAGGGACACCAGAAAGTCCGCTCATTGTCTGCGGCTTGTCGGACACACTCCTAGAGTGTCCAAACGTGGCAAAGACACGGAATGGGATGCCAGCCGCGGTATGGAAGAAATACACGAATTTTGCTTCAAAGATTTTGCCGCCGTCTGTTTATTCTGGAACTTTTTTGTCTCTGGTTTTCCTGTAATATTACTTATCACCCCAAAGCGCGATATGCTTATTGCGGCAGTTCCATTCTTATGGGGAGTACCTTACACAGGTATCAAGAAAGAGTACAAAAACGGGCTGCGGCGTATGGAAACGTTGACAATCGTTGAAAGCGGCGGTTTGGCATGTTACCATTGGAAAATGTCTCACATTACGATCCGAAGCAAAACAGGAGGAACAGATCATGGATGCGAATATAACAGGACTGTCGGCGCGGGAAGTGACAGAACGCCGCGAGCGCGGGGAAGGCGGCGCTGCCGCAGAGCGTATTACAAAAAGCAGGGCGCAGATTGTCCGTGAAAATGTATTTACATTATTTAATTTGCTGAACTTTATCATTGCAGGGCTTTTATTTGCCGTGGGTGCTTACACAAATATGCTGTTTCTGGCGGTAATTTTTTTAAATATTGCGGTCGGAATTGCACAGGAGCTAAAGGCGAAAAAGCTGGTGGATGAACTCTCGATTCTAAACCGTCCGGGCGTATGTGTGCGCCGCGGGGCAAAGGACATTCAAATCGAGCTGGATGAGGTTGTAAAGGGTGATTTGATGGTGTTGCAGAGCGGCAATCAGATCTGCAACGATGCGGTGGTTGTGGAAGGCATGCTGGAAGTGAATGAATCGCTGCTCACAGGAGAGAGTGATGCAGTGGTCAAGGAGGCTGGAAGTGAGTTATATTCCGGAAGCTCTGTCATTTCCGGTAAGGCATATGCGAAGGTTACGCATGTCGGAAATGAAAATTATGCTACAAAGCTTGTCAACGAAGTAAAAAAGGAAAAACGTGTGGCATCGGAACTGCTTGGCTCTATGAATAAGGTAACGCGGTTTACCAGTATGCTGATTGTTCCGTTGGGTGTGATTCTGTTTTTCGAGGCCTTCCTGCTGCGGCAGGCGCCCATGCGGGAAGCGGTGGTGTCGTCCGCCGCGGCGCTTCTTGGTATGCTGCCGAAGGGACTGGTACTTTTAATCTCGATTTCACTGGCGACCGGAGTCATCCGGCTGGCAAAAATGAAGATCCTCGTTCAGAATATTTACTCCCTGGAGACACTGGCGCATGTGGATACGCTGTGTCTGGATAAGACAGGAACGATCACAAACGGAAAGCTTACGGTGGACGCCGTCATGGAGATCAGCGCGGGGCTCTCTGGAAAGGCGTTGCCGCAGGGCGAACCGGAAAAACTCGTGCAGTCGTATCTGGCGGCCTCCGACGACAACAATGCGACATTCCAGGTGCTGAAAGAGGCGTTTGGCGGGCAGGCATTTTATACACCGGCACATAAGATTTCGTTTTCGTCAAAGCGCAAATGGGGATGTATCAGTTTTGCGGGAGCGGGCAGTGTTTTTATCGGCGCGCCGGAAAAGCTGATGCGAAAGCTGCCGGCGGAACTGGAGCAGAAGCTGGAAGAGGGCTGCCGGGTCATCATTGTGGGCTATCTCCCGATGCAGTGGGAGGACGAAGCGGCGCTGCCGGAAGAGATACAGCCGCTCTACGGGGTTGTCCTGGAGGATACCATCCGTGAGAACACCAGGGAGACGCTTGACTTCTTCCACAGGGAAGACGTGGACGTCAAGGTGATTTCCGGCGATCATGTCAAGACGGTCTCCATGATCGCAAAGCGGGCAGGACTGCACCGGTGGAAGGATGCCGTGGATTTATCGACGCTCGGAGAGGACATTGATTACGATCAGATCTGCCGGCAGTATGCGGTGTTTGCGAGAGTGACGCCGGGACAGAAAAAGGAACTGGTGTGTGCGCTGAAACGACAGGGACATCAGGTAGCCATGACGGGAGACGGAGTCAACGATCTTCTGGCGCTGCGGGAGGCGGACTGTTCCATCGCCGTGGCGGACGGAAGCGATGCCAGCCGCCAGATCGCGCAGGTGGTACTGCTGGATTCCGATTTTACCAACCTTCCGCAGGTCGTGATGGAGGGACGGAAAGTCGTGAACAATGTTACAAGAACGGCGAGCGTCTTCTTTATCAAGACCATCTACTCGGTGCTGGTTTCGGTCATCTGCCTGCTGGCAAACATTCCGTTCCCGTTTATCCCGATTCAGATTACTGTGCTGGATGCGGCAATCGAGGGGTATCCGTCGTTCCTTACCATCTGGGAATCCGACACGCGCAAGATACGCGGCAGATTCTTAAAGACGGCGTTATCCAATGCGCTGCCGTTTGCCCTCACAGTCACGGCGATGGTCGCAGTCACCAGTATCATTGCTCCGTTTACGGTGGAGCAGCGGCAGACAGTCATGTATTTTCTGCTGATCTTTATTTTCATGGCAGCCGTGGTGAAGAGCTGTATTCCGTTTAACGGCCTGCGTACCTTCATCTGCATCACGATGGTGATAGGAACCTTTGGCGGTCTCGCCATCCTGCCGTCGCTGTTTGAGATCAGCGCGATTACCGCCGGGATGGGAAAATACCTTCTTGCGGGGGGAAGCTTATCTGTCGTCTGTCTGCTGCTTTTGCTTGGAACACGCGGAGTTCTCGGCAGAAAGAGATTGTCAGAGGCAGAGGCGGTGCGGTAGAGAACCGGTTTTCCGTTATATTTTAATAGAAAAAGAAAAGCAGAGATACCTTTGATGCATTTGGTAATGCGGTATCTCTGCTTTTTTGGTATAGTAAAAAGACAGGGGGTGAAGCGGAGGATGGATAAGCGCAGCACATCGGAAGAACAGAAAAGCGGATACCTGGGGCTGACCAGGGCAGACGAGGAGCGGCATTTGGCGGACGTGATCTCGGTTGCACAGCAGAATCTGGAACGCGCCGGGGCGGACATACGCAAGGTTAACGAAGATCTGGCGGATCTTCTCGAGACATACGACGTGAAAGACAAAGAAGGCCTTGCACTCTGGAATAATGCGACGGCAAGATTAAAGGAAAATGAATACGATCTGATCCGCTATGAGAAGGCGAGAAAAAAGCCCTACTTCGGGAGAATTGATTTTAAGGACGGCATCTCCCAGGAGGAGGAGACCTGTTATATCGGAAGAGCCGGAATTGCGAAAAACGGCTCAGAGCCGGTGGTGCTGGACTGGAGAGCGCCCATTGCATCGGTATATTACGAGAGCAGCATGGGACCCTGCACTTATACAGTAAGCTCCGAGGGAACCTATGAGATGGATCTGGTGCGCAAGCGGACGTACGAGATCGAACAGGATGTGCTGAAGGATTTCTTCGACTCGGATGTCGTTGCCAATGATGAACTTCTGACAAAATACCTTGCAAAGAATAAAAAGGCGGTATTGGGAGAGATCATTGCGACAATCCAGAAGGAGCAGAATGTCATCATCCGCCGCTCGCCGCGGACGAACGTCATCATTCAGGGCGTGGCGGGTTCCGGAAAAACGACCGTGGCAATGCACCGCATATCCTACATTTTGTATAACTATAAGGATGATTTCCGGCCGGAGGATTTTTACATTGTGGGAAGCAACCGGATCCTTCTGAACTATATCACGAGCGTTCTCCCGGAACTGGATGTGTATGGAATCCGTCAGCTGACGATGGAGCAGCTGTTTGTCCGGCTTCTATATGAAGACTGGGACGATGCACGCTACTCGTACCACAGTATGGAGAGAGACGATCCGAAAAACAGTGTCAAGTGCGATACGGAGTGGTTCCTCGATTTAAAAACATACTGCGAAGAATATGAAAAAGAGAGCGTGCCGGCGGAGGACGTTTATCTGGAAAAGACAGGAAAGCTTCTGATCGGTGCGGATGAGATCCGCCGCTATCTAAAGGAGCATCCGGCGGACTCCATGGAGAGCAAAATGCTGATGCTGGGGGAGATTGTTCATTCCAGATATGAGAATGAGATCCTGGGAAGAGACATCACGTTTCCGGCAGAAGAGAAAAAGCGGCTCGACCGGAAATACACGATGTACTTTGGAAAGGGAAAATGGGAGGGATCGGTCTATGCCTTCTATCAGGATTTCCTGGCGGCGCAGGCAGCCCGCGGCAGGGAAGTAACCCCGCCGGGGAATTCCTTTGACGTCTATGATCTGGCGGCGCTGGCCTATATCTACAAGCGGATTAAGGAGACAGACCCGGTCAGGGAGGCGAGTCATGTGGTGATCGATGAAGCGCAGGACTTCGGGATGATGGCATACCGGTGTATGGATGCGTGCCTGTCGGACTGCACCTACACGATCATGGGCGATACCTCGCAGAATATCCATTTTCAGTACGGCCTGAATGACTGGGATGAACTGCGCAGACTCATCCTGACCGGCGATTATGACGCTTTTGGGCTTCTGCGGAAAAGCTACCGCAACACGGTGGAGATCTCTACATATGCGAACGAGATTCTGCGCCACGGGGATTTTTCCATCTATCCGGTGGAACCGATCATCCGCCATGGCGCCGGGGTCTGTGTGGAACCGGTGCAGGAAGAGCGGGCGCTGCTTAACCGGGCGGCGGAGACGATACAGGGCTGGCAGAGAAAAGGATACGAGACCATCGCGGTGATCTGTCGGGATGAAGAGGAGGCAGAGCGGGTTGCGGCCCGGCTGGCAGAGGACGTTCCGGTAAAGAACGGCGCAAAAGGAGAGAAGGAGGAGTTCGGGGACGGCGTCATGGTGCTTCCGGTATCCTACACGAAAGGGCTGGAGTTTGACGCGGTACTTCTGTTTGACCCGTCGGAGAAAAAATATCCGTCGGACAACGGTCATGTAAAGCTGTTGTATGTTGCGGCAACGCGCGCGCTGCATGAGCTGACGATTCTCCATCGGGGGGAGTTGTCCGGAATTCTTGCGGGCAGGGCGCCGCAGGATAAGCATATAAAGGAATTTGCGGCGGAACCGCTCACAAAAGCCAGGGAGTATGAGAAGCCTGTCCGGACAAAAAAGGAACAGATGCAGCAGCGCAGGGTGGAAGGCGCCATGGATATGGCGGAGCGGGAATATTTCGGCCCCAGACGCATTGCGGCAAAAGCGCCTGCGGCGGAGGAGAAACCGGTCATAAGACCGGCGGCATCCCCGGCGGTCCGTCCGCAGACAGAGACAGTGCGCGGGCAGCAGGCAAAGACAGTGCACCGTCCGCAGACCGGGGCAATGCACCGTCCACAGGCAGAGACAGTGCGCGGGCAGCAGGATATGGCGACGTCTCCGGCGCCGGCAGGGAAGCGTCCGGGACCGGAGGGAACCAATCCGTCCCCGTATGCATTCGGGACGATCCCGGAGAATACCAGTCTGCGCGTTCGGGGGCACGCAAAGGGAAATCATGCGGTCCGGTGGGTAAAAAAGAGCAGATCCTATGTAGAGATGGCGAGCATGTACGGGCTGATGCGGATTACGCCGGTCGCTCCGGACATCATCCGGGTCAGCTTTGTAAAAGGAGTGACGGAAAAAATTGCAGCCACGGGCTGGATGACCAAAGCGGAGGAAGCGTTTTCATGGAGCGCCAGGGAATCCAAAAGCGTTGTTGAGATTGCCGCGGGTGAGATTACGGTGCGGGTAGATAAACGGAGCGGAGCGGTCTCTTTCTGGAACAGGGAGAATCAGCTTCTGCTTGCGGAAAATGCCGCGGAGCCGAGAGTGATCGGCGAGGAGGGAAGCTGGGTATTTTTCGACTGGGACAAGAAAGAGCGCATCAAGGCAAAGGGCATGCTCGATACGGATTTTCTGGATGTGACATTAAATGCGCGTTATATATCCTTCGGAGGGAAAAAGCATAGAATGCCGCTTGTGCTGTCGAACCGCGGCTATGGCATCGCTGCGGCGGCAAAAAATACGGTGCTGCTCTGCGATATTAAGACGTACGGGCAATATCTCTACGCGGAAGGCGAGAGACAGCTCGACTACTATTTTATCTGCGGGGAGAAGCCGGAGAATGTCATCACACGTTATAAAGGGTTATAGGAAGAATTTACGTTTACATTTTACAAAAACCTCTTGACTTGGAGTGAACTCCAGGGCTTACAATGCCTAACGAACAGAGAGTTCCAGGGCACCGGAAAGGAGCAGAGGACATGACAATTAAAGAAATCAGTGAGAAATATCATATTACCGCGGATACGCTCCGCTACTACGAGCGAGTGGGAATGATTCCGCCGGTCACACGGACGGCATCGGGAATACGGGATTACGGTCCGAAGGATGAGAGCTGGGTTTCGCTTGCCATCTGCATGCGCAGGGCAGGTCTGCCGGTGGAGGCAATGATTGAATATGTAAAGCTTTTTCAGCAGGGCGATAAGACGATCCCTGCGAGATTGCAGCTTCTGGTGGAGCAGCGGGAACTTCTGGAGGAACAGCAGCGGCAGATCGAGGAGACCAGGAAACGTCTGAATTACAAGATCTCACGCTACGAAGAGGCAATGAAAACAGGAAAACTGACATGGGAGGAGAACGAAGGATGTCATACGAATTTTATAACCCAACAAGAGTCCTGTTCGGAGCAGGACAGTTAAATCACTTACACGAGCAGAAGATGCCTGGAAAAAAGGCAATGCTTGTCATCTCAAATGGGAAATCGACCAGAGCGAGCGGCGCACTTGACCGTACGATGAAAGAGCTTTCCCTCGCAGGTGTGGAGGTTGTGCTGTATGATAAGGTCGGAGCGAATCCGGTCAAGGAGATCGTCGAGGAAGGAGGACATTTTGCCAAGAAGGAAGGCTGCGATTTCATTGTCGCACTGGGAGGCGGCTCCGTTATGGACGCGGCGAAAGTCATGGCAATGTATGCGCAGCAGCCGGGAGATCTCTGGGATTATGTGGCAGGAGCAACCGGAAAGCAGCAGCCGTTAGTGAATCCGGTACTTCCGGTCATCGCGATCACGACAACGGCAGGAACCGGATCCGAGGTGGATCAGTGGGGCGTTGTGACCAATCCGGCAACGAATGAGAAGATCGGCTGCGGCGGCATGGATGAGCTGTTTCCGGTGATTGCGGTGGTAGATCCGGAGCTGATGCTGACCGTACCGTCAAAATTCACGGCATACCAGGGGTTTGATGCGCTGTTCCACAGCGTGGAAGGATACCTCTCGGTTGTGAACAGCCCGATGTCTGAGATGGTCCAGCTTGCGGCGATCGAGAATATCGGAACCTACCTGCCGCGCGCGGTAAAGGATGGCAGCGATCTGGAGGCCAGGGAGCATGTGGCATTTGCCAATACGATGTCCGGCTATTCGATGGTGGTCGGTTCCTGCACAAGCGAACATTCGATGGAACATGCGATGAGCGCATTTCATCCGGCGCTGCCGCACGGTGCGGGACTGATTATGATTTCGGTGGAGTATTACAGACACTTTATCGAAAAACACTGCTGTGATGAGCGGTTTGTCCGCATGGCGCAGGCACTCGGCATGAAAGATGCCAAGGCGCCGGAGGATTTTATCACAGCGTTAAAGAAACTGCAGGAGGACTGCGGCGTATCAGACTTAAAGATGTCCGATTACGGCATCGAAAAAGAGGAGAGCATGGTTCTCGCCAGGAATGCAAAGGCGACGATGGGTGGACTGTTTGCCTGTGATCCGGTGCCGATGACAGACGAAGAGTGCGCGGCGATTTATGAGAAGTCTTACCGCTAGAGAAGGTTGTTTTAAACATTTTAACTTATAGAAAAAAGAGTTAAGAATGGAGGATTATGATGAGTCAGAAGAGTCTTGTAGTTTATTTTTCATGCAGCGGCGTCACAAAGAAGACGGCAGAGCTGCTTTCGGATGTGGCAGGAGCGGATCTGTTTGAGATTCGTCCCGAGGTGCCTTATACCAAGGCAGACCTGGACTGGATGGACAAAAAGAGCCGCAGCACGGTGGAGATGAACGATCCGTCCTCGCGTCCGGCGATTGCGGACAAGGTAGAGCATATGGAGCAGTACGACACCGTCTATGTGGGATTCCCGATCTGGTGGTATGTTGCGCCGACGATTATCAACACGTTCCTGGAGAGCTATGATTTTTCCGGAAAGACGGTGATCCCGTTTGCAACATCCGGCGGAAGCGGTATGGGAAAAACAGAAGCAGTGCTGCATGCACTCTGCCCGGACAGCGTGAACTGGAAGAGCGGTAAGATGTTGAACGGATATGACAGAGCGCAGATGGAGGCGTGGGTCAGAACACTCGCCTAGTTCTGTGAAAAATAAGAAAGACCGGCGATTTGTGTCGCAATAAGACGAGCGGTTTTTGTTGTACGGAAGAATCGATACACCTATAATATAAGTTAAGGAATTACAATATAGGAGGGTGTATGGAAAAGGTACGTTATATGATTTCCGATGCGGCAAATATCGTCCACGTCGAATCACATGTGTTACGTTACTGGGAAGATGAACTGGAACTGAATATCCCGCGCAATGAGATGGGACACCGGTATTATACGAAGGAAAACATTGCGGAATTTCAGAGAATCAAGGAACTAAAGGAGCAGGGCTATCAGTTGAAGGCGATACGCATGATTGTACATAACGGACCGATCGAGGGGCTGACGGCAGAAGCACCGATTCCTGTGGGACAGGCACCGCTTTCTGCGGGAGCGGCGGCTGCGATCCCGCAGCCGGTACAACCGGTCGCGGCACAGCCGGCAGCAGTGGCACAGCCGGTGCAGCAATCCGTGCAGCCGGTACAACCGGTCGCGGCACAGCCGGCAGCAGTGGCACAGCCGGTGCAGCAATCCGTGCAGCCGGTGCAGCCCGCTGCACCCCAGCAGCTTCCGGTAAAAACGACCGCCGAGAGCCCGCAGAGTATTCTAAACAATACGGATAAGATGGCACAGTTCACAGAACTGATGACCGAGATAGTGGGAAAAGCGCTTGCCGCCAACAATGAAGAACTGGGGCAGAGCATCAGCGAGGAGGTAGGAAAACAGGTGATCAAGGAGATGAATTACCTCATGCGGGAACGGGAAGAGGCAGAGGAGGACCGCTTCCGCAGGCTGGATGCTGCGATTCGTGGAAACATCCGCAAAAAGGACGAACAGAAAGAAAAGAAACTCTGGAAAAAGAAAAAGCCGTCACAAGCGTGACGGCTTTTGGCTATGTACGAAAGATTAACCCTCGCTGATAGCTCCTGTAGGACAAACTCCTGCACATGTTCCGCAGCTAACGCAGGAACCTGCATCGATTACGAACTGGCTGTCTCCCTGAGAAATAGCTCCTACTGGACATTCCGGCTCGCATGTTCCACAGCTTACACAAGAATCAGAAATAACGTATGCCATTTTAAATTCCCTCCTTAATTTGTAATCAAAACCCGGCTACCCTTATAGATAACCTTTAAGACATTCTAATACAAAAATACACGGCTTTCAAGTCAAAAAAGCCGTGTACTTAAATTAGCACATAATGCTGTTACGAAATATATTCCATGCTGGAGCTTCTGCTAGAATGTTGAAAAATGATACAGTGTCTTGGAACGGAACGGCTCATCCGGTGTCAGCACGATGCTCGGGAAATTGTCATGGTTGATCGCGTCCGGAAAATGCTGTGTCTCGAGACACACGCTCGTATGGCAGGCATATTGCGTACCGTTCTTGCCGGTGACCTCGATCGGCTGGTTTGCCACATACAGCTGCATACCCGGCTGATCGGTAAAGCATGTCATGCGGATACCGCTCTCCTTTGACTGGAGAACCGCTGCCTCACGGAATCCGGTGCCATTGATGACGAAATTGTGATCGTAGGTGCCGAACTTGTGATACTGCTCGTAGTCGGAATCCATCAGTTTTCCGATGGTGTGCATGGAGCGGAAATCAAACGGCGTTCCCTCTACCGGAAGGAATCTGCCGGTCGGTGCCTGTGAGTCATCGAGCTCTGTGATCTGATCGGCGTCAATGAAAAGCTCGTGGGATAAAACCTCACTGGAGCCTTCACCGTTCAGATTGAAATAGCCGTGGCTGGTAACGTTTAACAGCGTATCCGCATCCGTGGAAGCTTCGTAGAGAAGGGACAGCTCATTGTCCTCCGACCAGCCGTAGGTTACGGAAAGTGTGAGATTGCCCGGATAACCTTCCTCGCCGTCGTAGGAATTCATGGTTAAAATGAGTTTGTCATCCTTGATCTTTGCGTCCCAGGGCTTGGAAGCGTAGCCGATCAGTCCGCCGTGCAGATGGTTGGAGCCGTTGTTGATGGCAAGCTGGTATTCCTTGCCATCCAGACAGAAATGACCGTCCTTGATACGATTGGCAACACGGCCGACAACTGCGCCGAGGCTGGCGTTGTCGCGCGCGTAATCTTCCATGGAATCGAAACCGAGGCAGACGTCCGTCATTTTTCCGTCGCGGTCCGGAACCACGATCTTTACGAGACGGCAGCCGAAATTGATGACTTCCACATAAGCGCCGTTTGCGTTCTCCATATGGTATATATAAATATTTTCTCCTGTGTTTAATGTGCCAAAATCTGACTTTGTAATCTTCATAGGAAACTCCTTTCCATTTATATCAGGACAAACCTAACGCAGATAATTATGCCACATTTGCAAAAACATGGCAAGTGAATTGCCCTATTTTCGGAAGAATGCCCATAGCGGGCGAAATGTCAAACTTGCCTAAATTGTGAAATTATGCAATAATGTTCACGAAAGCGAAGCGGTCATGCACGCACTGTAAAGCAGGTCAGGAGACAGTGCATATGACGGCCGCAAAGGCACAACAGTTGAGAGGCGAATAATATGCAGACAAAGGTTGTTAAGATAGATTCTGCGAATATAGACGATGCAGCCATGAAAGAGGCGTGTGATCTGATCCGCGCGGGAGAGCTGGTGGCATTTCCGACGGAGACGGTATACGGACTGGGGGCGGATGCGCTGCACCCGGAGGCATCGAAAAAGATTTATGCGGCGAAGGGAAGACCTTCGGACAATCCGCTGATTGTACATATTTCAAAGTTTGAAGATCTGGTATCGATCGCGAGGGAGGTACCGCCGCAGGCGAAGAAGCTTGCGGACGCGTTCTGGCCGGGACCGCTTACCATGATCGTATGGAAAAATGACAGAGTTCCTTATGAGACCACGGGCGGGATGGATACCGTGGCAATCCGTATGCCGAAGCATCCGGTAGCGCTCCGGCTGATCGAGGGGAGCGGATGCCTGATTGCAGCGCCAAGCGCTAACACATCCGGCAAGCCGAGCCCTACCGAGGCATCCCATGTGGCGCTTGACATGGATGGCAGAATCCCGATGATTCTGGACGGAGGTCCGGTCGGCATCGGGATCGAGTCGACGATCGTTGATCTGAGTGAGGAGACACCGATGATTCTGCGCCCGGGATATATCACACAGGAGATGCTGCAGGAGGTTCTCGGCGAGGAAGTCCGCATGGATCCGGGAATTATTGCGTCGGATTCCACCAGAAAGCCGAAAGCGCCCGGCATGAAGTACAAGCATTATGCGCCCAAGGCGGATCTTGTGCTGGTGGAGGGCGAGACGGACAAGGTCGTTGCCAGAATCAATGAGCTGGTCAGAGAAAAGCAGCAGCTCGGACAGAAAGTCGGAGTGATCGCTACGGATGAGACGTTTTTACGCTATGAGGCGGATCACGTTGTCAGCATTGGCGCCAGGGAAGATGAGGATGCCATTGCCAGACACTTGTACAAGATCCTGCGTGAGTTTGATGACTGGAATGTGGATGCGATCTACTCGGAGAGTTTTGCCACACCGCGCATCGGTCAGGCAATTATGAACCGACTGCTGAAGGCGGCGGGGCATCAGGTGATTCCGGTATAGCTACATCAGGGAGAGGGCAGACATTTCTATGAGACAATATAATCGAATCATATTTGTTGCAGAAAGCGGCACCTGCAGAGCACCTATGGCTGCAGGAATTCTGCAGGAATGCAATTTAAAACATCCGGTGGAAATACTTGCCAGGGGACTGGTGGTTTTATTTCCGGAACCATTGAATCAGAAGGCGGAAACTGTTATGATAAGCAATGGTATCAATATGGATGGATTCATGTCCACCCAGTTGACGGAGGAGGATTTTTCGGAGGATGCGCTCGTTTTAGTCATGGAACACAGCCAGAGAGAGAAGATTCTGGAAAAGTACGGGCACGCCGATCCGGAGAATGTCTATGTTCTTACGGAACTGGTAGGAGACGAACTTGAGATCATCGATCCCTACGGGGGGACGCTTCAGGCATACGGACTCTGTTATGAGACGATGCGCAAGACGATCTTAAAGCTTGTGAACCTATTGAATGAAAGTGAAGATAACGGCACAGATTAGGCTCTGTGTATCAGAAAGGGAAGGTACAAAAAATGTCAAAAGTAGTAGTTATGGATCACCCGCTGATTCAGCACAAGATTGGAATTATCCGCAGGGAGGAGACCGGTTCTAAGGATTTCCGTACACTGGTCAGCGAGATTGCAATGCTGATGTGCTACGAGGCAACCAGAGACTTAAAGCTTACGGATGTGGAGATTAACACACCGATCTGCAAGACCACGGTCAAAGAATTAAAGGGCAAAAAGCTTGCCGTTGTCCCGATCTTACGTGCCGGACTCGGCATGGTGGACGGTATGCTCAACATGATCCCGGCGGCAAAGGTCGGACATATCGGATTATACCGTGATCCTGAGACATTAGAGCCGGTAGAATATTACTGCAAGCTTCCGGCAGACTGCGCAAACAGAGAGGTGTTTGTGGTAGACCCGATGCTTGCGACAGGAGGATCTTCGGTTGCGGCGATTCAGATGTTAAAGGATAAAGGCGTAAAAAGTATCCGCCTGATGTGCATTATCGCAGCACCGGAAGGTGTGAAAAAGATGCAGGAGGCACATCCGGATGTGGATATCTACATCGGCGCGCT
>PPYE01131036.1_pt1 | contig 12977 bp, 10 predicted proteins | sample 1559881 | NCBI WGS metagenome assembly PPYE01 (sample SAMN08240022, study PRJNA423297) | Human gut metagenome, whole genome shotgun sequencing project.
CGTCATGAGCGGGCCGCCTATGCCGGTCATGCTCATGACAGCGGCACCGCCTCCTCACTGCAAGGCGAAAGGCTTTCTCAATCAAGCACCAATAACAGCGCCATCTTGAAAGGGCCCTGTGCCGTAACCGCATGACGGCCGCCTTTATCAAAAACGAAGCTTTCACCAGCAGAAATGAGATGGTCCGTTCCTTCATAGGTGATGACAGCTTTCCCTTCAAGGGCCATGACAAGGGCCTTTCCGGGAGCCGCGTGTTCCGTAAGGCCCGTCCCTTCACCAAAGCCCATGAGAGCCAGTTTCATATGGGGCGACGAAACAACGTCACGATTGACAATCTTTCCCGCTTCTGTCGGGACAAGGTCCTTGAATACAAATAATTGACCAGCCTCAAGATTCATGATGAGATCCTCCTTTGTCGATAGTTCGGTATAAATCGCACCGCTTTCTGTGTGGACGCCAAAAGCAACACCAAGAGGAACAATGAGACTATTCCCTTGGGAAAGGAAAAACGCGGTGCGGCCCGCTTGGACCGTCATGGCCCCATCAAGTACCGTCAGGAGCTTAGGATAGGCATAGGTCTCTGGACTGATATCCGTACGGGGCGCAAGGGAAAACGCGTGAAAGGCAGCTGAAGGTCCCATAAGAAGCTGCTGCGAAACCGTGCAGCCTGGGACATAAGCATTTTCTTTTACAATGGAAAAAGGCGTATGAACGGCTTTCATAGTCGGTTCCTCCTTTCGTTACTTGTAGTATAGGGGAAACGGTCATGTGATTCTGTTGGTAAAACAACAAAAATAAAGAAAGTTCTCCTTTCGTCCCCTCTTTGAGGCATCAGGCAAGATTCCCCGTTCTTTGTCCCTCACCGCTCCCAACACGGTCAGCATCGCTCCCAATCCCCATTTGCCCATCCCCTGACTTTCCGGTACAATAAGGGAAAGGAATGATTCGGCAGCCTGAGGGGCAGGATGCCGCAGAAAAGGAGATGCCTTATGCTTAACTATCTTGTTTTTATTGCTGCTGCACTCATCGGGTTCCTGCTCCGCCAGCTTGAGATCCCAATTCCCTACATGCTGGGCGGGATTCTTGCTGCCTTTTGCTGTAAAACCTTTTATAGACCAACATTTTCTGGGTCCCTCTCCCTTCGCAACGCCATGCTGGGCATAGCGGGGTACGGCATTGGGGCCCACTGCACATCAGGCACCATCATGCGCATGGGCGCAGAACTGCCCGGCGTCCTGGGGGCCTCTCTCAGCACGCTTTTTGTTTCCGTCTGTGTTGCCATCTACATGGCCCGCCACACCTTTGCCAATCTGCTGAGCAGTGTCATGGGCTGCCTGCCTGGCGGCTTGACGCAGATGACGCTCCTTATGGAAGAATACCATGATGCCGACGAAAACGTCGTCGTCGTTTCCCAATGCCTGCGCCTTTTCGTCGTTGAAGTGAGCGTTCCTTTCCTTGCCATCAACCTATTTGGCGGGATCCTGACCAAGACCGCCGCGCCGGACCTTTTGGCAGGCCTTGTCACAGACGGGATGAAGCTCTTTCACCCGGGCTGGCTCATCGTTTTTCCCCTTGCCGTAATGGGGCAGCTTTTTGCCCGCAAGGTCCAGCTACCCACGGGGAACCTTTTAGGGCCCATCCTCTTTACCGCTTTTTATGCCACACTCTGGGGTCCGATTCCTTCTGTTCCCCCCGCCGTCATGGCTTTTGCCCAAATGAGCATTGGCATCTATATTGGAACCATGCTTGACCGGGATAAACTGCTGCGAACCAAGCGCCTTGTTCCCAATGTCCTTGTTGGCTCCCTGCTCATGGTCGGAACCAGCGCGGTCGTAGCCGTCATCATCGGAAAAGCTTACGGCTATTCTCCGATTGGCGCTTTCCTTGCCGTAGCTCCCGGTGGTATTGCTGAAATGTGTCTAGCCGGCATGGAAATGAGCCAGGATGTTGCCATGATCCTCACCTACCAGCTGATCCGTGTTCTCATGCTGAACTTTGCCGTGCCCTTTGCCATTAAACGCTTTTTCCCCAAAGAAAGCCTGTAAGCGGAAGGATTGGTGAAAAGCTGCCAATGGACAAAAGCATATGGGAACCGGTGAAAGACAAAATAACGCCTTTCCCGCTCTTTTTTCTTGATTACCGTAACGTTTCTTTTCAAAAATCAAATCAAGTATCCATAATTTAAAACAACTATTTTAATTTCAGTAAAATTTGAATTTTACCGTCGTCGTCCATATACCGCATGATTACAAGGATTTCAGCCATTTCATAAGGTTTTTCTTATTATTTATATTTAAAACTTGTTATTTGAGAGTCCACCTAATCTATGATAGAATTCAATTGTAAAGGATTTGAGAACAGTATCACCTTCACTTGGCTGCGGGGTCGCCCGCGCCCCTTTTTGCGAATGTGAAACGGCGCCACGCCTTTCCCTTGGGCCCACTGTCATCGGACCGCCATTTTATTTTTTACGGGTCCTGACGAAAGCGCGTGACAAATGGACAGCTGTCCCCTGCCCCTTCACATCCCAAAAGCCATTCAAGTTTCGAAAGGAGTCCAATCATGAGCGACGAAAAAAAGAAAAGTTTCACCCCCTTCGGCCTTAGTTGGCCCCTCTGCCTCGGCTTCATCATCATTGTGGCCGCAGGTGTTATGACCGGTTCCCTAAGCACTGATCTTGCTGGTGGTTTTGCCTTCATGCTGGCCCTCGGTATTATCTGCAACGAAATCGGTGAACGCATCCCCTTCTGGAATTCCTATATCGGCGGCGGTCTCGTTCTGACCTTCCTCGTTTCGGCTTATCTGTTTACAAATAAGATGGTTCCCGCCAAATATGCCAAAGCCGTTGGCATGGTCATGGATCAAGCTGACTTCCTGAGCTTCTTCATTGTCTTCCTGATCTGTGGTTCCATTCTTGGTCTGGAAAAGAAACTCCTGCTGAAATCCTTCGCTGGGTATCTGCCTGCCATCTTTGGCGGCCTCATCGGCGCGGCCGTGCTCGGAGTTGCCGGCGGCCTCGTCTTTGGCATTGCCCCGGATATGATCCTTCTGAACTATGTCCTTCCCATCATGGGCGGCGGCAACGGTGCCGGTGCTGTACCGCTTTCCCAGATCTATGAGACCGTAACGGGCGACAAGGCAGCCAACTACTACACCTTCGCCATTACGATCCTGACCATTGCGAACATCTTCGCCATCCTGACGGCGGCTATCCTGAACCAGATCGGTCATAAACATCCGCAGCTCACCGGCGACGGCAACACCCTGATCCGTACCGGCCTTGATATCGAAGCGGAAAAGAACGATGCCATTCCTTCCATCAAGGAAATGGGCGGTGCCTTCTTCATGGGCGTTGGCTTCTATGCAGCCGGCCGTCTCATGGGTAAAGCCATCCTGCCGAAAGTCTTCGGTGTTGCCATTCATCCCTTTGCTTGGATGATCATCATCGTTACCATTGCAGCCATGACGGGGATTGTCCCGAACGCAACAAAAGCAGCAGCTAAACGTCTGCAGTCCTTCATGAGCTCCTGCCTCGTTCTCATCATCATGGTCGGCGTTGGTGCCGATACGGACCTGAACCAGCTGATTGATGCCATCAACCTCAGCAACGTCGTCATCGCCTTCCTGATTGTTGTCGGCGCCATCATCGGTTCCGCAATCGTCGGTCAGCTCGTTGGCTTCTATCCCATCGACTCTGCCATCACCGCTGGTCTTTGCATGGCAAACCGCGGCGGTTCCGGCGACCTTGCTGTACTGGGTGCTTCCCATCGTATGGGCCTCATCGCCTATGCCCAGCTGTCCAGCCGTCTGGGCGGCGGTATCGTCCTGATCATCGGATCCATCCTCTTTGGTGCCCTCATTAAATAAGAACCTGTCAAAAACTTCCTGCTTCCTTGAGGCGGGAAGTTTTTTTCTCAAGGAAAGCAGATCCATAACACCGCGGATTACAAAAATCCATTAAAAAAAGCAGTCCCCCTTTTTAGGGGAGGTCAAGGCCCCTTGACACATCAATCCTTGAACCAATAGGCTGTAGATAAAGACCATTCATCGCTCGAAGGAGGTTTTTCTATGAAAAATGCAGTCGGCCGTGAAATTCCAGATGAAATCCTTGCACGAACCGGCAAAGAAGTCTTTAAAGGCAGTTTCCATAACGACCAAAAAGTGTATCGGCGCGCGGCCAATCAATCCCGCGCCCATATAGTGCCAACCCGCAGCAAGGTCCTTTCCTCCATCAAGGACGCCCTCATTGCCGGCGGGGTTCATGACGGCATGACCTTTGGCTTCCACCATCATTTCCGCGAAGGGGACTATATCGTGAACCTCGTCATGGAAGCTGTCCATGAGATAGGCATCAAGGACATCACCATCTGTGCCAGCTCCCTAGGAAAAGCTCATGATCCCATCGTCCCCTATATTGAAGACGGAACGATCACGGGCATTGAGTCTTCCGGTGTACGCGGCAAGATTGGCGAAGCCATTTCCACAGGCAAACTGAAGAAACTCGCCATCATGCGCAGCCACGGCGGCCGTGTCCGGGCCATCGAATCAGGGGAAACACACATTGATATGGCCTTCATCGGCGCCCCCACCTGTGACCCTATGGGAAACTGCCGTGCCGTCGGCGGAAAAAGTGACTGCGGCGTCCTGAGCTATTCCATGGTCGATGCCCAGTATGCAGACTATGTCGTCGCCATTACGGACACCCTGGTCCCCTTTCCCAATATTCCGGCATCCATCTCCATGACAGACGTGGATGCTGTCGTTGTGGTCGATGCCATTGGCGACCCGGTTAAGATTGCCACAGGGCCAGCCAAACCGACAACGGATATGCGTAAGCTCCTCATGGCCCGCTATACGACAGAATTTCTCATCCACACCCCCTACTACAAAGAAGGCTTCTCATACCAAACAGGTGCGGGCGGCGCTTCCCTTGCCTCGACGGGTATTCTTGCCGAACATATGAGAAAGGACGGCATCCATATGGGCCTTGCCCTCGGCGGCATCACAAAGACCATGTGCGACATGATGGACGAAGGCCTGATTGACCGTATCGTTGATGCCCAAGTCTTTGATACAGGGGCCATTGAAAGCATCAAGAATCATCCAGGCCGACATATTGAGATCTCAACCAGTGAATACGCAGACCCCTTCAACAAAGCTTCCTACGTCAATCATCTCGACTTTGTCATCCTCGCATCCTTAGAAGTGGATACCCACTTCAACTGCAACGTTGTCGTTGACTCAAGCGGCATGGTTACAGGCGCCCAGGGCGGGCATCCAGATACAGCGGCAGGGGCCCAATGCACCATCGTCATCGTACCGCTGCTGCAAGGCCGCATTCCTGCCGTGAGGACCGAATGCACCACCATTACCACGCCGGGCGAGACAGTGGACGTTGTCATCACGGACTTTGGCATCGCCATCAATCCCAAGCGTCAGGACCTCATCGACGCCATGAAAGGTGTCGACCTTCCCTTCTGTACCATAGAAGAACTGCGCGACAGGGCCTATGCCATTGCCGGCGTCCCCGATGCCGTCACCTTCAAGGACCGCATCGTAGGGATCATCGAAGCACGGGACGGATCGATCATCGATGTCGTACGAGAGATCGGTGAATCTAAGAGTTAATCAGTCAAACTCGGGCTGACTAAAAAAGCGCCACAACCGAAGGATCCGGTATGGCGCCGTACGCTATGGTCTTTTAAGGTACTCATTGGCACATGTAACGCCGCCGGCCCCAAACTGCCCCCTCATGGGGGAACGGGTCCAAAATGATTCGCCCGGGAACCTGTTTCTCGGACTTTCGCTAACGCTTTAAAAGCGTCCTTCGAAACTCGGGCGAATCTGACTCGCTAACCGCTTGCAAGGAAACGTCGCTGCGCTTCTCATCCACCACCAAAACCGGTAAATTTTGTTAATCAATGCTTATGGAAAATTCCCGGTTTCGACCCCCGCCTTGGCAAAGGCGGATCGATGCGCTATATCGAGTTCTAAGGGAAAAGACCGCATGGCAGGGCTGGATCTGGTTGGAACTATGTGAATCCTTACCATAGAAATCGCTTTTGAACGACAGAAAACGTGTCTTTGACAACAAACTTGGCGCCGGTCTCACGGTCTTTACCCTCCAAGTCTTTTGGCTTGATAGCCGCGTCCTTGGCCGCGAGAAAGCCATTCGGGCCTTGCCCGAATAAGACAGCTTGACAGCCTTTTACACGATCCCCCACCGTGAGGCGGGTCCTCCTCTGATACGCCATGAGCCCCTTGCTTCAGGTAATCTTTCCTGAAAGCAAGGGGCTCACGTTCTACATCAAATTTTTGCTAACCGCTTCTGCTTCCCCATCTCCCTCACAAAGAGTCCCCCAATCAGTACATCGGCGGCAAACCAGCTAAGCGGATAGCACCACATGATATTCCGAAAAGTCGGATCCGCCTCATAGACCGTTGCAAGCCATAGCATCCGTGTGCCGACGATGCTGACCAGCATGCCAAGAGCCGGTGCAAGGGAGTTTCCGAAGCCACGCATGGATGCGGCAAGGCTTTCATAGATAGACGAGAGAAAATAAAAGCCGATGATGATATGGACACGCATCATGCCAAGTTCCATGGCATCAGGTTCTAGGCCAAAGACCTCCAAAAAGGGCCGCGCAGCCAAAAAGACAAGCACCGTCAAAAAGCAGGTAAAGCCAAAGTTCAGCGTCAGGCCTTTTTTCACTACGTTCAAACAACGCTTGATATTGCCCGCACCAAAGTTCTGACTGGTAAAAGTCGTCACCGCCTGCCCAAAAGCATTGATAAAAGGATAGGTATTGATTTCAAGGACATAGGCCGCTGCCGAAGCAGCCATGGCAAGAGACCCTTCGCTGTTGATGGCCGACTGGATAACAAGGTTCGAAAAATTAAAGACCATCCCCTGGATACCTGCCGGCACACCAACGCGAAGGATTTCCTTGATGTCCTCCATGCGGACGCGGATGGCACCGGGATAAAAATGGAGCACCCCATGTTCATAACGCAAAAGACGCAGGAGAAGACCCGAACTGATATAGTTTGCGATAGCGGTCACGGTTACAACGCCGGCAAGGCCAAACCCTAAAAAGACAGCCAGCAAATTGCCTGCAATATTGACGATACTTGCCGTTACAAGGGAAAGAAGCGGCGTCCTGACATTGCCATGACTGCGGTAAATGGCCGATAAAAAGTCATAGAGCGTCATCCCTGGCATTCCCAATAGATAGACGCGCAGATATAATTCCGAAGCCTCCCGCACCTCAAGAGGAACCCCCATCCAGCCCATGAGGGGTCCCGCAAAGATTTCGCCCACGACAAGGATAAAAAGCCCCGTGAGTCCGGCCATAAGGACCGTTGTATGAATCGCTTCAGAAGCTTCCTTCAGCCGTCCTCCGCCAAGTTTCCGGGCAATCAGCACATTGGCGCCGAGGGAAATCCCCAGGAAAAGATTAACGAGAACCCCAATGACAGGTGCATTGTTGCCCACCGCGGCAAGGGCCTCCGTCCCAACAAAACGGCCCAAGACCATAATATCTGCAGTATTGAACATCTGCTGCAGGATACCAATCATTGCAACAGGGATTGCAAATTGAAAAATAGGTCCCACAAGGGATCCTTCCAGCATATTGATTTGCGCTCGGCTCATCTAAACCACCCACATTCTCAAAAATTCCTAGTGTGCCTATCTATTATATACCTAAGGGAAATCGGTGCAACTACGATTTTAATGATACTTGGCTTAAGGAAGAATCAAAAAACCGCCCTCTCCCAACTGGAGAGGACGGTTGTTCTTATTCAGTCATCGATGACGGCAACACATTCCACTTCGACGAGACCACCCAGCGGTAGCTTCCCGATTTCCACGCAGGAGCGGGCTGGGAATCCATCCGTAAAATAGGATTTATAGATTTCATTGACCTTCCCAAAATCATTCATATCCTGAAGAAAGATCGTCGTTTTTACAATATCTCCGTAGGAAGCACCCGCTTCCTTTAGGATTGCGCCAAGATTCTTCATGGACGCGTGGGCTTGGGCTTCCAGCGTATCCGGCAGTTTTCCAAGCGCTACATCAATGCCAAGCTGGCCCGATACATAAACCGTATTGCCGGCCTTGATGCCTTGGACGTAAGGCCCTACAGCAGAAGGGGCATTTTTCGTAGAGATAATTTGCTTTTTCATTATTTTACAACCTCTTTTCCTTTTTTTCTGAGAACAGTACCATTTCTCCTGCCTGTATATTTTCCACCAGCAACTTCAAATACACCATTTACCATGACGTATTCGATTCCTTCCGGGTATTGAGTCGGGTCTGTAAATGTGCCTTTGTCAATGACCGTATCAGGGTTGAAGACAGTAATATCAGCGTAGGCTCCTTCCTTAATTTGGCCACGATTTTTGATATTGAAGGTAGCTGCTGGTTTACCTGTCATCTTATATACAGCTTGTTCAAGGGTCAGGGCCTTATCTTCACGAACATATTTACCAAGAACACGCGGGAAAGCACCATAAACACGAGGATGCGGTTTTCCGCCCAAAAGTCCATCCGTGCAGACGTTCATTTCCGGGCGTTTCATGAAGAGTTTCACATGGTCTTCTGTACCATAGAAGTCAACCATGCCTACAGCATTTTCTTCGTCACGGAGAAGATCGAAAGTTGCATCATAGGGATCTTTCCCTCTTAGCTTACCTAATTCAATCAGTGACAAACCAACAGCATCCTTATTCTTATCCGTCTTGACACTTGTTACATAGATTTGATCGAGGCCAGCAAAATCAACAAAGTTATCCCATCCAGGGATACCGTGTTCGATATCATAGACCATTTTTTTGCGAAGTTCCGGATCGTTGAGACGTTCAATGACCTTATTGGTCCCGCCATCATGAACCCAAGGCGGCAGGATGACCCCCAGCATCGTGCTGCCTGCTACATACGGATATTGATCAAAGGAGACGTCGATACCTTCTTTTTCAGCTTCTTCAAGAAGCTGAATCATTCCATCAATTTTGTCCCAGTTCTTACGACCGCAGACTTTGAAGTGCGAATAATGGATCTTAACGCCAGACTCCTTACCAATTTGGATAACCTCTTTCATCGAATCAAGAATGGTGTCTGCTTCGCTGCGCTGATGAATGACAAAACGGCCATCATATTCAGCGACAACTTTGCACATTTCAACAACTTCCTTGGTTTGACCATAAGCACAGGGCATATAGATAAGCCCCGTGGAAAGCCCGATAGCACCATTTTCCATTTCCCGACGGACAATGTCCTTCATCTTCTGTAGTTCCTCATCCGTAGGTTGGCGGTTATCAAGGCCCATTGCTTCCATACGGACATTGCCATGAGGAACGAGGTAGCATTCGTTAGGACCTGGTTTTACATCATCAATCATCTTAAGATACCCTGCTGTATCACGATAATGATAATTTACCTGATCGGAGTCACCATCAAGACCAGCCAGGTTCTTTCTCCAAGGACTGATATATTTTTCCGGCAGTGGAGCCATGGAGATTCCATCTTGCCCCAAGATTTCCGTCGTGATTCCCTGCATGACCTTAGGACGAACTTCAGGATCAGCAAGAATCTGGAGATCACTGTGGCTGTGCGTATCAATGAATCCAGGGGCAACAACGAGACCAGTCACGTCAATGACTTCAGCGCCGTCTGCCGCATCAATCTTACCGATTTTTACAATTTTATCGCCATCAATCAGAACATCCGCTTGATAACGGTTGGAGCCAGAGCCATCGACAACGACACCATTTTTCAACAAAGTCTTCATTTTATTTCCTCCTTCTATTCTAATTAAGTTATTCTTTATCCAGTTCGATTGGAGCCGCTGCTTCTACACCACGGCTAATTTGATACTTAGAAACAATGAAGAGCACTGCAAATGCCACAATGCCGCCAGGAACCATAGCACTAAGTCCAAAGGGAGATTTAAGAGCATAGGTCCAATAGGCCGCAACAGCCGTACCGCTTAAGATAGACAGGAACCCGGCATCTTTCGTTACATTCTTGCAGAATAACCCCCCAATAAAGGCTGCAAACGGACCCGCACTTCTCAGGGCAAAAGCACTCATCATAACAGAGATAATGTTCGAGGCAGTAAGAGCTACACCAAGACCAACAAGCCCAACAATGGTCATAACAACGCGGGAAACCAAAATTTCCTTCTTATCATCATGAACACCGCCACGGATATAGGGCCGATATACGTCATTTGTGAACATTGTTGCCGTACCAATCATGTTACCGGAAGCAGAACTCATTGTAGCTGCGACAACAGCAGCGAGGATAATGCCAGCAATAATAGACGGTGCAAACTGCATCGTTGCATCAGCCAATGCATTTTTCTGTTGACTTACAGCATATCCATCAATACAAGTGTATGCCATAAGACCGATCATGGCAGGAACAATTGCATAAACTGCGGAAAGAATGCCGGTAAGAACAGAACCAATCTTTGCGGATTTACCATCTTTAGCAGAGCAGAATGTCTGGACAATTTCTTGCCCCGTAGGGAAAGTCATACAATACATAACAATGTAGCCAATAACCGTTGGAACACCAATTTTCGTCATACTGAGCATGTTCATGTCAGCACCCGTTGCCGTCTTCATAGCTGCTGCTTTAGCGAATAGTGCCGAAAAACCGCCCACAGCAGGATTTTCTGCCATAATAAACATAGCAACTGCCATACCAATAGTGATGAATAGAACATGCATCATATTTGCCGCTGCAACAGAGGCAAAACCGCCAACCATTGTATAAAGGATAACAACAGCGGTTGTAATGACAGCGGCTGTTTGAAAACTAATCCCCGTTACGACGTTAATAATGGATGCTGTTGCAATGATCTGGGCCCCAGTTGCCATAAAAAGTGCTGCAATCGATGTAAATGCCGTTACCATATGAGACGGTTTTCCGTAACGTTTCCCAATGATTTGAGGAACCGTGGAAGCAGCCGCCCGTCTAAAATAAGGAGCAATAAAAGATACTAAGATGAAACCGATACCTCCAGCAATAACGTACCAGCTTGCAGAAAGACCGTATTGGAAAACATTGGTTGCGATACCTGTAGTACTGGCCCCGCCTGTATTGGCAGCAAAAAGCGTACCTGCCAAAGTTAATGGGCCAAGAGATTTTCCGGCCATCAAAAAATCTTCATTGCTCTGAGAAGCTTTTTTCTTAGATTTCATCTTGGATACAATTAATCCGATTGCAATTGTAGCAATCATATACAGAAAAATAATAATTAAAGCTGTAATTTGCTTTTGACTCATATTATTCATCTCCTCATCACCACTTTTATACGATTATTCCCTTTTATCAGATTATTTATCGGATAAAATAAGGAATTTGCTGTCTAAGCCCAGTGGAAAACCTAGACAGCACCCGTTCTTTATTTTGCTTATTTCATCAAAGCTTTTAGAACGCCATAATAGCAATCCGTTACTTTGGCCAAGCTGTCCACTTCAACATATTCACTGACTGTATGGGCCAAATTTTCACGGGAAGGGCCAAGGCCAAAGGTCTGAATGCCAGCTTCTCCAGCATAATGGCTGCCGTTAGTGCAGAAATTGTATTGAGTGATTTCAGGATCATAACCGCGTTCATTCAGTTCTTTTTTGACTGCTTGAACAAATTCAGCATCCTTGTCAAAGAGCCAGCCAGGGAAGAAACGTTCACCTTCGATAGTTTCTCCGGTGTAACATTTTTCCTTACCTACAGCATAGGAGACTTTTACCTTAAGTTCCGGATCATCTGCCATCAGTTTATCCATAAGGGCAACAATCGGAGCCAATACACTTTCTTTGGTTTCGCCGACAAGCAAACGACGGTCATAGGTTGCGCGGCAATATTCAGGAACAACAGAGGCGCCAGGATAAGGAGCCGATTTCACGTCAACCAATTCCAAGATACCCTTCCCGAGAACGGGATGTTCTGGCGGAACAATCGTACGAATGGCTTCAATAACACGAGCCATTTTATATACAGCGTTGATTCCTTTTTCAGGGTTGGCGCTGTGGCAGGGTTTGCCGAAGGTTTCCACAACGATTTCGGCACGTCCGCGCTGGCCTACTTTCAGGTTGCACTGAGAAGCTTCACCGATAACAACAATATCAGGTTTTACATAAGCGCTGATAGAGCGGGAACCAACACCTTCAAAGCATTCTTCATGAACAACGCCATCAACATAGATTTCTCCGGCAAAGTCTTTATTCGTATCTTTTGCGAATGCAATAGCTGCCGTCGTGTAAGCTGCAATGGCACCCTTCATGTCTGTCGTACCACGACCATAAATCTTGCCATCATGAATTTCAGCCGCAAAAGGAGGATGGATCCATTCCTTTTCATTCGTTACAGGAACCGTATCCATATGTCCATCAAAAAGGATCTTCTTACCCGGCCGTTTTCCTTTGATGCATCCAATAATGTTGCCGTACTTATCGATGTGAACAGAATCGAACCCATTGGCCTTATACGTTTCTTCGAGTACTTTGGCAACGCCATCTTCATGACCGGAATAGCTCTGCTGTTGAACAAGTTTTTGACACAATGCAATAGCTTGATCTTTGACTTCTTGGTTAATCATTTGAATTTGCCTCCTCATTTTTACCTGTTTAGTTGATTTTTATTTCGCATACAGCCCATCCCAAACGATGCGGCGATAATTTTCTTTGTCCGTATCCCCTTCCGTACTGAAGAAGAGGATTCTGGAGTTTTCATTAAGTTTCAGAGCTTCCTTCAGCTCCTTAAGCTCAGGATTGCGCAGGATTTCGCTAACGGCCCCAAAGGCAGCAGCACCGCTCTCTCCAGAAACAACCTTCTGATCCTTTCCCATTGGATTCCCTAAAATTCGCATGCCTTGTGCGGCTGCGTAATCCGGACAGGAAATGAAGAAGTCCGCATAATCCGACAGGACCTGCCAGCCAATGCTGCAGGGTTCACCGCAGGCAAGACC